>Ga0302326_10002372_pt1 | contig 46091 bp, 44 predicted proteins | sample Palsa_T0_3_FD_202264 | JGI IMG/M metagenome (GOLD analysis project Ga0302326, IMG submission 202264) | Peat permafrost microbial communities from Stordalen Mire near Abisko, Sweden - Palsa_T0_3 | ecosystem: Environmental > Terrestrial > Soil > Palsa > Peat permafrost | place: Sweden: Abisko... | reverse complement strand
TGGCGGGCGCGCTCGCCGCGCTCGGCGAAGGTCAGCAGGTCCGTCGCGCCGGATCGCCGCTCGTATGAGGGCGCAGATAAGCTCGCGCGATGCTCCTGGTCATCGACGTCGGTAACACCCAGACCCACTTCGGCGTCTTCAATGGCCCGGATCTCGAGGAGCACTGGCGCTTCGCGACGGTGCGTGAGTCCACCTCGGACGAGCTCGGGGTCGCGCTCTCGAACCTGCTCGGACTCCGCGGGTTCGGCTTCGGCGACGTCGATCAGTCGATCCTGTCCTCGACCGTGCCGCAGCTCGTCGAGCAGTGGACGGCGATGGCCGCGCGCTACCTGGGGCACAACATGCTGGCCGTTGGACCCTCGATCCGGACCGGGATGCCGATCCGCATCGACAATCCACGCGAGGTCGGCGCCGACCGCCTGGTCAACGCCGTCGCGGCGTACGACCGGCTCGGCGGCCCCTGCATCGTCGTCGACTTCGGTACCGCGATCACCTATGACGCGGTGTCCGCCGCGGGCGAGTACCTCGGCGGGATCATCACCCCCGGAGCGGAGATCTCGATCGAAGCGCTGACCGAGCGCGCCGCGAAGCTGCCCAAGGTCGAGATCGCTGAGCCCCGGTCGCTGATCGGCAAATCGACCGTCGACGCGATCCGCTCGGGCATCGTGTACGGCTTCGCGGGCCAGGTGGAGGGCATCGTCCGGCGCCTGCGCGAGGAGCTCGGCCGGGATACCCCGGTGATCGCTACCGGTGGCCTCGCGCGCGCCGTCGTGCCCTTCATCCTCGAGACGATCGACGAGGTCGACGATCTGCTCACGCTGACCGGGCTACGACTGATCTTCGAGCGAAATACGGGCTGAGCGCCTGGGCCACGAGCGCGCACGCCGCGTACGCCGCGGCCGCGAGCGCCCATCCAGCGATCACGTCGGTGAGGTAGTGCACGCGAACGGCGATGAACAGCAGGCCCACGCCGATCGTGATCGCGCAGCTGAGCGCGATCAGGACCAACCGGAGCCTCCGATCTGTGATCAAGCCTGCGACGGCGATCGCGCAGACGATGACCACGGCGCAGGTCGTGGAGTCAGACGAGGGGAACGAGTAGCCGGTTGCGTGGAGCAGGGGGCCGAGCGGGCGAGGTCGTCCATCCTGGATCTTGGCGATGTGCACGGTCACGAAGGACAGCGCGAAGCCGCTCAACAGCACGGTCAGGCCGAGCCAGGATCGGTGGCGGGCGAGCATGACGCTCACGCCCAGCAGGAGCCATGCGAGGAACCACGGGCCCAGCCAGGCAGCCGGTTTCGCGAGCCGCGCCAGCACGCTTCCGCGCGAGACCGCGAGCACGTCGAACGCCTGCCGATCGATGCCCAGCGCGCGATGGTGGCCGACCAGGAGAAACAGGCCCGCGAGGATCAAGAGCGAGACGATCAGCGACGCCAGCAACGCTGGACGGTGACCAGATGCGACGGAGGACGCTGATGCGGATCGCGGCATAGACTCCAAAGCTATCCAGAAGCGGCTGCGGGCTCCTACTCCGCAGAGCTGTTCGACCCCCCACATTGGATGGGGAGGCGCCCATGGGCGGTGTCCGGTAGGCGGTTGCGGGCCGGGTGCCCGGGTGCTACACAAGGTCGCGGAGGCCGGGTCTCGCAACCATCGAGGTCTTTAGTTGCGCAAGCGTCGCCGACGTTCCCGCCGGTCGGTTATAGGTGCCCGTGGCACCTTGGGAATCGAGCTGCAGGCCGCCGGTTCTCGCCGCAAGCGGCGACGGAAGGTGCTCCCGACTCGAGTCGGCGCTTACCGGCCGGTCGGTCGGCGGCGTCTGCCGGCGGTGAGGGTGGGAGCGGTGGCGGTGGTGGTGGCGTTGGTGGTGGCCGCTTATCTTGTGGTCGCGCTCGTGCGGACGGTGGGGGACGCGGCAGTGGTCCCCGTGCCGGTCTCCGCCACCTTCCCCGGCCCACCGCAGGGGCCGGCCTGGCCGGCCCAGGGTGAGGCCGCGGTCGGCGTCGAAGGGGTGGGGCTGATCGGTGTTCATGGCTCGAGCCGGCCGACCCCGATCGCCAGCGTCGCCAAGGTCATGACCGCCTACCTGGTGCTCGGCGATCACCCGTTGCGCGCAGGGGCGAGTGGGCCCCAGATCACGGTCAGGCCCGCCGACGTCGCGGTCTACCGGGCCGACAAGGCCGCCGGGCAGTCGGTGGTCGCCGTGCGGGCCGGGGAGCGGCTGACGGAGCGCCAGGCGCTCGAGGGCCTGCTGCTGCCGTCGGGCAACAACATCGCCACGCTGCTGGCCAGATGGGACGCGGGCAGCACGCCCGCGTTCGTGGCCAGGATGAACGCGCTCGCGCGGAAGCTCGGCCTCGCGCACACCCACTACGCGGACGCCAGCGGCGCGCGGTCCGCCACCGTGAGCACCGCGGAGGACCAGACGCGCCTGGCCATGCGGGCGCTCGCCATCCCCGTCCTGCGGCAGATCGTGGCCACGGCGCAGGTGACGCTGCCGGTGGCGGGAAGGCAATACAACGTCGACGCGCTGCTCGGCAAGGACGGGATCGTCGGGGTCAAGACGGGATCGACCTCGAAGGCGGGAGGATGCTTCGTCTTCGCCGGGCACGAGCTCCTCGCCGGGCGAACGGTCACCGTGGTCGGCGCCGTGCTCCACCAGCTCGCCACGCGAGCGCAGCCGAGCATCATCCAGGCGGTCTTCCACGCGAGCACCACCCTGCTGGCGAGCGCGCGCCACAGCGTGGTGAAGGTTCAGGCCATCCGCCGCGGGGCGACGCTCGCGCGGGTCAAGGTTTCCTGGGGAGATCAGGTCGCGGTCCGGGCGGCCGGCTCGGTGACGCTGATCGGCTGGCGTGACCTGGGCATCACCGAAAGCATCGCCACGGGGCGCCACCTCGCCCTCCCGGTCAGGCGCGGGCAGCGGGTCGGGACTGTGGTCGTGACGGCCGGCGAGCAACGAGCCACCATCCGCCTCGTCGCCTCGCGCGCCGTTGCCGGGGCGTCCCTCGGCTGGCGTCTGACTCACCCGTAGCGACCGATCGGCTGCGAACGTGATCTGGGACGTGCACGCTGCGCCGCGTTTGTCCGCACGGCCAGTGAGCAGGGTCCGTGCGGGACGTAAGATGCATCATCGTCAGCGTGGCCAGAGCGAACGAGCACAACATCGCGTACCCGGGACAGGGCGTCCTCAGGTCGCGTGGTGCTCGGGAGCACATCCCTCCGCATGTGGTGGTGCTCTTCGGCGCGACGGGGGACCTGGCGCGTCGCAAGCTTCTTCCCGGCCTGACCCGGCTGTCGGCGTCCGCGCTGGCTCCGGATGTCCAGATCGTGGGGACCTCGCTCGAGGACTATGACACCGAGACCTTCCGCGCCTTCGCTCGGCGCGCCGTCGATGAGTTCGGTACCCACACGCTGACCGACGAGCAGTGGGTGCGGTTCTGCGAGAAGCTCCATTACGTTCCACAGAGCGCGGGGCCCGAGGCTCTGGCCCAGGCGGTGTCAGACGCGGAGCAGGAGCTGGGCGAGCTGGGCGAGGAAGTGCACAGACTTCATTACCTCAGCGTCCCGCCGCGGGCCGCGCTCGAGGTGATCAACATGCTCAGGGCCGCCGACCTGGTGGAGCGTTCGCGGGTCATCATGGAGAAGCCGTTCGGCAGCGACCTGGAGAGCGCCGTTGCCCTCAACGACCAGCTGCACGAGACGTTCGCCGAGCGCCAGATCTTTCGCATCGACCATTTCCTCGGCAAGGAACCGGCGCAGAACATTCTTGCCTTCCGGTTTGCCAACGGCCTGTTCGAGCCGATCTGGAGCCGCAACTTCATCGACCACGTGCAGATCGACATTCCGGAGACCCTAGGGCTCGATACCAGGGTGGAGTTCTATGAATCAACCGGTGCCTTCAAGGACATGGTGGTCACCCATCTGCTCCAGGTGATGGCGTTCGTGGCCATCGAACCGCCCACGGCGCTGGAGCCCCGGGCGATCAGCGAGGAGAAGAACAAGGTCTTCCGGTCGCTGCTGCCGATAGATCCCGCCAACGTCGTGCGCGGCCAATACGAGGGGTACCTCGCGGAGGAAGGCGTGGCACCCCATTCGGATACCGAGACGTTCATCGCCCTCAAGTGTGAAATCGACAACTGGCGCTGGGCCGGGGTTCCCTTCTACCTGCGCACGGGCAAGCGGATGGCCGAGGGGCAGCGGATCGTCTCGATCGCCTTCCGCGAAGCTCCCAAGAGCATGTTCCCGACCGGCTCGGGTGTGGGATCCCAGGGCCCGGACCATCTGACCTTCGATCTGGCCGACGCCTCGAGGCTGTCGCTCTCGTTCTACGGTAAGCGGCCCGGCCCGGGGATGCGGCTCGACAAGCTGAGCATGCAGTTCGCCACCAGCGAGACCGAGAGCGCCACCGACATTCTCGAAGCCTACGAGCGCCTCCTCCTGGACACGATGCGCGGAGACCACACGCTGTTCACCACCGCGGAGGGCATCGAGAGCCTGTGGGAGCGTTCCGCCCCGCTGCTCGACGACCCGCCGCCGGTCAAGCGCTACACCCCGGGCAGCTGGGGGCCGAACGCCATCCATCAGCTCGTCGCTCCCCACGCCTGGCGCCTGCCCTTCGAGCGAGCGTGGCGCGAGAAGAAGTGATCAGGGCAGCAGCACGATCTTGCCGTGAGTGTGGCGGTCGGCCAGCTCTCGGTAGGCGTCGCGAACCTGATCCAGCGCGAAGGTGCGCGCGATCGGGATCTCGAGGCTTCCCGCGGCCGCCAGCTCTGCAAGCTCGGCGAGGATCGGCGCGCTGGCGACCTGATGGGTGCCCTGCGTCTGGGCGCCGAGTCGCGCCGCCGCCCGCCGCCGCTGAGACGACGACCGTCTCACCGGCCTGGGGAGCGACGGCCTGGACCGAGGCGTAGGCGGCGAACCCGACGACGAACAACGAGCCCGCCACCTCCCACGGCAGCGACGCCGGCTTGGCCGTGAGCTGCTCGGCGGGGACCGCGACCAGCTCGGCGTGGCTGGCGCGCTCTTCGGTCCAGCCCAGCACATCGACCCCGCCGTACTCGTCGAATCGCACTGCCCTCATGTCGACCGCGCGCTGCAGCGCTAGGCGGCTTGAGGCGGGCCGCCGGGTTGCTCAGCCATGATCTCGGTGCACAGCTCGACGCATTCGTTGCAGATCGCGACGGTCGGCGTCGGACCGCAGACCATCGTCTCCACCTCTGAGTACGCCTGGCCACAGAACGAGCACCTGAGGTTGTCGCGATCGATTCTCGCCGGCGTGACGTCGGCTTCCGATTCGCCTTCGGGTTCCTCGTCGGTCATCCACCGGAGATGGTAGCCGGGTCGCTGGCCGCCCGGTTCGTCGGGCGATCAGCCGTGCGGTGAGGGTGCGACCGGCCACGACAGGTCTATGGCGCGCCGCCGCCCGGCGGCACGGGTGCGCCCGGACCGCCGGGGCCACCGCCCTGGGCAGCCTGGATCCGGCCTGCCCACACCGCCTTCGCGCCGAGATCGCCGGTCTTGAAGCACATGTATCCGGCGACGATCGCGACCAGCACCAGCGCGACGCGCAGCGCGGTGAACACGGACGCGGGGGATAGCAGGCCGTCGACGATGCCGAGGCCCGTCGGCATCCCGCCGGAGATCCGCCGCGCGGCGAAGGTGACGATCAATGTCGCGGTGAACACCACGTAGACGATGGCGAGGATGTGCGCAGCGTGTGCGTGCCGGGAGATCAGGTTGGCGGCCTGGCCCTGCAGGTGCAGCGCGCCGCGCAGCGCGGCTCCTGCCTGCATGGTCAGGAAGATCGAGCTCATCGCGACGATCGACACCACAGCCAGCGCGATCCCGTAACGGGAGAACCACTCGGGCTTGATCATGAACACGATTGCCGCCACGACCGTGGTCGGGATCAGCACCACCGGAACGTGTATGAACAGCGGGTGCGCGGGCAGGCCGCTGAAGACCGTGGTGATGCGGATCCCCAGGGTGACGAAACCGAGGAACGCAATCAGGGTCAGGACGAACTCGGCGCGCCGCCAGTCAACCCCGCCCCGGCCTCGCGCCGCAACGCTTTTCGTACTCACTGGGTCCGAGTCTGCAAACGGGTGATAAGCGATCCCTAAAGAACTTCTGGGGCAATTCTCATCCTCCGCTCGGGCCGCCGCCGTTAGGGTTGCCTTATTAGGGTCCCCTAACTCGTGGTAGGGTCCACGCCGATGCCATCAGGCCCGGTGCCTCGGATCCACCTGGAGAGGGAGCTCGTGACCGCCGCCTCGCGACGCGTGGCGGCCGCGGGCGCCGCCTCGCGACGCGTGGCGGCCGCGGGCGCCGCGGGGCTGCTCCTCGCCACGATGATCTCCGCGTGTGGAACCTCTTCGCCCCGCCGCGCCGCGATCGATCAGCCGTGCCGGCAGGTCAGCGCGGTTCTCAGCGATGGTCCCGATCCGGGAGTCGACCCCGTCGGCTACGCGCAGGCCCAGATCCTCCCGCTGAGCGAGCTCCACGTCTCCCAGAAGACGGTGCAGGAGGCGATCGATCGGCTCGCCTCCGCGTACCGCGTGTTCGCCCACGACCACGGAGCCGGCTCCTCGGCCAAGCGCACGGTGAGCGCCGCACGCAGCCGGATCAACGCCCTCTGCCCCGGAGCCGCCCCGTGAACCGCCTCACGGTCCTCGCGGCGCGACGCCGGAGGCGGGCGAACCGGCAGCTCCGGGTAGGTGGCTTGCTCGCCCTGGGGGTGGTGCTCGCCGGCTGCCTGCTGGCCTCCTGCGGTGGCTCGTCATCGTCGGCGGGGTCGATCACGCTATACAACGGCCAGCACGAGCAGACGACCGATTCGCTGGTGGCGGCGTTCGAGAAGTCGACCGGGATCACGGTCAACGTGCGCAGCGACGACGAGGACACGCTGGCGGATGAGCTCGTCACCGAGGGGTCCCACTCGCCCGCGGATGTGATCTACACCGAGAACTCGCCGGTGCTCGAATATCTCCGGTCCAAGGGAATGCTCGCCCCGGTCGATCAATCGACGCTGGCGAAGGTCTCGGGCCAGTACAGCTCGCCGCAGGGCGACTGGGTCGGCGTGTCCGCGCGCGTAAGCGTCCTGATCTACAACCCGAGCATGATCGCTGAGAACCAGCTCCCGACCTCGGTGCTGCAGCTCGCCGATCCGAGGTACGCCGGCAAGCTCGCGTTCGCAGCCGGGGAGACCGACTTCCAACCGATCGTGACCTCGGTCGTTCGTACCTATGGCCGGGCGGCCGCGCTGAGGTGGCTGGAAGGGATCAAGGCCAACGCCGGCAGCCACCTCTACCCCGACAACGAGACGATCGCCGACGAAGTCAACCGCGGCGCGGTCGCGTTCGGAGTCGTCAACCAGTACTACTGGTACCGGATGCGGGCCGAGCTGGGCACGGGCAACGTCACCGCCAAGATCACCTACTTCGCCCCGCGCGACCCCGGCTACGTGATCGACGTGTCGGGTGCGGGGATCCTCAAATCCTCGACGCACCAGGCCGCGGCGCAGAAGTTCCTGGCCTTCATGGTCAGCAAGCAGGGGCAGGAGATCATCGCCCACTCGATCAGCTTCGAGTACCCGATCGGCTCGGGGGTCAGCACCGCTGCTCCGGAGACGCCGTTCGATCAGCTCCGGCCGAGCTCGATCACCATTCCCGAGCTCGGTGATGGCTCGACGGCGATCGCGCTGCTGCGCCAGGCCGGGCTGCTGTGACCGTGCTCGAGTCGAGTGCCGCGCCGGCGCAGGACGGCGTCGTTCGCGCCCGACGCCCGCCGCGACCGTGGGGACTGCTCGCGATCAGCGTGGCGGTGATAGCCGTGCTCGCCGCGCCGCTCGTGTTCCTGCTCGTCGAGGCGCACGGCGCGGGGGTCTCGACGGTCGAGCACCTGGTGTTCCGGGGGATGACCGCCAGCCTGCTCTGGAACACGGTCCGACTGACCGTGGTGGTCACGGCGTTGTGCGCGATCATCGGTACCGCCGCGGCGTGGTGCATCGAACGGACGGATCTACCCGGGCGGCGGATCTGGGCCGTCCTCGTCGTCATCCCGCTCGCGATCCCCGACTTCGTCGTGAGCTTCGGCTGGGCCTCACTCAGTACCTGGGTGCAGGGGTTCCGGGGTGCGGTGCTGGTGATGACCCTGGCGGTGTATCCGCTCGTATACCTCCCGGTGGCGGCCAGCTTCCGCAATGCGGATCCCGGTCAGGAGGAGGTCGCACGCAGTCTCGGGGTGGGGCGGCTCGCGACGTTCTGGCGGGTGACGCTCGGGCAGGCGCGCAGAGCGATCCTGGGCGGCTGCCTGCTCGTCGCCCTGGTCATGCTCGCCGAGTACGGCGCCTTCGAGATCCTCGGCTACCAGACGTTCACGACGGAGATCTTCACCGAGTTCAACGTCTCCTTCAGCATCTCGAGCGCCTGCGCGCTCTCGATCGTCCTCGTCCTCGTCAGTCTCCTCGTCCTCGGCGGCGAATCGCTGGCCCGCGGCCGGGGACGCGCCAGCCGGTCCGGCCCGCTCGCGCAGCGAGTGGCGGCGCGCCACCGGCTGGGAAGAGCCAAGCTGCCGGTGCTCGCCGGCTTTGCCGTGCTCGTTGCGCTGGCGCTCGGGGTTCCCGTCGGGTCGAGCATCTACTGGATCGTGAACGGTCGCAGCGCATCGCTGACGGGGATGCCGCTGCTCGACGCCGCCTGGCACACCGCCCTTTACGGCGCCCTCGCGGCCGCCCTCGCGACGATGATGTCCCTGCCCGTGGCCCTGCTCGCGATCCGCCACCGCGGGCGGGTCTATCAGCTGCTCGAGCGCAGCACCTACCTCGTGCTGGCGATGCCCGGACTGGTGATCGCGCTCGCCCTGTCCTACTTCTGCGAGCGCTATGCCAACGGATTCCTCTACCAGAGCGCCCCGCTGCTCGTGATCGCCTACGCGATCCTGTTCTTCCCGCTCGCGCTGGTCGGCGTCCGGGCCTCGCTCGCGCAGGCGCCGGTGGGACTCGAGGAGATCGCCCGCTCGCTCGGCAAACCGCGGCTGTCGGTGCTGCTGCGAGTTACGCTCCCACTCGCCGGCCCGGGCCTGGCGGCGGCCTTCTGCCTCGTGTTCCTCTCTGCGGTGACCGAGCTCACGGCGACCCTGATCCTGGTCCCGACGGGCGTGCAGACGCTCGCGACCCAGTTCTGGGCCTACCAGCAGAACCTGTCCTACGGGCAGGCGGCGCCGTTCGCGCTGGCGATGATCGCGATCGCCGCCGTGCCGAGCGTGGTGCTCGGACGCTTCTTCGACCGGCTCCCGTCCCGGGCTACGGTCGGGACGTAGATTCGCGATCCTGCGTGCTTGCCTCTTCCCAAGCTCCGGCCTGATTTCTCACCCCTGCGCGACAGCCGCGACCTGCGGCTGGTCGTGCTCGGGGGCTTCGTCTCGGGCATGGGCGCGCAGGCCACGCTGGTCGCGCTTCCGTATCAGGTCTACGTGCAGACGCACTCGGCGCTGCTGGTGGGGCTGCTCGGAGCCGTCGAGTTGGCGCCGCTGGTGTCGGCTGCCCTGCTCGGCGGCGCGATCGCCGACCGAATGGATCGGCGCAAGCTGCTGCTCTGCGACCAGATCGGCCTCGTGCTCGCGGCGACGGGGCTGGCCGTGGCGGCGTGGATCGGGCATCCGCCGGTGGTGGCCCTGTACGCGCTGGCGGCGGTGCTCGCCGCCTTCACCGCCCGGGCCTGGTGGTGATCTGGGCCGTGGTCGTGTGGGGCGCCGCGGTGGCCCTGGCCGGACTGGCGAGCTCGCTGTGGGTCGCCGCGGCGCTGTTTGCCGTCGCCGGCGCCGCCGACTCGGTCAGCGCGGTGTGCCGCACCACGATCAACCAGTCCGTCACGCTGGAGCGCATGCGCGGCCGCATGTCCGCCGTCTTCACGCTGGTCGTGACCGGAGGGCCGCGCCTCGGCGACGTCGAATCCGGCTCCGTCGCCGGCCTCGCCGGAGCGCGCTTCTCGGTGCTCTCGGGTGGGGTGCTGTGCGTGCTCGGAGTGGTGGCGATTGTGTTCGCGTTTCCAGCACTGTTGCGGTATGACGCCGCGGACGGGATCGAACAGCCCGACTGGGAGCTGATCACGCTCGAGGCGCAGCTCGAGGAGTAGCGGCTTCACCGCCGCTCAAGCCCTGCCGGGCACGGGCACGTCTGGAGTCCGCGCCACGGTCGCGGCGAGGATCAGGAACATCATCGGCCGTCGCTCGCCCGGGAAGGCGGCCACGGCCTGCTCGTAGATGTCGAGCAGCTCGAGGATCGCCGCGAACACCGGCGCATCGTCGATGTCGGCGGGCACGTCGCAGGCCAGTCGCGCGAGCGAAAGCATCTCGTTTGGGTCGCCGCCGCGCATCGAGGCGATCGCGGTCAGCATCAGGAACTCCGCGACGCGGTCGAGCAGCACGTGGGGGGCACGATCGCGCGCGCCAACGGCCGGCCCGGCGGGCGCGAGCGGCTCCCGGGCTGCCAGCCTCAACGATTGACCACAGGCCACCGATCTGATCTGGTCGGCGGACAGTCCGGCCTGGAGCGCCGCTCTGATCCCGAACGCGCCTCCCATCATCGTGGTGCCGTAGGGGGCGTCACTGGCAAACACGATCTGGCCGGGGGGGACGAGCGCGAACAGCGCCGCCAGGTCGGCGGGCATCCACCAGGCGGTGTCGAACAGCAGGTTCGGGTGATCGGGCGCCGCGTGCCAGATCCATCCCAGATCACAGATACCCGCGTGCGCGAGGATCAGCCGCGCGTCGGGAAACTCGCCCGCGAGCGCGACCGCGTGCTCGCCGAGCGCCGGAATTCCCCGACCGGCGTGAATCAGAATCGGCAGCCGGTGCTCGGCCGCCAGCGCGACCAGCGGTCGCACGCCCGGATGGTCGAGCGTGAACTCCTCGGCGCGAGGATGGAGCTTGATCCCGCGAGCCCCCGCGGCCAGGCAGCGTTCGGCCTCGGCCAGCGCGTGATCGTGGGGGTTGACGCGGCAGAACGGGACCAGCAGCCCATCCGATCGCTCGGCCGCCGCGAGAACCATGTCGTTGGCGGGCGGGTAGCCGTCCGGCTCGTGCATCGGGAAGGTGAAGCAGCCCACGGCATCCGCGAGGGTCAGCGTCTCGATGATCTCCTCGGGGGTCGCGTGCATCCCGTCGGGATCGTTCTGGCCGATGTGCGTGTGCGCGTCGAACAACTGCAGGCCGGGAACCTGGTCGCGCACGACCTCGAACCACGGGCGGATCAGGCTGGGGAGATCCATGACTGGCCGGAGCCTGTCAGGTTCGTACCATTGGCGCGTGGCGAAGACGAAGCTCACCGACGGCTGGCGGCTCGGATCGGCTGACGATGGCGTCCCGATCCCGAACCGGGTCGTGCTCGCGCCGCTGGCCGGGATCGGCAACTGGTTCGTGCGCCTCCAGGCCAAGCGCCACGGCGCCGGCTTGGTGGTCTCCGAGATGGTGTCGAGCTTCGCGGTCCATTACCGCAATGAGAAGACCTGCCGTGAGCTACTGCGGATCCACCCCGACGAGCATCCAGTCTCGATCCAGCTGTTCGGCCACGACCCGTATGTGATGGAGTCCGCGGCCGAGACCGTGGCGGCGGCCGGAGCGGACGTGATCGACCTGAACATGGGCTGTCCGGTGCCGAAGGTATGCAAGACCGGCGCCGGCGCCGCTCTGCTCGACGATCCCGACCGCGCCGTTGCGCTGGCCCGCGCGGCCGCTCGCGGCAGCGGCCTGCCGGTGACGGTCAAGCTCCGTTCCGGGCAGCGTCCGGGAGAGCGCAAGGGGGTCTCGCTCGCGTCCCGACTCGTCGAGGAGGCCGGCGTCGCCGGTCTCTGCATCCATCCGCGCCATGCCTCCCAGCGTCATTCCGGCGCTCCGGATTACGAGCTCGCGCGTGCGCTGGTGGACGAGCTGCCCGTCCCGGTGCTCATCTCCGGTGGGCTGCACACCGCGGCCCAGGCCAGCGCCGCGTTCGAGCGGACCGGCGCCGCGGGCGTCCTGCTCGCGCGCGGATCGCTCGGGAACCCATGGCTGTTCGAAGAGCTGCTGGGAACCCGGGAGCACGCACCCACGCGCGAGGAGGTCCTCGGCGAGCTCGACTGGGTGATCGACCGCGCGATCGAGCACCTCGGCGAGGACCGCGCCACCCGCTATCTGAGGAAGTTCTATCCCTGGTACCTCGAGCGGATCGACGCAGATCGCTCCCTTCAGGCCGAGCTGCAGCAGGCGCCGACGTTCGCTGCCGTCCGCGCGCGGCTCGGTCTGGCCGAGGCGGCCTGCGTCGCCTAACGGTCGCGGAGGTCTGGGTGAACTGCGTCGTTGGGTCGCTTCGCGGCGGCGGTAAACGCCGGCGCTGAGGTGCGGTGAGGCGCTCGGCCCGCCGCCCCGCCCACGGTCTCCGCCCCTCGCGCGGCGGGGGGATGTGCGGGAGCGCGGGCCGGGGGGCGCGTGATGAAAAACCGATGAGGGTGCGGGGTTTTTCAGCACACGCCCCCTCCGACGGTCGCCGCCCCGCCGACGGTCGCCGCGACGGTCGCCGCGACGGTCGCCGCTTCCTCCGCGCGCCGGGGGCATGTGCGGGAGCGCGGGCCGGGGCGTGCGCGCCCCCGCGCCCGCCCCCGCCGCCCCGCGCTGCCGGCCCGGCGGCACCGGCCTAACCGTCACCCAGCCCACCCCGTGGTAGTAGGCTCGCCGGCGAGAGAGGATGCTGAGGGGTTCGGTCACCACCCGCCCGCCGCTACGGCCCGGCGTCACCACCCGTCCGCCGTGGCGGGCCGTCACCACCCGCCCGCTGTGGCGGGCCGTCACCGGCCGTCCGCCGGGGCGCGGGGCAATAGCGGCCCGCCCGCGGTTGCGGCTCGGCGCGGCGGCCGCGGCGCTGCTCGCCGCCATCGTGGCGAGCACCGCGGCGCCGGCCGTCGCGAGCGCGCAGGTGCAGCCGTACGGGACGAACAACTACGGCACCTTCTACAACGTCCTGCCGCCCGGGACGAACGGGCTTGACAACTCAGTGCAGCTGGCTCTGTTCGAGGCTACGGGAGCCCGACCGGCGCACAACAACGACCAGCTCGACATGTACTCCAATTTGACGACGGCGGCTCCGAACATCCAGGCCTCGCAGATCACCGACTTCTTCAAGGACGCCACGTTCGGCGTCCAGGCCGGCGATCTGGCGGGCAGCGAGAGCCCGGAGCCGGGCGTCACGATCGAGCGCGACAAGCAATTCGGGGTTCCGCACATCTACGGTGACACTCGCGCCGAGCTGATGTTCGGGATCGGCTACGCGACCGCCGAGGACCGGTTGTTCTTCATCGACGCGATCCGCCACGCCGGCGAGGGCGACCTCGCCCAGTTCGCCGGCGGCTCGAACGTGCCGATGGATGAGAGCGTGTGGGCCACCAGCCCGTACACGCAGCAGGACCTCGTCGACCAGGTCAACGCGATCGTGTCCCTACCCGGTGGGCAGCAGATCCTCTCCGACGCGACCAACTACATCGCCGGGATCAACGCCTACATCGCCAAGGCGCAGCTCGACCCGCTGCTCATGCCCGGCGAGTACCTGGCGATCGGTGACCCCGGCGGCCCCGCGCCGTTCACGCTCGAGAACCTGGTTTCGATCGCCTCGCTGATCGGCGGCCTGCTGGGAGAGGGCGGCGGCGCTCAGCTCTCGAACGCGGTCCTGTACGAGGGCCTCGAGCAGCGCTTCGGGCGCGAACACCACGCGGTCGCGGGCTCACCACAGGGAGTCAAGGCCGCCCCAGTCAAGGCCGCCGCCGTGGAGGCCGCCACCGTGCAGGCCGCCCCCGTGGAGGCTACCCCGGTCGAGGCCACCGCCGTAGAGGCCAAGGCAACCCGGCGCAAACGCCGTCCGAAGCGCCGCGCCCGCCCCGTCCGCGACCTCTCGGGCTTCGCCACCTTCCTCAGCTTCGTCGACCCGAACGATCCCGAGGCACCGACCACCGTGCAGAAGAAGTCGTTCCCGTACCAGCGACTGCCGCTACCGAGCAAGACCGCGCGCGGAAGCATCGCGCTGCCCGACCCAGGTTCCGTCCAGTACGTCGATCACGTCGCCGCCGGCGCGGTGCCCAGCGGCGCCCCGCCGCCGATCGGGAGCGCCAAGAAGGGCCGCATCGGCGTCGCGCTCGGGCCGGCGGCGAACGTCGGGCCGGGGCTGTTCTCGTTCCCGCGCACCGACTCGAACGCCCTGCTTGTGTCCGGAGCCCACACCGTCTCGGGCCACCCGATCGCGGTGATGGGGCCGCAGACCGCGTACTTCACGCCCGAGGATCTCATGGAGGAGGACATCCACGGACCGGGGATCGACGCCGACGGTGCGGCGTTCCCGGGCGTGAACCTGTACGTCGAGCTCGGGCACGGTCCCGACTACGCGTGGTCGGCGACCTCGGCGGGCCAGAACATCATCGACACCTTCGCGACGCCGCTGTGCAACCCGGCCGGGGGGACGCCCACGATCGAGTCGGACTACTACGAGATGGACGGGCAATGCGTGCAGATGCAGACGCTCACGCGCACCGAGTCGTGGACGCCGAATCTCGCCGACATGACCCCGGCGGGCTCGGTGACCTTCGAGACCCAGCGGACCGCCTTCGGGCTCGTGGTCGCGCGCGCCACGATCAAGGGCGTTCCCGTCGTTTACACCAACCTGCGCTCGACCTACATGCACGAGATCGCCTCCGTGCAGGGCTTCGAGATGTTCAACGAGCCGGCGGAGATGCGCAACCCGCAGGACTTCTTCAACGCCGCGGATCAGATCGACTTCACCTTCAACTGGTTCTACATCGATAACAAGCACATCGCCTATTTCAACTCGGGCGCGAACCCGGTCCGCGCGCCTCGCACGAACCCGCTGTTCCCGACCTGGTCGACGTTCCCGTGGAAGGACTACGACCCGGCGACGCTGACCGAGGCACAGACGCCCGAGAGCGCGCATCCGCATGCGATCGACCAGGAGTACTTCACCAGCTGGAACAACAAGCAGGCGCCGGGCTACAACGACGCCGCGACCGGCCAGGAGTTCGCGTCCGTCTACCGCTCCCAGCTGCTGGACAACAACATCAAGCGCTACCTCGACGGCGGCAAACGCAAGCTGACGCTGGTCGACCTGATCAACGCGATGGGCAACGCCGGCACCCAGGACCTGCGCGGCGTCGAGGTCCTCCCCTATGCGCTCGAGATCATCGGCCATCCGAAGGACCCGGCGCTTGCGCAGGCGGTCGACGAGCTCCACGCGTGGTACGCGAGTGGCGCGCACCGGATCAACCGCGAGCACCCCGGAGCATCGGGGGAGTACGACCAGGGCACCGCGGTCCAGATCATGGACGCCTGGTGGCCGCTGCTGGTCAAGGCCGAGTTCGAACCGGTGCTCGGGCCCGCGCTGCTCGACCAGATCGAGGCCGACTTCCCGATCAACGATGAGCCCGGACACGGCACGAGCGGCAATCACGTCGGGTCGGCGTTCGACGTCGGCTTCTACGGGATCGTGCAGAAGGACCTGCGCAAGGTGCTGGGCAAGCGGGTCGACGGCCCGCTCAACCGCGTCTACTGCGGGAACGGATCGCTCGCGCGGTGCCGCGCCGCGCTCGAGAGCTCGCTGAGCCAGGCGATCGGCGAGCCGGCGCAGCAGGTCTACCCGGCCGACGGGGCGTGTAAGGCCGGCGACCAGATGTGCTCGGACTCGATCCAGTTCCGCGCGCTCGGGGCGATCACCCAGCCGCTGATCGAGTGGGTCAACCGCTCGACGTTCCAGCAGGCCGTCGAGATCCAGGGCCACGAGCCTTAGCACTCCGAGCGTCGCTTGACCCGCCGCTATACTTCCGCGCCCGCCAGGCTGGGGAGTGCTGGCTCCGCGCCTCGGGGGTTCATTTCTTTCTCGCAGGATCGCCCTGACATCAACGACCAGGTCACCCGAACATGCCCAAGGACGTCATTCTCACCGCTGAAGGCCTGACCAATCTCAAGGCCGAGCTCGAGCACCTCGCGAACGATCGCCGGCGCGAGGTCGCCGCCCGCATCAAGGAGGCGCGCGAGTTCGGCGATATCTCCGAGAACGCCGAGTACGACGACGCCAAGAACGAGCAGGCCATGCTCGAGGCCCGCATCGCCCAGCTCGAAGACAAGCTCCGCTCGGCGACGGTGATCGACTCGTCAGACCTGAGCACCGACATCGTCCGCGTCGGCTCGGTGGTCCACGTCAAGGACGAGGGTGGCCGGGCGACGAGGTACACGATCGTCGGCTCGGCGGAATCGAACCCGGCCCAGCTGCGCCTCTCCAACGAATCACCCGTCGGCAAGGCTTTGCTCGGACACAAGCGCGGCGAAGAGGTCGCCTTCACCACCCCGAGCGGCGAGCGCAAGCTGAAGATCACCAAGATCGACGTCGATTCGAAGTAGCTGGCGTCCCGGCCATGGCCGACGAACAGGGCGACTCGGCGCCCGGCGACGACGCCGACCGACCACCGGTCCCTGAGGTCCTCGCCGCGCGTCGGCGCAAGCTCGACGGCCTCCGTGCCGAGGGGATCGAGCCGTTCCCGCACGCGTTCCCGGGCGTCGAGCCGATCGCCGCGGTTCGCGAGGCCCACGCCGCGCTGGCCCCGGGAGACGAGACCGATGCTCGGCACCGGGTGGCGGGGCGGCTGGCCGCCCGGCGGGGCCAGGGCAAGATGGCGTTCCTCGATCTGGTCGACCGCTCGGGGCGGATCCAGCTTCAGGCCCGCGTCGACGTGCTCGGCGCGGAGGCGATGGAGCGCCTGCTGCGTCTCGACCTCGGTGACCTGATCGGCGTCGACGGCACCGCGTTCAGCTCGCGCCGCGGCGAGCTGACGCTGCGGGTTCAGGAGTTCACGCTGTTGGCCAAGTCGCTGCGCCCTCCGCCCGAGAAGCACCACGGCCTCCAGGACGTCGAGACCCGGTTCCGTCGCCGCGAGCTCGATCTGATCGCCAACGAGGAGGCGCGGGAGCTGTTCACCGTGCGGGCCAAGGTGATCTCGGCCGTGCGCCGCTTCCTCGACGCTGAAGGGTTCATCGAGGTCGAGACTCCGGTCCTCCAGCCCCTGTACGGCGGTGCCGCGGCGCGCCCGTTCACCACCCACCACAATGCGCTCGACCGCACCCTGTACCTGCGGATCGCGACCGAGCTGTACCTGAAGCGCTTGATCGTGGGCGGGCTCGAGCGCGTGTACGAGCTCGGCAAGGACTTCCGCAACGAGGGCCTCTCGCCCAAGCACAACCCCGAGTTCACGATGCTCGAGTTCTACGAGGCCTACGCCGACTACCTCGACATGGCCTCGCGCTGCGAGCGCCTGGTGGCCTACGTCGCCGCAGAGATCGGATATCAGGGCCCATTCGACTTCTCGCCGCCGTGGCGGCGCGAGACCCTGGCGGGGGCGATCCTCGACCGCACCTGCATCGACATCCTCGCCGCGCGCGACCGCGACGCGCTCGCCGCGCTGATGCGTGCCCGCGAGTTCGCGGTGCCGGAGAACGACACCTGGCCCCAGCTCGTCGACGAGCTGCTGTCAAAGCACGTCGAGCCGACCCTGATCGAGCCGACGTTCCTGCTCGACTACCCGGTCGAGCTCTCGCCCCTGGCCAAGCGCCACCGCTCGCAACCGGGGCTGGTCGAGCGCTTCGAGGCGTTCGTCGGCGGGATGGAGATCGCCAATGCGTTCACCGAGCTCAACGACCCCGACGAGCAGCGCCGGCGCTTCGAGGAGCAGCGCGCGCTCGCGAGCGCCGGGGACGAAGAGGCCCAGCCCTACGACGAGGCGTTCGTGCAGGCGCTGGAGCAGGGTATGCCGCCGACCGGCGGGATCGGGATCGGGATCGACCGCCTGGTCATGCTGCTCACCGGAACGCGGTCGATCCGCGAGGTTGTCCTGTTCCCGGCCATGCGAGATTAGAGGGCTGGATCCGGCGCCGGCAATGCGCGATCAGCGGCCTGGACGCGGCGGCAGACAATGCGGATTTTCCCGTCAGATCCGGCGCCAGATCTTCACCAACAGATAGAGCAGGACGACGAGCGCGATCACGATCAGCTCGAGCACGTGGAACTCGATTTTGATGACGGCCCAAAGCACCGATTTATCGTAACCCAGCATCTGGCCCAACCGTGCCAAAGCTGCCTAAATCTCCTGAAGGCTGCCTAAACCACCCACGCCCGGGCCGAATCTCAAGGGAACGTGACCCAGTCGGAGTAACCTCAAGGCGGTGGTCATGCACCCGATCCTGCCAGGCCTGCCCAGTCAGTCCGCGGGCGGTAATTTCGATTACCGCGCTGTGGCCTTGAGCACAGGCATAACGGCCTCCGGCGGGGGCCCGGGGAGCGACTGGTAGACTGAGGCATGGCCCCAGACCGACCTTGTTCGCTCATCAAGCACCGTGTGTCGGTCGATTAGATGAGCAGAACGGGGCCGTTTGCGTCCCTGTAGCCGGCACCGGAAGTGTCGGCTCTGGCGTAGGAGCCAGGAAACCGGCGTCAACCCTCGACCCTTCGATAAACCCAGCTGGCCCTCGAGCCCGCATCGCACCCAGAGAGATTTAGCCCATGTTCGAGCGATTCACAGAGCGAGCCCGCCAGGTGGTCGTCCTGGCGCAGGAAGAGGCGCGGACTCTCAAGCACAACTACATTGGCACCGAGCACATCCTGCTCGGGCTTCTGCGCGAGGAGGAGGGCCTGGCTGCTCGGGTGCTCGAGTCGCTGGACATCACCGTGGAGCGCGTGCGTGCGCAGGTCGTGCGGATCGTCGGGTCGGGCGAGGAGGTCACCTCCGGCCAGATCCCGTTCACCCCGCGGGCCAAGAAGGTCCTGGAGCTCGCGCTCCGGGAGGCGCTGAGCCTCGGACACAATTACATCGGCACCGAGCACATCCTGCTCGGCCTGGTGCGTGAGAACGAGGGCGTCGCCGCCCGCATCCTGCTCGACTTCGACGCCGATTCGGAGAAGATCCGCAACGAGGTCATCCGCATGCTATCCGGCCCCGGCAGCCGCCAGCGCTCCGGTGGGGGTCAAGCGGGCGCGGCCGGCGCGGCGGGCGAGGGCAAGAAGTCCTCGAAGCTGCTCGACCAGTTCGGGCGCAATCTGACCAAGCTCGCCTCCGAAGGCAAGCTCGACCCGGTGGTCGGTCGCGAGACCGAGATCGAACGGATCATGCAGATCCTTTCGCGCCGCACCAAGAACAATCCCGTGCTCGTCGGCGAGCCCGGCGTGGGCAAGACCGCCGTCGTCGAGGGCCTGGCCCAGCGGATCACCAACTCGGACGTCCCCGAGCTGCTCAAGGGCAAGCAGATCTACACGCTCGACCTCGCGGCGCTCGTCGCCGGCTCGAAGTACCGGGGCGAGTTCGAGGAGCGCCTCAAGAAGGTGATGAAGGAGATCACCCAACGCGGCGACATCATCCTGTTCATCGACGAGCTGCACAACCTCGTCGGCGCCGGCGCGGCCGAGGGCGCGATCGACGCAGCGTCGATCCTCAAGCCGGCGCTCGCGCGCGGCGAGCTGCAGACGATCGGCGCGACCACGCTCGAGGAGTACCGCAAGTACCTCGAGCGCGACTCGGCCCTCGAGCGTCGCTTCCAGCAGATCCGCGTCGAGCAGCCCTCGACCGAGGAGACGGTGCAGATCCTCACCGGCCTGCGCGACCGCTACGAACAGCACCACAAGGTCAACATCACCGACGAGGCGCTGACGGCGGCCGCGGACCTGGCCGATCGCTACATCTCCGACCGCTTCCTGCCCGATAAGGCGATCGACCTGATCGACGAGGCGGCGTCGCGGATGCGGATCAAGTCGATGACCTCACCGCCCGTGTTCCGCGAGCTCGAGGACGAGATCGAGGAGACCCGCCGGGCCAAGGAGGCGGCGATCGAGGCCCAGGAGTTCGAGAAGGCCGCCGGCCTGCGCGACACCGAGCGCCGGTTGACCCAGAAGAAGCGCGAGCTCGCCGACCAGTGGGAGGCGGGCGACTCGAGCGAGCGTCCGTCGATCGGCGAGGAGGAGATCGCCGACATCGTCTCGATGTGGACGGGCATCCCGGTCTTCAAGCTGACGGAGGCCGAGACCGCCAAGCTGATGCGGATGGAAGAGGAGCTCCACAAGCGGGTGATCGGGCAGCACCCGGCCCTCGAGGTCGTCTCCAAGGCGATCCGGCGCTCCCGCGCTGGCCTCAAGGACCCCAAGCGTCCGACCGGCTCGTTCATCTTCCTCGGCCCGTCAGGCGTCGGGAAGACCGAGCTGGCGCGCACCCTCGCCGAGTTCCTGTTCGGCGATGAGGAGACCATGGTCCGGATCGACATGTCCGAGTACATGGAGAAGCACGCGGTCTCGCGGCTCGTCGGCTCGCCTCCTGGCTACATCGGCTACGACGAGGGCGGCCAGCTCACCGAGGCCGTCCGGCGCAAGCCCTACAGCGTGCTCCTGCTCGACGAGATCGAGAAGGCCCATCCGGACGTCTTCAACATCCTCCTGCAGATCCTCGAGGACGGCCGGCTGACCGACGCTCAGGGTCGCACCGTCGACTTCCGCCACTGCATCGTGATCATGACCTCGAACATCGGGGCGTCGGAGATCGCGCGCAACACGCCGCTCGGCTTCGCCGTCTCCGACGACGAGACGGGGATCACCTACGACGAGATGAAGAACCGGATCATGGGCGAGCTGAAGAAGGTCTTCCGGCCCGAGTTCCTGAACCGGATCGACGAGGTGATCGTCTTCCACAAGCTCTCCAAGGATGAGATCAAGGAGATCGTGGACCTTCTGCTGCGCCGGATTCGCGAGTCGATGGCCGAGCGCGAGCTTCAGCTCGAGCTCTCCGAAGAGGCCAAGGACCTGCTGGTGGACAAGGGCTGGGACCCAGCCATGGGTGCCCGACCATTGCGTCGCGCGATTCAGCGCTACATCGAGGATCCGCTCGCGGACTTCGTCTTGCGCGCCCAGGTGCCGCCGGGCTCAACCGTGCTCGTCGAGCCGAACACCGCGGACGATCCGGGCTCCGAGACCGACGTCAAGCTGTCGGTGATCCAGCCGGTGCCGAAGCCGACGCCGGTCGGCGTCGGAGCCGAGGGCGGCGAGGAAGCGTCCGACGACGACGGCGACGGCGGGGCCGAGCAGGCTGGGCACGCCGGCGACGGCGCTGAGTAGCGGTCTCTCGCTAGCGCCCGTCACGGTCGGAGGCGAAGTCGTCGAACAGCGCGCCCAGGCGCGCGAGCACCGCCGCCGCGACGCGCAGCTCGTGATCGTCGAAGTCGGCGAGCGCGGCAGCCCAGCGCGGTTCGAACATGGCCTTGCGTGCGGCGATCAGCGACTGACCGCGTTCGGTGAGCGAGGTCAGCACCACGCGCTTGTCGAGCTCAGAGCGTACGCGCGCGACGAGCCCCGCGGCGGCGAGGTGGTCGAGCATCTGGGTCACGGTCGCGGGGGATAGGTCGACCGCGACCGCGAGCTCTCGCGCGGACAGCTCGCCGCTGCAGCCGTCCAGGCCGAACAGCAGCCCGTACTGCGCGTAGCTGAGCTCTCCGGGGCGGTGGGTCTCGCGCCCGCGCAGGCGCCGGACGGCCGCCATCGCGGTCTTGAACGAGCGCCCGAGCTCCTCGAGCGCTTCGCTGTGAGTGTCGGTCGCCGTCGCGCGAGGCTCGTGCGCTGGGTCGCGGGTGCCGGTCGCCGTCATGCGAGCGCGACCTCCGTGACGACCTCGCCGGGCTCCGCCCCTTCGGCGGCTCGCGCGGCTCGGGCCGCCCGCTCGGCTCGCACCAGGATGATGCACGGCACGATCGCCAGCGCGGTGATCCCGGCCGAGAACAGGAACGCGGTTCCGTACGCCGAGGCCTGCGCCGCGGGCGTGAGCGCGCCGACGAGCGAGCGCTGGAGCACGACCGCGAGCGTGGCTGTGCCGATCGAGCCGCCCACGCGCTGGAGAACGTTGAGCTGCGGCGTCGCATCAGAGAGCTCGCTGCGCTCGAGCGCGGCGAACGCGGCCGCCATCGCCGGCATGAACGCGAAGCCGATGCCGGTGCCGCGCAGGAACATCGCGCCGCTGAGCCACAAGATCGAGGTGTGGACGCCGACGAAGGCGAACGGGATCGTCGTCACCGTGGTCAGGACCACCCCGAACAGCGCCAGTGGACCGCCGCCGTGCCGGTCTGAGAGCTTGCCCGCGATCGGCATCACCAGTGCCATCCCGAGGCCCTGGGGGCCCGTCAGCAGGCCCGTATGAATCACGCTCTCGTGGCGGATGTCCTGCCAGTAGAGGGGCAGGAGGATCAAGCCGCCGAACAGCGCGGCGCCGAGGCAGAACATGGCGAACGAGGCCGATGCGAACGTCGTGCGCCGGTACAGCCGCAGGTCGAGCAGCGGTTGTCGCACGCGCAGCGCGTGGCGCGCGAACAGGCCCACCAGTGCCACGCCGACCACGCACGGGACGAGCACCTTCACGGAGGTGAAGCTGCCGGTGCTGCCGATCTCGGCGAGGCCGTAGGTCAGCAACACCAGGCCCGTCGCCATCAGCGCCAGGCCGAGGGCGTCGAGTGTGCCGGCGGCCTGCGGCTTGACGCGCGGAAGGATCCGCAGCGAGGCGATCACGGCGGCGAAGCCGATCGGGACGTTGACGAAGAAGATCCAGTGCCAGCTCGCGTTCTCGATGATCACGCCACCGAGCGTCGGCCCGAGGACCGGCGCGAGCATCGCCGGCACCGCGACGATGCTCATCACCCGGCCCATCCGTGACGGGCCTGCCGCCTCGGCCATCATCAGCTGGCCGACCGGCAGGATCGCGCCGCCGCCGAGCCCCTGGAGCACGCGGAAGAAGATCAGCTCGTCGATCGAGGTGGCGAAACCGCACAGCGCCGAGCCGACGACGAACAGCACGAGCGAGACCAGCCAGACGGACTTGGCGCCGAACCGCCGCGAGGCCCAGCCCGAGACCGGGATCACCGCCGCGAGCGAGAGCATGTACCCGGTGACGACCCACTGGACCTGCGAGATCGTGGAATGGAGATCCCGGCTCAGGGTCGCGAGGGCGACGTTGACGATCGTTGTGTCGAGGATCGACATGATCGATCCGAGGATCACCACGGCGCTGATGCGCCACACGTATGCGTCGATGCGGTCGGGAGCGGCCACGTGTCCTCCGGCGGGATTCGTCAGGTACCGAAAGATTAGGTAGCGAAGGAATATCTGTCAAATGCGTTGTCGGTGACGCCCACGCCGCGGGCACTGGTGACGCCAGTGCCGCGGGCGAGTCGCGGATCTGCGCCGGTTGCTCACCCGCCGCTGGCGTGACGTCGGCCACGTCGCGTAGCCTCGCGTCAATGCCGCGACCGGCCTCGATCCACGTTTGTTCAGCCTGCGGCCATGAGAGCGCCCGATGGACCGGGCAATGCCCGGGCTGCGGGGACTGGAACACGCTGGTCGAGGAAGCGCGCGCCCGACCTCCGGCTCGTCGCGGCTCGGCCGCCGGCGGCTCGACGGCGGCGTCGCCGGTGATCTTGGGCGCCGTCGCGGCCGAGGGGCACCATCGTCTTTCCACCGGCGTCGGCGAGCTCGACACCGTGCTCGGCGGTGGTCTCGTCCCCGGCTCGCTGGTCCTGATCGGCGGCGCCCCCGGAATCGGCAAGTCGACGCTGACGACGATGGCGCTGGCCAACCTGGTGGCCGCCGGACGGCGGACTCTGTATGTATCGGCCGAGGAATCGGCGGCGCAGATCCGCCTGCGCGCCGAGCGGCTGCCCGGCGAGGGGGCGCTCCGGATTCCGGTGATCGCGGAAACCTCGCTCGAGACCGTGTGCGCCACGCTCGAACACGTGCGACCGGAGGTCTGCGTGATCGACTCGGTCCAGACGCTGCACGCGGCCGAGCTCTCGGGGGCGCCGGGGTCGGTCGGCCAGGTGCGCGAGGTCGCCGCCCAGGTGATGCGCGTGGCCAAGCAGCTCGCGATCGCCGTCCTCCTGGTCGGGCATGTGACCAAGGACGGGGCGCTGGCCGGACCGCGCGTGCTCGAGCACCTGGTGGACTGCGTGCTGCAGTTCGAGGGCGAGCGGGAACGAACGTACCGGACGGTGCGCGCGGTCAAGAACCGCTTCGGCTCGACCGACGAGGTCGCCGTGTTCGAGATGCGCGACGACGGGCTCGTCGAGGTGCTCGACGCATCGGCGCGCTTCGTCGCCGAGGCGACGCGGGCGCCGGGAAGCGTCGTGCTCTGCTCGATGGAGGGATCGCGACCGCTGCTCGTCGAAGTCCAGGCGCTGGTCGCCCGGTCGGAGCTCGTGCCGCCCCGGCGCGTCGTGTCCGGCCTCGACCGCAACCGCGTCGCGCTCGTGCTGGCCGTGCTCGGTCGCCACGGCGGGATCGGCCTCGGAGCGTCCGACGTGTTCGTCAACGTCGTCGGAGGGATCAGGGTCGAGGAACCGGGGGTCGATCTCGCGGTGGCGTTGGCGGTGGCGAGTGCGGCGCGGGGGGTGCCGCTGCGGAGTGGGGGCGGGGTTTCGGGCGACGGCGGGGGTGGCGGCGCGGCCGGGGGCGGCGCGCCGCTCGCCTGCTTCGGTGAGCTGGGCCTGACCGGGGAGCTGCGGACGGTGGCGCACCCCGACCGGCGGCTGGCCGAGGCCGCGAAGTTCGGTCTCGGGCCGGTGGTGGAGCCGGCATCTTGCCCGACCTTGGGCGCAGCGCTCGCCGCCGCGCTCGGCCGCGGGCGGGCCGCTGTGGCGGCGTGAGCGGGTCGTGAGGGACGGGCGGGGCGGGCGAGCGCGTCGTGAGGGACGGGCGGGGACGGCCACGCCCCGGTGCTCGCACGGGATCCGATCCAACCGCGCGTCGGCGCTCCCGTGATCCGGATTGTCGCCGAGTAGGCGCGGCCCACCATCCTTACCGAATGCTGCGCGAGGCCGTTTACCGCGCCGCCGCAGGGCCGCCGCCGGTCAGCCCGCCGGTCCGCCTGCCACGCGACCGACGCGACCGACGTGATTGGCGTGAAAACCGGGTAAAATCGACGGACATGGCGTCTCGTTCCGGGGAAGAGCTCAAAGAAGAGCTCGAATCTCGACAAGAGCCCCGACTGGTACGAGCGCTCGAGATGGTTGCCCCGGGGAGTTCGCTGCGGGAAGGGATCGACAGCATCCTTCACGCACGCACCGGTGGGATGATCGTGATCGGCGACGCCGACGAGCTGGCCTTCCTGTTCTCGGGTGGACTCAAGCTCGAGATCGACTACTCGCCGGCGTTCCTCTACCAGATCGCCAAGATGGATGGCGCGATCGTGCTGAACTCGAACGCGACCAAGATCCTGTTCGCGAACGTCCAGCTCACGCCGGACCCGACGATCCTGACGATGGAGACCGGCACGCGCCACCGCACCGCCGAGCGGGTGTCCAAGCAGACCGACGCCCTCGTCGTCGCGGTCTCGGAGCGACGCGAGGTCGTCTCGCTCTACGTCGACGGGGCCAAGTACATCCTCGAGGACATCCCCGTCGTGCTCGCCAAGGCCAACCAGGCACTGGCTACGCTCGACAAGTACCGCAGCCGCCTGGACCAGGTCTCCACCCGTCTGACCGCGCTCGAGTTCGAGGGCGGGGCGACCCTGCACGACGTGCTGACCGTGCTTCAGCGCGCCGAGCTCGTGACCCGGATGGCAGTCGAGATCGAGCGCTACATCGTCGAGCTCGGAAGCGAAGGACGGCTGATCGAGATGCAGCTCGACGAGACGATGGTCGGGGTGGCCGCGGATAAGGCGGCGCTCGTCCACGACTACCTCGCCGAGGACACCGACGAAAACTTCGCGACCGCGTTCGACCAGCTCGTGCGCCTGCCGCATCAAGACTTACTGGACTTCGGTCGCCTCGCCGAGCTGCTCGGCTACGACCGCAAGGTGAACACCCTCGATTACCCCGTCTCGCCACGCGGAATCCGCATTCTGGGGCGCATACCACGGTTGCCCAAACTAGTCGTTCAGCGGATCGTCAGTGAATTCGGAGGACTCGAGGATCTGCTCGCCGCCAGTGACGGCGAGCTGGAGACCGTCGACGGAGTCGGCGAGATCCGGGCGAAGGACATCCGCGAGGGTCTCCGTCGTCAGCAGGAGATCAACCTGGTGGACCGGTACCTGCAGACCTAATGGGCGTCTCCCGCCGCCCGTACTGGAAGAGGAGGACATCATCACCGAGCTAATGGAAATGCATCTGCAGGAGGAGGATCTCGAAGCGGAGGTCGTGGTCCTCGAGCACATCGAGTTCGAGATTGGCGACAACGTCGTCTACCCGCACCATGGCGCGGGAAAGGTTCTGCGCAAGGAGCAGAAGGACATCCTTGGCGAAAGCCGTGAGTACCTCACGATCAAGATCCTTCACAACGACATGACGGTCATGGTCCCGACCGAGAACGCGGCTCTGGCCGGGCTGCGTCGGGTGATCGACGAGGAGACAGTCAAGAAGGTTCTCGCCGTGCTGCAGGATGAGTGCTCGGACATGCCGAAGAACTGGAATCGCCGGTTCAAGCACAATCGCGACAAGATCAAGACGGGCGACATCTACGAGCTCGCCGAAGTCGTTCGCAACCTGGCGATTCGCGAGCACGAGAAGGGACTCTCGACCGGGGAGAAGCAGATGTTCACGCGGGCGAAGAAGATCCTCGCCTCGGAGCTGATGTACGCGCTGGAGATGGGGGAGGATGAAGCGGAGGCCCATCTCGACGAGCTGTTGAGCACGTCGGCCAGCGGAAAGGTGGCCGTGACGGCGAAGTAGGCCGGCGCGAACGTAGAGTGATGGCGGTCGCGCTGATCGTGGCCGCAGGCCGTGGCGAGCGCCTTGGGTCGGCGAGGCCCAAGGCGCTCGTCATGCTCTCGGGCAGGCCGATGCTGCAGTGGAGCGTGGACTCGCTGCGCCGCGTCCGCGCGGTCCAGGAGATCGTGATCGCGCTCCCCGAGGGGGAGCTCGAGGCCGCGCCGGAAGGGACGATCGGTGTGCTCGGCGGCGCCACGCGCTCGGAATCGGTCCGGTCCGCGCTCGCGGCCGCCGCCGCCACCGACGCGGTGATCGTTCACGACGCCGCGCGACCACTCGCCTCGCCCGAGTTGTTCGAGCGTACGCTCGCCGATCTCGACCGGTGGGGATGCGACGCGGTGATCGCGGCGGCGCCGGTATCCGACACGATCAAAGAGGTCGGCGACGATGGCCGCACCGTTCGGGCGACGCTCGAGCGCTCTCGCCTGTGGGCGGTCCAGACCCCGCAGGTGTTTCGCTGGGCAGCGCTCGAGCGGGCGCTGCAGGCGCCCGCCGACGTCCTGGCGGCGGCGACGGACGACGCCTGGCTGATCGAGCGCAGCGGTGGCGTCGTGCGCGTCACAGAGTCCGATCCGGGAAACATCAAGGTCACCTCGCCGATCGACTTGCGCGTCGCGGAGTTACGCCTGTCGGGGTATGACCAATGAGCGCCACCGGCATCGGCTACGACTGCCACCAGTTGGCCGCCGGCCGCCGACTGGTGCTGGGCGGCGTCGAGATTCCCCACGAGCGGGGCCTGGCCGGTCACTCCGACGCCGACGTGCTCGTCCACGCGATCATCGACGCCCTGCTCGGGGCGGCCGCGATGGGCGACATCGGGGAGCATTTCCCCGACACCGACGAGCGCTACCGCGACGTGAGCTCGATTGAGCTGCTGCGCGATGTGGTCCGCAAGCTCGCGGACCGGGGCCTGGAGATCGGCAACGTCGATGCGACCGTGGTGATCGAGCGCCCGAAGCTGGCGCCGGCGCGCGAGCGGATTCGCGCCACCCTCGCGGCGGCGCTGGAACTGCCCCTCGAGCGCGTCAGCGTCAAGGCCACGCGTGGCGAGGGGATGGGGTTCGTCGGTCGCGAAGAGGGGGTCGCCGCGCTCGCGGTGGCGACGCTGCGCTAGCCGCCGCGCTCGCGGTGGCTGACGCTGCGCCAGCTCTCAGGTGACGGTGATCGCCTGGATGCGGCTGGTCACGGTGGCTGAGGTGGTGCTGGGCAGGAAGCCGTACCCCGCGGGATAGGTCCACTGGAGTCTCACCGACCCGCTCTTGGGAAAGGTCACGGGCACTTCGAAGTAGCCGGCCGGGTTGGCGATGGTGACCGTGCGTAGCGTGGTCCAGGCGCCGCCGGAGCCGGCCTGGAACTGGATCTCGACCTGGCGCGCGGACCGGCCGTCGTGCTCGGCGAAGGGGGCGGGGCGGAGCTGCCCCCACACCTCGAGCGAGCGCCCGTGGCCTGTCGAGGTGAGCGGCAGGTACAGGGGGAGCCGGAACGCCGGGTAGTCGGCCTTGGGAACCCCGGTGTCGGTCGCGAGCCCGCTCGAGAAGGTGCTCTCGTCCGGCTGCCCGGGTGGCCCGGGGGCGTCGTAGAGCAGATATTGCGCGACCGAGCGAATCCGTGGATCGCTCCACATGATGTACTCGGCCCAGTTCAGATAGTAGGCGGCGGTCGTGGGACTGAGGAAGACGCATCCGCACGACGAGGGCGGGGGATCGGTCTGGTAGCCGAACTCGGTGTTGTAGATCGGGAACTTCGTGTGCGAGCCGTAGGCCGCGTTCAAGCGGTCGAGCGTGCTCTCGAGCTTGGTGAGGTCGGTGAGCCCGGCGTAGTCGGGCTCGTTCGCGGGCGACGGAAGGTTCGGCCGCGAGTCCTGCCCGAGGGAGTACGGATGATCGGCGAAGCCGGTGGCCTCGAACAGCCCCGGGTTCTCGGCGCTGAATCGCTGCGAGGCGGCGGCCGTCGCGGGGCAGTCGCGCGCTGAGGCCGCGCTTCCGCGCAGCTCCTGATAGCTCGAGTTGACGCAGTAGAGCGCGCGCAGGAAGCGCAGCGGAACCGTCCCGTTCGCGATCCCAGGATTGCTCGCGCCTCGCGGCGCCGTCTCCCCGATCAGGATCGTGTCGTCGCCGTGGCCGGTCGCGTGCAGCGCCGACCACGCGGCGTCGACCAGCCCGCGGTAGAGCTCCGGTGCGACCTCTACGCCTGCCAGCGCCTGCGGCTGCAGGTCGTATCCGTAGTTGGGCTCGTTCCAGATCCCCCAGAAGCTGACCCTGGGCAGCGGCGAGGAGCTCCCGGAGGGCGTGAACCTGCCGTCGTATCGACTGGCCACAGCCTGGACGAAGTCGCCGAAGCGAGCGGCGGATGGCTCGTAGACGAAGGGATTGTGGGTCACGACGCCGCGCGGTGGCACGCTGGTCGCCCACAGCGGCGCTTCGCCGGTGAGCACAAAGTAGACGCCGAGTCCGCGCGCGGCGGCGGCGCGGACGGCAGCGTCATACGGTGTCCAGTTGGCGGCGGGGTAGCCGGCCGGACTGGTGGCGTCGAATCCGGCCGGCGGCGTGCGCGAGTTCGGATCCGGCGCGATCCCATGCCAGCTCATGAAGATTCGCACCTCGGTGGCCCCGAGCGACCGAAAGGCGTCGAGCGTGTCGGTGGGATCGGCGAGGACGTGCGTGTCGTCCTGCATGATCGTGAACTGGTTCGGCCCCGCTGCCGTCTTGTGCGCTGGGGACGCGGCGCCGCAGCCTGCGCAAGCCGCTGTCGCGAGCGCGGCCAGAAGGACGGCCGCTGATCGCCGCGCCGCCGCCCGCGGACGTGGCAAACAACCAATGTCGAGGTCGTGCTTAGGCAATGGCTTTTTCTGGCGTGTAGGGCGAGGTGGTATGCGCGGGCGGGCGGTGGGCGGTCAGGCGCTCTTGGGGCGGTCAGGCGCTTTTCGCGGTTCGCCGGGCCGCGGCCCGGGTGCGCACCTGCTCGGCCTCGACCTGGCCCTTGAGCTGCTGGACGGTTCGGCGCAGGTGTCCGGTGACGATCGGCGCCGCGACGTGCTCTGCGACCCAACCGCCGAGGCCCGAGCCGGCGACGCCGTAGGCGAGGCGTAGCTCGACCCGGGTGCGGCCGTCGGAGGCCTGACGCAGCCGCCAGCGGCCGCGCTGGTCCACGCCGGTGACCGAGGTCCAGGCGATCTCCCGCGGCTCTACGAACTCGACCAGCTCGATCAGGCCGCCGACCTCGGCAGAGCCGACGCGCAGGAGTATCCGGTAGCGGGCGCCGAGACCGGCCGGCTGCTCCCCCACGACCTCCCAGCGGGTGATGCCCGACATGTAGCTGAGCTGCCGGGCGGGGTTGGAGATCACTTCCCAGACCGCCTGCGGAGGCGCCGAGACGTGGATCTGGGCGCTTACCCTCACCCGATTATCGGTAACCGCCGCTCGGCTGCGAGCGCGTCGAGGGTGTCCTGCATCAGGCGCACAATGTGGTCGTAGACCTCGTCGAGATCGGGGTCGGGGCCGAACTCGGCACGCAGGTCGATGGCCGGCATGGTCTCCACGGTGATCTTCGCCGGCAGCGGGATGTGGCCGAGCATGTCGCCTACGTTCAGTCCCCAGGGGACCGCGATCGAGATCGGCAGCACCTTCAGCCGGAACATCCGGTCCAGTGCGAGCAGCTGGGCCAGCCGATCGCCACGAGAGAGGAACAGCGCCGTCTCATGCCCTCCGATCGATACGACGGGGACGATCGGGACGTCCTGGTCGAGGGCGAGCCGGATGAAGCCCTTGCGGCGGTCGAAGTCGACCCGATTGCGCTCCCAGCTCGGACGGTGGACCTCGTAGTCACCGCCGGGATAGACGAGCAGTGCCGCGCCCGACGCCAGCGCTTTGCTCGCGTTGCCCGGGGACGCCGCGACGGTTCCGAACTTGCGTAGGGAGCCGAGGGCGGGCATGGCCAGAACCAGATTGTGTGCGAGCTGGTAGAACGCGCGCTCGACGCCGAAGTAGGTGTTGAACGCGAGCGTGAAGACAATCGTGTCGGGTGTCAGATTGCCGCCGGAATGGTTTCCCACCAGCAGCACCGGCCCGGAATCGGGGATGTTCCCGAGCCCGCGGACCTCGGCGCGGAACCAGATGCTGGCCACCAGCCACATCAACGGGAGGCGCTCGCGGATGAAGTCCGGGTCGCGCTCGTCGAGATCGGCCCGTGGGATCCGTCGCTGGGCCTGCCCGGCGACGCTCCGCAGCACCCGCGTGATCACCGACCCCCCGCCGCTCGCCGTCACGGGCTCGGGTGGCCGTCCGTTGCGGCGCGCCTGCGTCGAGACGGTGCTCACCGGGGCCATGTTCCAGATCCTACGCGGTGAGGCGCGCGGAGCGGTCAGGGCGGGATCGGCAAGGCGAGCCGCAGCAGCCTTCCTGAGGCTGTCGTTGCCCACAGCGCTCCAGGGGTCGCGGCCACGAGGTTCTCAGGCCCTCGCAGCGATCGCAGGGTCTGAACTCGGAAGTCAGCGCCAATCCGGAACAGGAGGCCGTTCCCGAAGTCGGCGACGTACAAGCCGCCGGCGCCGTAGACGATCGCGTCCGCGGCATAGGCGAACTGCTGCTGGTGCACGATCTCGCCGGTCCGCGGGTCGATCGCCGTCACGACGCTGCTGTTTAGCTCGCCGTGGGCAGGGTAGGCCGGATTCAGGAACGTGCCGTAGGCCCAGATCAGGCCGCCGCCGCTCACCAGCTGGCTGACGGCGACCGATTGGCCCGCCTCCGAAATTGCGTGGAGGGTGAGCCGGCGGGAACCGTGTTCGATGAACCCCACGCCATCGAGGTCTTCGGCGACCCAGGTGCCATGGCTCTCCGCAACGGTGGCGTTGTCCTCGCTCGGGGAGGGCACCATCGCCACCAGCTTCGAGGTTCGCGGATCGATCTCCGCGATCCAGCCGCGAGCAGTCGAGACCCACACCTCCCCGCCGCCGGTACGGATGCTGGAGGGGAGAAAGGCGTACAAACGATAGACGCGAGGATCGCTGCACGCCACCGGGGAACAGGGCGCCGCGTCATGACCTCGGCGCCCGCTCTCGCCATTGCCGACGACGACGATCGGCCTCGGGAGAGTGAGCTGGAGCGAAGCGGTCGTCCGTCCGTTCGCCGGATCGACTCGCGTGACCGCGCCGGTACGGAAATGCGCGATCCAGAGCGCGCCGTAGCCGAGCGCCAGGGCCTGCGGATCCGCGACCGGGAAGCGCTTGATCACCCGGCCGCTGCGGCTCGCGAGCTCGACGAGCTGCCCGGAGCTCACCCGGCCTCCCGAGCAGGCCCGGGCGCAGGTCAGTACCCACACCGCTTCTCGCGTGGCGGCCACGGCGATCGTCGAGCCACCGAGCCTCGGGACGGCGGTCACCTGCGAGGACGCTCGCTCGGACCCCGGGGCGTGGTCGCTGCTCGACGTCCACCCGGCGGCCACGAGCAGGGCCGCACCCAGGATCGCCGTCATCCACAGACGGCGCCGGCGCCGACGGCGGCGTGCTTCGAAACCCATCAGCCGGTTTACGCACTCAGGCCGGCGATAGGTCCCTACCGTACGAGCTCCGACGTCGCCGAACGGGCATGATGCCCGGATGCACGAATCGTTTCTCATTCCGGGGCTGGCAATCACCGAGCATTCGTTCGAGGTCCCGCTCGATCACGCGCACGAAGGGGGCGACCGGATCACCGTGTTCGCGCGGGAGGTCGCCGACCCCGAGGGCCGAGACCGCCCGTTTCTGGTCTTCTTCCAAGGCGGCCCCGGGTTCGAGGCGCCGCGGCCGACCCGAAATCCCAGCGCGCCCGGTTGGCTTGACCGTGCGTTGCAGGACTACCGCGTGCTGATGCTCGACCAGCGCGGGACTGGGCGCTCGACTCCGGTGGGGGACCTGGCCGGGCTCACGCCCCAGCAGCAGGCCGATTACCTGGCGCATTTTCGGGCCGACTCGATCGTGCGCGATGCGGAGTGGATCCGGCGCGAGCTCGCGGTCGAGAGCTGGGGCATCCTCGGTCAAAGCTTTGGCGGCTTCTGTGTGACCACATATCTCTCGCTCGCTCCCGAGGGCCTGCGCGAGGCGCTGATCACCGGCGGCCTGCCGCCGATCGGTCGCCCCATCGACGAGATCTACGCGTGCACCTATGAGCGGGTGCTCGAGCGCAACCGCAGGTACTTCGATCGCTATCCAAGCGACCGTGACCGGATCCGGCGGTTGCGCGCTCGGATCGAGGACCAGGACGTACGCCTGCCGTGCGGTGACCGGCTGACCTGGAGGCGGTTTCGTCAGCTCGGGGACATGCTCGGGATGAGTGACGGCGCCGAGCGCCTTCACTACCTTCTCGAGCTCCCGCCCGGGTCGCCGGCGTTACTGCACGACACCGAGAGCGAGATCGGCTTCGCACGCAACCCGATCTACGCGATCCTCCACGAAGCTTGTTACGCCGATGGCGGGAAGACGCGATGGTCAGCCGAGCGTGTGCTGCCGGCTGAGTTCGAGGCGGATGACCTGCTGACTGGCGAGCACGTCTACTCGTGGATGTTCGAGGACTATGGCGGGCTCGCACCGCTACGCGAAGCCGCCGAGATCCTCGCTGAACGTGAATGGCCTCGACTCTACGATCGCGACGCGCTGCGAGGCAACCCGGTGCCGACCGCCGCGGCGATCTATGCCGAGGACATGTACGTCGAACGCCGGTTCTCGGAGGAGACCGCGAGCGAGATCCGCGGGATCAGAACTTGGCTCACCGACGAGTACCAGCACAACGGTCTCCGGGCCGACGGCGAGCGCATCCTGGGTCGATTGCTCGACCTCGCGCGGGGACGGGTCTAGTAAGGGCCCTGCGGTAGGCTGACGCTGCGCCCGCATGCCAGCTCAAGAACCACCGCCGCTCGACGACCTGCTCAAGATCGGCGCTGCGGCCGCCGCGCTTGGCGTGAGCGTAGATACGCTCCGTCGCTGGGAGCGCAGCGGCAGGATCCGGTTCGAGCGTCGCGGCAATCAGCGCTACATAACTTCGCACGATCTCTCGCATCTTCTGAAAGAACGGAGCGCGAGTGGCCACACCAGCGCCCGCAACCGCCTCCAAGGCACAATCCTGGCGGTCAAGAAGGATGGCGTGATGGCCCAGATCGACATGGCGTGCGGCCCGTACCGGATCGTGTCGTTGATGTCCCGCGAAGCCGCGGAGGAGCTCGACCTCAAGCCTGGCGATCAAGCCGCGGCGATCGTCAAGTCGACGACCGTGATAATCGAAACCCGCTGAGGCCTCAGGCCGCGTGCGCGCTTCGGCGCCGGAGCCCCGCCGCGGGCGCGGTCAGCTCGGCGCGCGCGAAGAAGTCCAGCAGCAGCCGGTTGCACTCCTCGGGCCGTTCGACCTGCGGTACGTGGCCGCAGTCCATCACGACCTGCTCGGCGCTTGGCAGCCACTCGCGGACATGGCGACCGAAAGCGGCGGGGATCAAGGGGTCGTGCGAACCCCAGATGAACAGGGCCGGCGGCTCCAGACCGGCGAGCCGGGGGTAGAAGCCCTGGGGGCCGAACGGCGCCTCGAGGTAGATGTTGCGCGCGGAGGAGAGGAAGGCATAGCGAGCTCCGCGAGATGCATATATACGGCGGAACTCCTCGACCATCAGCGCGCCGACGTCGGGGTCGATCCGATCCCGGTCGTGGAACATGGACCAGAATTGCGAGGCGATCAGCGAGCGGTGGAGGGTGTGGGGCAGCATGCCGAACTCGGGACGCAGGAGGCGGACGATCGGGTGAAAGCCGCGGCGCACGAACGCGACCCCGGGGCACAGCAACCCCAGCGCGCTGACGCGCTCCGGCGCCAGGAGCGCCATCTCGATCCCCACCCGGCCCCCCATCGAGTTGCCGACGATGTGAGTGCGTGAGATTCTCAGCTCGTCGAGCAGGCCGAGCACGATGTCCGCGAACCAGCGCGAGTTGTACGCCCCGGTCGCCGGCTTGCTCGAAGAGCCGAAGCCGGGGAGGTCGATGGCATGCACCCGGTAGCTCGGGCTCAGGTCCGCCGCGGTCTCGAACAGCGACGCCCGGGTCCCGCCGAGGCCGTGAATCAGCAGCACGTCCGGCCCCTTGCCCATGGTCAGCGTGGAGACGCGGTGGCGGCCGACGTTGACGTCGTAGATCTGAAGCAGCGGCGGGCGTCCGTTCGGGAGACGGAACAGGCCCTCGAAGCCGACCGCCTGGTCGAGGTTCCCCCGCACCGAGAGCAGCCGCTGCCGGAACGCCTCGATCCCCGACAGCTCACCCTCGCGCAGGCGCAGCCAGGTGGAGGCATCGGTGGTGATCGTCACGTCCGGCTTGCGTCGGGTCACGCCCTTGCGCACGCGGGCCCCGTGGGCGGTGCAGCGAATTTCCCACGTGTGGCCGACGTCGCCGAGCCTGACGTGGCAGGTAGAGTCGAAGTCGCGCTTGGAGCCCAGGTACCGATCGGGCAAGGACCGAAACGCCGCCTCGACCAAGGCAAGGAGCTGCGGCTGCGAACCCTCTCCAGGCACGGCGGATACCCTACCTGTGTCCCCTGGTGCAGGTGGCAGCGACCGGTACTGTTGCCGCAGCTTGCGGACGATCTGCCTGCACGATACGCGCACCGGCCAGGTTCGGCCGCTGCAGCCGCGCCAAGCCGGCCACGTCGGGATGTACGTCTGCGGCCCGACCGTCTACGCGCGGGTCCATGTCGGAAACGCCCGTCCCTTCGTCGTGTTCTCGCTGCTCAAGCGATTCCTCGTCCATGAGGGATACAACGTTACATTTGTTGCGAACATAACAGACGTCAACGACAAGATTTACGACGCGGCCCTGACCGCAGGGGCACCCAGTGCTGGGCTCGCCGCCGAAATGACCGCGGCGTACGTGGCCGACACGGACGGCCTTGGTCTGGGAAGACCGGATCACGAGCCGCTGGCGAGTGAGACGATCGGCGTCATCGTCGCTCTGATTGAGCGCTTGATCGAGGGCGGTCACGCATACGAGGTGGAGGGCGACGTGTACTTCGCTGTGCGCTCCTACCCCGACTACGGCGAGATCTCACATCGGGACGTCGACGAGATGGACCAGGGCGAGGGGGGGGAAGGCGCGTCACGCAAGCGCGATCCACTCGACTTCGCGCTGTGGAAGGCGCACAAGCCGGGCGAGGACACGGCGTGGGATGCGCCGTGGGGCCGTGGGCGACCGGGCTGGCACATCGAGTGCTCGGCGATGGCCGAAGCGCTGTTGGGCGTCGACTTCGAGATCCACGGAGGTGGCTCGGACCTGATCTTCCCCCACCACGAGAACGAGGCCGCTCAGACCCGTGCGGCCCGGGGGGCGCCGCTGGCGCGGCTGTGGGTCCACAACGGCATAGTGCGTACCGGCGGGGCCAAGATGGCCAAGTCGGTGGGGAACGTCTTCGTGCTCCACGACGCGCTCGTCGCGCACGGCCGCGACGCGCTGGTGATGTACTTCTGCGGCGGCCACTACCACCAGCCGGTGGCCTATGACGAGGAACGGCTGATGGAGGCCGGCGCCCGAGTCGCGCGAATCCGCGAGGCGGCGAGGGGGCTGCGGGCGGGACCGAGCCCGTCGTGGTCGGGCCCGCTGCGGGAGCGTTTCTTCGACGCGCTCGCACAGGACTTCAATACCCCGCGCGCCCTGGCGGAAGTGTTCGACTGGGTTCGCGAGGCCAATCGCGCCACTGAGCCGGTCGGCGAGGACGACCTACGCGAGATGCTCGACGTGCTCGGGCTCGGGAACCTGCTGGAGCGGGAGACCAGTGAGGCCCCGCCGGAGGTGGTCCAGCTGCGAGACGCGCGCGAGCGGGCGCGCGCCGCGAGAGACTACGCCGATGCCGATCGCCTCCGGGAAGAGATCCGCGCTCTGGGCTGGGAGCTCAGGGACGGTCCCGACGGCCCGCAGCTATTCCGCGCGCCGTGATCGTCTATGGACGCAACCCGGTGCGCGAGGCGATCCGCGGGCCGCGGACCGTCACGCGCGTATGGGCCACCAAGAACGCGGCGCGCGAACCCTGGGTGGAAGCCGCGAGACCGCTCGTGGTGGGAGCCGAGGAGATCGAAGCCCGGTCCGGAGCGCCCGCGCACCAGGGTGTGTGCGCCGAGGTCTCCGAGTACGTCTACGCGTCCCCGGATCAGTTGCTGGCCGCGCCGCGTCCGTTCCTGATCGCCCTCGACCAGGTCCAAGACCCCCAGAACCTAGGCTCGATCTCTCGCACCGCGGAGTGCGCCGGGGCGACGGGGGTCATCGTGCCCGAGCGTCGCTCGGCGGAGGTGACGCCCGCGGTGTGCAAGGCATCCGCCGGCGCAGTCGAGCACTTGCGGATCGCCCGCGTGCGCAACCTCGCCGACTTTCTCGCCGACGCCAAGGCGGCCGGCTGCTGGTGCTACGGGGCTGACGCTTCGGGCCGGACGAGCTACGCCGAGGTCGACTACGGCGGCGGCGTCGTGCTCGTGCTCGGCTCGGAGGGCCAGGGCATCCGCCCGCGGGTCGCGGGGGCGTGCGACGCGCTCGTCGCGCTACCGCTCCACGGGCAGATGGAATCGCTGGGGGTGAGCGCGGCCGCGGCGGTGCTCCTATACGAAGTCGCGCGGTCGGCCACCGCCGGCGCATAGCAGCAGACCGGTTCCGCCGCCGATTGGCTATCTCGATCGGGCTCGCGTAGCGGCGCATCTCGGTGTGGGTGATACGCCCGATTTTCGAGACGTGCACGCCTGTCGCGCGGGCGGGGGCGGTGCGGGCCAGCACGGCGAGCGTGCCTCCGTCCCAGGCAGAGCGCATGAACGTAACGCAACCAGTCGAGCGTCGGTTCTGGCGCCGCCCTGATCGGATAAGGGTAGGCTGGAGGGAGCATCATGCGTCGACTGACAATGATCGCGCTCACGGCCACTGCAGTCACCGTGGCTGGTGCCGCGCTCGCCGTCGGCTCGTCGGAAGGGTCGCACCCAGAGCGGCCGTCACCCGAGCAAAGGTATGTCCGCATGCGAGAGCGTTACCGGGTGACGCGCTTGCGCCAGCGACCCGCGCTGCGCTTTTCGCGGTGACTCACACAGACAGCACCGAGTTGAACGACGAAGTGGAACAAGATCGAGTACCGCCTCTTCTCATTCATCACGATCAACTGGCGCGGCGAGCCCCTGTGTCGGTCGAGACGATCGTTGCGAACACGACCACAGCGGGCTTGAAGTCTACGCCCGGACCGACGAGGCCCCTACCCAGACAAGATCCGGGTCACCGACGCCGAGTTCAAGACGCTGACATCCACGACCATGAGTTTGACCCGGAGTGGAACTGCCTCATCAAGCCCCACGGAGCCTGAGCGATCGGTCGGCATACACCTCACGAGCGGCAAATCTAGATGTGTGCTTCTACCGCCCTTAGTTGATAATGCGCTGTGTGCAAACAAATCCGGTCGGCAGGGCCGTTGTAATCCAGAAAAGGAACGCTCCGGCGAAGACGGCCACAGATAGGTAACTGATCCACCGGATGTATTGACGCTGGCGGCCAGCGACCACAACAGCGAGACCGAGCGCGAACGGCGGAAGAGTTGGGTCCAGGAATCGAGCCATGTCCAGCTTTTGCTGTGCGAGCACGTATGTCGCATCCAGAAATAGGAGATCGGCTCCAACCGGGAGCAGTGTGAACAGGGCCACAAGACTTTGCTTGCGCGAAATGAGAACGAGTGGTCCAAGGACCATTAGTGCTAGGAACACGTACGCCGTAGGGTCTCGCAGTGGTTCTCCGGGCTGGTTGGGCTGCGGCACGCCGCACATCTTCGGCATATATGAAGCGGTGAGCGTGCGATCAAGCGCCGGTACCTGGCCCCACGTTAGGCGGATGCCGCGAGGATTCAGGGTCGGCAGTTGTTCGACATGGGCCAGGTGGTCCGCGGTCAGCGAGTGGTAGCGCTTCTCGTTCAACGCGAGCCACGGTGCGAGCATTAGCATCGGGATTAGGGCCGCCACCAAGGTCTCGACGGCCCTAGCTCGGGTTTGGTCGTGCCAGAGTCGATAAATCATCGCAGCACCGACGGGGAGGAACAGATATGCCGATGTGAGCTTCGTGAGGACAACCGCACCAAAAAGTATCGCCGCCAGGATCATCGGAGAGCGCCGGTGTGGCATCCGCGTCGCACGCGCACATGCCGCTAGCACGGCGATCGCGAGCGGAAATTCCAGCGCATCGTTTGATACCACCGTTTGGTAAACGACCAATCCCGGTATGGCAAAAGCGCACAGCCCGAGCGCTACACCGTAGATACGATCTTCGCCTAGAACCTCGAACGCCAACCACCACAGCGCGGCTACCCCGAGGGCAAGCATCACGACGTCCATGATTCGGAGGGCGTATACCTTGTTTGCGAGCCCCGGCACGACAGCAAACACAGGAGCAGCGACTAAGTAGTACAGCGGCGGCTGGAAAGCCTCATAGCTGCTTCCTGCCTCCTTGGAGCAAGGTACGAAGAAGCTCGCTGGTTGCAGCTCGTGTAAGGCCTCGCTAACACAGTCGATGTCCTGCTCGGGCAAACGGTGGTCGTCGACGATAATTTGTATATAAGAGACGTGAGCGCGCTCGTCGGGACCTACCAGCATCTTTGCCTTCAGCGCGATGGATACTCCTGCTGTCAGAATAGCCACGATTTGGATGACGACGAATCCGCGCAGCCATCGCGGTCCGGGTCCAACCCGCAACATGCACCCGACAGCCGTTCGCCTTACCATGGAAGCCATGCGCACGATGCGCTCCATCGGAGGCGTAGTCCTAACTTCCAAATCCGCGAGTGCGTGCGCGACGATGCAGCGTAGGCGTGCCCCAGGAGGAAGGTGCTCTCCCTCTCCTGGCGACCTCTTCCGAGCGGACCCTGCAGCTGCGCACCGTCGGATTTGAAGCGCTCAGCCTCCTCGCAGTAGCCGCATAACGGGCCGGGTCGCCAGTCGGGAGGCCGGAAGACCGGGCGAGACGTGCTCTCGCATACGTCGATGGAGCCGGTGCCTTGCTCAGCTGACCGCTACAACCACTGCCCACAAGCCGGTCTCGCGGGATCTCTGCCGCCGATGGCGGCTCGCAACAGGACCTTCTGGTCCTGACGCGGTCGGACATCCCAGCCACCGACCTGATCCACACCCTGGAGCGCACGCTCGCGGTACCCTACCGCGGGCCCACCTATGGCGGCGCTAAATCCGACTCACGCTCATCCAGAGCACGGCCGCAGGTGCCGGCTACGATCACCGCACGACGCGAATTCCGCGTCCATCAATGCTATACGGCAACGGTGTCCTGCTCCGACAGCGACTGCTACATGCGCGAAGCCGTCGGACCCTTCTCCCGCGCACCAACCTCTCTATCGACGCCCCGAGAGATCTCGCCCGCGCCGACATTAGGCGCGGTGCGCCGTGCGGCAGCAGCGCTCGCTGAGTCGCCAGGTACGAGCGACGGTTTAACGCGCTGACGCTCTCACGTACCCCGTGCGATGTCCCCATGGATGTCCACACGTAACCAAGGAGGACGCTCTCGGTGCCAAATCCATCATCACATCCCGTGCTCATCGTCAGAAAATAGGAGTTGAATGGCGCGTAGTAGCACCGATAAAGTGGCGTGGTGCCAGTGGCTGAATAGTCCAGCGCGTAACCGACTAGGCCGATGTTCCTGATCTGGTCGCCACCAGGAGGATTCTCGCAATTCTCATCGGTCGAGATAAAGGCATTCCCGGACGTGTAAAGAGTATCCGGAGCATACTCAACGCTCGTCGTCGTGGGACTCACTTCACACTGATACAGGGCGACTCGTGTACTGGCTGCGCCCTGCGGCGTAAGCTCAACATACCCGTTTGCCGCGAAGCTTTCACCTGTGCCGGGATAGTGGCGAACACTGCCGTAACCATTCCACGTGTCGCTCGGGAATGGATCGACTGGATTCGGCGATCGGAAGTCCGGCGGCACAAAGCCTCCGGTGTACCACCATTTATCTTGGGCCGTGCTGGCATACCCCGTGAGGGGGACCCCTGAAAGCGCCGGGATCTTGCACCTCCCAGTCAATCTGCCACGTGTTGAGACAGTTGTTACCAGCGCCAAAGTACGCTTCAAAGTCTGGCCCTAATGGACCCAGGGTCGCCAAATTGATCTGTGAGCAACCCCCGGCTGAAGATTTAGAGGCTCCCCGGTCGTGTCGGCACTCACCATGTAATCAAAGTGCCACGCGCCAGAGCCAGTCATCGCTTGGGCAAGGGGCATGCTGTAGACGCCGAACCAGGGCGTCTCCGCTCCGTAGCTCGCGTAGACCCAGGGAACATTCCAGCCGTAAAGCGACGGCAGTGACGCTCCCCAGTTGCGCGGTACGCCGGCGGGGGCCGCAGCAATCAAGTCGTCGTTGGAGCTGTCAACCGCGAACCCGATGCCATAATTCATACTGTTATACGGCACGAGTGATGGGTCGCCGTTGGGTTGGTTGGGATCATTCGATACGGCTTGCGGCAACGCCTCGGGCGGCCCGAAACTTACGCCGTCTTGCGCAGTACGCGACATTGCCTTGCCCGTCGTCTGATCCATGTAGAAGAGGGTGACCTCAGAGCCACCGTTCATGTTCCATGCTGTTGGTTCACCGGCACCCCACCAGTACGGATTGTCTAGGCATGAAACGGCAGTATTACTTTGGTAGGGGTTTGACGCATTATCTGGCCCCACGACCGGGCCGATGGTAGGGTACGGATCCCCAGCGTAATATGACCCGGCCGACGGCGTGTATGCCGGTGAATAGATGTCATCGCCCAGGTAGTACTTCGTCCACGTGGTGCCGTTGTGTGAGAAGGCGACACCGATGCGATTGAGGCAGCCAGTTGGATCTGGTGCGCCTGTATAGTACATCGCGTAGGGGTAAGGGCCACCAGCAAGTCCCGGTGGGCTGAACGCTCCCTCGACGACGCTCGGATCGCACACACCCGCCCCGCCACCGGGCTGATAGTCCCATGCCGCAGAATTGGCAGTGTTCGACTGTAAGACTGGCGTCGACGGGCTGCTCCAGACACCGGTGTTTACGTTTACCGACTTGTAGAAGATGGCATCTCGACCCCCCCACGACCCGCACCACCAGAATTGTTGAGTGGAGCCTGTTTGTATCGCTGATGGCCCGTAGTTATAGTCCTGGCTCGGGCCAGCTGGCATAAGCGTGTTAGTTCCAAAGGGGGCGGATGGGATCCATGCGGCCGTCGCGCCGACTGGTGCGACGCCGGAGCAGCTTAGGCTGCATACGATCGCGACCACGAGGAACAAGGCCGGAGATGGGCGCCTAATGCGTTCCTCCGCGCACACGCCCTGATGCGCCGGCGAGCCAGACCGGCTCTCGATCTCATCCGCCGCCACCACCAGCGGCCTCGCGGCCTCGACCCAGGGTTCGCGGGCGGCGTTCTTGGTGGCCCACACGCGCGAGACGGTCCGCGGCCCGCGGATCGCCTCGCGCACCGGAGGGCCAGGGCATCTGGCCGCGGGTGGCGGGAGCGTGCGACGTGCTCGTCGCGCTACCGCTCCACGGGCAGATGGAATCGCTGGGGGTGAGCGCGGCAGCGGCGGTGCTCCTCTACGAAGTCGCGCGGTCGGCCACCGCCGGCAGGCCGTAGCCGCCGAAGAGGGCGGTGGGGCTGCCGGGTCCGCGTCCGGGGCCGCGCCCGGAATCGCAAGAAGCCTGCCATGCCTTGACACGCGGGCGTTGCTATGTCAAGCTCGCGACGAAGATAAGGATGAACCTGAGCTTGAGACTCAGTCGTTAAAGGGTGCGACCCTCCGCCAAAAAGGTGGCGGCGGAGCCGCATTCAATTAAATAAGGTGCGGCGCCAGGGGAGGTAGCCCGCCACGAACTCGAACGATCCGCATCTGCGGATCGCCGAAGGGATTACTCGTGGCCAGACTTTCAGCCTCCTCTCAGGCTCAACCTCAGCTCGAGGATGGGTATCTGATCGCGCTCGCGAAGCAGGGGCACGCGGATGCATACGACCGGATCATTCGCCGTTATTACGGCTTCGTCCGCCTCAAGGCATCGTCTTACTTCCTCGCCGGCGGCGACGCCGACGACCTGATCCAGGAGGGTCTGGTCGGCCTCTACAAGGCGGTCCGCGACTACCGAACCGATCGTGAATCGAGCTTCCGGAACTTCGCGGAGCTGTGCATAACCCGTCAGATCATCACCGCGGTGAAGACCGCGACCCGCAACAAGCACGCGCCGCTGAATCAGTACATCTCGTTCTCGTCATCCCCGGCGGCCGCATCGGGCGACGGGGAGCCGACGCTGGACGAGGTGATCCCGGGCTCCCCGGTACACGACCCGGTCAATCAGGTGATCTCCTCGGAGGAGCTGAGGGCGCTCGTCACGTGCATCTCGACCGCGCTGTCAGAGCTCGAATCGCGAGTCCTTTCCCTGTATCTGGACGGACGCTCCTACGAGGAGGTCGGGCAGCGCATCGGTTGCGACTGCAAGACCGTCGACAACGCGCTGCAGCGCGTGAAGCGCAAGGTCGGCGCGCACCTGAGCGAGCGGAACGTCGCCGCGTAAGGGGCGCGGCTCACTCGATCGGCCCGAGCGTGGGCTCCCGGCCGAAGGTCGAGAACGCGCGAAACCGGTTGAACGCACGGTGGTGGGGGCCGTGGAAGTCAGACGAACCGGTGCACAGCACGCCGAGCTCTGCGCATCGGTCCACGAGCAGGTTCGTCTGAATCCGGGTGTGGGTCACGTAGAAGCCCTCGATGCCGTCGATTCCGAACGTCCGAAAGCGGTCGATCGTCTCCAGTACGTCGGCGGAGCCGGGGACGTCCCAGAACGGATGCGCCCAGATCGCCAAGCCGCCGGCCTCGTGGATCGACTCGATCGCTTCCGCGACCGTCGGTCCCTCGCGCGGCCGGAAGGCGGGCTTACCCTCGATCAGGTAGCCCTTCAGGAACGAGGACATTTCGGTCCGCCCCTGGTTGGCCAGGCGCACGGCATTCCCCGGGTGCGTGACGACGGCCTCGGCGATGTGGGGGCGGCCGATCGACTTGTCCTCGGCCTCACGGCGGCGAAGCCCCTCGTCGTCGAGCGCGAAGCCCAGCTCGCGCAGCGCGTCGACCATCGCCCAGGCCCGGCGATCGCGGTCGGCGCGGTAGCCCTGCAAGCGGCCCTGGAAGGCCGGATCGTGATGGTCTACCCCGTAGCCGAGGATGTGGAGGTCCTGTCCCCGGGGGTCGACGGAGGAGATCTCGACCGCTGAGACCACGCGGATCCCGTACTCGCTCGCCGCCCGGATGGCCTCCTCGACGCCGGCCACCGTGTCGTGATCGCTGAGGGCGAGCAGCTCGACACCGGCCGCGGCGCCGCCCGCCACTACCTCGCGCGGCGACAGCGCCCCGTCCGAGTGAACGGAATGGCTCTGGAGGTCGAACAGGGGTGGGTTCGCGGACAAGACGGGAGAGGGTAACGGGGGGGCGGCCGGATCAGCTGCTCCCCCTGTGGAGACCGGCAGAGAAGAACACCGGCTGCCTGGGGTTCTACCGTGAATCGGTGCTACCGTTGAGTTGCGGGCGGCGCCGCCGTCCGTGGGGTTCTGGTCCCGGTCTAGTCGCGATTGGCCGGTCGAATCTCTCTGCTGACGCGCCGTGTACGGCGGCACGAAGGAGACGGATGCGCGCTGACGGATTAGCCGATTTCGGCAGGCTCGTTTTGATCCGCCGCGGCGGTCCCCGCCGGTTCGTGTACTTCCGGGGTCCCATCCTTCCTCGCGAATGGCGAGAGATCGGAGCAAGAGCATGAAAACCACGCGAGAGCGCGCGGAGGAGCGTCGCCTGGCCAAGCTACAGCTCGTGCGCGAGCAGGTCGCGAGCGGATCGCTCGTGATCCGCACGATGACCGACGATGAGCGCCGCCGCTACCCGCCACGCCCCGCCAAGCCCAGGCGGGGCTCTTAGGTGCCCGGAATGCGCCAGCGCGAGGGGCTGATTGCCAGGGTGAAGCAGATCCGCCTCACCGGCGCGGCCGACGATCCGCGGTCCTCAGCCAACCTCTCCCGGCCACAGGCCGCGCCGACGCTCTCGGACCTCGAGCTGCGAATCGCCCACCTGGAGGAGCAGCTGAGAGGCCTTCAGGACTCCGTCCACCGCGAGGCGGTGCGCCACGAGGGGCGTCTCTCCGATCTGGAAGCGCGGACGGAGCCCTCCGCTCTCGCCGTCGCACTGAGTAGGGACGCCCGCGAGCGCGGGTTGTAGGCCCGGTGACGGCGTTCTTCATCCCAGGCCTGGACAGCGTGGGTCCGGCGATCGAGGACGCCTATGCGCAGATGCGCCTGGGCGTCGAAGCCGATACCGGCCTGCGGCCCTGCGATCGCCGGATCCGCCAGCTATGGTCGCGGCGCGGCGGCGTCGACTGCCTGACCGAGGTGGGCCGGCCCGACCCGGTTTGTGGCGGAACGGTTCTGGCCATCTTCGACGTGGGCCCCCGTCAGCCGTACGTGGTCCACGTCGTCGTCGCTCACGGTGGGATCTGCGAGGTCTTGAGCTCGCACGCGTACTCGGTGACCGAGTTCGAAGCGTAGCGGCTTACCGGGCAAAGGTCTCCAATAGCTCCATTGCGCCGGCATAGGCCGTGCATGGGGTGATGCTGCAACGTGGAGCTTTAGGCCGACACCTCCCGCGACTGGGCGCTCGGCCGATCGAATTCTCCGTCCCGAACAGTGGCCCGGATGCGCCGCAGCACAGGGAGGCATTCATCGCCGATCGAGCCGACGAGCATCGCTTGGAGGATCGCGCGCGGTCGGCGGATCGGGAATCAGCCGAGTCGACGGTGCTCTTGGACACGCTTCTGTCGGCGGCACCGATGGGCTTCGCGTTCGTGGACCGAGATCTACGACTGGTGCGCATCAATGACAGGCTCGCGGTCAACTGCGCTTCTGGCGAGGACCAGACCGGACGCACGGTGGCCGAGGCGATGCCGACGATCTGGCCCCAGATCGAACCGTCCCTGCGGAGCGTTCTGGACTCCGGCCCGCCGGTCCGCGGTCAGGAGATCGTCGGCGATTCAGCAGCGCCGGGACAGGTGTTCAGCTGGCTGGCAAGCTTCTACCCGGTTCGCGTCGCCGCTGAGGTCATCGGCGTCGTCGCCATCATGGTCGAAGGCCTCGAGCGCCGGCCCGTCACCCCACGCGAGCAAGAGGAGGAGTTTCGTTCGGCCGTGATCGCGAACATGACCGAGGGCCTGTTCGCCTTCGACCGGGAGCGCCGCCTGACGTTCCTGAATGCCGCGGCCTCGAAAATGATCGGATGGAGCGAGAACGAGC
>Ga0302326_10002370_pt1 | contig 46100 bp, 39 predicted proteins | sample Palsa_T0_3_FD_202264 | JGI IMG/M metagenome (GOLD analysis project Ga0302326, IMG submission 202264) | Peat permafrost microbial communities from Stordalen Mire near Abisko, Sweden - Palsa_T0_3 | ecosystem: Environmental > Terrestrial > Soil > Palsa > Peat permafrost | place: Sweden: Abisko... | reverse complement strand
CGTCGTGATGACGTCAAACCTTTGCTGTCATCCCGAGCGCAGCGAGGGACCCCATGGACGACGCCCTTCCGCGCTCTCGGTGGGGTCCTTCGCTTCGCTCAGGATGACACCAAACCTCGAGCTCATCTCGACGGCGGTGCACTAGATCACCGTGCGGGCGTGAGCCGGGCGAACCCGGTGGCCTCGACCAGCGCTCGGACGTACGCGCCCGGTAGCGCCGAGTGGGCGCGTGGGACGCGCTTGAACACGATTGGGTGAGCCAGTACGGCGGGGAGCAGCTCGCCGTCCCCGTCATCGTCGAACACGGCGTCCGGCATGGCGGCCCGGGAGAGCGCGTCGTGCGTGCGTCGTGCGAGCTCGCGGGAGGCGTCCGCCGTGCCGCCGCAACACGTGTACAGGTCGACGAAGCGCGCGCCGCCGGGGCCCTCTCTCGCGCGCGGATCGAAATGGGCCGATCGCGTGTCGATCCACTGCGCGAAGACGTCGCTCGCGCCGTAGAGGGCGTCGAGCAGGTCGATCTCCGCCACATTCGGTAGATCCCCGAACTCGAGCAGTCCGGCCGCGGCCTGGTAGCCGCCGGAGTGCGCGATGATCGACACGCGGTCGAGGGCGTCGACGGCGAGGGTGCAGCCAAGAGGCTCGGCGAGGCGTTCGGAGAACAGCTCGCGCAACAGATCGCGCCCGCCGGCCGGCATGGCGAGCTGGCCCGGCTCGCCCGTCGCGAGGACGAAGCGTGTCTCGATCGCGACGAGCAAGGCGTTGACGCCCGCCGCGTCCACTTGCGCGGCTAGATCGGCGCCGGCGGTCCCGGCGTCGCCGCACGCCCCGTCGTCCGACGAGAGGGCGGCGGCGACGCACCCCAGCCAGCCGTGCAGGTACAGAATGAGTCCGGGCCGTCTTGTTGCGTCGAAGCCGGGGGGCACGTGGACCGCGACGTCGGGGTGCCCGTCCTCCGGGAACGCGCCGGAGCGCAGCTCGAAGAAGAGGGCGTCCGGGAGGGCGGGCCGTGCGCCCTCGCAGGCGGTCCGCGTTGCAGCGGCCGGCGTCGGCGCGACGGACCGCGCCGACGGTGAGTCGATCGTGATCATCGCCGTGATGGCAAGCGCGGCAGCGACCGCGGCGGGAGCCGGCGAGGGCGACACGGGTGGATCGGGATCTTATTCGCGCCCGGCCCGAAACCGTCGCCTGAACTGCGCGTAACCCCACCCTGTCGCGTCAAGGGTGACCGCGGCGCACCGCGCACGTCGTGACGCGTGCGCACTTCTCTACGGAGGCTTGCAAGAAATGAAGACGTGGATCCTCGGCATGACCGCCCTGACTTCCTGGGCAATCGCAGGGTGCAGCTCGAGCTCGGGCGCGCCCGCCACCGGTACCCCCGGCACCGGCGACACCGACGGCAGCACCACGGCAGCCGAGGCCGGCGCCGTCAGCGACGCCAGCTCGTCCGGCGACGGCTCGGCATGCACCACGGGGACGATCTACGCGCGCCTCGGCGGGCACGCCGGCATCCGCGGCGCGGTGAACGCCATCGTCAAGCAGGAGCTCCTGGATCCGGACATCCAGACGTACTTCTTCAATCAGGTCGCCATGCCCATCCCGGCCGGTCATCCAAGCGCCGACCAGATCGAGCAGTGCTTCACGGACCTCGTGGCGGCCACCGTCGGTGGACCCGGCGAGAGCTATCCGCCGGACGGCGGCGTCACGGACGACGGAGGCACCTTCATGTGCCGCGCCGACATGACGCAGATCCACGCGCCGCTCCTCATCTCCGGCGGCACCTTCGACAAGTTCGTCATGATCGCGGGCCAGGTGCTCACCACGGCCATGGTGTGTCCCGACGACATCTCGGCTCTGGCGGGCGCGCTCGATGGCGAGAAGACGGCCATCGTGTCGCCGCAGTACGCCGATGCGGGGGACCAGCCGTTCCCCGGGACGACGACCACGACCGACGGCGGAGCGAGCGATGGCGCAATCGAACAATAGTCCGCCGGTCCGCAGGCCGGTCCTGCGCAAGGTCATGGCCGTGGCGGGCGCGCTGGCGTTCGCGACCGCCGGCGTGGGGGCCCTTCACATGCCGTTCGCGCGCTCGCTCCTGATGCGCATCGGCGGCTGCCCGATGGCAGGGGCTCACATGACGCCGAAGGAGATGGAGAACGCGCGTCACATCGCGCTGCCCACCGAACGAGGCTCTTTCCTCGCCCCGGCGCGTCCCTCCGTCGGCTTCGCGCTCGACACGACGTCGCTCGCCGAGGTGCACGCCTGGGCGGACCGCGACAAGGTCGATTGCGAAGACAAGCACGCGGGTCTCGTCATTTGCACGAACGTGCAGCCTGCGGCGCTGGGACTTCCGGAAACCGAGGGCGTCGTCGACGAGCTTGCGCTGGCGTTCAACGAACGCCTGCTCCTCGTGAACGAGACCACGATGCGCACGCACCTGACGCCCCAGGGCGCCGAGCGCGCGGCGCACGCGATCCTCGACTCGCTGATCGCCAAGCTCGGGCCGGCGAACGAACACGTCGGCGACTTCGGCGCGCGCAAGCTGTCCGGCCCCGCGGCCAGCAGCATTTCCACCGTCTCGTACCGGTACACCGACTACGTGGCCGACGTGTCGGCGATGAACTCGCCGCACTCCGGCCCGCTCGTCCGCGAGCATTACATGTCCGCGAACGACTGACGGACGACTGACGGCGGGCGCCCGAGCGGTTACGCTCCGGGCGTCGCCGTGGCCGCTCCGACCCCCAAGCTCGCGTTCGTGATGGTCGGCTTGCCCGCGCGCGGCAAGACGTTCATCGCCCGCAAGATCGCCCGGTACCTGTCGTGGCTGGGCCACCGGACCGAGGTGTACAACGTCGGATCGTACCGGCGGGCGCGGTTGGGCCGTCACAGGCACGAGTTCTTCGACCCGCGCAACGAAGCGGGGCAGTCGGCGCGCCGCGACGTCGCGCTCGAAGCCCTCGACGACATGCTCGGCTTCCTGCGAACGGGCGGCGACATCGCCATCTACGACGCCACCAACAACACGCCCGAACGCCGCGCCCTCGTGCGCGCACGCTGCGCCGCCGAGGGGGTCGACGTCGTCTTCGTCGAGTCGATCTGCGACGACCCGGTGATCATCGAATCGAACATCCGCGCCACCAAGGCGCGCTCGCCCGACTACGAAGGCGTGCCCGAAGAGGAAGCCGTCCGCGACTTCCGACAGCGCATCGCCCACTACGCGAGCGAGTACCAGCGAGTCGCCGAAGACGAAGGCCCCTTCGTCAAGATCATCGACGTCGGCCGCAAGATGGAGCTTTACCGCATCGAGGGGTACCTGCTCGCGCGCGTCGTGCACTTCCTCGTGAACCTGCACGTCCGGCCCCGGCGGGTGTGGCTCACGCGGCACGGCGAGAGCTCGTTCAACGTCTCGGGGCGGATCGGGGGAGACGCCGCCCTCAGCGAGGCCGGGCGCGCCTACGCCAGCCACCTCGCCTCGGTGGTGCGCGAGCGCGTCGGAGAAGGGGTCGTCGTCTGGACGAGCACCTTGCGCCGCACGATCGAGACGGCCGAGGCCCTCGGCAAGCCCTACCGCGCGTGGCGCGCGCTCGACGAGATCGACGCGGGCATCTGCGATGGAATGACCTACGCCGAGATCGCCGAGCAGATGCCGAACGAGTTCGAGCGTCGCGCGGTCGACAAGTTCGGCTACCGGTATCCCCGCGGCGAGTCGTACCAGGACGTCATCCAGCGCCTCGAACCCGTCATCTTCGAGCTCGAGCGCGAGAAGGCGCCCTTGCTCATCATCGGCCACCAGGGCGTCCTGCGCGCGCTCTACGCGTACATGATGGACCGCCCGCCGAGCGAGTGTCCGTTCGTCTCGATCCCGCTGCACACGATCCTCGAGCTCGAGCCCACGGCCTACGGTTGCGAGGAGCGGCGCATCGAGCTCTCACCGACGCCAGTGCCCCCTCCGCCGCCGTCGAAGCCGTCGAGTCCCCCCATAGAACGCATGCCATAACCGCGCGATCCCTTCGCGCGGTTCTGGCGCGCGTTCTTCCTCTGGCTCCAAATGGAAGAACGGTTCTGCGATGCGTTCTAGAGTTCCTTCCATGAGCGAGCCGACGAACCGCCAGTGGGTCCTGGCCGAGCGCCCCAAGGGCGCCATCGTGGATGCGAACTTCCGCTGGACGCAGGGGCCCTTGCCCGAGCTCGACGCCGACGGGGAGATCCTCGTGCGGACGCTGTACCTGTCGGTCGACCCGACGCAGCGCGGGTGGATCTCGCGCGACACGTACTTGCCCGCGGTGGCGATCGGCGAAGTCGTGCGCTCGGGGGGCGTCGGGCGCGTCGAGAAGTCGCGCCACCCGGACTTCGCCCCCGGCGACCTCGTTCAGGGCCTCCTCGGCTGGCAGGACTACGCCCGCTTGAAGGGCAACGGCCCCGGCGCGCCGGTGAAGCTTCTCCCCGGCGTACCGATCCCGCTCGCGATGAGCGCACTCGGCTTGACGGGGATGACGGCGTACTTCGGCTTGCTCGAGATCGGCCGTCCGAACCCCGGAGAGACGGTGGTCGTTTCGGGCGCCGCGGGGGCCACGGGATCGGCCGTCGGGCAGATCGCGCGCATCAAGGGCTGCCGCGCGATCGGGATCGCCGGCGGCAAGGACAAGTGCGACTGGCTGGTCCGCGTCGCCGGGTTCGACGCCGTGATCGACTACAAGTCCGAAGACGTCGGCAAGCGGCTCCGAGAGCTATGCCCCAAGGGCATCGACGTCTACTTCGACAACGTCGGGGGCGATCTGCTCGACGCGGCCCTCGCCCAGCTGGCCATGCGCGGCCGCGTCGTCCTGTGCGGCGCCATCGCCACGTACAACGACGCCGAGCTACGCCCCGGGCCGAAGAACTACCTGAACTTGCTGGTGAAGCGCGGGCGGATGGAGGGCTTCATCATCCTCGATTACATGAAGCGCGCCCCCGAGGCCGTGATGCAGCTCTTCGCCTGGGTGCAGAGCGGCGAGCTCGTCGATCGCGTCGACGTGAAGGAAGGCCTGGAGAACGCCCCCGCCACGCTGCGGCGGCTCTTCTCGGGCGAAAATCAGGGAAAGCAGCTGCTCAAGATCGCGGAGTAAATCGCGTTCGGCCTCTCAGGGGCAGATGCCGCAGCCGCACCCCATCGTGCCGCAGCACGCCGGCACCGTGAGGCCAAGAAACGGCGCGCACGCGGGACACGCGGAAACGACGCACGCTCCACCCGACGACCCCGACGACGAGCTGCCGCCCGAGCTGCTCGACGAGCTGCTCCCCGTTTCGTCGGCGTCATCCGCGTCGTCGCCCGCCTCGGGCTCGTCGCCGCCCGCGTCGTCCCCTGGCGGCGGGGTGATGCCGCTGCTGCTGCTGCTCCCGCCGTTGCTGCTGCTTCCACTGCTGTTGCTGCCGCCGTTCGACGAGCTGCTGGACACCGTGGTGGTCGAGCCGTCTGGGCCGACGAGCTCGTCGTCGCCGTCGCCGTCGCCCGCCGCCGCGCAGGCGCCCAATATCCCAAAGCCAACGATAAACAAGCCGCTAACGACGGCGCGACCGTACGAGTACATCCTTCCAGTTTACATGTTGAACCTCGCCGGACAACGACCGACCGGGCCCAAGGCAGGCTCCGGGGACGCACATGGGACGAGGGAAGGGGCGTGACGGGGCGAGAGGTGCGAGCCAATTTTCGCACGCGCAAATAGGCCTTGGGGCGCGCGTGGTACGCTTGGCAGTGCGCCCCCTCATGCTCAAAGCAAGGCAGCTATTCTGGCAGTGCTGCACGGGGAGCCTGGCCCTCGCCATCCTCGCCGCCGGTTGCGGGACGAACGGAAGCGGTACCTCGAAGGCCGGCGTCAGCACGGCCGACGGCGGCCCGTCGTTCGTCGTCAACGTACCTGAGGCGGGCGTCGACGGGGGCACGCCCCAGTGCATCGTCGACTCCGGCCAGTGCGTCGACACGACTTGCCCGGGCGGCGTGTCCACGACGATCAGCGGCGTCGTGTACGACCCGGCGGGCAACAATCCGCTCTACGGCATCGTGGCCTACGTGCCGAGCACCACGCCCAGCCCCATCACGACGGGCGCCACGTGCACCTCGTGCAACGACCTCTACACCGGCAACCCGATCGCGTACGCGGTGACCGATCCGACCGGCAAGTTCACGATCACGGGCGTCCCCGACGGGTCGAACATCCCGCTCGTGATCCAGGTCGGCAAGTGGCGGATGCAGTACACGATTCCGAACGTCACCAAGTGCACGGACAACGACACGTCGACGCTCCTCAACGCCAAGCTGACGCTTCCGAGCAAGCACACGGGGACGGGCCCTGGCGTCGGCGACATCCCGGCCATCGCCATCTCGACGGGCGGCGCCGATAGCCTCGAGTGCTTGCTCGTCCGCATCGGGGTCGACGAGTCCGAGTACGGTGGCGGCCCGTCCGGCGAGGGCCGGATCCACATCTTCACGACCGACAACCCCCTGTCGGGCCCGGGGGCGAACACCGTCCCGGGGGCTCCCACGTCGTCGACGGCGCTCTGGGCGATGGACTCACAGATCCTTCCGTACGACATCGTGCTTCTCACGTGCGAGGGTGCCGAGACCGACGACGCCGTGCCGCAGACGCTCTACGATTACGCCACCAAGGGCGGGCGCGTCTTCGCGTCGCACTTCCACTACGCCTGGTTCACGGACAGTCAGGACGCGGGCACGAACCCCTTCCCCAACGACCTCGCCATGTGGACGCCGACGGCCGAGTCGTACCTGAGCGCGGATGGGACGATCGACGCCGTCATCCAGCAGACCTTGCCGGGCGGCGGCATCTTCCCGCGGGGCGTTGCCATGTACCAGTGGCTCGGCAACGTCGGGGCGTTGCAACCGAACAACGAGCTACAGATCCTGCAGGCGCGCCACAACGCGCTCGTGACGGCGGCCGACACGCCCTCGCTGCCGTGGATCGTCGCCGATCAGAACGCGGATCCGGCCAACCAGACGCAGTACTTCTCGTTCGACACGCCCTTCGGGACGCCCGCGGGCGAGCAGTGCGGTCGCGTCGTCTACAGCGATCTGCACGTGGGCGCGGCGTCGAACGACTACGGCGGGTACCAGACGGTCGGGCCGGGGACGGGCCTCATCAACGCGGACGCGATCGTCCCGACGGGCTGCACCCAGGGCATGCTCTCCGACCAGGAGAAGGCCCTCGAGTTCATGCTGTTCGATCTCTCCGGCTGCATCACCCCGTCCAACCAGGGCGCGGGCGGCATGATCACCCCGCCCCCGCAGTAGCGCGCCTACGCGGCTTGGGGGGCGACGCCGCCCGCCAACTCGAGCAAGCGGCCGGCGAGCTGGATGCGATCCTGGTTCGCGTGCACGACGACCACGATGTAGCCGTCGCGTAGTCCCGCGCGGATGACACGCGCGTCGCGCTCTCCCAGGCCGATGGCGGCCAGCGCGCGTGACAGCGTGCCCGCGCGGATGATCGTCGGCGCGAGGGGGCCACCGACCCGAAGAGGTTGCTCTCCCGGCGAAACGACGGTCGCGAGTGCGGACACGAGCGCCCCGAGCAGGCCATCATGCCCCGTCGCGCGCGGCCACACGCCGGAAGGCCGGAGCGAAGCCCCGAATTGCCGGTCGTGCGTCTCCTGGGACATCGCGACGCTCATGGAGTCGCGGGTGAATCCGGCCTGAGCGAGCTGTTCGACGGCGGCCCGGGTGGAGTGACGGTCGGCGAAGAGGACGGTCGCGTGCTGGGGCATGGCATTCACCTCATGTACTCCGGTAGAGGTATACGCACATTGTGCAATGGGAATGCCATGCCATCTCCCGGAGCCTGAAATCGCGTCCGTTCAGGCCTTCGACGCGTCGTCGACCGCGCCGGCGGCCGACAAGCGGTCGCGCCCCGACGGTCGGGTCGCGCGATCGAGCTTTCGATACAACGTCCGCCGATCGAAGCCGAGGACCTGCGCCGCGAGCGTCTTGTTGCCGCCGACTGCCTCGAGCACGCGCTGGATGTAGCGGCGCTCGACCTCCTGCATGGGCAGCAGGGCGTTCGGATCGTTCGACTCGACCGTCAGGGCGGTGCCGCGGTGGTCGCGGATGTTCTCGGGCAAGTCCTCGACGCCGATGCGGTCGAACCGTGCGAGCGCGATGGCGCGCTCGATGCAGTTCTGAAGCTCGCGGACGTTCCCCGGCCACGGATAAGTCGTCAGCAGATCGGCGACGGCGCTCGCCATCCCGACCACGCGCTGCCGGCTCCGAGAGCCGAAGCGTTCGATGAAGTGCTGGGCCAGGAGCAGCACGTCGTCGCCCCGCGTGCGAAGGGGCGGCACGTGGATACGAACGACGTTGATCCGATAGAAGAGATCCTCGCGGAAGCGCTTCTCTTCGACCTCGGTCTCCAGGTCGCGGTTGGTGGCGGCCACGATGCGGGCGTCGAACGACTGCTCGCTGTGCGCCCCGACAGGACGAACGACCCGCTCTTGCAGGGCGCGAAGGACCTTGGCCTGCATCCCCGCCGGCATCTCGCCGATCTCGTCGAGAAAGAGCGTCCCGCGGCTCGCGAGTACGAAGAGACCCGCACGCGCGGCGCGCGCGTCGGTGAACGCGCCCTTGGCATGGCCAAAAAGTTCGCTCTCGAGGAGATTCTCCGGCATGGCGGCGCAGTTGACGGCCACGAACGGGCCGTCGCGCCGCGCGCTGTTCGCGTGAAGGGCTTTGGCGACGAGCTCCTTGCCCGTCCCGCTCTCGCCCGTGATGAGCACCGTCGCGTCCGAATCGGCGACGCGCGCCACGATCTCGCACATCTTGCGGATGGGGGGGCTCGTCCCGAGGATCTCCTCCAGGCGGGGCGCCCCGTCGACTTGCCGGCGCAGCCGCGTCACCTCCTCGCGCAGGGCGCGATGGCGGAGCGCGCGCTCGATCGTGAGCACCAGATACTGCACGTCGAGCGGTTTCGTGACGAAGTCGTAAGCACCCGCCCGGATCGCGGAGACGGCGGTATCCATGCTGCCGAAGGCCGTGACCACGATGACGGGCATCTCCTCGCGGAGCGTAAGGAACTGCTTGCACAGCTCGACCCCGCTCGTCGCGCCCATGTTTAGGTCGGTTATCGCGAGGCCGAAGTCCTCGCGCTCGAACAGGGCCATGGCGTCCGGCACGTTCGTCGCCCAATGGACATCGAACTCGCGACCGCGGAGCTCGGTCTCGAGGATCTCGCACATACTGCGGTCGTCATCGACGATGAGTATTCGGCGATCCATGTAGGAGACCCCATCCCCCGGAGCGGGCACTGTATGTCTCTCACGCTGATTGCGCCACCTGAGCTTCGCCCTTGCAGGTACATTTGAGCGTGCGCATGACGAGTCCCTTCGTCGAGGCCCTTCGCGCGTTCGCGCGCCGGCTCGAAATCATGCCGACGACGAGGCCGGCCGAGGCCGTGGCGTCGCGCCGGGTGGTTCGCGATCTCGACGAGTTCGTGGCGGGCCTCGAGGGCCGAGAGCGGGGGCGCGACCTCGTCTCGTCGATCTGCCACGACCTCAAGGACCCTCTGGCGTCGATCGTGATGGGGACGGTCTACCTGCAGAGGACGGCGCAACTCGACCCGGCCGCGCGGCGGGTCGTCGACGCGGTAGCGCGGTCCACGGAGAGAATGAGCCAGGTGGTTAAGGAGTTTCACGACCTATCACACCTCGAGTCGGGCGGTATCACGCTCGACGTCCACGTCCACGACGTCGTCCCTCTGCTGCGCGAGGCGGTCGAACCATTCGCGGTCGTCGCACGACAGCGTGGGATTGCGCTCGATGTCGAGGTCCCCGACGGGCCGCTGCTCGTTCCGTGCGATCGGCGCTGGTTCGTCCAGGTCGCCGGGTATCTCGTCGGTCACGCGGTTCGCTCGACGCCGGACAAGGGCCGCGCGACGCTCATGGCTCGGGCCGAAGAGCGGGCGGTGCGCGTCGAGGTCGCGGGCACGGGGCCGGGTTGCACCGCCGAGGACCTGAAGGTCATCTTCGATCACTCCGCCAAGGGACGCAGGACGCGCGCGGGCGCGGGCCTGGGGCTGGCCATCGCCCGCGCCGGCGTCGAACTGCAAGGCGGCACCATCGAGGCGAGGCGGAACACCGGCCGCGAAGGCCACGGTACGACGATCGCGTTCACCCTGCCGCGGGGTTGAGTCGTCTCTCGCCTCGTTCGCGCGTGCGGGCTAGCCTCGCCGCCCATGAGCCAAGTGCGCATCGAGACGGACAGCATGGGCCAGGTCGAGGTCGAGTCGGACAAGTACTGGGGCGCCCAGACGCAGCGCAGCCTGCAGAACTTCAAGATCGGCGGCCATCGCTTCGGGCGGCCGGTGATCCGCGCGTTCGGGATCGTCAAGAAGGCCGCGGCCCTCGCCAACAACGACCTCGGCAAGCTCGACGCGACGAAGCGCGACCTCATCGTTCGCGCGGCCGACGAGGTCATCAGCGGCAAGCTCGATGCGCACTTCCCGCTCGTCGTCTGGCAGACGGGCAGCGGGACGCAGTCGAACATGAACGCCAACGAGGTCATCTCCAACCGCGCCATCGAGCTCGCCGGCGGCGTGATGGGCTCGAAGAAGCCGATCCACCCGAACGACGACGTCAACCGATCGCAATCGTCGAACGACGTCTTCCCCACCGTGATGCACGTCGCCGCCGCGCTCGAGATCCAGGAGCGCCTCCTGCCGGCGGTCGCGGCCCTGCGCGGGGCCATCGACGAGAAGGCTGCCACGTTCCGCGACATCGTGAAGGTCGGCCGTACGCACCTGATGGACGCGACGCCGCTCACCCTCGGGCAGGAGTTCAGCGGTTGGTCGGCCCAGCTCGCCTTCTGCGAGGCAGGGGTCTCGCGGACGCTCGACGGGCTCTACGAGCTCGCCCTCGGCGGGACGGCCGTCGGCACGGGGCTCAACACGCACCCCGCATGGGCCGGCAAGGTCGCGGCGCGCATCGCCGAGCTGGCTGGCCTACCGTTCCGGACTGCGCCGAACAAGTTCGCGGCCCTCGCGGGGCACGAGGCCCTCGTCGCCGCCAGCGGGGCGATGCGCACGCTCGCCTGCGCCTGCTTCAAGATCGCGAGCGACGTCCGCTTGCTCGGCAGCGGCCCGCGCTGCGGCATCGGCGAGCTCCACCTGCCGGAGAACGAGCCCGGGAGCAGCATCATGCCGGGCAAGGTGAACCCGACCCAGGCCGAAGCGATGACGATGGTCTGCGTCCAGGTGATGGGCAACGACACGGCGGTGGGCTTCGCCGGCGCGAGCGGTCAGTTCGAGCTCAACGTGTTCAAGCCCGTCATCATCCGCAACGTGCTCGAGAGCGGCGCCCTCCTCGCCGACGCGTGCCATAGCTTCCGCGACAACTGCGTCGTGGGAATCGAGCCGAACCGCGACGTCATCGCGCGCCACGTCGAGAACACGCTGATGCTCGTCACGGCCCTCAACGAGGTGATCGGCTACGACAACGCCGCCAAGGTGGCCAAGCTCGCCCATCACAAGAACATCACCCTGCGCCAGGCCGTCGCCGAGCTCGGCCTGCTCAAGCCCGAAGACTTCGACAAGCACGTCCGCCCCGAGAAGATGGTCTCTCCGGGGTGAGAGAACCTAGGGCACGGCGACCGGGGCGGGGGCGGCGAGGAGGACCTGGTCGTTGTCGTCGCTCGTCCCGCCGCCCCAGCACTCGAGGGTGCCCGACGTCATCACGGCGCACGTGTTGTACGCGCCGACGCTGACCGTCGCCGCGCCCGAGGAGAGGCCCGAGACGGGGACCGCGGTGAGGCTGCCCGCGACCTCGGAGTCGTCTCCCAAGAGACCGGCGAAGTTGTGTCCCCAGCAGAGGACGGCGCCCGCCGCCGTCACAGCGCAGGCGCTGTAGGGGCCGATCGCGAGCCCCGTGACGTCGGCAGGCAGGCCCGACACGGCGGTCGGCGAAGTGGTCTCGACCGAGAATGAATCCGGGGCGTTCGTTTCGTCGTCGTTGCGTCCCCAGCACGTGACGACGCCGGCGGTCGTCAGCGCGCAAGTCTGCGCGCCGCCGGCCGCAATGGCGGTAATCCCCGAGGAGAGGCCTGGGACGGAGACCGCCGGCACGCTGAAGGTTGCTTCCCCGGAGTCCGCGTCCGGGAGCGCCTGCCCGAGCTGGCCCAGCGCGTTCGACCCCCAGCACTGAACGCCTTCGGTCGGCGACAGCGCGCACGCGTGGACCTCGCCCGTGGCGATGGCATCGACACCCGCGGCAAGCCCCGGAACGGTGACGGGCACGAAGCTGTAGATCGGCAGGAGGTTGCCCCAGCACTGCACCTTGCCGTTCGTCAACAGTGCGCACGACATGTCCCCAGCCGCGCGGATGGCGGCGACGCCCGAGTCGGGGTTCGAGACCGGGCCGGGGATGAGGCCCGAGTCCCCGGGTCCGCCCTCGGAGCTCTGCAGCATGCCGATGTCGCCGCCGGAGCCGTTGCCGAGCTGGCCGATCGAGTTCAACCCCCAGCACACCAGGCCGCCGTCCGTCGTCAGCGCGCACGTGTGGTGCGCGCCGGCTGCGATGGCGGTGACGCCCGACGATAGACCCGACACGGGCACGGGGACCGCGCTCGCCGTGGTGGTCCCGTTGCCAAGCTCGCCGTCGGGGTTCTCGCCCCAGCACAGGACGGCCCCGGCGGACGTGAGCGCGCAGATATGGTTGTCGCCGACGGCGACGGCCGTCACCACCGCGCCCGGGGCGATGTCGGGACCCACGTCGGGCGCCGTGGCTTCTGGCGGCGCGGCCTCGGGCACGGAGGCTTCGGGGACCGTCGCGTCTTCGACCTTGTTCGTCGCCCCGTCGCCGGCCTCCGCCGACAGCCCGGCCATCCCGGCGTCGTGGACGGATCCTTGGAGCGAGGTGCCTTCGTGCCCGGACGCGTCGTAGCCCTGGCCCTCCAGGAGCCCCAGGTCGACCCCCGTCACCGCCCCGCACGAAGCGACACACAGCGCGCTGGTACCGAGGAAAACGGCGGCTACGGCGGCCACCGCTCCTCCACGCCAACGCCACTCGCGCACCCGGCCCATCGCCGCGCACGCTAGCGCAGTCGTGGAGGGTTATGTGCGTGCTTGTGTCGCAATCGCGTCGATCACGGTCGGCCACACCCCCTCGGGCAGGTCGTGGCCCATGCCCGGGATGACGATGAGCTTTGCGCCTGAAATGGCGCGCGCCGTGGCCTGACCGCCCGAGACGTGGATCAGCGAGTCCTCCGCGCCGTGGATCACCGTCGTCGGTGCGCGCACCTGGCCGAGGGCCGACGTCCTGTCGGGTTGCCCGAGCATGGCCGCGAGCTGGCGGACGACGCCCTCGGGGTAAAACGAGCGATCGAAGTTGCGGGCCGCGCGCTCGCGGATCCGCGCCTCGTCGTGGGGAAAGCCCGGCGAACGCAGCTTGGTCCAGACACGGACCGCCTGCTCGATGTTCGCCTCGCGTTCGACCGGAGACCGCTGGGCCATGACCTCGAGCGTCTCGGGCGCCCCGTATCCGACGCTGCGGTTGCCCGTGGTCGACATGATCGACACGAGCGTCTTCACGCGCTCCGGGTGGTGGATGGCGAGCGTCTGCGCGATCATCCCGCCCATCGAGACGCCGACGATGTGCGCCGACGACTCCCCGAGCGCCTCGACGAGCCCAGCCACGTCGCCGGCCATGTCGGCCAGCGCGTAGGGCATCGTCGACAGGTCGCCGCCGGCGATGGCCCGGAGCAGCGGCCTCGGGCCTCCCTCGATCTTGCTCGACAGGCCGACGTCGCGGTTGTCGAACCGCACGACGCGAAACCCCCGCCCAACGATCGCCTCGCAAAGGCGCGCGTCCCACGACGTGAGCTGCTGCGAGAAGCCCGAGATGAGGAGCACCAGCGGCGCGCCTGCGGCGCCGAACGATTCGGTTTCGAGCTCGATCCCGTTGGCGCGTGCGCGCATGAGAAATAAAGGAAACACATGTGGGCTCAGCGGGGAAGGGATTGCGCAAAAAGGACGGGGAACCCGGCTTGCCGCCGCGGCGCGGCGCGACTACGTCTCTAGTCACGCCATGCCCGATTCGCTGTCTGCCAAGGCCTCGCTCACCGTCGGCTCTTCGTCGTTCGCCTACTACCGCCTCGCCGCGGTGTACGCGAAGTTCCCCAAGGCCGAGTCGCTCCCGTTCTCGCTCAAGATCCTCCTCGAGAACCTGCTCCGCACCGAGGACGGGGTCTCCGTGCGCGCCGCCGACATCGAGGCGCTGGCGACGGTCGACGTGACCGCGCCGCCTTCGAGCGAGATCGCGTTCACGCCGGCCCGGGTGCTCTTGCAAGACTTCACCGGCGTGCCTGCCGTGGTCGACCTCGCCGCGATGCGCGACGCGATGACCAAGCTCGGCGGCGACCCGAAGAAGATCAACCCGCTGCAGCCCGTGGAGCTCGTCATCGACCACTCCGTCCAGGTCGACGCGTTCGGCTCGGGCGAGGCGCTCAAGATCAACGCGCAGCTCGAGTTCCAGCGCAACCGCGAGCGCTACCAGTTCCTCAAGTGGGGACAGACGGCGTTCCGCAACTTCAAGGTCGTGCCCCCGGACACCGGGATCGTGCACCAGGTGAACCTCGAGTACCTCGCGCGCGTCGTCATGAAGAGCGAGGACGGCAAGACGGTGTACCCCGATACGCTCGTCGGCACCGACTCGCACACGACGATGATCAACGGCCTGGGCGTGCTCGGCTGGGGCGTCGGCGGCATCGAGGCCGAGGCGGCGATGCTCGGACAGCCCGTGTCGATGCTCATCCCGCAGGTGCTCGGGGTGAAGGTCTCGGGCGCGCTGCCCGAGGGCGCGACGGCGACCGACCTCGTGCTGACCGTGACCGAGATGCTGCGCAAGAAGGGCGTCGTCGGCAAGTTCGTCGAGTTCTTCGGCGACGGGCTCGCGCAGATGTCGCTGGCCGACCGCGCGACCATCGCCAACATGGCGCCGGAGTACGGCGCGACGTGTGGCATCTTCCCGGTCGACGCGGAGACGCTCCGGTACCTGCGCTTCACGGGCCGCGACGAAGCGCAGGTGAAGCTCGTCGAGGAGTACTGCAAGGCGCAGGGCCTCTTCCACGCGCCCGGGGCCAAGGAGGCGACGTACACGGACGTGATGCACCTCGACCTCGCGTCGATCGTGCCGAGCATCGCCGGCCCGACGCGCCCGCAGGACCGCGTCAAGCTGAGCGAGGCGAAGACGAACTTCCACTCGGCGCTCGAGAAGCTGTTGTCCAAGTCGCCCAAGCCGAGCGCACCCACGGCCTCGGCCAAGGCGACGGTCGAGGGTCACGACGTCGAGCTGAAACACGGCTCGGTCGTCATCGCGGCGATCACGAGCTGCACGAACACTTCGAACCCGAGCGTGCTGATGGCCGCAGGCCTGGTCGCCAAGAAGGCCGTCGAGAAGGGCCTGACGAGGCAGCCGTGGGTCAAGACGAGCCTCGCCCCCGGCTCGCAAGTCGTCACCGAGTACCTCGCCAAGGCGGGCCTCACGCCGTTTCTCGAGAAGCTCGGCTTCCAGACGGTGGGCTACGGCTGCACCACGTGCATCGGCAACAGCGGTCCGCTGCCGGAGCCGGTCTCCAAGGCGATCGAGCAAGGGTCGCTCGTCGCCGCCGCGGTGCTCAGCGGCAACCGCAACTTCGAGGGCCGCGTGCACGCCGAGGTGCGCGCCAATTACCTCGCCTCCCCGCCGCTCGTCGTCGCGTACGCCATCGCCGGCACCGTCGACTTCGACCCGTACAAGGACCCGCTCGGAACGGGCAAGGACGGCAAATCCGTCATGCTCAAGGACGTGTGGCCGACGCGCGCGGAGATCCAGGCCGCCGTCGACGCGTGCATCGACCGCGGGATGTTCGAGCGCGTCTACGGCCAGGTGTTCGACGGCGACGAAGAGTGGAAGAAGCTCAAGATCCCGACGGGCGACCGCTACGCCTGGGACAGCAAGTCCACGTACGTGAAGAACCCGCCCTACTTCGAGGGGATGCCCAAGGACCCTTCACCGATCGCCGACATCAAGGGCGCGCGCGTGCTGCTCCTCCTCGGCGACAGCATCACGACCGACCACATCTCCCCGGCCGGCTCGATCAAGAAGAGCAGCCCGGGCGGCAAGTACCTCATCGAGCACGGCGTCGACGTCGCGGACTTCAACTCGTACGGGTCGCGGCGCGGCAACGACGAGGTGATGGTGCGCGGCACGTTCGCGAACGTGCGCCTGCGCAACATGCTCGCCCCCGGCACCGAGGGCGGCGTCACTCGGCACCTGCCGTCGGGCGAGGGCATGAGCGTGTTCGACGCCGCCGTGAGGTACGCGAGCGAGAAGGTGCCGCTCGTCGTCCTCGCGGGCAAGGAGTACGGCTCGGGCTCGTCGCGCGACTGGGCGGCCAAGGGTCCCAAGCTCCTCGGCGTGCGCGCCGTCATCGCCGAGAGCTACGAGCGCATCCACCGGAGCAACCTCGTGGGCATGGGCATCCTGCCGCTCGAGTACGCCGCTGGCGACAACGCCGCGTCGCTCGGCCTGACGGGCGAAGAGGTCTTCTCGATCGAGGGCCTCGCCGCGGCAGTCGCATCGCGCAAGATCAAGGTCAAGGCCACGAGCGCCGACGGCAAGACGAAAGAGTTCGCCGCGACGGTGCGCATCGACACGCCGCAAGAGCGTGAGTACTACCGCCACGGCGGCATCCTCCAGTACGTACTCCGTCAGCTGCTGGCGAAGGCATAAGGCCAAAGGGCGCGTGAGCGCGAGCGCGTGCGTGCGCGCCCGCGCTTGCGTGTGCGCCCGCGCCCGCGCTGCTTGTGTTCGTGCCCGTGCGAGCGTGACGGACGCGCGTGCAACGCGGAGACCGGGTCGTGCTGGCTTGAATGAGGCCCTTCCGTGACGTTCTCGGGTCCGGACAAGCCTGAAAAACGGGTCTGTCGACGACAACAGTGATCGTGCGAGGTCGGAGCACGCGCGTGCAAGCCAGACAGATGCCGGTGTAAGCGATGCACGCGCCCGTGTCTGTCTCGCACACGCGCGTGCAAGCCAGACAGATGCCGGTGTAAGCGATGCACGCGCCCGTGTCTGTCTCGTACGTGCGCGTGCAAGCCAGACAGATGCCGGTGTAAGCGATGCACGCGCCCGTGTCTGTCTCGCACACGCGCGTGCAAGACAGAAGGCCCCGCGCGTCACCGCGAGTGGCGGCCCTGTCGGCCAAAGGGCCAAAGGGACCGCGCTTGCTGTCATCCTGAGCGAAGCGAAGGACCCCATGCGAACCGCGGTTTCCGTGGGGTCCTTCGGCCTTCGGCCTCAGGGTGACCAGCGAGGGGGCGCTGCTCTAGCTGCGGATTGTGGCTACCGCGTGATGCCCCGACCGCACGACCTTCTCTGCCGTGCTGCCGAGAAGGGCGCGGGCGATGCCGCGGCGGCCGTGCGTGCCGATGACCACCAGGTCCGCATCGATCTCGTCGGCGACGCGGTTGATCTGCTCCCACGCCACCCCTTCGCGCAGGACGGCGTCGATGGGTACGCCACAATCTTTGTGGCGGTCGAGCGTCTTGCCCAGGGCTTCGCGCGATGCGTCGGCGAGGCGGACCTCCATCTCGGCCGAAGGGACCAGCGTTGCGTCGGGCAGGCCCACGACGGGGAGCTCGTACGCGTGCATCACGGTGATCGACGAACCGAGGCACGAGGCCATCTCGATGGCCCAGTCGAGCGCGTGCTCGGAAGTGTCCGTGAAATCCGTCGGGACGAGGATGTGCTGGAAATGCGCCATGGTGCCCCTCCTCAGTGGGGCAGACGACATGCATCGGTCGTGCCTGGCGGGCGGCTCGATTACAGGCCGCTCCAGACCCGCACGGCGCCGAGGACCGCGGCGGCGACCGTCTCCGTGCGCAGCGCGAGCACCCCAAGCGAGCAAATGGCCCAGCCCCGCGCGCGGGCCGTCTCCACCTCGTCCATCTCGAGCCCGCCCTCCGGTCCGCATGCGAACGCGAGGTCCGCGTCGCCCGCGAGCGCCTCGAAGAGAGGCGGCGCAAGCGCGTCCTTGGCTTGCTCGTAAAGGCAAAAGCGAGCGGCGCCGGTCGACACCGTGTCGAGCGCGTCTTGCCAGGCCATCGGTCGGTCCACCGCGGGGGCACGCGCGCGCCCGCACTGGCGCGCCGCGTCCTCGGCGATCCGGGCCCACCGCGTCTGGCGGGCCGCAGCGCGCTCGCCGTCGAGGCGCACGACGCTCCGCTTGGTCACGGCCACGACGATGCGCGTCGCGCCGAGCTCCGTCGCGTCGCGCACGATCCCGTCGCACTTGTCGCCCTTCGCCAGGCCCTGCACGAACGTCAGCCCGCGCTGGGGATCGGCCCTGGCTGCGCGAGGCAGCCCGAAGCGGACGACGACGGACTCGCCCTCCGCTCGCACCACTTCCGCGTCCGCCTCGACGCCGGTCGCCGGATCGAACGCGACGAACGGGTCGCCGGCGCGGAGGCGAAGGACGCGCGCGAGGTAATGGCCGACGGCCCCGCCGAGGGTACGTTCGCCGGGAGCAAGATCCGCGATCGGCGCGCGCGTCACGTTCGTTCCCTCGGGGCCTCCGGAGCCCGAAAGACGAGCGCCACCCACTCGCCCTTTCGTCGGGTCTCTTCCAGCAACAGGCCGGCGTAGGCCAGCCGGACGCTCGGCACCTGCGCGGGCGCGATGTCCTCTGCGAGGATGCCGCTCAGCACGAGCACGCCCCGCGGGGCGACGCGCGCGGCGAGGGCAGGGGCCATCGTCACGAGCGTCGTCGCCTCGATGTTCGCGACCACCACGGGGTAGCGGCCGGCGACGCCCTCGATCGGCGTCTCGTCGGCGAGCAGGCTCGTCGACATCCCGTTGCGCGCGGCGTTCTCTCTCGTCACCGCCGTCGCGTCGGGATCGACGTCGACCGCCCGCGCGCCGTCGGCTCCCAGCGCGAGCGCCGCGATGGCCAGGATGCCGCTGCCACACCCGACATCGAGCACCGTCGCGCCCCGCAGCGCCCCTCCGAGGCCGCCCAGCACCTCGGCGACGAGGCTCGTCGTCTCGTGCAGCCCCGTCCCGAACGCGCGCCCCGGCTCGAGCACCACCACCGTTTCGCCTGCCGATGGAGCGTGGTCACGCCAGGGCGGACGCACCACGAGCCCCTCGCAGATGCGGAACGGCTCGAAGTGCTTCTTCCACTCGTCCCGCCACGCATCCCCGTGGACCTCCTCGACACGCGGGCACCACTCGGGCGCAAGCTCGGTCACCGCGCCGAGGGCCTCGTCGTGCCCTTCGAAGCTCGCGATGAGCGTCACTGTTCCGGCGGCGCCCGAGCCGCGAGCGAGGGTGGTCGCGTCGCGCTCCTCGACGCCCTGCGCCCCGAGGTCGAAGAGGCGGGCGCTCGCCTCGTCGGATTCATCCGGGCGAACGTCGATGGCGACGTAGGGGTAGCTCTTGTCGGTCACGGCTCGAGGAGGGGAGCGCGTTCGCGTACGGGACGCAACTCCCGCACGCGCGCGGCCGAGAGGACTGCGGATGAAGCACCCCGCATGGATCGCCGCCGCAGTGGCTGTCCTCTCGTCCGCGGGCGTCGCCGGGGCGGCCGAGTCGGCGGCGGACACCGAGACCGACCACGTCGACGCCGTGGACGAAGGCGGCCCTCGCTTCGCCCGCCTGGCACTGCAACCGGTCTCGCCCGGGCTCGGCCTGGCGCAGGTAGAAGCCGACGTGGCGCTCGCCGAGCACCTCGCGGTCAGCGGCGCACTCGCGTGGGTCCTCACGGGCCCCGGGCCCGGCTACCGCGCATCGGCCGGCGCCCCGTTGTTCCCGTGCAGCACGGTGTTCCACGGTCTCTACGTCCACCCGCGGGCCACGTGGACGCGTGCGGCGTCCGCGTCCAGCCTCGGCGTCGCGGCCACTGTCGGCTACGCGTGGACATGGCCCGTCGGCGCAACATCATCCCTAGGCGCCGGCCTCGCCTACACCCCCATCGCAACCCGCTTCGAGCCCTGCCTCGACGCAGCCGTGGGCTGGCTCTTCTAGCGGCAGGTTGACGAGGGAGAATTTAACCGCCAGGACGCCAAAGACCGCCAAAGTTGGATCAGTCCAAAGCCTCAGACTCTTCACCTGGCGACCCTGGCGTCCTGGCGGTTTTCTCCCTCTCGGCGCCTTTCAACGGCTGCCAGATCGACGACCCGGAGCGCGTGCCTATTGGGGGCCCGGGCCGCTGGTGGAGGGGGCGACGGTGTCGGGGATGACGCAGGAGGAGAGGTCGAACAGCATGAACTCGAGGGCCTTCTCCTGCGGCGAGAGGTCCCCGGTGTAACAACCGCCGGGTGGGCTCGACGTGTCGGTGGTGGTCGGGTCGCCCGCGACGTGCAGATCGCTGAACACCGCGCGCCCGCAGTAGTTGGGCGCCGCCTCGCCCGTGGTGGCCGGGGGGTTGATCGGCGTGTCGAACGAGAAGTACATCGTCCACGGCGAGGACGTGATCCACGGCTGCGACGGCTTGTCGGCGGCCGTGACCTGGGCATTGTACCTTGGCTGGTAAATCGACAGCTCGCCTGCGGCTACGCCGTTTTGACCAAGAGCGCCCACGACTCCGAGCCATTTGTCGAGCGCCTGGCCCTTGGCGAACGGCGCGGTGGAGCCGTTCAGCGTGGTCACGATCGTCCCGCCGATGGCCGTCCCGCCCGTCAGGAAACCGCCTCCGCCGGTGCCGTTGCCGTTGGCCGTCCAGGCGGCGAGGTTGTTGCCCCAGTCGGCCGGCGCCGCATATCCCTGCTTCGAGCCGATCGGCCCGGAGAACCATGCGTAATGGTAGTGCGAGCCAAAGGCGCGTCCGCCCGCGTTGAGATACGCCTCGAGCGCGGGCGGGTTCGCGTTGTAGGTCTCGCCACCCTCGCACGAGAGCAGGACGACGTCGTACGGCATGAGCTGCGCCTGCGACGCCCAGAGGTTCGTCGGGCTGGCGGGTGCCCCGGCCATGCCGGGGTTCTCCGCCGTCCCAGAACCGCCGCCCAGGCCGAAGCCGCCGCCGGTGTCGCCCCCCGCGAACACGTGAACGTGCCCGCTGCCCCCCGCGCCTGCCACGTACTCGGTCGTGGGAAGGCCGATTCGCAGCATCAGGCACTCCAGCGTGTCGGCCGAGCCGGTGGAGACCGCGATGTCCGGCATGTTGTCGTTGGTGTCGCCGGCCGCGATGGTGCTCGGCAAGAGGAGCGTCTTGTCGGCGACCGCGGTGTTCTCGCAAGCCGTCGTCTTGACGTGAAAGAGGCGGCGCCACTTGCCGACCTGGATGACGAGCGGCACGCTGCTCCCGACGGGGACGTTCGTCAGCTTGAACGTCCCGTTCACCGAGGTCGTGGTCGTCACGACCTCGCCGCTCTTGTAGAGCGCCGGGCAGCTGCAAGCGTCTGCCCCCGTGGGGACCCCTTTGGGGAGGGCCACGAGCGGCTTGGCGGGCACGTAGACCACGATGTTGTAAAGCGGATCGCGCCCGGCCGGGTCGTAGACCGTGCCGGTGATGCTCGTCGTCGCGCTGCCCGTGCACGACACGTTGCAGGTGAGGCCGGCGGGACACGGGACGCTGCCGCCGTCGGTCCCCGAGCCCCCCGGGTCGGTGAAGCCGCTCGCGGTGCCGCCCCCGCTCGCGGTGCCGCCCCCGCCTGCTCCCCCGCCGGAACCCCCATCGTCGTCGGCCACCCCGGTGCCCTGCTCGCCGTTGCCGAGACCGTCGTTGTGCTGGCCGCCACACGAGCACACGCTCGCGATCGCGATGAGCAGCGAGGCAAATGCTGCGGGACCGACATGGGCGATGCGCATGACGACGTGACCCCTTCTCATGGTCGGTACCACGCAGTGCACGATGCGGCGCACGATTTAGAACCGCGCGGGTTGATGGGACGGATCCGAGACGGCGGCCCGGAGTGCGGCAAAACCCATGGATGGTGACCCGCCGAAGTCCCCGTCGCAAGCCCGTAACCCTTACGGCTCGCGGGCCCACTTACTCACGGGCATTTTGCACACGATTGAAGCCGCGAAGCCCTTACGGTCTCTGCCTTTCGTCGGGGCTTTGGTAGTACCGGCGCGCGGACGGGACGCTCACGAGAAGCGCCCGCGCCGCCTCGCCGCGCGGCATCATTTGCCCGGCGCCGAGGAGCACCGCCGTCAGTCTCCCGCCGTACACGCAACCGGTATCGATCCCCGTGGCCCACGGGTGAAGCTGCACCTCGGCGCGCGCGTTGTGGCCGAAGACGACGTGCGGCGGACCGACGTAGAGGGCGCCCCACGGATCGCCGCCCTGCTTGTCGCTCCAGCGCCCGCGCGCGTCGATCGTGCGCATCGTCATCAACGCTTCGGGCGGCGTGCGCTCTACATCCAACCCCGGCACCACCCCCCCGTGCACGACGCGCACGCCGTGGTCGGGCAGGTCGAGCCAGAGCGGCATCGCCTCGATCGTTTGCCAGTCCTCGTCGCGCAGCGTGCGCGCGAGCCGCTCGTGCTCGCTCCCCGCGCGCGCCCCTCCGGCGCGGAGTCCCGGCCGGATCGAGAGCAGCTTGTTCTCGTGGTTGCCCCGGACGCAGATGGCGCCGAGCCGGCGCATCAAGTCGAACGTCTCCCGCGGCTCCGGGCCGCGCACGACGACGTCGCCCGACAAGACGAGCCGATCCACCCCGGGGATGAAGGCCACCGTCGCGAGCAGCGCGGAGAGTTCGCGCGCGCAGGCGTGGACGTCGCCGACGACGAGGGTGCGCGTCAAGATGCTATTCCTTAGCGCATGGAAGGGACGATGGACGGGATGAAACGCGCGATCGAGGGCGTGGGCGGCGCCGTGAGGCACATCGTGGGCGTGCTCGTCCTCGTCGCGGCGGCGGTCGCGTGCAGCGGCAGCAGCGGCTCGAACCTCCTCGCGGGGAGCTCGCTGTGCGGCGTGAACGGGAGCAGCGCGTGTCCCGGCGGTCAGCAGTGCAACCCGAAGCTCGGGTGCGTCCAGTGCACGAGCGACTCGGACTGCACCGAGCCCAATCCCATCTGCATCACCGGCACGGGTCAATGCGGCGCGTGCGCGTCCAGTGGAAACTGCCCTTCGTCGGCGTCGGCGTCGTCGTGCTGGCCTGGCGACTCCCAGTGCCACATGCCTTGCACGGCCGACTCGGACTGCCCCAACGCCCTGCCGATGTGCGACGTGGCCCTAAGCGCGTGCGTTCAGTGCACGACGTCGTCCCAGTGCCCGATGGGGAAGCCCGTCTGCAATTCGCAGACGCTGGATTGCGTCGAGTGCGGCGCGGACGGGGACTGCCCCGCCACCGCGCCGCGGTGTCAACCGGCCAAGAGCACGTGCGTACAGTGCCTCGGCAACTCGGATTGCGGGGCGGCGAAGCCCATCTGCGATCCGGGCATGTTCGTGTGCGTCGAGGGCTGCACGTCGAACGCGCAGTGCACGGGGGCCTCGGCGCCCACCTGCAACACGACCACGGCGAAGTGCGTCGAATGCGCCGTCGACAGCCAATGCCCTTCCGGCGAGTACTGCGATCCCACCGGCGCTTGCGTCGAGTGCCTCGTCGACGGCAACTGCGCCGTGCCGACGCCCATCTGCTCGAACGAGGCGTGCGTCCAGTGCGCCACGACCGCCGACTGCGCGCCGCAGCAGTTGTGCATCGCCAACAAGTGCGCCCTCTGACGGGCCGCCGCCCGTCTACACGAGTACCGCGAGCTTCGCGCGCTTTGGGATGACGACCGTCCCCCGGTCGGTCACGAAGAAACGCTTGCTGTCGGCCTCGCGATCGAAGCCGATGACGGTGCCGGCGGGGATCTCGACGTCCTTGTCGATGATGGCGCGCCGGATCTTGGCGTGGCGGCCGACCTGGACCCCCTCGAACAGGACGCTCTCCTCGACCTCGCTGAACGAGTTCACGCGGCAGCCGATGCCGAGAACACTGCGGTGGATGCGCCCGCCGGAGATGATGCACCCGTGGCTGACGAGCGAGTCGGTCGCGATGCCGACGCGCGCCTGCGCCTCGTCGCGGAAGACGAACTTGGCGGGCGGGTCGTGCGTCGCGCCCGTGCGGATCGGCCAGCGGAAGTTGTAGAGGTTGAACTGGGGATGGATCTCGATGAGATCCATCTGCGCCTCCCAGTACGCGTCGATGGTGCCGATGTCGCGCCAGTAGCCGCGGTTGGAGGGGTCCTCTCCCGGGACGACGTTGGTGGCGAAGTCGTACGCGTAGACTTCGCCGCCCTTTTTCACGAGCCGCGGCAGGATGTCGTGCCCGAAGTCGTGCCGGCTCTCTTCGACGTTCTCGTCCTCGGCCAGCTCGCGCAGAAGGACGTCGGGCCGGAAGACGTAGTTGCCCATCGAGGCGAGGCACATCTTGTCGTTGCCGGGGACGGTGGGCGGGTCGGCCACCTTCTCGTGGAACGCCACGATCCGCCCGCGCTCGTCGACCTCGATGACGCCGAAGTCCCGGGCCTCCTCGCGGGGCACCGGGATGGCGGCGACCGTCGCGGCGGCCTTCACCTGCTGGTGGAAGGCGATCATCTGGCGCACGTCCATGCGATACACGTGGTCGCCGCCGAAGATGCAGACGAGCTCCGGGTCCTCGTCGCCGATGACGTGCTGGCACTGCCACACGGCGTCGGCCGAGCCTCGGTACCATGTCTTGCCCGTGCGCTGCTGGGCGGGGATGGCCTCGATGAACTGGTCGAGGATCGGCGCCAGGCGCCAGGCGCGGGCGATGTGCTCCTCGAGCGAGGCGCTCTTGTACTGGGTGAGCACCTTGATCTTGCTCAGGCCGGAGTTGACGAAGTTCGAGAGAACGATGTCGATGATCCGGTAACGGCCCCCGAAGGGCACCGCTGGCTTCGCGCGGTCGAGAGTCAGCGGGAACAGGCGCTTGCCCTCGCCCCCGGCCAGCACCATCACGAGCACCTGGTTCTGATCGAAGTTCAGGCCCGTGGAACTCATCGTCATGCTGGCCGAGTCATAGCGCGGCTAGTTCGCGGCGGCTCGATCGGTCTCGAGCTCCCGGAAGAGTGGGCCGAGATCGGCCCGGGCGCGCAGCGGCCCGCAGAACCGGGTCGCGAGTTCGAGGACGCGAGGCTCGATGAGTTCGGCTCGCGCGTTGAGGTCGACCGCGCGCTTTTGCGTAGCTTCGCGTTCGCGATCGATGGCCTTCTCATGATTCGCGAGGGCCGTTCGCAGGGTGCTGATCTGGTACTCGAGATCGCCCGCGCTGCGCTCCTTGCCCTCGAGCGTGGTCTGCGCGCCGCGCTCGCGCGTACGCTCGACGAGCCACGCGTCCACCGCCGCGGCGCACTGGCGGTACGCGTCCGCGAGCTGCTTGTAAGGCTCCCGGCCCGCGCTGCGTCCCTCCCAGGCGATGATCTCGCGCTGCGCCTCGGCGTACCTCTTCGCCACCGCCGCGACGTCGTGGTGGATTCGCTCGACCTCGAGCTGGGCCGCGCGAAGCTCCTCGCGAGCCTTCGACGCGTCCTGCCCGAGCGCGTCGACGGCGAAGCCGAGGCGCTGGCGGGCGTCGCGGCCCCGGGCGTCGAGCTCCTCCAGCGCTCGCTGCTCTTTGGCGTTCGCGATGCGCACGCGGGTGATCTCCTCGACGACCCCTCTGAGCTCGCCGAGCGTACGTGCCTGCTCCTCGGGCAGCCGCGCCCCGTACGCGAGGCTCGCCATCTGCTCGAAGAGCGTGATGCGGTGCGACCACTGCTCGACGTGCTTGGCCGGGGGAATCGTCAGCGCCGCGGGCCTGGCGCTCGCCGGGTCGACCTCGGGCTCCGGCGGCACCGGCAGGTCGAGGAGGCGCGCGATGGCGACGAGGTCCTGCTCGACCCGGTGCGCGTCGACGGGCCGCGCGCGCGGGTCCTTCTCCAGCAGTTGCAGGATGAGCGCCTCGAGCGGCTCCGGCAGCTTGGGGGCGAGGCTCCGCGGCCGCGGCGGCGGGTCCTTCATGTGCTTGATGAGAAAGGTGGCCGGGTCGCTGGCCGTGAAGGGCAGCGCGCCGGTCGCCATCTCGAAGAAGATGACGCCGAGCGCGTAGAGGTCCACGCTGGGCCCCGCGTCGCCCGCCGTGATGCGCTCGGGCGCCATGTACTGCGGCGTCCCGAAGAGCTCGCCCATGTTCGTGAGGCGGGTGTCGGTCCGCGATCGGGCGATGCCGAAGTCGAGGATCTTGACGAGGTCGGTCCCGTCGGCGCGCCCGCACACGAAGATGTTCTCGGGCTTGAGGTCGCGGTGGACGACGCCGAGATCGTGCGCCCGCGCGATGCCGCGCGCGATCTGGATCATGATGGGCACCGCGCGCGGCAGGGGGATCGGGCCCGCGTCGGTCAGCACGACGAGCGTCAACCCGTCGAGCAGCTCCATCACGATGTACGGGGTCGAGTCCTCCATCTCGCCCTGATCGAAGATCTCGATGACGTTGGGGTGCGCGATGGCCTGGGTGCTCTTCGCCTCGCGGCGGAAGCGCTCGCGCACGTTGGCGTCGCTCGCCAGGACCGCGCTCATCACCTTCACGGCGCAAGGGCGATCGACGAGCGCGTTGCGCGCGCGGTACACCGTGGCCATCCCCCCTTCGCCGAGCAGTCCCTCGACGACGTAGCGTCCGGCGATGGTCTTGCCGACGAGGGGATCCTTGATGTCTTCGAGCGTCGAGCGGTCGAGAAAGCAGTGGATCGCGTCCATCGGGTAGCGCATGTGGCACTGGGGACATGCCTTCATGGACGCCGCCGCATCGGTGAGCTCACGCCTCTCGAACGATAGCGCGAACCCGTCGGGGCGTGGCGCGCAAGCCGGGACCGAGCATGGGATGGAATTTGACCCGCTCGCGGACCGCGTGAGAGCGTTCCGTACACTCATGGCCACGTCTTCATCGCAGCGTTCCGAGGCACGGAACGCTGCAGTGGGGGAGCGCGGCCGCTGCCCCACGCCCCCAACCGGGAAACGCCCTGACGCCCGATCGCGCGGCCGCGGCCGGCCTCCGGCCATGGGGTGGGGGCTGGCGTGCCTCATGGCGGCATCGCAAGCGCTCGCCGCGCCGTCCCCCACCGCCAAGACCGCGCCCCGCCCTGCCGCCAAAGTCGTTCGTACGATGGACTTCGCGGCCCGCCGGGCGATCGCGGGCGGTCCGGCCGCGGACGACGCCTCTCCTGGCGTCGAGAGCCCCGAGCTTCGCGCCATCCGCGAGGCGGAGCGGGAGCTCTTTCCGCCCAAGTTGCCCGGCGCTGATCCCTGGCCGGCCGGGCCGCCGCTCGCGATCCGCGAGAGCCCCGCCCCTGAGGTGATCGCCACCGGCCTTCCGCCGGCCCGCCGTTGGTCCGAGCCGGATGCCCCCCCAGCGCCCCCGCCGTGGGTCGCCGTCGCGCACCTGACCCTGCCCGATCTCCCCGTCCGCTGGGACGAGCGCGTCGTGCGCTACCTCGAGTTCTTCCGGGACGACCCAAGGGGCCGTGCCACCTTCGCGAACCTGTATCGCCATTCGAGCCGCTGGCGCGACGCGATGCATCGGACGCTGCGGCGCAAGGCGCTCCCCGAGGACCTCGTGTGGGTGTCGATGATCGAGAGCGGGTTCGATCCCACGGCGCGGTCCCCCGCGGGCGCCGCGGGCCTCTGGCAGTTCATGCCGGAGACCGCGCGTATCTACGGGCTGACGCTGAACCGGTGGCTCGACCAGCGCCTCGACGCCGAGGCCTCGACGGAGGCCGCGGCCGAGTTCCTGGGCGACCTGCACCGTCGCTTCGGCAGCTGGGAGCTGGCCCTCGCCGCCTTCAACATGGGCCACGCGGGGCTCGCGTCCGTCTTGCGCCGGTACAACACGAACGACTTCTGGTCGCTTGCGCGGACGGAGGGCACGCTGCCCTGGGAGACGACGCTCTACGTCCCCAAGATCCTCGCCGCCGCCATCGTGGCGCACAACCTGGCCGCCTTCGGCCTCGAGGACGTCGCGCTCGACCCGCCCGCCGACCCCGACAAGGTGATGGTGCCGCCGGGGACGCCCCTCACGCTCGTGGCGCAGGCGGCCGGGTGTTCGGTCAAGGAGATCGAGGGGGTAAACCCCGAGCTTCGCGCGGCGCGAACGCCCCCGGTCGAGGACGGCGATACGTACGCCGTGAGCGTTCCTCACGGCAAGGGCCCGCAGGCGGCGCAGGGCCTCGCCCGGCTGCGGCGCGACCAGCCGCCGCTCGATCGCTACGTGGTGCGCTTCGGCGAGACGCTCGAGCAGATCGCGACGGCGCACCGGACGACGGCGCAGCGGCTCGTGGAGCTGAACGCGATCGGCGCCGGCGAAGCGGTGCGCGGAGGGACGGTGCTGCTCGTGCCGCACGTGGAGGCTCTGCCGGATGGGGCGCCACCGGGGGCGCGGGCGGTCCAGGCCGTCGGCCTCAAACCGAGCGTCGTCGTGCCTTCGGATGTCTTCGTGTACCCCGATCGGCAGCGCGTCTTTTACCGTGTGCTCGCGGGCGACATGCTCAAGGACATCGCGGGCGCCCTGCACGTCACGACCGACGACCTGCGCCGGTGGAACGACCTCGACGCGGTCGCGCGGCTCCAGGAGGGAATGACGCTGCAGGTGTTCGTGCCCAAGGATGCCGATCTCACCGGCGTGGTGTTCGTGCCCGAGGCCGACGTGCGGGTGCTGCCGGTTGGATCGGACGAGTTTTTCGCGGCGCTCGAGCGCGACAAGGGGTTCAAGCGGGTGACGGTGACGGCCCGCGCCGGCGACACCCTCGAGTCGATAGGTCGCCGCTTCGACGTTCGCCCGCGCACGATGGAACGCGTCAACCGGCGGGGCCGCGAGGAGACATTGCGCCCGGGCGATCCGGTCGTCGTTTATGTCCCGAGCGCCGTGGCGTCGCGCGCAAGCTCGGCGGCGACGGCGTCGAATGCGCCGGCGCCCAACGGGCCCTTGCCGCCACCACCTTTGCCCGAGTTGCTGCCCTGAGCCCGCGCGGCCGCGCCCGATTCGAAGGACAGAAGACCGCTGCGGCGCGCTAGGCTCCCGGCTCGGCTAGGCTCCGAGGGGCACCATGGAAAGGACATCGGCCATCGTTCTCGCCGCCGGGCACGGCACTCGGATGAAGAGTGCGACGACGAAGGTCATGCACCCGCTCTGCGGGCTGCCGCTCGTGCACTTCGGCGTCCGCGCGGCGCTCGATGCGGGCTGCGAGGACGTCATCGTCGTCGTGGGTCACGGTGGGGCAGAGGTCACCAAGTACCTCGCGGGGGCCTTTCGGGCCGAGCCGGTTCGCACCGCCGTGCAGGAGATGCAGCGGGGGACGGGTGACGCCGCGCGCGTCGGCGTAGCCGCGGTGCCGACGGACACCTCCCGTGTTCTCATTCTCTACGGCGACGTCCCCCTCGTGCGAGGCGAAGACCTTCGCGCCGTCGCGGGGCCCCTCGACGATCAGAGTACCCCTGCGCTCGCGCTGGCCACCTGCCTGCTCGAAGATCCGACGGGCTACGGGCGCATTTTGCGCAAGGACGGCCGCATCGCCGAGGTACGCGAGCATCGGGACCTGCAGAGCGACGACGAGCGGGCGGTCCGCGAGATCAACGCGGGCATCTATGCGGCGAGCGTCGGCGTCCTGCGCGAGGCGCTGGCGTCCCTCTCGCCGAACAACGCGCAAGGGGAGCTCTACCTCACGGATGTGGTGGCTTTCGCGAGCAATGCGGGCGAGCGGGTTGCGGGCGTGGCGCTGCGCGAGGACGTCCTCGCCGGGATCAACGACCGCGATCAACTGGCGGCGGTGGAGGCCCGTCTCCACGCCAGGATCGTGCGCCAATGGCGCCTGCAAGGCGTGACGGTGCGCGACGGCGCGCGCATCGAAGCGGGTGTCGTCCTCGAGCCCGACGCCGTGGTCGAGAGCGGCGCGGTGCTGCGCGGGACGACCCGGATCGCGCGCGGCGCAGTGGTGGACGTCGGTTGCGTGCTGACGAACGTGTCGGTGGGGGAGGGGGCGCGCATCAAGCCGTACTCGGTCGCCACCGACTCGAAGATCGGCCCTCGCGCCCACGTAGGGCCCTTCGCGCACTTGCGAGCGGAGAGCGACCTCGCCGAGGACGTGCACGTCGGAAACTTCGTCGAGACGAAGAAGACGACGATGGGGCCCGGGGCCAAGGCCAACCACCTCGCGTATCTCGGCGACGGCGTCGTCGGCGAGGGGGCGAACATCGGGGCGGGCACGATCTTCTGCAACTACGACGGCGCCCAGAAGCATACGACGACCATCGAGGCCGGGGTCTTCATCGGGAGCGATTCGCAGATCGTCGCCCCGGTGACGATCGGCAAGGGGGCCTACGTCGCCACGGGGACCACGGTGACCCGCGACGTGCCCCCCGACGCGCTCGCGATCGGCCGCGCCGTGCAGGAGAACAAGGAGGGCTACGCGCCCAAGCTGCGCGCCCGCTTTGCCGCGGCCATGGCGCGTAAGGGCAAGTAAGGCCCGAAGAACGCCGGAGAAACGCGGGCCCGTTCGACGGAGTGTTGGCCCGCGACTTGGCGAGCGGCGAGAATTCGGGCAAAGAGCGGGACCATGGACGCCATCCGTATCCGCGCCGGCGGGCCCCTGCGCGGCTCCGTGCCGATCAGCGGAGCCAAGAACGCGGCGCTGCCCATCCTGTGTGCGACGCTGCTATCCGACGGCGCAAGCCGCCTTCGCAACGTCCCGGCGCTGCGCGACATCGAGACGACGGCCGCCCTCTTGCGGTTTCTCGGCCGCGACGTGCAGGTCGCCACGCCGGAGGTGACCGTCGCAGCCGGCTCGAGCGTGCGGCCCGAAGCGCCGTACGAGCTCGTGAAGCAGATGCGGGCGAGCGTCTTGGTGCTCGGGCCGCTGGTCGCCCGGTTCGGCCACGCGCGCGTGTCGCTGCCGGGCGGCTGCGCGATCGGGGCCCGGCCGATCGACCAGCACCTGAAGGGTCTGGAGGCCATGGGATGCAAGATCCGGCTGGAGCGTGGCTACGTCCACGTCGAGGGCCCGGGGGATCGCGGTCGCCTCAGGGCCAACGAGATCCATTTCGACATGCCCACCGTGACCGGCACCGAGAACCTGATGATGGCCGCAGCGCTCGCCAAGGGGCGCACGACGCTCATCAACTGCGCCCGCGAACCCGAGGTCGAGGAGCTGGGACGAGTCCTCAACAAGATGGGGGCTGAAGTGGACGGTGCCGGCACGGAGGTGATTCACATCCGCGGCTCCGACCGCGGCGCCCTGAACCCCTTCGACCACGCGATCATCCCCGACCGCATCGAAGCGGGAACCTACATGGTGGCGGCGGCGCTCTCCGAGGGCGGCGAGGTCGTTCTCGAAGGGGCCGACCTCGAGGCGATGGCCCCACTCGTAGTCAAGATGCGCGCCGCGGGCGTCGAAGTGACGAGCGAGGGGCAGAACATTCGCGTGCGCCGCACCGGCCCGCTCCGGCCGGTCAACGTCACGACGGCCCCGCACCCCGGGTTCCCGACGGACATGCAGGCGCAGTTTCTCGTGCTGATGTGCTTTGCCCGAGGGGAGAGCATCGTCAGCGAGACGATCTTCGAGAACCGCTTCATGCATGTCCCCGAGCTCCAGCGGATGGGCGCGAGCATCGCGCTTCGCGGCAACACCGCCGTGGTGCAAGGGGTCGACAAGTTGTACGGAGCGAGCGTGATGGCCACCGACTTGAGGGCGAGCGCGTCGCTCGTCATCGCGGGCCTCGTCGCGGAAGACGAAACCGAGGTGCGCCGCGTCTACCACATCGATCGCGGGTACGAGCGCATCGAAGAGAAGCTGCGGCGGGTTGGCGCACGCATCGAACGGGTGAAGGGGGCCGAAGCGTGACCACGCCCCTCACGATTGCGCTGCCCAAAGGCCGGGTATTGCGCGTCGTGGCCCCGCTGCTCGAGCGTGCGGGTATCGACGTGTCGTCGCTGCTGGCCGACGACCGTGCCCTCGTGCGCGACTCGCCCGCATCCGACTTGCGCTTCTTGCTGCTCAAGCCCGACGACGTGCCGACGTACGTCGAGTACGGGGCCGCGGACCTCGGCGTGAGTGGGCGCGACGTGCTCATCGAGCGCTCGAGCGATCTCTATCGTCCCCTCGATCTGCAGGTGGGCATCTGCCGGATGGTGGTCGCCGGGATCGTGGGCAGGGCCCCGCCCGCCGGGGTGCCACGTATTGCGACCAAGTATCCCAGGTGCGCGGCCGATCACTTTGCACGCCGGGGCGTCCAGGCCGACGTCATCTACGTCCAGGGCTCCGTCGAGCTAGCCCCCATCGTCGGGCTGTCGGACCTCATCGTCGATCTCGTCGAAACGGGCGCCACCCTGGCCCACAACGGCCTCGAGGAGCGCGAGCTCGTGGCGCGGATCTCGAGCGTCCTCGTCGTAAACCGGGCATCTTACAAGCTGCGGCAGGACCGGATCCGTCCGCTCATCGCGGCGTTGCGGGCCGCCGTCAGCCAAGGGCGCTCGGAGACGACGTAGAGTCGTCGTGCGGGCCCGTGCCCGCTGGCGGCCCCGCGTCGGCCGGCGCGGGGACCGCGTCGAGCCGGATCAAGGGACGAAGGCGCTTCAGCATCGCGCGCCCGATCCCTTTCACCTTCAGGAGATCCTCGAGGGCTCGGAAGCGTCCGAGCCGCTCGCGCAGGGCGAGGATGGCGTTGGCGCGCTTGTCGCCGACGCCGGGGAGCCGGCGTAGGTCGGTGACCGTCGCGGTGTTGAGAACGACGGGGTCGTCGGGGGACGCGCGGGCTCGCGTGGGTGGGGGTGCAAGCGCGGGCGCGGGCGCAAGCGCGGGCGCGGACGCAAGCGCGGGCGCGGACGCAAGCGCGGACGCGGACGCGGGCGCGGGCGCGGGCGCGAGCGCGGGCGCAGACGCGAGCGCGGGCGCGGGCGCGAGCGCAGGCGCGGACGCGGGCGCAAGCGCGGGTCCCGATCCGGACGCGGGTGGGGGGGCGACGGGGGTTGGGGCGAGGGCGCTCGCTGGGGCTGGGGCCGCGGCGATGGCGGCGGTGCCGAGGGCCCCGGCGAGGCCGACGTGACCGATGAGGGCGAGAAGCAGGAGCCCCGCGGCGATGAGCGCGGCGCGCGCGACTGGCCCCGCAAAACGCGAAGCCATCGCGCGCGCCGCTATCCGCGACGCGAGCCCCCGCAAGCGGGGCGTGCCGTCCATCGGCGCCTCAGACCGCCGGGGTCGACGCGCCGTCGCGTGCTCGGGGACGTGGGGCGGACGTTCCGTCGATCGGCTCGCTGCGCCGTTCCGCACTCTCGCTGCGCCGCTCGGCCGGCTCCCACTCGCGCACTTGAAGCGTGCCGTTCACGGGGATGGCATCGAGGCGCAGAGTGACCGAACCGTCGCGGTTCGTGAATCCGACGCCGACGCGCACCCAGTACGACTTGCCCGGGGTGCGCTCGACGATCGTGTAGACGGTCTTCATGGTCTTGGCTTGATCATCCATGGCTCGACTCCTTCTTGGCCGCGTTGGGCCTGAAGGTCGCCTTTGCGACGCACGTGCCGCGTCCGCGGCCGCCGATTTTCGCTGGTCCTGCACGGAGGACGGTGTCCTCAACCGCAGCGAGAGGTGTCCGTGCCGGCAGCGAGCCCGAAAGGAAGTGGCCGTCCAGCGTCGGCTATCGCGAGGACGCTGACTGGATCCGCGACGTCACTGAGGCGGGGGCGGAGGAGGGGCGCCGGGCGGGGGCGGCGGGGGAGACGCATCCCAATGACCGGGCACGAGCTGCCACGACCCGTCCTGCACCTGCTCCCAGTGGGCCGGAGTCCACCCGTAACCGGGCCGACCCTCGAGCCAGTAGCCATTGACCCAGGCCCACTGCCCGTCTTGCAACGTCCAGTAGCCCGGCTGCCAGGCGAACCCCTCGCGAGGGGGTGGGATCAGGACCACTTGCGGGGGCGGGGGCGCCGTCGCGCTGACGATGACGGCGGTGAGGATCGCCGTCTCGGCTGCCCAGAAGAACAGCCCCCTGCACGACGCGAGAGCGAGAAAGACGGGAAGCGCAACGATGCCAAGTAGCCGAGTCGTCATGAGGACTCCCGAGCGTGGAAGAAATGCGAGGCTTTCGCCGCGACGATGACGATCGCCGGGGGGCGAGGCGGTGATAGGGTACCGCGCTTTCCCGTCTCTATGTCCGCAGAACATGTCCCCGGTTCGGCCGTAACGCACCCCGCTGCGGGGTTGTTCCATCGGGTCGGGGCGGCCGTGGCGGAGTTTTTCCTTCTTTCGGGGCCGCGTGCGACGGTCCGCGGGCGTTCTCCCGCGGTCGGCGCCTCTCTGCGGACGTGGTGGCTCGCCGCCCGCGCCTACCTGCGCGTCGCGGAGCAGCTCAGCCCAGAGACCGAGTTCGCGCCGGCGCTCGCGCTCTATCGCGAGGGCATCCGGCCGCTTGTCGGGGCGGTCCTCGTCGTCACCGAGCGCGCCGTGCTGCCGGCCGACGTGGTCGACGTGGGCGCGGCATGGGCAACGCTCGAGCGGAACTGGTCGCGGCTCGGCATTGAGGTCGATCTCCGCGAGTTCGGTGCCGCCAAGAGAGCCCTCGTCGAGGCGGCGCCCTTCGACGATCCTCCGCCCGGCAAAGAGGAGGCGGCTGCTGTCCTCGCTGCGCTGTCCCGCCTCGTCGACCTCGTCGGGCGAGCCATCGAACCGCGGACCGAGCGGCGGCTGGCCGCCTACGCTCGGGCGAGGCAGGCGGTCGTTGCGGTCGTGGTCGTCGTCGCGATTGCCATCCCCGTCAAGCGCGCGCTCGCCCCGCGCGACCTCGCTCTCTACAAGCCCGTCACCATGAGCACCGTGCACCCCTGGCGCGAAGCGGTGGGTGGCACCAACCTGACGAACGGGAAGATCGAGTTCGGCTGGGCGACGGCCACGGACAACACCGCCGACGGCGGCCGGCAGGACCCGTGGATAACGGTCGACCTCCAGAAGCCGACGCGCATCGGAAAGATCGTCGTCTACAACCGCGGCGACGAGCGGTTCAACGACTGCCTGCCGCTCATCCTCGAGATCGGCCTCAACCCGAACGACATGAAGACCCTCGGCGTGCGCAAGGACCTCTTCACGCGGACCGAACCATGGGTCGTAGACCATCTCGACGAGACCGCGCGCTACGTCCGAGTCCGGATGACTGGCACGGCGTACATCGCCCTCAACGAGATCGAAGTCTACGCGCCCTAAGAGTCGGCGCGCTTCAGCACGATGACGTTGAAGCGCCCGCTCCACGTGGGCGTGATGTCCGACCGGTGTTCGTACGGGTTCGCCTCGAACGTGGCTGCCGTTTGGTAACCGCGCACTGCCTTGAACGGCCACTCGTCGCCCAAGTCGCCAGCGGCGTCGGCATGGGAGACGATGACGATGTAGTCGGCGTGGATCTTCGCCGCCTCCTCGGCGCTCTTCGCGTCACCCAAGAAACGCACGCCCGGCCGCTTCAACCGGTCGCGGACCCAATCCGCCGTGTAGTCGCCCATCGAGACGATGTCGGGCGTGGCCGAGACGGACACCCCCTTGTGCCCCGCCGCCCGCGCCGCGATCCAGTCGAGCGCGCGCCAGCGCGCGTCGGGCGCGAGCTGCTGCGCGCGCACCGCCTGCCCGATTGGCACTGCCACGTAAAGCAACCCGAAAGCCGCCGCGATCCATGGCACCCGTGACCACCACGCCCGAGGGCCTCCGTGCTCGCGCATCCACGCCGTCAGCCTCTCCGTGGCCGCCTGCATCGCGAAGCCGAACCCGACGCAGAGGATGGGGAGCGCGACGAGGTAGTTCCTGAAGAGGTACGCGCGGCTCGTCAACGCAATCGACAGCACGGCGGCGAGCGCGTGCGCGATGCCGATCAAGCACAGGCTGCTCCGCTCCCGGAGGCCCTTCGCCAAGCCCGCGACCGCGCAGGCCGTGGCCACGATGGCGGGGATCGCCCAGCGATGGAACGCTATCGTAGCGATGCCCTCGAGGACCGATACGGTGTGCTCCCAGCCCGGCGCGCGCAGCAGGAACGCGGGGAAGCCGCCCTCGATCGTCTGTCGTGACCGGTTCTGGATGTCGCGAAGCGCGCTGCTCCAGTGGATGGCCACGTGGGGATTCATCAGCAAAAAGAGCGCGACCGCGGCCGGGATGGCGACCAGCGTGGCAGCGCGCCCCGCGGCGGGTGCCCTCCACCCGGGGACCCTGACGGGGCGGAGCATGAACGCCAACGCAGGAATCGCGAGCGCCGTGGCCGCCGTGATCTTGAACGCGAGGGCGGTGGCCGCGAACACGAGCGTCGCGACGGCCCACACGAACTTGCCGCCGCGCAGAAAGAGAGCGCACGCCCCGAGCGTCCACGCGACCATCGCCACGAGGTCGGCGTCGGTGACGCCGTAACGGCCGTGCGACACGAGCTCGGCGGCCGTCGCATAGAGGAGTGCGGCGTAGACGCCTCGGGTGCGCCCCGCGTCGTCGCCGAGGGCGGCGTACCGCGCCGCCAGATAGACGCCGGCGGCGCCGCTCGACGAGATCACGGCGGTGACGACGCGACTGATGATGCGCATCGTGAGCCCGTCGCCCGGGTCGTAGAAATGGACCTTCGGCCAGAGCTCGGAGATCGTGACCCAGATCCACGCCGTGATGGCGGAGAGGGGAGCGCCGTACTGGTACGTGGCTGGCTCCCAGTCCTCCGTCTGCAGCATTTTCTTGGCGTTCTCGGAGATCCAGCACTCGTCCCAGTGGTGGAAGTACGGCAGGCCCAGACGGATGCCCAGAAGGCGCAGACCGAGCGCCAGGAGCGAGATCGACAAGGCCACCAGCCAGGCGGGCCATGCCCGTGATCGCCACCCTCGGTTCACGGCGGAGAACCCTCGCATTTCCGTCGCCATGGCGTCGAGCACTGCGTTGCCTCCGGCGGGGACCTCACGCGCCGAAGAACCTCGAAAGCAGCGCGCGGATGCCGGTAGACGGGGTATCGGGGAGCGGGCCGTTCACTTTGACGACGGCCGCCGTAACGTTGTCGGGGGTTCCCATCCCGTTGGCCTGGGAGACGAGCGCGCGGCACGCCGCCTCCGCATCGCCGGCCCCCATCCCCGCGAGAATCTCGTCGTCGCCTAGGACATTGTAGAGACCATCGCTGCACAGCAGCAGGGTGTCGCGCTCGACGAGGGGGAACGCGAGGCGATCGACTGCCGCGATGAGGTCCCGGCCGAGCGAACGCGTGAGCGTCGAGCGCTCGGGGTGGTCCCGGGCCGCCTCGGCGCTGATCAGGCCCACGCGCCTTCGCGCCCCGGCGACGGTGTGGTCCTTCGTCTTTTGCAGGAGGGCGCCCTTGCGGATGAGATAAAGGCGGCTGTCGCCCACGTGGGCGGCGTGCACCATTCCTCCGTCGAGGACGATCGCGGTCAGCGTCGTCGCCATGCGGCGCAATTCGGTGACCACGAGGGCGCGGTCGTGGATGTCGATGTTCGCCTGTTGGACCGCCCGGTAGAGGCGCTTCGCCGGGCCCCAGGAGACGGGGCTCTCGCGGTAGGCGCGGAGCGTTACGTCGATCGCCGTGCGGCTCGCGATCTCTCCGCCTTCCTCGCCGCCGACGCCGTCGGCGACCGCCACCAGCACGTGCAGCGGCCCCTCGGCGTGCACTCCACAAGCGTCCTCGTTGTTCCCTCGTTCGGTCCCCTCGTCGGACAGCGTCGCAAACGTGACGACCGGCGGCTGGGTCGTCATCTCTGGGCTCGGGTTCTTCAGGTTCGCCATCGCTGGGGCGCGCAATATTCCACAGCGCAGGGCGTTGGGCAGCGCCAGAAACGCCGTCGAAACAATAAAGAACTTGGCAAAAGGTAGGACCACGGAAGCCCCCCAGCAATCCTTTCGAAACAACCGACCGGTAGGGTCGCGCGCACCATGTCAACCAGGGGATCTCACCATGTCGGATATCGCTAAGCCGGAATCGGGGGCGACCTCGAGCAAAGCCACACTGGGGCTGACTGGCCTCACCATCAACGCGATGGCGCTCATCGCGCCTGGCGCCTTCCTCTGGCTCACGTTCCAGATCCAGGCGCTCTACGGGGCCCCGATGGCCGGCAGCGCGATGTGGTTCGGGATCGTCCTGGCGCTGCTGCTCTGCTTTTCGACGGCGATCTCGTACGCGGAGCTCTCGAAGATCTATCCGGGCGCGGGCTCGTCGTACTTCTTCGCGGAGCAGGCGTTCCTGTCGAAGACGCACGCGTTCAAGTTCGCCCGCATGGCCAAGTTCATCACCGGGTGGGCCAGCCATCTTTATTACTGGGTCTACCCCGGCTGCATGGTCGGCGTGACGGCGCTCCTCAGCGGGTACCTGCTGAATCAGTTCTTCCCAGAGACGTTCAGCGGCAGCTTCAATAGCCCCCTGTTCATGGTGGTCTTCTGCGTCGCGTTCTCGCTCGGCGTGGCGTTCATCGCGTTCCGCGGCGTCACCGGGACGACGGGCGTGAACATGGTCATCAACATCGTGCAGATCACGGCGCTAATGGTCTTCTCGGTGATGGCGCTCTCGTACCGCTTCCAGCACCCGAGCGGGGCGACCGGGTTCCACCTCGAGAACGGCACCCCCATCGACTACGTCGTCGCGCAGGAACCCGTCGTCGAGAACGGCAAGCCGAAGCTCGACGATTCCGGCCAGCCCGTCCTCGCCGACAAGATGGACGACAAGGGCGACCCGGTCCCCGAGATGAAGGACGGAAAGCCCGTTCCCTTCGTCCTGACGTACACCCCCGACGAGGCGATCACGATGGACCCCGTCGATGTGGACCACCCGAAGGACCTCACGCCCCACTTCCAGTTTCACACGGCGCCGGGATCTGTCGTCGCGCCGCATGGCTTCTCCTTCATCTTCATCCAGGCCTGCATCGCCATCCTCATCCTGGTGGGGTTCGAGTCCGTGACGTCGATGGGCGAGGAGGCCAAGAACGCGAAACGCGACGTCCCACGGGCGGTGCTCCTGTCCCTCGGGATCCAGGGCATCGCTTGCTATCTCGTCGAGTATTTCGCGGCGAACTACTTCCTCAACAAGGGGTACACGCTGACCAACGCCGCGGCCTCGGGCGCGCCGCTCGGCGACATGATGGTCATCGTGGGCACGTGGATGTTCGGCTCGTACTCGGCCGGGCGCGCCTTCATGCTCATCCAGGCGTTCACCGTGTTTCTGGCCCTCATCGGGACGACGCTCTCCTGCATGTCGACAGGCGCGCGCGTCACGTACGCGATGGGCCGCGACGAAGAGGTGCCCGCGCACTTCGGTATGGTGCACGGCAAGACGCTGACGCCGCACCGGTCGATCTGGACGCTCGCGGTCGTCTCGGCCGTCATCGGCATCGCGACGATCAGCATCTACCTCGGCGGGACGACGCCGGCCGCCCTCGACCCGAAGTATCATAACTTCTGGTATAGCTTCGGGATCTTCGATCCGACGACGATCAGCAAGCTGCCCAACACGCTGGTCATCATCACGCTCGTGAGCAACTTCGGGACGTTCCTCCTCTACATGCTCACCTGCATCATCGCGATGGTGGCCTTCCAGGAGCACCACACGTTCCACGGGTTCAAGCACGTGGTCGTGCCCGTGTTCGGGCTTCTCGCCAACCTCGCGTGCATGCTCTTTTATCTCTTCGGTCCGCTGTTCGTCAGCGGCATGAGCATCAAGGAGCCGTACATCGCGCTCGGCATCTGCGCGGTCTGGGGCATCTACGGCGGCATCTACTTCTTGCGCGCGAGCAAGAAGTCCTCCAAGCCCGTGCTCCTCACAGAGAAGCCCGCCACCTGACCTGACCCGTCGCCCCTAGCTCTCCCCCCTGACCCCCTCCACGGAGTGCCGCGGAGGGGGCTGGCGGTCTGGCCTGGGGCTAGTGTGCTAGACGGCGAGGCCGCCAATGCGCGAGGTTCTCGCCGGGGATAAACTCGATCAGTACGATCTCACGGAGCTTCTCGCTCGCAGCGGGATGGCGTCCATCTTCAAGGCGATCGACCGGCGCTCCGGATCGATGGTCGCCCTGAAAGTCCCTCACATGCAGTTCGAGAGCGACGTCGCGTTCTTCGAGCGGTTCCGGCGCGAGGAGCAGATCGGCCAGAAGCTCGTCCACCCGAACATCGTCCGGGTGCTCTCGCCGGAGACCAAGAGCCGCATCTATCTGGTCATGGAGTACGCAGAGGGCAAGTCGCTCCGCGCCGTCATGGCCGAGCGGCGCAAGTTCTCCGCGGAGGAGGCGATCGGCATCGCCAAGCAGATCTGCGGCGCGCTCGTGTATCTGCACGGGCAGGGCGTCGTCCACCGCGACCTCAAGCCCGACAACGTTCTCCTCGGCCCCGACGGGCAGATCAAGCTCCTCGACTTCGGGATCGCGATGGACGAGGCCGCGCGCCGGTTGACATGGTTCGGCCTGTCGGCCCCCATGGGAACGCCCGACTACATGGCGCCCGAGCAAGTCCGCGGCAAGCGCGGCGACGTGCGCACGGACATCTACGCCCTCGGGACGATGCTCTACGAGATGGTCACCGGCGAGCTCCCATTCCCCGAGGCCAACGCCCACGCGATGATGCGGGCGAAGGTGAATCAGGACCCTCGGCCGCCCCACGAGGTGAAGGCAGACATCGATCCCAAGCTCGAGGAGATCATCCTGCGCGCGATCGACCGTTCGCCGCGGGAGCGGTACGCGAGCGCCAAGGAGATGCTCGCGGACCTGGACGACCCCTCCAAGGTCGAGCCCAGGGATCGTTCGGGCGACCGCCCGCGGCCCCTGCTCGAGCGCCTGCGGATCCCGCGCGGCGTCGTCGCGCCCGTGGTGCTGACGATCGTCATCGGGACGCTGCTCGCGCTCACCTGGTTGATGGGCAACGCGGCGGGGCGGCGGCGGCCGACGGTGCCCCTTCCGGCGAGCGCGCAGGCTCCAGGCCGGGGTCGGTGACATGCCGGGCCCGCAGCTCGAGCACTCGCTGAACCTGGCGTGGCTGCTGGTCTGCGCGTTCCTCGTGATGTTCATGCAGCTCGGCTTCGCGATGGTGGAGACGGGCTTCGCGCGCTCGAAAAACGCGGTGCACACGATGGCGATGAACCTCGTCATCTACCCGATCGGGGTCATCGGCTTCTGGCTGCTGGGGTACGGGTTCGCGATGGGCGGCCTCGAAGGCTGGGGGCCCCTCGGCCTCGGCACGTCGGCGCACGCGGAGCTGGGCTTTCACGTCGGCTCGAGGTTCTTCGGGTTGCTCGGCGCGTCCAAGTTCGCCCTCGTGAGCGTCCCCCACGATCCCGCGAACCTCGCGATGTTCCTCTTCTCCGTCGTGTTCATGGACACGGCGGCGACGATCCCCACCGGCGCCCTCGCCGAGCGCTGGAAGTTCTCGGCGTTCGTCGTCTACGGCGTGTTCATGTCCGCGTTCCTCTACCCGGTCTTCTCCAACTGGGTGTGGGGCGGCGGCTGGCTCGCGGCGGTCGGCGTCAACTTCGGTCTCGGCCATGGCGAGGTGGACTTCGCCGGCTCGTCCGTCGTGCACATGACGGGCGGGATCGCCGCGCTCGCCGGCTCGCTCGTCATCGGACCCCGGATCGGCAAGTTCCGGAAGGATGGCACCGTCGCTCTCATCCCGGGGCACAACCTGCCGATGGCCATCATGGGAACGTTCATCCTGGCCTTCGGCTGGTTCGGCTTCAACGCTGGCTCGACGCTCGCCGCGGTGGAGCCTCGGATCGCCGAGATCGCCGTCAACACGGCCATCGCGTCGTCGGCGGGCGCGTTGACGTCCCTCTTTTACGTGTGGCAGCGGCACCGCCGGCCGGACGTCGCCATGGCGTGCAACGGCCTGCTCGGTAGCCTCGTGGCCATCACCGCGTCGTGCGCCTTCGTCGCCCCCGCCGCCGCGGCCCTCATCGGCGTCGTTGCCGGCCTGCTCGTCCCGTCGTCGGTCGAGCTCCTCGAGCAGCGCATGCGTATCGACGACCCCGTGGGGGCCATCACGGTGCACGGCGTCTGCGGGGCCTGGGGGACGCTGGCCGTCGGCCTCTTCGCCGACGGCAGCTTCGGCGAGGGGTGGAACGGCGTGGAGGGGCCCGTCCGAGGTCTACTCTTCGGCGATCCTGGGCAGCTCGCGGCGCAGGGCATCGGCGTCCTGGCGAACGCGGTGCTCGTATTCGGGGCCTCCATGGTCTTTTTCCGGGTCGTGGAGCGGCTCCTCGGCAACCGTGTCGATGCGGAAGTGGAGATGGCGGGCCTGGACGGCATGGAGATGGGATCGGACGCGTACCCGCGGGACTGAGCGGGCGTGGGGGTAAGCGCGGGCGCGGGTGCAAGCGTGGGCGTGGGCGTAGGCGCGGGCGCGGGTGCAAGCGCGGGCGCGGGCGTGGGTTGACGTGAGCGTGGGCGTGCGGGGCGTCGGGTGGGAAACATGCGAGAAACTTCTGGCGTGATAATCACCCGTCGTGGACTTCGCGACGTACGAGCCGGGTCCGTTTTTCGACGAGATGTTCGACCCGGAGCGCCGCCCCCGCGCGGGCTGCGATCTCCTGGCGCGCACCATGGCGGACCTGCCGCCGGGCGACATCTCGCACAGGCAGAACGCCGCCGAGCGGGCGCTCTTGCACATGGGCATCACGTTCAACGTGTACGGCCATGACCACGGGACGGAGAAGATCCTCCCGTTCGACCTCGTCCCCCGCGTCGTGTCGGCGAAGGAGTGGGCCACGCTCGAGCGTGGCCTCGTCCAGCGCACGCGCGCGCTGAACCTCTTCATCGACGACATCTACCACAAGCAGCGCGTCATCTCGGACGGCATCATCCCGCGCGAGATCGTCGAGAGCGCGTCGTCGTATCTGCCCGGTTGCAAAGACCTCGACCCGCCGCAGCGCGTCTGGTGCCACATCAACGGGACAGACCTCGTCCGCCATTCGGACGGCAAGTACTACGTCCTCGAAGACAACCTGCGCTGCCCGTCGGGCGTGTCGTACGTCCTTCACAACCGGCAGGTGATGAAGCGGACGTTCCCCAACGTCTTGCAGGCCTCGCGCGTCCGGCCCGTCGACTCGTACCCGAGCGAGCTATTGCGCGTCTTGCAGTACGTCTGCCCGCGCGGCGTCGCCACGCCCAACGTGGTCGTGCTCACGCCCGGCCCGTACAACTCGGCCTACTCGGAGCACTCGTTTCTTGCCCAGCAGATGGGCGTCGAGCTCGTCGTGGCCAAGGACCTCGTCATCCGCGACGGCTTCGTGTGGATGCGTACGACGCGCGGGCTCGCCCGGGTCGACGTCATCTACCGCCGCATCGACGACACGTTCCTCGACCCGAAGGTGTTCCGCAAAGACTCGATGCTCGGCATCCCGGGCATCATGAGCGTGGTGCGCGCGGGTCGCGTGGCGCTCGCCAACGCGCCGGGCACCGGCGTCGCCGACGACAAGGTCGTCTATGCGTACGTGCCCGCCATCATCAAGTACTACCTCGGCGAGGACGCCATCCTGCCCATCGTGCCGACGTACGTGTGCCACGACGAGAAGCAGCGCACGTACGTGCTCGCGAACCTCGACAAGCTCGTGGTCAAGGCCGCGAACGAGTCCGGCGGCTATGGGATGCTGATGGGACCGCAAGCTTCTGTCGCCGAGCGCGAAGCGTTCGCGGGTCACATCAAGGCCAACCCCCGCAACTACATCGCCCAGCCGCTGCTCGGTCTCTCGCGCGTGCCGACGCTCCTCGGCGACGGGAATGTGCTCGAGGGACGTCACGTCGATCTGCGCCCGTACGTCCTTCACGGGCAAGACATCTTCGTGCTACCGGGAGGCCTAACGCGCGTGGCATTGAAGAAGGGATCTTTCGTGGTGAACTCGTCGCAGGGCGGCGGAAGCAAAGACACCTGGGTGCTGGCCGACGACGCAAGCCCAAAGGACGCCGCGTGCTGAGCCGCGCCGCCGACGCGATGTTCTGGATGTGCCGCTACGCCGAGCGGGCGGAGAACGTGGCGCGCTTTCTCGACGTGAGCCTCCAGGTGATGCTCGACCTGCCCGACCCGCACGGCGACCCGTGGGCGGGGGTCGTCGCGGCCACGGGCGACGAAGAGGGCTTCTCGAAGCGGTACGGGGTCGCGACGCGCGACAACGTCGTCCGCTTCCTGACCGTCGACCACGGGTCGCCGAACTCGATCGTGTCGTGCCTGCGCTACGCGCGCGACAACGCGCGAACCATCCGCGAAGCCATCTCGTCGGAGACGTGGGAGCAGATCAACAAGTGGTACCTGCTCGTCAACGACGCGGCCGCCGGGGGCACCACGGTGGAGAACCCGTACGACTTCCTCGCGGCGATGAAGGAGGCCTCGCACCTCTTCGTCGGCGTGACGTACCTGACGATGACGCACGGTGAAGGTTGGCACTTCGGCCGCCTCGGCCGCCTGCTCGAGCGCGCGGACCAGACGAGCCGCATCGTCGATGCGAAGCAGGGCCTGAACCTCTTGCGGCCACCGGACGTCGGCGCCAGCCTCGACGAGATCCACCTGTCGGCCTTGCTGCGGTCCGTCAGCGCGCTCGAGATGTACCGCAGGCGCTACGGTCGCCTCGACCATTCGCTCGTGATGACGTTCCTCGTGCTCGACAAGCTGTTCCCGCGCTCCATCCGGCACTGCCTCGACAAGGCCAAAGAGTCCCTCTGCGCGATCGTCGACACCCCGTCGGACTCCGCGGGCACGCGCCCCGAGCGGCTCCTCGGGCGCCTGGTGGCAGAGTACGAGTACGCGCTGATCGACGAGATCTTCGACCAGGGGATCCACCAGCACCTCGACGCCCTGCAGTCGAAGCTCAACGACGTCGGCGCCGCGATCCACGAGACGTTCTTCGCCACGCGACCGGACCAGGTGCAGGAGCCCCTGGCCGAGGCGGCGCAGTAGGCGCGTACGCGGGCGCGGCGAGGAATGCCGTGATGCGTGCCCAGGCAGCTCCCGATCGGGAGGCCTGCCTATTTCACTGCGCCGTCGTGGAACTCTCCATCACCGACGTGAGCATCCCACCGAAGACGACGCCCGCCGTGTTCACTGCATACGTGCAAGGCGAGCACTTGTTGCCCGTGAAGCTGGCCGGCCCATTCTGTCCGACGATGGTGATCGTGTTCGGCCCTTCGACGAGGTACGGAGTGAGATCGATGACGTCGATGTTGTTCTGGGCTTGAGACGCGAGCGCGTCGTTCGTGACGCTGCCTGTGGTCCCCGCCACCGAACCGTTGACGCGGACCTCGGCGAAGTCGTCGGCCGCGATTCCTATCGTCCCGGCAGGGCTCGAGCCGAGGACGAACGTCTTCTGAAACACGGCGAACTGGAGGTCGCCGATGACGTCGGGAGCGACATCGCCGCGCCATATCCAGTAAGCGCCCGGGTACTCGGACGTGTTCGCGGTCCAGCCCTGGTACGTGCCCGGTTGGCCGTAGACGACGGCGCCTTGCGGGCAGTCCGGGGGCGAATCCACGCTGGCGCACACGAGCGCGGCGTGCCCGGCGCTCCCCCCATCGGGTCCATCGAGGCCGCCGGGAAACCATGGCCAGTCGGCGTTAGACACGAACGTGACGACAGTGGTGCTGGCGCCGTCGCCCAGCTGGGCTGCGCCCTCCAGACCCGCCGCCTCGGATGGACTCGCGTCGATCCCCGACGTAACGCCGGATGCGTCGGTCGAGGCTGGAGTCCCGGTGGTGGTGGCATCCTGACCTGGCGTCCCGCTCCCGCCGTCGGCTGTCCCGCCGATCAGCGAGACGGTGGTGCCACCGCAGCCCGCAAGCAGGACGGTTGCCATTGCAGCGACCCTCTCGTGCAATATGCACTCGCGCATACGGGCGGCCCCCCCCTTGAGACGCAACCAATACCCCCGTGGGGAGGTTCTGCCAATCCAGACGCGCGGGCGCGTGCTCGTGTTTACGCATGAGCCAGGGCTAGATTTTCAGCGACCGTTCGCTGATGCCGAAAGCGCGGGCGCGTGCGCGGGTGCGGGTGCGGGTGCGGGTGCGGGAGGCGCGCCAGGGATCGACGTCACCGACGGCCCAAGGGGCTTCGTGAGGCGAGGGAGGCCACCGGCGGTCGTCTGCGCGAGAAGAAGCAACAAAAAGATCAGAAGATCAGAAGTCCTTTTTGATCTTCTGATCTTTCTGTCGCTCTCTCGAGTGCG
>Ga0302326_10002369_pt1 | contig 46106 bp, 54 predicted proteins | sample Palsa_T0_3_FD_202264 | JGI IMG/M metagenome (GOLD analysis project Ga0302326, IMG submission 202264) | Peat permafrost microbial communities from Stordalen Mire near Abisko, Sweden - Palsa_T0_3 | ecosystem: Environmental > Terrestrial > Soil > Palsa > Peat permafrost | place: Sweden: Abisko... | reverse complement strand
TCTCGCACGTCGTATGAGTTGACTCGCACGTCGTATGAGTTGACTCGCACGTCGTACGAGTTGACTCGCACGTCGTACGAGTTGACTGGGACGTCGTACGAGTTGACTGGGACGTCGTACGAGTTGACTCGCACGTCGTACGAGTTGACTCGCACGTCGTATGAGTTGACTCGCACGTCGTACGAGTTGACTCGCACGTCGTATGAGTCGACTGGGACGTCGTATGAGTCGACTCGGACGACGTCCGGGGGAACGAAGAGAGCGCGGAGTTAGACGCGGCGGCGCTTGGGAGGGCGGCACCCGTTGTGCGGGACGGGCGTCACGTCACGAATAAGCGTGACCTTGAAGCCTGCAGTCTGCAGCGCTCGAAGCGCGCTCTCGCGGCCGGCGCCTGGACCCTTCACGAACACCGCCACTGACCGAACGCCATGCTCCATGGCCTTACGGGCGGCTTCTTCCGCCGCGAGCTGGGCCGCGAACGGCGTCGACTTGCGCGAGCCCTTGAACCCGCGGGAGCCGGCGCTCGACCACGCGACGGTGTTGCCGTTCACGTCCGTGATGCTGACGACCGTGTTGTTGAAGGTCGACTGAATATGCGCGATGCCGGTCGAGATGTTCTTTTTGACCTTCTTCTTGACCTTCTTCGCCGGCATGATCGGCGCGCCGTCGGGACCCACTTGTTGCGGTTTCTCAGCCATGATCGGTTCTCACTTCGGTGTGACGCGAGCTGCGCCCTGACGTGCCACTGTGCCCTTGCGCGGGCCTTTGCGGGTACGTGCGTTGGTGTGTGTGCGCTGCCCGTTGACGGGTAGCCCTCGGCGATGACGAAGCCCACGGTAGCAACCGAGGTCCATCAAGCGCTTGATGTTCGTTTGAACCTCGCGCCGGAGATCGCCTTCGACTTTGTAGACCGTCTCGAGGAGCTCGCGGATCTTCTTGATGTCGCCCTCGGTCAGCTCCTCGGTCTTCTTGTTCGGGGGGATGCCTGCCTTTTTGCAAATCTCGAACGACGTCTTCTTGCCGACGCCATAGAGGTACGGGAGCGCGTACGCGACGTGCTTGTGGTTGGGAAGGTCTACTCCTGCGATACGAGCCATGTCTGTTTCCTGCTCCGCGGCTTGCGCCGCGATGGTTAGCCTTGCCTCTGCTTGTGACGCGGGTTCTCACAGATGATGCGCACGACACCCTTGCGGCGAACCACCTTGCACTTGTCGCAAATCTTTTTGACGGACGGACGGACTTTCATCGGGATCTCACTTGTGCCGGTAGGTGATGCGGCCGCGCGACGGGTCGTACGGGCTCACTTCGACGGTGACACGGTCGCCGGGGAGGATGCGGATGTAGAACTGGCGCATGCGCCCGCTGATGGTCGCGAGGACGCTGAGCCCGTTGTCACATTTCACCTTGAACATGGCATTGGGGAGCGCCTCTTGAACGACACCGTCGAACTCGAGCTTGTCGCCCTTCGGCTCTTTTCGCTCTTTGCGCTCACTCGATCCGGTTCTCATTCAACACTTTCTCGACCGACTTCGTCACCTCGGCCATGCTCTTCGTCCCGTCGACGCGGCGGACGATTCCCAGTTTCTCGTAGTGGGGAATCACCGCGGCCGTGGATGCCGCATACGCCTGAAGCCGTTTGCGAACCACGTCCTCCTGGTCGTCGGCTCGATGCTCGAGAACGGCGTCCGGGGGCGGCGGGTTATACTTCAAGTGGTAAATCTGTCCAGTGCGTTTGTCGGTACGGCGCAGAACTGCGCGTTCGATCAGGAGATTATCGGGTACCTCGAGCACGACGGTGAGGTCGATCTGCTGCTCACGCGCCCCGAGCATGGTGTCGAGCGCCTCGGCCTGGGCGACTGTGCGTGGGAAGCCATCGAGGAGAAAACCCTTCTTGCAGTCGGGCTCCGAGAGCCGCTCTCCGACGAGGTCGACGACGGCCTTGTCGGGGACGAGGCCTCCGGACGCCATGATCTTCGCGAGCTCGGGAGGGAGCGACCCAGCGGCCTTGCGCGCGCGTAGGATGTCACCGGTCGACACCTGAGGGATTGCGAGCTTCTCGCAGACGAGCTTCGCCTGGGTGCCCTTCCCCGCCCCGGGAGGGCCCATGAAAATGAGCCTCACTCAGAACCTCATCCGAAGTCTCGCCGGCCGCGAATTCGCGTCGTACGACCGCCGCCGCCCGAGAGACCCTCGTAGTTGCGGGTCAGGAGGTGAGCTTCGATCTGGCTCACGGTGTCGAGGGCGACGCCCACGATGATCATCAGCGACGTGCCGCCCATCCGAAAGGGCACGTGAAACGCTTCGGTGATGATCGTCGGCACGACGCAGACAGCCGCGACGTAGACCGCGCCTCCGAGCGTGATGCGCGTCAGCACCTTGTCGATGTAATCCGCCGTCTGTTTGCCCTGGCGAATCGTCGGGATGAAGGCCTGCTGCTTCTTCAGGTTGTCGGCCACGTCGACGGGCTGGAACGTGACGGCCGTGTAGAAGTAACAAAAGAAGACGATCAGAACGACGTAGAAGAAGTTGAACAGCCAGTCCCCGCGGTTGAGCATCGCCTGCAGCGACGACATCCCAGGGATGTGGAAGTTCGACAGCGTCGCCGGGAACCCGAGGAGCGACATCGCGAAGATCGGCGGGATGGTGCCGCCCGTGTTGACGCGCAGCGGGAGGTGCGCCGTCTGGCCGCCGTAGATTCGGCGGCCCACGGTCCGTCTCGCGTAATAGATGGGGATGCGGCGCTGGGCGCGCTCGAAGAAGACGATCGTGGCGACCGTCACGAGGATGATGAAGCCAACGGCCGCGAGGTTCAGGGGCTGGATGTTGCCCTTGTGCGTCTCGAAGTACCGCATGATGCCGCTCGGAATGTCGACGACGATGCCGGCGAAAATCAGGAGCGAAATCCCGTTACCAATGCCGCGCTCGGTGATCTGCTCGCCGACCCACATGATGAACGCCGTGCCCGTCGTGAGCGTGAGGCACGTCATGAAGCGGAACATCCACGGGTGGGACGGATCGGTGACGACGCTCCCGACGTGCGCGCTCGCGAGGTCACCGTTCGACGCGCCCTCGACCGTCAGCGCCATGCTGAACGACTGAACCAGCGAGAGCGCGATCGTGCCGTAGCGTGTGTACTGGTTGATCTTCCGCATGCCCGACTCGCCCTCTTTGCGGAGCTCGTCGAGCGGCTTGAAGACCATCGTCAGGAGCTGGAGAATGATGCTCGCGCTGACGTACGGCATGATGCCGAGGGCGAAGATCGACATGTTCGAGAGCGCACCGCCCGAGAACAAGTTGAACACGCCGAGCAGCCCGCCGCCCTTGCTGACGACTTGCTGCATCACGCTGCGATCGACGCCGGGGATCGTGACGAAGACGCCGATGCGATAGACGGCGAGCATCACGAGGGTGAAGAGCACCCGCTTGCGGAGCTCGGGGACTTTCCCGATGTTCGCGAAGCCCGCGAAGCTCGCCACGTGTCAGATCTCCGCGGCTTTCGGCGCGACGGGCTCGAGGAGGAGCGCCTTCCCACCGGCCTTCTCGATCTTCACGACTGCTGATTTGGAGAAGGCGTGAGCGGTGACGGTGATCTTCTTCTTGAGATCGCCGCTGCCGAGGATCTTGATCCGATCGACGCGGCCCTTCACGAGACCGTGCTCACGGAGAGCCTTCTCGTCGACGCTCGCGCCCGCAGCGAACCCTTCGAGATCGCCGACGTTCACTTCTGCGAGGCGGACGGGGAACGGCGGGTTGAAGCCGCGCTTGGGCAAACGGCGCGCAAGCGGAGTCTGGCCGCCTTCGAACTCGCGACGGATGCCGTTGCGTGCGTATTGACCCTTGGACCCTCGTCCCGCTGTCTTTCCGAGGCCCGAACCCACGCCACGACCACGACGCGTCTTGCCGCGTGTTGCCCCGAGGGGTTTGCGAATGTTGCTGAGCGTCGTGGGCATGATTCAACCTTTTTTGGTCTTGGTTGCAGCGCCGCTCTGAGGCGCCGACTCGACTTCTTCGACGGTGACGAGATGAAGGACCTTCTTCACCGCGCCGCGGAACGACGGGGTGTTCTTCACCCACACCTCGGAGCGGAGGCCACGAAGGCCGAGGCCTTTGATCGTCTCGAGGTGGTCGCGGTTGGCGACGGCCCTTTGCTGCACGACGTGAAGATGCGATTTCATGGCGCCAAGGCCTCGACTTGCTTCTTCTTGCCAGAGTCTTCGTAGATGTCGGCGGGCTGCTTGCCGCGGCGGCGAGCGACGTCTTCGATGCTGCGGAGCTGCTGGAGGGCATCGATCGTCGCACGGACGACGTTGTGCGGGTTCGAGCTGCCGATGCACTTCGTGAGGATGTCGTGGATGCCTGCGCTCTCGACGACCGCGCGAATCGCGCCGCCGGCGATGACGCCCGTTCCAGCCGATGCTGGCTTCAAGAAGACCTGGCCGGCGCCGAAATGACCTTGCACCTGATGCGGCACCGTCGCCCCATCGAGGGGAACGCGGAAGATGTTCTTGCGCGCCTGGTCGTTGCCCTTGCGGATCGCTTCGGGCACCTCGTTGGCCTTGCCGAGCCCGACGCCGACATGCCCCGACTCGTCACCTACGACGACGAGCGCGGCAAATGAGAAGCGCCGGCCGCCCTTGACCACTTTGGCCACGCGGTTGATGGAGATGATGCGCTCCTTGAGTTTCTCTTCGTCAATCTCGTACGTCGGCATGTGTCTTCCTTGCTGTCCTAAAACTTGAGACCGGCTTCGCGGGCGGCATCAGCGAGAGCGCGAACGCGGCCGTGATAGAGGTAACCATTGCGATCGAAAACCACTCGCTGAATGCCTTGCTGCTTGAGAATGCCGGCGATGGCGTGGCCGACGAGCTTGGCAGCGTCGGTCTTGTTGGCTTCACCCACGTTGCCCTTGACGGTCTTCGAGAGCGTCGACGCCTGCGCGAGGGTCTTGCCTGCGATGTCGTCGACGACTTGAGCATAGATGTGCTTCGAGCTGCGGAAGACCGTGAGGCGCGGCTGCTCGGACGTGCCGTTGATCTTGCGGCGGATGCGCAGCTTGCGGCGCTCTCGCCCGACGATTCGCATGGCCATGTGACGTTCCTACCTTCTCGTTTATTTCGCGCCAGCTCCGGCGCCCTTCGCGGCCTTGCCAGCCTTCTCACGGACGTGCTCGCCCTGATACCTCACGCCCTTGCCACCGTATGGCTCCGGCGGACGAAACCCGCGGATCTTCGCTGCGGTCTGCCCCATCACCGCTTTGTCAGCGCCCGTCAGGATGATGATGGTTCCCTTCGAGTCACCGGGGATCTGCACGGTGATTCCTTGTGGAATCGGGAAGTTCACCGGATGGGAAAAGCCGAGCGAGAGGTTCAGGATCTGCCCCTTCACTTCGGCGCGGTAACCCGTACCGACGAGCTGGAGCGTCTTCGTGTAACCACCCGCGGTACCTTGCACCATCCCATTGATGAGCGCGCGGGCGAGGCCCTGGAAGCGTGAGCCGTCACGGCCGCCGATCGTCGGCATCACCGTGATCGTCGCGCCCTCGAGCACGACCTTCACGTTCGGCGGGAGCTTGCGCGTGAGGGCCCCTTTCGGACCTTTCACGTCGATGGCTCCTTCTTTGAGGATGGCCGTGACACCCTTCGGAAGATCAATCGGGCGTTTGCCGACGCGGGACTGCTTGAGGTCTTGGACTTGGGCGCTCGCGGTGGTCATGACATCACCAAACCGAGCAGAGGAGCTCGCCACCGACGCGTTGCTTGCGCGCGTCTCGGTCGGTCATCACACCGCGGCTCGTCGAGAGGATCGAGATACCCATGCCGGAGCGGACGCGCGGGATGCGGTCATGCCTGACATAGAGGCGACGGCCCGGCGACGAGAGGCGGGAGATCCCGTCAATCGCGGCCTGCTTGTTGTGGCCGTAGCGGAGAACGACGGTGAGGCGCTTGCGGCCCTCGGCCTCGGCGACGCGCACGTCGTCGACATAGCCTTCGGCCTTGAGGACGTTCGCGATGTGCTCCTTGAGGAGCGAGTGGGGCATCTCCGCGCGGTCGTGATGCGCGGTGTACGCGTTGCGCAGGCGCGCGAGCATGTCGGAAATGGGATCGGTCATCATGATGTCACCAGCTCGCCTTGGTCACGCCCGGGATTTCTCCACGAAGGCCGAAGAGCCTGAGACAAATGCGGCACAGCTCGAACTTGCGGTAGTAGCCGCGCGCGCGACCACACACCTTGCAGCGGTTGCGGTGGCGCGTCGAAAACTTCGGACGGCGGTTCAGCTTCGCGTATTGAGATGCTCGAGCCATGCGTTATGCGCTCCTGAAAGGCATGCCGAGGTGCTGAAGTAGCGCTCGGCCTTCTTCGTCGTTCTTCGCCGTGGTGACGAAGCTGATGTTGAGCCCCTTGATCACGTCGATGCGGTCGTAATTGATCTCGGGGAAGATGATCTGTTCCTTGAGGCCGAGCGTGTAGTTGCCCTTGCCGTCGAACGCCTTGCGCGACACGCCGCGGAAGTCGCGGACGCGAGGCAACGCGATCGTGATGAGACGATCAGCGAACTCCCACATGCGCGGACCACGGAGCGTGACCATCACGCCGATGGGGATCCCCGCGCGGAGCTTGAAGCCTGCGATCGCCTTCTTGGCGCGCGTGACGATGGGCTTCTGGCCGGTGACGGCCTTCACCTCTTCGACCGCCGCGTCGATGATCTTCGGATTGGCGACGGCCGCTCCGAGGCCCATGTTGACGACGATCTTCTTCAGCCGCGGGACCTGCATCGGGTTCTTGAAGGAGAACTGCTTGATGAGCGCGGGAATGATCTCGGCGTTGTAGCGGAGGAGGAAGCGCGGAGCTTCGATCTCGGCCGTCGAGATGACCTCGGCCTGCGGGATGGCGGACCTGCCGTCGTCGCGCTTGCCCTTGCCTTTGCCCTTCGGCTGCTCGGATCGCTCTTTGCCCTCTTTCTTGCCCTCTTTCTTGGGGGCAAGCTCGGCCTTTTCTTTCTTCGCTGCCATGGTCTCAGCCTGCCTTCGGTGCGACGATTTCTTCGCCGCTCGTGCCGACGCGGATCTTGTGGCCCTTGTCGTCCTTGCCTACGCGGATGCGGGTGCCTTTGCCGGACTTGGGGTCGACCGGCATCACCTTGCTCGCGAAGATGGGCGCCTCGCGCTCGAGGATGCCGCCTTGCGGGTTCTTCGGTGTCGGGCGAAGGTGCCGCTTGATGAGGTTGACGCCTTCGACGACGACCTTGTCATCGTCCGAGAGGAGCCGAAGGATCTTGCCCTTCTTGCCCTTGTCCTTGCCGCTGATGACGACGACGTTGTCGCCTTTGCGAAGCCGCGCGAGGGCCATCAGAGCACCTCCGGCGCGAGCGAGATGATCTTCATGAACTTCTTGGCGCGGAGCTCGCGAGCGACCGGGCCGAAGATGCGCGTGCCGATCGGCTCGAGCTGGGCGTTGATGAGAACGGCGCTGTTCTCGTCGAAGCGGATGTAGCTGCCGTCGTTGCGCGACGCTTGCGAGCGCGTGCGGACGACGACGGCTTTCGCCACGTCACCCTTCTTCACCTTGGCTGCGGGGAGCGCTTCCTTGATCGAGACGACGATGACGTCGCCCAGACCCGCGTACCGACGACGTGAGCCTCCGAGCACCTTGATGCACTGAACGCGCTTGGCGCCGGAGTTGTCGGCAACTTCTAGGATGGTTCTCATCTGAATCATTGGTTTACCTGGCCCGCGGCTCGCGCCGCGATGGGCGTCATTCGTCGACGAACTTCTTCACGAGGCGCACGACGATGAAGCGCTTGTCGCGCGAGATCGGGCTGTGCTCCTGGATTTCGACCTGATCGCCGACCTTGAACTCGTTCTTCTCGTCGTGCGCCTTGTAGCGCGAGCGCGAGCGAACGTACTTTCCGTAGAGCGGGTCGCGCGTGTGCGAGACGACCTCGACGACGACGGTCTTGTTCATGCGTCCGCCAACGTTCTTCTTGTTGGGCCTGACGACCTTGCCGACCATCTTGCGACGGAAGCCGTGCGCGTCGTGCTTCTGCGCTTGTGCAGCCGGTGCCTTCTCGACTTGCGTGGTCATTTCTTCTTCCTCGTCTCGGTCTTCGGTGCGGCCTTCGGCTTCGCAGACTTCGGCGCAGCTGCCTTCTTCGCGGCCACCGCCGTCTTGCTACTCGGAGCGGCGGGCGGCGCGACCTTCTTGGCGGGCTTGGATGCCGCGGCCTTCGGAATCGGCTTGTCTTCGCCAGCGTGCTCTTCGGTGATCACCGGCGACTTTTGAGTCGGGGGTGTTCCAGTGCGGCCCTTCTCGGCAAGGACGGTCTTGATGCGGGCGATCTCGCGGCGGTGGGTGCGCAGCGACGCCGTGTCATCGAGGCGGTTGGTGAAGTTCTTGAAGCGTGACTCGAAGAGATCCTTCGTGATCGTCTTCTCGAGCTCGCGCAGGTCCTCGAACGTGCGCTCGTGGAGATCCTTGGCTTTCACGCGAACACCTCACCGCGGTGGAGGAAGCGGTACGCAACGGGGAGCTTGTGGCCCGCGAGCCTGAAGGCCTCGCGCGCGGTCGCTTCGTCGATGCCGGAGATCTCGTAGAGAACGCGGCCCGGCTGAACGTCTGCGGCCCACTCCTCGACGCCACCTTTGCCACCACCCATGCGGACTTCGAGCGGCTTCTTGGTGACCGGCCGATGCGGGTACACGCGAATCCAGAGCTTGCCAGCGCGCTTGACATGACGCTGGATCGCCATGCGTGCGGCTTCGATTTGCCGCGAAGTGAGGCGCCCGGGCTCGAGGCACTGCATCGCGTAGTCGCCGAAGGACACGTCGCTGCCGCGTTGTGCGACGCCGCGATTGTTGCCCTTCTGCATCTTGCGGTACTTGGTTCGTTTGGGTGAAAGCATTAGGCAGCACCTGCGGCGACGGGGCGGCGCGTGCGACGTTGCAGAACTTCGCCGCGGAAGACCCACACCTTGACGCCGATGATGCCGTACTTGGTGCGGGCTTCGGCGAGACCGAACTCGATGTCGGCGCGGAGCGTGTGGAGGGGGACGCGACCTTCGCGGTAGGTCTCGACGCGGCTCATCTCGCTGCCGCCGAGCCGACCCGAGCAACGGATGCGGATGCCCTTGGCGCCGAACTTCATCGCCGTCGAAACGGCCTTCTTCATCGCGCGCCGGAAGGCCACGCGACGCTCGAGCTGGGACGCGACGCCTTCGGCGACGAGCTGCGCGCTCGTCTCCGCTTTGCGGATCTCTTGGACGTCGATGAAGACCTCGTTCGCGGTGAACGCCTGAACACCGGGAAAGAGCGGCTCGCCCTTGGCGGCTGTCGCGATGTTGCCGCTCTTCAGCGTTTCGATGCCCTTGCCGCCCTTGCCGATTACCATGCCGGGCTTCGCGGTGAAGACAATCACCTTGGCCTTGTTGGCGGCGCGTTCGACCTCGACCGACGCGACGTGCGCGTTCATCAGGTAGTCCTTGACCGCGCGCTTGATGCGAATGTCCTCGTGGAGCCACTTCGCGTACGCCTTGTCTTCGAACCACTTCGAGTTCCACGTCTTGATGACGCCGAGACGGAACCCATACGGATGTGTTTTCTGACCCATGCTCTAGCGCTCTCCGAGGATGACGGTGATGTGGCTGAGGCCCTTCTGAATGCGTGTGGCACGCCCCATCGCACGGGGGCGCCAGCGGCGTAGGAACTTGTTGGGGGCCTTGTCGACGAAAGCGGTCTCGACGAACAGCGCGTCGAGGTCGACACCTGGCTGTTGCGTGCGGGCGTTGGCGACCGCACTCTCGATCAGCTTCTTGACGAGGGGAGCCGCCGACTTCTGGGTGAACTCGAGGAGCTGGAGCGCTTCACCGGCTTGCCGGCCGCGGACCAGATTCACAATGACGCGGGCTTTGCGCGGACTGATCCGCGCGAAGCGAGCAATCGCTTTGCTGACCATGAGATTCGACCTCGTGCGTAGAACCCCCGAAGACGCCGTCGTACCCTCGCCCCCTTATCTATTGGGGATGTTGCGAGCGCCGTTACGGCCGCCTCACCACGGAAACGCCTAGAAATAGCCGCCTTCGTAGTTTGGGAGCGCGGAGTCTACCCACGGGCGGTCGATCAGCAAGCAAAATCGCGCTCTCGGATGAGCAAGCCTCTTCACAAGATGCACAGGTGCGCAACGAGCTCGACCGCTAATGCGGCTGGTTTCCCGTCGAAACTGAACGGCATCACGATTGCTCTAGTGGGCTGCGAAGGAGTCATCCAATGCGTAGCTCACTCATCGCACTCGTCATTTGCTCACTCGTCCCGGCCACGGCGTTCGCCGACGACACAACCCCCCAACCCACGACGGACACCGGGGGGTACGTCGTTCCGAAGGCGGTGCCGTACGAGGGTGGCGACATCCCCTCGAACGCCAAGATCGTGACGAAGCCAAACGCGACGTTCGTCGCCACGGGCGTGAGCTTGCTTGCGGCATCGTACGGCGGGGCGCTCATCTATGGGCTCGCGACCTGCAGCGCCCAAGAGAGCTGCCGCCAAGGGAGTGGCTTCCTCTACATTCCTCTCTTCGGACCGTTTATCACGGCGGTGACTGCGCCGACGACCGGTGGAAGTGCTCTCGCTGCGTTCGACGGCGGCGTCCAGGTCTTCGGTGCGGCGCTCGCGGTAGCTGGCTTCCTCGCGCCGCAGAAGTTCGTCATGTGGCAAGGCAAGTCGGCCAAGCTGACGGTGATGCCGACGATCAGCGGCGTCCCCTCCGACAGGGGTGGAATGACCGGCGGCGTGTCGTTCACCCTCACCCACCTGTGAGCGATGAAGTGGCTGACATGGAGCTTGATTGGGGTGCTCTCCGCGTGCGCGGCGCCCCAATCGAGCTTCGCTTTCAATCTGAGCGGCGATGCCACAGGCAGCGTGAACATCGAAGCTACCGGCGAAATCGACGACGCGGGAGACCTGGCGCTCGACAACGATGCGTGGCAGCTCGACATGAGCTTGGGTGGGCTGTCGACCGGCAATCACAACGACGCCGAAGTGACCATCCTGCGGAAGACCGACGGGGCGATCTTCACGACCACCGTCGGAGGGACGTGCACGGTCATCCTCGATCCGCACGACTCGAGCAACGGCAGCCCGGTGAACGGGGTGTTCTACTGCACGGGTTTGATGTCGAGCACCGGGATGACGGTTGGCGTCACCGGCGGGGAGTTTCTCACCGAAATCAACGACAGCGAGAATGACCCCGGAGCGTCACCGCCCGGAGTGTGAGCTTGCGTCGTGTTGCGGGCGGCGGTGCGGCGTCGAGTGCTCCCAATCCGCGAGGAGCGCTCGCGCCGCGGCGATGAACGCGAGCGGCTGATCGAGAATCAAATGGTGGTGCGCTTGCGGGATCTCGACGAGCGGCGCGGCGCGGTCGAGGAGCTCGACCATGTAGTCGCTGGTCTCACGCGGCACGACCGTGCTGAACTCACCACGTAGCAGCGCGACGCGGCACTTCACTTGCGCGAGGTGATCGCTCATCTGGTCGGTGTTGATGCTCGTGAAGATGTTCGGGTCGAACTTCCACGAGAATCCGGATTCGACCATGTGCAGCGACTCGCGCGCGATGTAATCGATGATGAACGGGTTGTCGCACGGCTGCGGTGGGACGAGCTTGAAGCGCGCGAGCGCAGCATCCTCGGTCGGGTACACTTTGAGCGGGTGGAAGGTGAAGCCGCTGCGTGCGGCGTCGGTCTCGGGGCTCGGCTTGTGGACAGGAGAGTCGACGATGATGGCGCCTGCGAGGCGGGTTCCGTAAAGCGACGCGACGAGGATGGCGACGAGCCCGCCGAGGCTATGGCCAATGATGACGGGTGGCCCTGGAAAGCCCATGGCGTCACTGACGGCCATCACTTCAGCGGCCCACGTTTCACGGGGGTAGCTCTCGCGTCTGCCGCTGTCGCCGTGGCCGCTCAGGTCGAGCGCGACGACGTCGTAGTGCGACGTGAGCAGCGGCGCGAGGAAGCTCCACCAGTGGGCGTGGGCCGCGCCGCCATGAACGAGGATCAACCCTGGGTGGCCGCGCGTTCCCCAGTGGAGGTAGTGGATGCGCGCGCCGTCGCATGTCACCGCGCCTTCGGCGCATGGAGCCGCGAGCGCCTCCTCGAACCACGCGGGTCCAAGAACACGACTCGCCCCGGGCGGTTGCATCGGTGCTGGTTATTTTGCTGGAGCGGCCTTCGCTGGCGCTGCGGCTGCGGGCGCGGGCGCGCCCATGGGTGTACCGCCCATCTTGGCTTTCTTGTCGCCCGAGTGGCCGTGGAAGGTACGCGTCGGCGCGAACTCGCCGAGCTTGTGGCCGACCATGCGCTCCGTCACGAAGACGGGAACGAACTTGCGCCCGTTGTGCACGGCGAACGTGAGACCGACGGCTTCCGGTGTGATGGTGCTGCGCCGCGACCAGGTCTTGATGACCTTCTTGCTCTGGGTGGCTTGGGCGGCGGCGATCTTCTCCGAGAGGTGCCCATCGACGAACGCGCCTTTTTTGATTGAACGGGGCATGAATCAGCCTTTTGCGTTGCGGCGCTTCACGAGGAAGCCATCCGTGCGTTTGTTGTTGCGGGTCTTCAGACCCTTGGAGAGCTGGCCCCATGGCGAGCACGGGTGACGACCACCGGACGAGCGACCTTCGCCGCCGCCCATGGGATGATCGACGGGGTTCATCGTGACGCCGCGGTTGTGCGGGCGCTTGCCGAGCCAACGCGAGCGGCCTGCTTTGCCGATCGAGATGTTGGCGTGGTCGATGTTCGAGACCTGACCGATCGTCGCGTGACACTCGAGGTGGACCATCCGCACCTCGCCGGAGGGCAAACGCACCTGGGCGTATTCGCCGTCCTTCGCCATGAGCGCTGCGCCCGAGCCTGCCGAGCGAACGAGCTGGCCGCCCTTGCCCTTCTTCAGCTCGATGTTGTGGATCGTCGTGCCGAGGGGGATGTGACGGAGCGCCATCGCGTTGCCCGGCTTGATGTCGGCCGTCTTGTGGGAGAGCACCTTGTCACCGACGTTCAACCCGTCAGGAGCGAGGATGTAGCGCTTCTCGCCGTCGATGTAGTGGAGGAGCGCGATGCGCGCCGTGCGATTCGGATCGTATTCGACCGACGCGACCGTGGCGGGGACGCCGTTCTTGTCCCTCCGCCAATCGATGATGCGGTAGCGCTGCTTGTGGCCACCACCGCGGAAGCGCGACGTGATGCGACCAAAGTGGTTGCGACCGCCGCTCGAGGTCTGATGATCGATGAGGCTGCGCTCCGGCTTCTTCCCCTTCGTGATCTCTTTGAAATCCGAGACGGAGTAGTAGCGACGCGCGGCCGAGGTGGGTTTGTAGGATTTGATTCCCATGACTTACCTGCTCACTCGGTTTCCGCGAAGAAGTCGATCGTGTCACCCTCTTTGAGCGTCACGACGGCCTTCTTCCAGTTCTGGGTCTTGGCGTAACCGCGGCCCATGCGACGCTCGCGGCCACGGACGACGCTCGTGTTCACGGCCTCGACCTTGACCTTGAACATCGCCTGGACGGCTTCCTTGATCTGCACCTTGTTGGCATCGCGCGAGACCTCAAAGACGATCTGATTGCGATCGCGGAGGCGGTTGGCCTTCTCGGTGAGGACGATGGGCCGGCGGAGGATTTGATCGGGCCGCATCATGTCGCGGTCTCCTTTGCGCTCAGGCATCGGGCCTCGAGGGCCTTGGCTGCGTCTTTCGACAGGACGAGCGTGTCATGCCGGAGGAGGTCGAAGACGTTGACGCCTTCGGGCGGCAGGAACTGATGCTCGCGGCAGTTGCGGATCGAGAGCTTGAGGTTCTCGTTGTCGGCACGGTCGACGACCATGACCTTCTTCTGGGCCTTGAGCGTCAGGAGAGCCGAGAGAAACCCCTTCGTCTTGATCTCCTTCAGCTCGAAGCGCTCGACGACGATGAGGTTGCCCTCTTTGACGAACTTCGAGAGGGCGCTCCGCAGCGCGCCGATGCGCACCTGACGCGGGGGCCGATAGCTCCAATCACGGGGGCGCGGCGGGTGCGCTTGACCACCGCCGACGTAGATGGGGGCGCGAATCGAGCCGTGACGAGCGCGGCCGGTGCCCTTTTGCTTGTAGACCTTCTTCGTCGAGCCGCTCACCGCGCTGCGCTCTTTGGCAGACGCCGTACCTTGGCGGCGCGACGCGAGCTGGGCCTTCACGACCTCGTAGAAGAGCTGCTCTTTGACCTCGCTCGCGAACACTTCGTCCGCGAGATCGACCGAGCCCACCTTCTCTCGCTTCATGTTGAATACGTCGATCGTAGTCATGTGTATGCCCTCAGGACTTGATCTCCACGTCGACGCCGGCGGAGAGATCGAGCTTCATCAGCGCGTCGAGGGTTTGTTGGGTCGGCTCGAGGATGTCGAGCAGGCGCTTGTGTGTGCGGATCTCGAACTGCTCGCGCGACTTCTTGTCGACGTGAGGGCCGCGGAGCACGGTGTACTTCGAGATGTGCGTGGGCAGCGGGATGGGGCCCGCCACGCGTGCACCGGTGCGCTTCGCCGTCTCCACGATGTCGTTCGCCGACTTGTCGAGGAGCTGGTGATCGAAGGCCTTAAGACGAATTCTGATTTTTGTCATTCGATTACCTTCGTGACGATGCCAGCGCCAACGGTGCGGCCGCCCTCGCGGATCGCGAAGCGCATTTGCTCCTCGAGCCCGACGGCGGTGATGAGCTCGATGGTCATGGTGATGTTGTCCCCCGGCATGACCATTTTGGTGCCTTCGGGGAGCTGACAGGTGCCCGTCACGTCTGTCGTGCGCATGTAGAACTGCGGGCGGTAGTTGGTGAAGAACGGCGTGTGACGGCCGCCCTCCTCCTTCTTCAGGACGTAGACCTCTCCCTCGAACTTCTTGTGCGGCGTCACCGTGCCGGGCTTCGCGATGATCTGTCCGCGCTCGATGTCGTCCTTCTCGATGCCGCGGAGGAGCACGCCGATGTTGTCACCCGCGCGACCTTCGTCGAGCAGCTTCCGGAACATCTCCACGCCCGTCACCACCGTCTTACGCGTGTCGCGGAAGCCGACGATCTCGATCTCCTCGCCCACCTTCACGATGCCGCGCTCGACTCGGCCCGTCGCCACGGTGCCGCGGCCCTTGATCGAGAACACGTCTTCGATCGCCATCAAGAACGGCTTGTCGATGTCGCGCACCGGATCGGGGATCTCGCTGTCGATGGCTGCGATGAGCTCGGTGATCGACGCTTCCCACTTCGGATCGCCGTTGAGGGCGGGGAACGCCGCGACCTTGATCACCTTGGCGGTGTCGCCGTTGAACTTGTACTTGTTCAAGAGCTCGCGAACTTCCATGTCGACGAGCTCGAGCATCTCGGGGTCGTCGACCGCGTCGCACTTGTTGAGCGCCACGACGATGTTGTTGAGGCCGACCTGCCGCGCGAGGAGCACGTGCTCGCGTGTCTGCGGCATGACCGAGTCGAGCGCCGAGACGACGAGGATCGCGCCGTCCATCTGCGCCGCTCCGGTGATCATGTTCTTGATGTAGTCGGCGTGGCCGGGGCAATCGACGTGGGCGTAGTGGCGCTTCTCGCTCTCGTACTCCACGTGAGAGACCGCGATGGTGACCGTCTTGGTCGCGTCGCGCCCGGTGCCGCCCTTGGCGATGTCCGCGTAGCTGATGACCTTCGCGAGGCCCTTTTTGCTCTGGACCTTCACGAGCGCGGCCGTCCACGTGGTCTTGCCGTGGTCGATGTGACCGATGGTTCCCACGTTCACGTGCGGCTTGTTTCGTACGAATTTCTCTTTCGCCATGGTCGTCGTGTGTCCTTACATGCTCCGGCGCTGACGCGCCGATGGTTATCTCGAAGTGCCTTTGACCTTCGCAACGATCTCTTCCTGGACCGCTGCGGGGACGGGCGCGTAGTGGGAGAAGTGCAGTGAGCTCGTGGCGCGGCCCTGCGTGAGAGACCGCAGGTCGGTCACGTAACCGAACATCGTCGCGAGGGGGACCTCGCTGTCGATGACTTGCGCGTTGCCGCGCTGGGTCATCCCGAGGATGCGGCCGCGACGCGAGTTGAGGTCGCCGATGACGTCACCCATGTACTGCTCGGGGACGACTACTTCGTTCTTCATGATGGGCTCGAGGAGGATCAAGCCCGCGCGCTTCGCGCCGTCCTGGAAACACAGCGACGCTGCGATTTCGAACGCCTGCGCGCTCGAGTCGACGTCGTGGTAGCTGCCGTCATAGAGCCGGCATGACATGTCGACGAGCGGGTAGCCCGCGAGGACGCCGCGCTCCATGGCCTCGCGCACGCCCTTCTCGATGGCGGGGATGAACTCCTTGGGGATGACGCCGCCGACGATGTCGTTGTCGAAGACGAAGCCCGTGCTCCGCTCACCGGGCGCGATCTCGAGGAGGACGTGACCGAACTGGCCGCGCCCACCGGATTGCTTGGCGTACTTGTACTCACACTCGACCGCCCTCGTGATCGCCTCGCGATAGGCGACCTCGGGCTTGCCGACGTTGCTCTCGACCTTGAACTCGCGCTTCAAGCGGTCGCAGATGATGTCGAGGTGGAGCTCGCCCATGCCGCTGATGATCGTCTGGCCCGACTCGTCGTCGGTGTGGATGCGGAAGGACGGATCCTCGGCGGCGAGCTTCTGCAAGCCGATGCCGAGCTTCTCGACGTCGGCCTTCGTCTTCGGCTCGATCGCGATCGAGATGACGGGCTCAGGGAAAATCATCTTCTCGAGGATGATGGGGCGCTTCTCGTCGCACAGCGTGTCGCCCGTGCGCGTGTCCTTGAGGCCGACGGCCGCGTAGATGTTGCCCGAGTCCGCCTCGGTGAGCTCTTCGCGCTTGTTGGCGTGCATGCGCAAGATGCGGCCGATGCGCTCGCGCTTGCCGCGTGTCGAGTTGGCGACCATCGTCCCGCTCGAGACGGTGCCCGAGTAGATGCGGAAGAACGTCAGGTTCCCGTGGGGGTCGTTGAGGATCTTGAACGCGTAACCCGCGAACGCTTCCTTGTCGTCGGCCTTGCGCTCTTCCTCTTTGTCGTTGTCCGGGTTGATGCCCTTGACCGGTGGGATGTCGAGCGGCGAAGGCAAGTAGTTGACGACTGCGTCGAGCATCAGCTGGACGCCCTTGTTCTTGAACGCCGATCCGCAAATGACGGGGAAGAACTTGAAGCTGCAGCAGCCCTTGCGGACGGCCGCGACGATGTCGGCCTCGGCCACCTCGTCGGACTTGCCGTCGAGGAACTTGGCCATGATGTTGTCGTCCATGTCCGCGCAGGCCTCGACCATCTTCTCGCGAAACTCTTTGCACTTGGCTTTGAGGTTCTCGGGGATCTCGACCCACTCGTACTTCTGACCCTTCGACTCCTCGTCGAAGATCGCAGCCTTCATCTTGATGAGATCGACGACGCCCTTGTGGTGCTCTTCTTCGCCGACGGGATACTGAATCGCGACGGGCGTGACGCCGAGGCGGTCTTTGATCGAGTTGACGTTCATCTCGAAGTCGGCGCCGACCTTGTCCATCTTGTTGACGAAGACGATGCGGGGGACGCGGAACTTGTCGGCCTGACGCCACACGGTCTCGGTCTGCGGCTCGACTCCGTTGCCGCCGTCGAGCACGGCCACCGCGCCGTCGAGCACGCGCAAGCTGCGCTCGACCTCGATGGTGAAGTCGACGTGACCCGGGGTGTCGATGATGTTGATGCGGTGCCGGATGCCGGCGTTCGGACCTTCGAGGGGCTGCCAGAAGCAGTTCGTCGCCGCGCTGGTGATGGTGATGCCGCGCTCTTGCTCCTGGACCATGTAGTCCATGGTCGCCGCGCCGTCGTGGACCTCACCGATCTTGTAGTTGACGCCCGTGTAATAGAGGACGCGCTCGGTCGTCGTCGTCTTGCCCGCGTCGATGTGGGCCATGATGCCGATGTTGCGCGTTCGTTCGAGCGGATATTCGCGGGCCACGGTGTTCCTTCAGTTGATGACAGACAGATGCCAGATGCACGAAACCCCCTCTGGCCCAGCGTCTTCTTTTTCGAAGAGCTGCCGCACATTCGCGGGGGTCCAGAGAGGGTGTCGGGGTACTGCGCGACTGCGAGTAACCCGATCCTTATGTGATGAGCTTCATTCGGACGTTCGGGGACGCGGAATCTACCTGCAGGCCGGCAACTGTCAAGCACGGCGTTACCGCCCCGAGGCGGGGCGCGCTACCAGCGGTAGTGGGCGAAGGCCTTGTTGGCCTCGGCCATCTTGTGCGTGTCGTCCTTCTTCTTGACCGCGTTGCCGCGACCCTCGGACGCATCCCGCAGCTCGCCAGCGAGGCGCTCGCGCATCGTCTTCTCGCCGCGATCACGCGCGTACGTCACGAGCCACCGCATCGCGAGGGCGACGCGCCTCTCGGGGCGAACCTCGACCGGAACCTGGTACGTCGCACCACCGACGCGCCGGCTCTTCACCTCGAGCTTGGGCTTCACGTTGTCGAGGGCCTTGCGGAACACCTCGAGCGGGTCCTCCTTGAAGCGTTCCTGAATCACGTCGAGTGCCCCGTAAAGGATGCCCTCTGCCACGGCCTTCTTGCCCGAAAGCATGATGGTGTTCGTGAACTTGGAGATGAGCTTGTCCTTGTACTTCGGGTCCGGGATGATTCGGCGCTTGGGGACTTCACGTCTACGCGGCATGTTTTAGTACCTCACGCCTTCGGACGCTTGACGCCGTACTTCGAGCGCTTGCGGTTGCGATTGAGCTTGTTGGTCGACGACGGGCCGATGGCGCCGGACGCGTCGAGCGTGCCGCGAACGACGTGGTAGCGAACGCCCGGGAGGTCCTTCACGCGGCCCCCGCGAATCAGGACGACCGAGTGCTCCTGGAGGTTATGCCCCTCGCCCGGGATGTACGACGTCACTTCCATCTGGTTCGTCAGACGAACGCGGCAGACCTTGCGAAGCGCGGAGTTCGGCTTCTTCGGTGTCGTCGTGTAGACGCGCACGCACACGCCACGCTTCTGCGGGCACGACTTGAGCGCGGGCGACGCTGTCTTGAAGCGCGCTGCGATGCGGCCGTGGTTGATGAGCTGATTGATGGTGGGCACGATGGGTCGCGCACTCTACTTGTGGCCGCGCCTCTGTCAAGCATGAAACCCCAGGAAATCCCGTCTGCCGCTCGGAAGCTTCCGCTCTCGGCGGGCGTATGTCGGGCGAATGAAGCGCTGGGTGTTTCTCGTTTCCGTGGCCGTGGCCTGCACGAAGTCGCCCGAGCCCGTCACGCTCCCGACGGTGGCCTCGCACGCGAGCGCATCTGCGGTGGCGGTGAGCCACACCTGCGCCATCACGGTGGGATCAGCGCGCCCCCTCAGCATCCCACCCGAGCTCTCTGCCCTCGCACCGCAGTACTTCCATGCGAACGCTCGCGACGAAGGGTTCAACGACCTCATCGTGGGGACGCGGCGTTACCGCTGGTACGATCCGAGCAATCTCGACGCCTCTGTCGAGCCGCCGCCCGACATGACGATGATCCGCCGGTCGACCAAGAGCTTCTTCGTCGGCTGGAGCGATGACGGCACCATTCGCGTGGTGCGACGTCTCGACAAGACCTCGACAAAGACGAGCTTCAAACTCTACCTCCTCGACGCGATTGAAGACGCGTCGGGCTACGGCTGGCTCCTTGCGGGCGACACGCTCTCGCCACACGTCACGACGGCGGCGCATGTGCTGCGTGTCGATCCTTCGCTAACCGTCACCGACATGGGCGTCGCGACGTTGACCGGGAAGGATCCGTGGGATCGCCGTTTGGCGAACACAGCCGATGGGCACGTCGGTGTCGTGTGGGTGAGCGAGACGACGGACGGCCTTTCCGTGATGGCGTCGTGGCTCGGGCCGAGCGGGTTCGCTGCGCCCGTCGCGCTCGATCACGTCGTCATTCCTGCGTTGGCCATCGAGCTATCCCTGCGCTCGACGACGGATCTGCGGGTGGCTTCCGAAGGGAGCGACCGCATCGCGGTCGCGTGGCGGCCGCTCGCACCGAAGGACGGAGAAGTCGTCGACGTGGGCTCCGCCTTGGAGCCACCCGAGACGCCCACGACCGCAGAGGTATGCATCTTCACCGCTCACCCGAGCGGCACCGTGTCGCCGTCGAGGGTGCACATGACGGTTGCGCTGCCGCTCATGGACACGTCGGGGGTCGGGCCGTGGCCGCTCTATGGCAACGGCATGGTTTCGGCCACGCTCGCGGGCCACGCGATCTTCTTCTGGAACGAGACGAAAGGTGCGGACCAAGGCGTCGTCTATGCGACACCGGACGATGCTGCGCCTCACGCGGTGATGTCGGGCTCGTTCCGGCTGCTTCCACGCGCGACGACGACTGCGAATTCCCTCGAGCTGCTCTTGCTTCGCAGCACCGGAAGCCAGCAGCTCGTGCCCATCACGTGCCTCTGACGCGATAGACTCGTGGCGTGACCGCCACTGCGAACATCCTCGAGTCAGCTTCACCGCGCCCGCGCTCACGAGCGTGGATCGGGCGCCTCGGGGAGTTTCTCGTCGTTGGGGGCATCACGCCGTTTCTCTTTCCGCTCGCGTGGCTCCTCCGAAGGAGCGTGGGGCTCGACGACGCGCAGTTCGCGGCAGGGTTTCTGACGTTCTACGGCGCGCACGTCATCAACGACCCGCACTTCGCCGTCACGTACCCGCTCTTCTACCGTGACGTACGGGGGCGTGCCTTCGGTGGAGCGTTCGCCCCGATGCAGCGCATTCGCTATTGGATTGCCGGAATCATTGTTCCAGTCGGGCTCGCCGCGTGGGGCTTGACCGCGATCACGCACAAATCGGCGCTTCAGCTCGGGCTCATGATCCAGCTCATGTTCCTGCTCGTCGGCTGGCATTACGTGAAGCAGGGCTTCGGCGTGATGACCGTGCTCTCTGCACGGCGCGGCGTTCGCTACACGACCCGCGAGCGCTGGGCCATCCTCGCACACTGCTACGCGGGTTGGGCCTACGCGTGGGCAAGCCCCTACGACCCGAGCCGGCAAGTCGAGGAGAAGGGCGTCGTCTACATGACCATCGCCCACCCCATCGGCCTCGAGCGCCTCACACACGTCGTCTTTCTTTTCACGATCATCCCGCTCGCGTGGGTGCTTGTGCGAAAGTGGCGGAAAGAAGGCCGGTTGCCGATTTTCACGCCGCTCATCGCTCTCCTCTCGAGCATCTGGGTGTGGTCGATCTACTCGAGCATCGATCCAGTGGTCATCTACTTCATCCCGGCGCTCCACTCGGTGCAGTACCTTTATTTCGTCCGGCTAATGAGGGGCAACGAGGCGAAGGAGCGCGAGGGGCCGCCGCTCTTCGAAGTGTCCGCGAAGATCCGCCTCGGGACGCTCGCGATCACGGCGCTCGGTCTCGGCTGGCTTTTCTTTCACGGCGCGCCGACGTACTTCGACGATCTCTTCGTGTCGAAGCGCGCAGCCTTCGATTCACCGCTCGGCCCGACGCCCTACTTCGCGGCGATCTACACGTTCGTGAACATCCACCACTTCGCGATGGACGCCGTCATCTGGCGACGCGACAACCCCGAGACTCGTTATTTACTGGCGCAAGACCTCAATACCAACTGAGATCGCCGCCGTCGGGGCACTGGCAGGAGCCGCCGTCCTTGCTCGCGCGAACGTGGCCAATCGCGTCGATGTCGTTGCCCTGGTAGGTCCACGTGATGCATCCCGCGCCTGTTCCTTCGACGACTTGGGACTCGCCGCACATCGTCGCGGCGCACGGGGCCTCTGCGTCGAAGTACGCGCGGCACGCATCGAGCGCGAGCGGCGTGACCCACGAGTAGACGCCGTAGCAGTCGTAGAACGTGTGAGAAAAGCCGTCGGTGTGCCGCGCGACGCACGAGTCTCCGGCGCAGCACGTCGTGCCGTTGGGGTTGAAGAGTGCGGCGTCAGCTGCGGGGCATGAGCACGTGATCGTTGTGGCGGCGTCGGCGTCGCTCTGACCCGCATCGGGAGACGTCGTTGCGTCGCTGCCGCCGTCTTCTTTGGTGGGGGAGCTACCGCAGGCGCTGAAGGACGCTGCCGCCGCGAGGGCGGAGAGTGGGACGAGCGCGATGAGAAAAACGCGAGCGACGCGCACGGTCAACCTTGGCGACGGGCGATGAGCTTGCGAAGCTCCGTGGCGTCGAACTGCGTTTCGTACCATCTGATCTTTCCCGCTTCGACGCGGAAGAACGAGGCGATCTTGATGGTGCCGACTGGGTCGGGGAGCTCGCAGTCGTAGAGCATCGCCGCGCGGTCACCGGAGACGAGCAGCTCGACGATGCGGGCCGACTTCGTCATTGCGGCGAAGGCGGCGAGCGGGAGTCGAAACGCCTCGGCGGTCTCGTATGACGCGGTGGGTCCTGCGAAGTGGAGGTTGTCTGCGAGGAGCGCGTATGCAGCGGGGATGTCGTTGGAGGTCCACGCGGCGAAGTAGGCTTCAACGACCTTGCGGGTGTCGTCTGACATGGCGGTGGGGAAGGGTACACCAATGATGGGTATGCTCTAATCGACCTAAGCCAGGTGCCGCCCTTATTCCCCCCACTCGACGCGTCCCCCCAAGAAATAAAATCCGCCCTAGCCCCCCTTCGGGCGGACTTTTCCATCGCCCTCTACGCTTCCGGAAACGCTTTCGCCCTCGGCGCCATCATCCGCGTCGCCCACAACTTCCTCGCGCGCGAGATCATCATCATCGGCGAAGAGCCCGCCTACGAGAAAGCCTCGATGGGCATGGAGAAATTCGAATCAATTGTCCGCACGGACGAGCCTACCTTCTTCACACACGTCGGTACGCGCCCGGTCTGGGCCATCGAGAAAGACGCCGCCCGCCGCACCATCACAAGCGTGACGGCATTCCCGAAAGACGTAGTCTTCCTCTTCGGCAGCGAACGCTTCGGGATCCCGCCTGAGGTCCTCTCAAAGTGCAACGATATCGTAGGCATCCCCATCTACGGCGTGAACCACTCACTGCCCCTCGCAGTAGCCGCCGGCATCGTGATGCACGAGCACGCAAGACGAAGGTTCATCGAAGGCACCACCCTCTGAGCCCTCTCTTTTCCTCTGCGGCCTTGCGGCTTGGCGGCTCAAATGACCGAAGGATGATGCCAACCCGCACGATTTCACGCATATAGGGGATCGTGGTCATCGTCGTCTTCTTCATCGCCCACTGGCAGCTCTCGGTGTTCTTCCAGAGCTTCTTCCTGCACCGCTACGGGGCGCACAAGCAGTTCACCATGAGCCGTGGGTGGGAGCGCTTCTTCCACCTCATGACATACGTGGTGCAGGGGCCGAGCTTCTTGTCGACGCGCGGGTACGCGATCCTTCATCGCATGCACCACGCCTTCAGCGACACGCCGAAGGACCCGCATTCCCCCGTGAACTACTCGAACGCGATGACGATGATGCTCGCGACGAAGAAGTCCTACGACGACTTCGCGTATCGCCGCGTCGAGCCTGAGGCCCGCTTCGACGGCGGCATGCCCGACTGGCCCGCGCTCGACCGCCTGAGCCAATCATGGCCCGCGCGCCTCTCGTGGGGGTCGGCGTACGTGCTCTTCTACCTCGTGTTCGCGACCCACCTCTGGATGTTCGCGCTCCTCCCGTTTCACTTCCTGATGGGGCCGATGCACGGCGCCATCGTCAACTGGTGCGGGCACCGCTACGGCTACCGCAACTTCGATCTGCGTGATGTGTCGCGCAACACGCTCGTGATGGACTTCGTCACGGCCGGTGAGCTCTTCCAGAACAACCACCACAAGTTCGCGATGAGCCCGAACTTCGGCGCGCGCTGGTTCGAAATCGACCCCACCTACCAGGTGATGCGCGTGCTCAACATCCTCGGCATCATCGACATGAGCAGCGCGCAAATCAGCCGTTACCCCGCCGCGCTCGCCGACGGCGAATAAAGAGCGCTACGGCGCGGTGCGAGGGGCGGTGCTGCGGTCGCGGCCGAAGTTGCGGTGCGTGCGGACCCAATTGCCGACGGCGTTGCCGGCCGCGATGGCGTCCGGTGCCGCGCGCGTCATCACGTTGATGCCGTTGATCGGCACCTGGCCGACGGGGAGCACGGTCGCCTCGTCGATGTGCACAGTCGAGCCTTGCGGGTTTTGCGCCATCATCACGAGAAGCGCGGGCTGCTCGTACGCGAGGTTCTGGCCCATGCCTTCGAACACGCACCAACCGTCGGCGGCAGGGGCGGGCGTGTCGGACTGCACGCTCTGGCCGGTGTCGTTCGTCGCCACGTCGAACGTCGTGACCACCGCGTCGCCGCAGTGATCCCCCTCGGGCTGGATGTAGACGCGGACGTTGAAGTTGACGAGCGCAGGCGACGAAAAGTAGCCGATGAGCGTGTCACCTTTGCCGATGAGCCCGCAGCGCACGCCCGAGCGGCATCGCCCACCGGTGTCGTAGTTGAGCGTCTCTTGGGCCTGCTGCATTTGGCTGAACGCAATCCACGGGGCTTGATCGGAGCGGCCGGTGAGCTCGAAGTCGCCGTCGATCATCAGATTGCCCGGCTGGAGGACGTTGCCGAATGGGTTTCTGTAGCCGACCGTGCGCGTCGGTACGCCGAGCGTGGGCACGCCCGCTTCGGTGGTGAGTGGGGGCGTCGGCTGCATCCCCGACTGGGTGCTGTCGCAGGAGGCGAGGCCGCCAACGAGAACGAGCCCGAGGAAGAAGATTCCGGTCCTCATTGGCGGCACGTCGTGCAAGTGCGCACCCAGTCGAGCGCGCGGGCGTAGACCGTGTCGACCCCCGCGAGGAGGTCGGATTGAAGAGGAACGATCTCTTCATCGGGCTGAACGCCGGTCCCGAGGTTGGTGGTCCCATCGGGGTTGAGGAGATCGCCGGACGCGAACCGCCAGCTGAAGTTCGAGTAGTAGTCGAACAAGATGTACGAGGAGAACGCGCCGGCGGTGTGACGGCCGAAGAGGCGGATGTTCGGTGACCCCTGCGTCATGCCGCGGGGGAACCAGTCGCTGGCGCTGCCGTCACGCGCAATCATGAGCGCGACAGGCAGGGCAGTGTTCGCGCTCGATGACCCGACCTGATAGCCGCCGCCCGTCGCGAGCGCCTGGGAGTAGAGGCTCAATCCAAACGAGTTCGTATAGTTGTCGAACTCGCCCAGCGTGAGGCCAAAGCCCGGCCATGCCGCGATAGTGGCCGACGTGCGATAGAGCGACGTGAGATAAGTGGCGCCGGGAACATCCCCGCCGTTGCCGAGGCGATGGTCGAGGATGACGGCGTTGGCGCCCGTCTGAAACGCCGTGTACGCGGGCAGGTACGGATTGGCGCTGGTGCCGTCGAGATACACGTCGTCCCAGATCATCCCGTAGATGTTCTCGCCCGGTTGGCTGTCGGTGACGACCCCGTAGAAGGGCCCATCATACGAGTCGTGGGTCACCGGATTCGGGCCGTTCGTTCCGAGGTGATAGAGCGGGCGATGGTCGCAGTAGGGATATGTGTTGTTGCCGTCGTCGTAGGGGAGGTCGGCCACCGCGATCGTCTGCGGGGCTCCGCACGTGGACGACGTAGGGCAGTGGATGATGGTGATGTTGGTCGCGTAGCGGCGGATGGCCGGGATCATGTACTCGGCAGCTTCCGCGTGGGCATCGGGGTCGTCGGCGTGCCACGTGCCCCAATAGACGGTGTCGAGGCTATTGAAGAAGTCGAACGGGTGCATGCCGTTGACGGCGACGAGACGATCGCCCGGAACGAGCGTCGACGCAGGCCCGACGTGCGTGACGAGCAGGTCGAAGTAATTCGGATCTTTCGGGGCGACCGCGTGCGTCAGATCCGCGTCGCCCTCGTCGAAGCACACGGGAATCAGGCCTTGCCCGTTGATGCTGACCGGGCCGAAGACCTGCGTGTGCCAATCGTGGAGGCGATGAATCGCGGTCACGATGCCGTTCCAGAACGACCACGCATCTGGCGCGGTAGCGAGGCCGTCGAACGTGGCGAGCGCGTTCGGCAGGTAGTTCAAGCGGGAGTAACGCCCCCCAAAGATGTTGCTCATGCGACTCTGGAAATACGCGAGGACGTCGGCGCGCTCGCTCGCGGGTGGAAGGGGTGGAACGAACGGGTTGCCGTCGTTGCACCACCCGGTGCCGCAAAACTCGTTCGAGGCGCACGCCGAGTCGAACGGCGGCGAGCACGTCGAGAGCGCCTTGAACTGGCCGGACGCATCGAGCTCGAACGCGTCGACGTCGGCGCCGCTCGCTGTGATGACGAGCGACACCTCGGGGCTTCGGCTCCCTTGAAGCGAGAACGGGTTCGTCACCACCTCGTACCAGCCGTCGCTCGTCACGGTGCCGCTCGGGTAGAAGCGCGCGCCGAAGCTCGGTGCCCCTCCGTCGCTAGGGTAAGCGACGTTCACCGTGGCGACCACGCGATTGGTTCGCGCGAACATGTGGCCGACGTACGACGCGTCTTGCGCGGGAGTCGCGAGCGGAAAGCTCGCAGCGTTCTGCGTCGTGTTCACGTTGACGTACGCGGCCCCTTGAATGGCGTCACCCGCGTGGATGGCCGTGACGCCTTGCTGCGCCGTGACGTCGTCGAAGGTCTCGATGACGACCGCTGAAGGATCGAACGAGAAGTTCCCCGTGGGATCGAACGAACCCGCGTGTGCGGTAGTGCTCGCGCTGACGACGAGCACACCTACGACGACCATCGGCGCAAACCGCCGGAGCCCAACCATCCGTTGATCTTGCACGAAATGGAGGGAACCGGGTAGCGCCGACTTCGCGCTTTACACGTATGCTCGCGACATGCGTCGCGACAGCCGGGGTGTGGGGGTCGCCGAGTACGCGCTGCTCCTCTTCCTCGTCGTCGCCATTGCGGCGGGCACCTATCGGTTCGTGGGCGGCCGCGTGAAGCACGCTGGAAGCAAGACCAATCAGCAATTCGCGCAGGGCGCGACGAGCGGTGGAGCAGGCGGCGAGCAAGCGGCGGGAGGAGCAGGCCAGGCTGGAGCCGGTGGGGCCGCACAGTCTGGAGCCGCAGGTGGCGGCGGTGGAAGCGGCGCGGGTGGCAGTGGTGCGAGCCAAGGTGGTGCTGGCGGAGGTAAGGCAGAAACGGCTGGCGCAAGTGCTCCGGCCGACACCGATGACGTGGAGGCCGCCCAAAAGACGCCGCTTTGGAAGATCATCGGCGCGGTCTTTCTCGTGCTCTTCGCCGTCGGTGGCTTCTTCGCGTTTCGTAAGAGGAAGGCGTGATGCCACCCAAATAGGGTAGGCTCGTGCCATGGCGACCGAGGCACTCGTTGCCCAAGTGAAACAATTCGTTGCGCTCGCGAAGTCTGGAAAGCCGGATGACGCCTACATCGGTTACGCGACCCTCTTTCGAAGCGTGGAGTTCCGCACCTACCCTCTCGAGGAGCAACGGCAAGCCATCAAGCTGGTTGCAAACATCAAGGTGGCGCCGAGCAGGCCCACACCCGCGCAACTCGACGCGTTCCGCGCGGCGATTGATCCGTTGAGCGAGATCCTCGGCGGCCTCGGGGCCCCGGAAGACTTTCAGTGGCTCGGCATCTGCTGCATGGTCACCGGTGACGAGAAGCGTGCGGCGGAGCTCTTTCGCACGGGCCTCAAGCTCGAACGGGATCGGAACCCGCAGAGCGACTTGTGCGGCTCGCTGATGAAGTGGGTCGCCGCGGTCTGACGGCTAGCCCGTTCCCGCCTTCTTCTTTCCGTCGCGGGGTGCTGCCTTCTTCACGGGCTTGACGGAGCCTGGTGCGGCGTCTTCTTTCGCCGCAGGGCCTGAGGCGAGGCTACGCTTGAGCGCCTCGAAGAGGTCGATGATCTGCGCCTTGGGAGCCTCCTCGGCGACGCTGATTTCCTGCCCGGCCACCTTCTGGTCGACGGCCGTACGCACGCGATCCTGGTACTCGTCGCGGAACTGGTCGGCCTTGAACTCGGGGCGGGCGAGCTGCTCGATGAGCTTGTCAGCGAGGTCGAGCTCGATGTCCTTGAACGTGGCATCCGAGCCCACCCCCACCTCGTCGAAGCTCCGCACCTCATTCGCGTAATACACGTAGTGCATGATGAGGCCTTTTTGATGGTACGGCCGGATGAGGACGAGCTGCTCGCGCCCGTGCGTGCAGTAGCGGCCGACGGCGATCTTCCCGGAGCGCTTCATCGCTTGCGCGAGGAGCTGGTAGGCGCGGTCGCCGCCCTTGTCCGGGCCGATGTAGTAGCTCTTCTCCATGTAGACGAGATCGACGGTCGATTCGGGGACGAACTCGACGAGCTCGAGCGCATCCGTCTTGGCCGCTTGGAGCTTCTTCAGGTCGTCCTCGGTGAAGTGGACGTACTGGTCCTTGGCGAACTCGAAGCCCTTCACCATGTCGCTGCGTTCGACGACGACGTTGTCGACGGGGCATAGGTACTGTTGCTTCATTCGCCCCCCACACTTCTTGTGAAGCAGGTTGAACGAGACGTTCTGCGAGGATGCAGCCGTGTAGACCTTGAAGGGGATCGACACGAGGCCGAACGAGATGGTGCCTGAACCGATTGCGCGAGCTGCCATGGTCGCAAATGGTATCGATCGATAAACGAGATTGTCGACTATCTCGTAAGCAACCTGCTCAGGTGCTCAGCTAAAACCATGGGTGACGACAAGCTCGCGACGTATCGGGACAAGCGCGAAGCCGGCGCATCGCCCGAGCCGACGGGTGAGGAGCACCCCGTAGCGAAAGCCACGCGAACAGGCGCGTTCGTCGTTCATTTGCACGACGCCACGAGGCGCCACTACGACTTGCGCATCGAGATCGGCGGCGTCCTCTCGAGCTTCGCGATCCCCAAAGGTCCGGCGCTCGACCCTGCTGACAAGCAGCTCGCGATTCGCACGGAGGACCACCCCATCGAGTATCTCGACTTCGAAGCTGTCATTCCCGAAGGCAACTACGGGGCGGGTCCGATGATCTGTTGGGACCGCGGGATGATTCGCTATCTCGAGTCCACCGCGGAAGAGGGGCTCGCCGCCGGCAAGCTCGACTTCACGCTCTCCGGTTACAAGCTCCGCGGCCGCTACGCCCTCGTGAAGCTCGAGAAGTCCGAGAAAGGCAACGAGTGGCTCCTCATCAAGAAGGCCGACGCCTTCGCCAACCCGACCGATGACGTACGGGAGACGCAGCAACGCTCCGTGCTCTCAGGGTTGACCGTCGACGAGCTCGAAGGCGCTCCGGAGCTCGCGCGCATCGCGGAGGTGCTCGCCAAGGAGCTCGGCGCGGAGGTCGGTGAGGTCGACGGCCGCGCGATCTCACCGATGTTGTGCAGCTCCATCGAAGATCGCGGCGGGGAGGAGCCCACGTCCACCCTCCCCGCGTGGCTCAAGCAAAACTACACCTACGAGCTCAAGCTCGATGGCGTGCGCGTCATCGCCGAGAAGCGCGGTGACGACGTCCACCTCACGTACCGATCGAACCGCGACACGACGCTCGCGTATCCCGAGGTCGAGCGAGCCGTGCAGACGCTCGCGGCCGCGCGTGTCGTCCTCGACGGTGAAGTGGTCGCGTTCGACGAGAAGGGGCTCCCGAACTTTCAACGACTCTCGCAACGCATTCACCTGAGCGATGACCGGAAGAACAAAGCCTCATTCGGGGGTGGTAACGTCGGCTGGGCGGTCCTCGCCGTGCCCGTCGTTTATCTCGTGTTCGATGTGCTCGCGCTCGGGCCTTACGATCTTCGCAGCCTCCCGCTGATGGCGCGACGAGAAATCCTGCGGCGCGTCGTCCTCGGGAATGGCGTACTGAGGGTGCTCGACTTCCTCGACAGCGGCGGTGACGCCCTGCTCGACTTCTGTCGCGCCCGGCACATGGAGGGCATCGTCGCCAAGCGCGCAGAGTCACCCTATCGCGCCGGGCCGAAGCGCACGACCGACTGGGTGAAGGTGAAGTGTGAGCGTGACGAGAGCTTCGTGGTCATCGGATGGACGCGTGGCAACGACGGGCGCTCACGCCTCGGGGCGCTCGATCTCGGAGCCTATGAGGATGGCAAGCTCGTCGTGCGCGGCAAGGTCGGGAGTGGTCTCGACGAGCGCATGATCGATCAGCTCCTCGCGATGGTCGAGCCTCTGACGACGAAGGAGCGCCTCTTTGCGGGCAAGCTCGACGGCGCACCTAACGGCCGAACACTCGTGATGCCAAAGATCGTCGTGAGCGTGCGCTACCTCGGGTGGTCCGACGAGGGGCGCCTTCGCTTTCCCACCTTTCGAGGCATCGACTACGACCGCGCGCCGACCGACTGCCTCGCGGGCCCCCACGGGGACTCGGCGCATCTCCCCTCGCTCGAAGCCCCACGGTTTCGCAAGGAGCAGAAGGAGCGCGAGGACGCGGTCGCGCAATCCGCCGAGAGCCCGCAATCCGCCGAGGGCGCGCCGCCGTCGTCGATGACGTCGTGGCGAAGCTCCCATCCCCTCAAGCGTGCCGTCCTCACCAACCAGGACAAGGTCTTCTGGCCCAGCGAGGGCATCACGAAGGGCGACGTGTGCCGGTACTACGAGACAGTGTCGACGCTGCTCTTGCCGCACCTGCGCGACAGACCCGTCGTGCTCGTGCGCTATCCGGATGGGATCGAAGGCAAGAGCTTCTTCCAGTGGAACGTGCCGTGGGGATTCCCCGCCTGGGTGCGCCACATCCCGCTCGACGTCGACTCCGGCGAGTCCCCGATGAGCCGCGGCCCCGCAAGCCGCAAGCCCGAGACGAAGTCCAGCAAGCGCGTTTTTCTCGTCAACGATCTCGATGCGCTCCTCACGATCGCGAACCTTGGAGCCATCCCGCTTCATGTGCTCGCAGCGCGGGCTGGCTCGCTCGACGCGTGTGACTTCTGCACGATCGACTTCGACGTGGATCGTGCGACGCTTCAAAACGGCGTCACGCTCGCGCTCGAGCTTCGCGCCCTCCTCGAGCGCATTGGGCTACACGGCTACCCGAAGACGTCGGGGCAGCGCGGTCTACACGTGCTCATCCCCCTCGGCCCGAACGTCAGCTTCGACACGGCGCAGGCGCTCAATACCCTGCTTGGCCGGCTCGTGACCGCCAAGCATCCCGACATCGCGACGCTCGAGCGCGTGGTCGAGCGACGCGGCAACAAGGTCCTCGTCGACATTGGTCAAACCGGGCGTCGCCGAACGATCGTTGCGCCGTATTCCGTTCGAGCTCATCCGGGTGCGACAGTCTCCACGCCGCTCGCATGGGACGAGGTCACGCCGGACCTCGATCCCGCACGTTTCACGCTGCGCACATTCCCTGATCGCATCGCAAGCGTCGGGGTCGACCTCGCGCGCGGTGTCCTCGAGGACACGCCCGATGTCGCCCGTGCCGTGCGCGAGCTCGCCGGCATCGTCGATGTTCGAGCGTGATATCGTGACCGTGGATGCCTGGGATCATCGGCCTGCAAGCGGGCATCGTGTTCGCGAAGGACTTCCGGGTCGTTCGTAAGCTGAGCGAAGGGGGCATGGGAGCGGTCTACATCGTCGAGCAGCTCTCGACGGGCCGCGAGCGAGCGCTCAAGTTGATGCATCCGGAGCTCGTGGGCGACACGGGCTTGCGGGCGAAGTTCGTCCAGGAGGCGCGCATCGGGGCGCGCGTGAAGAGCGATCACGTCGTCGAGGTGGTGGCTGCCGGAGTGGACGAGGCCACGGGCGTGCCGTACCTCGCGATGGAGCTCCTCGAAGGCGAGGATCTCGAGACCCTCCTTGGCCGCGAGCCACCATCGAGCGATGGGGCGTATGCCGTTCTCGAGCAACTGTGTCACGCGGTCGCCGCAGCGCACGCGAGCGGCATCGTTCACCGCGATCTCAAACCGGAGAACGTCTTCTTACGCGCGGCGCGCAACGTCGACGGTGCGGCGATCGTGAAGGTGCTCGATTTCGGCATCGCCAAGGTCGTCGAGGAGGCTCGCACGAGCAACAACACCGGCGGGCTCGGGTCGCCCTATTGGATGGCGCCCGAGCAAACGGAGCGACGTGCCGCCATCACGCCGTCTGCCGATGTGTGGGCCATCGGGCTCATCGCGTTCAACCTCTTCACTGGTAAACCGTTCTGGCGCAGCGCCAACGATGACGCGTCGTCGCTCACGGCGTTCATGCGCGAGCTCGTGCTCGAGCCGATTCCACCTGCGTCTCAGCGCGCGATGGAGCTCGGTGCGGGCGATCGCCTGCCACCAGACTTCGACGCGTGGTTTGCACGCTGTGTGACGCGCGAGCCACGAGATAGGTTCACCGACGCGGGCGTCGCGTGGAGCGCGCTCGCCAGCGCAGCGGGCAAACGGTCGTGGGCGCTTCCCATTGCGCATGAACGAACCAAGCACACGGCTCCGCTCAGGACTGCAGACATGGCGCTCGCGCGAACCCTCCCGCATACGGGTGACGTCCCCGACGGGTCGGAAGACGATGAGCCGCAGCAGGTTCCCATCGCTTCGTCCAAGTGGCCGCTCATCGCCGGTGCTTTGGTCGTCGCGCTCTTGGGTGGTGCGGCGGTTTTGGCGATGCGAGCGAGCTCTACGCCACCGGTCGACTCTTCGGACGAACCATCATCGAAAACGACCGTCGCCGAGCTGCTTTGCCCCGATGGAATGGCGAGCATTCCGGGTGGCAAGCTGTCGATGGGATCGAACGATGGCGAGAGCGACGAGCGTCCCGTGCATGACGTCCAGTTGAACGCGTTCTGCATCGATCTCTCCGAGGTGACCGTTGCCCAATACGACGCGTGCGTGAAGGATGGCGGGTGCGCTGCCGCTGCGAAGACGGTCGAGTGGACCGGCATCCAGGCCCACGACCACGCGGTCTGGGACGGCTTCTGCAACGAAGGGAAGCCCGATCGCGCCGCGCACCCGATCAACTGCGTCGCGTCGGATCAGGCGCGTGCATTCTGCAAGCACCAGGACAAACGCCTCCCAAGCGAGTCCGAGTGGGAGCTCGCAGCACGCGGGAGCGAGGGCCGACCCTTTCCGTGGGGAAGCGAGCGCCCGAACGCCACGCTCCTCAATGCGTGCGGGACGGAGTGTGCGGCGAAGGCAAAGCTTCTCGACATCGAGCTCAGCGCTCTCTACCCGGGCGATGACAGTTACACGTCCACCGCGCCCGTACGCTCATTTCCCGCCGGGCGAACGCCAAACGGTGTCTTCGACCTCGGCGGCAACGTCAGTGAATGGACGGCAAGCCCGTATTGCCCTTACCCAGGAAGCAATTGCATGAGCGAAGTCCGCGCGACGCGTGGAAGCTCGTGGACGAGCGACGAGATGCGGGAAGCCCGTGCGACAGCTCGCATCAAGACCGCCCCTACGGCGCGGACCGCGGACATCGGTTTTCGCTGCGCGAAGTGAGGCGCGGGTCAGCCGAAAGGCTCGTCGAGCTTGTGCTTGAGCGCGACTGCAGCGATGCGGAGGGCATCCATCGGCTCGTGCATCTCGACGGGAAGGAGGTCGATCACGTTCTCGAGGCGCTTGGCTTCCGCGAGGGCCATGTCGAAGATCCAACGAACCTCGTCGAGACGCTCACGAAACGCAGCCCAGTCAGGAGCGAGCGCGTTGAGATCGTGAGCGAGTGCGCCCATCGTCTCCGCAACGTCGTTGATCCAGAGGTACACGCCAGCGAGGTAAGGCGCGAGGAGACCTTCACCCGCGAAGAGAGCCTCGTGGTCGGGGCTCTCGACGAAGCTCGCGACGCTTTCGAGGGCGCTCGCAGCCATCGCCAGGCTGCCCATTCGGCGACGAAGAGATACCTGCGCAGCGACCGCTGACGTGTCGACCGAATCGAACGCATTGCACGTTTGCTCCACCGAGCGAATTACAGCTGCGAGCGCTGTATGGCGTGCGCGGACTGCCTCGGACGTGGACTCCGAACGCGGGAGTGTCCCCACGTATGATTGCTCGTGGGGTGCTGCGGTCTTGAAAGCATCGATGTCGAGTGAGGTGACGAGCTCGTCGTCGTCTAGGAGGAACATCGAGAGGTCATCCGCAGCTGCACTCGAGAGCTTCATGGTCATTCCAGGTATGTCAAAAAGTGACTTGTGCCACATCGTTTAGGTCAATCGGTGAAGGATACTTGCCTACAAGTACGCGCAACGTAGCTCAATCATTCCCCATGCGCCCGTCTTTTTGCCGCATAGGGCACAAAGAACAAATGCGTAGCTATTACGCATGTCTGGGAGAGGGAGCCCCTCCCAAACTGCGTTTGGAGCCAATGCTCGACTACTCTTCGTTGACTGCAGAAAGTGCGGCTGCGGATGAAGCAGCTGGACGGACGCGGCCTTCGGTCTCCTCCTCCACGATGACGCGGAGGCTCTTGTATGCGGCGAGCCCCGTCCCCGCAGGGATGAGGCGGCCCATGATGACGTTCTCCTTGAGGCCTCGGAGGAAGTCCGTCTTGCCGTTGATGGCGGCTTCGGTGAGGACCTTCGTCGTCTCCTGGAAGCTCGAAGCGGAGATGAACGACTCCGTCGAGAGCGATGCCTTGGTGATGCCGAGGAGCAGCGGTTCCGCGATGGCCGGGCGCCCTCCACGCTCGATCACCTTGGCGTTCTCACGCTCGAAGATGTGCTTCTCGACCTGCTCGTCGATGAGGAACGGGGTGTCCCCGACGTCCTTGATGCGGACACGCCGCATCATCTGACGGACGATGACCTCGATGTGCTTGTCGTTGATGGCGACGCCCTGCAGGCGATAGACCTGCTGGATCTCGTTGACGAGGTACGCCGCGAGCTCCTTCTCGCCTTTGACGCGAAGGATGTCGTGCGGGTTCGCGGGACCGTCCATGAGAGGCTCGCCTGCGCGGACGCGATCGCCCGGCTGCACCTGGATGTGCTTGCCCTTGGCGATGAGGTACTCGCGCTGTTGATCAGGGAGCTGCTGCCCTTCCGGATCGAATGGCGTGATGACCACCTTGCGCTTGCCCTTGGTGTCCTTGCCAAACGACACCTCACCGTCGACTTCGGCGATGATGGCGTGGTCCTTCGGCTTGCGGGCTTCGAAGAGCTCGGCAACGCGGGGGAGACCACCCGTGATGTCCTGCGTCTTCGTCGTCTCGCGTGGGATCTTCGCGATGACCTCGCCGGCTTCGAGCGCATCGCCGTCTTGGACGACGATGTTGGCTCCGACTGGGAGAAGGTAGCGAGCGTCGAGCGTCGAGTGCGGGAGCTTGCGCGTCTCGCCATCGGTGCCCTTGATCGAGATGCGCGGGCGGAGATCCGCGGCGCGCGACTCGATGATGACCTTGCGTGAGAGGCCGGTGACCTCGTCGAGCTTTTCGACCATCGTGACGCCTTCGACGATATCACCGAACTTCGCGATGCCCGCGACCTCGGTGCAAATCGGCATGGCGAACGCGTCCCACTCCGCGAGGAGGTGGCCTGCGCGAACCTTCTCGTTCTCGGTGACCTTGAGGATGGCGCCGTAAACGAGGCGATGGTGCTCGCGCTCGCGACCGGTGTCATCCACGATGACGACCTCGCCGTGACGGTTCATGACGACGATGGTGCCGTCATGCTTGTGTGCGAGGTTCGCGCCGCGGACGCGGACGAAGCCTTCGGTGCGCGCCTCGAGCGAGCTCTGCTCGATCTTGCCGCGCGCTGCCGCGCCTCCGATGTGGAAGGTACGCATCGTGAGCTGGGTGCCCGGCTCGCCGATTGACTGGCTGGCGATGATGCCGACGGCCTCGCCGATGTTGACCTTGTACCCGCGCGCGAGATCGCGCCCGTAGCACTTGGCGCAGATGCCGCGCTTGTTCTGGCACGTGAGCACCGAACGAATCACGACCTCTTCGATGCCCGCGTCCTCGATCTTCATGACGAGGTGCTCGTCGAGCTCGGTGTTGTGCGGAACGAGCACTTCACCGGTGAGCGGGTCGACGCAGTCTTCGAGCGTCACGCGGCCGAGGATGCGGTCGCCGAGAGGCTGAATGACCTCGCCAGCATCCTCGAGCTTGGTGACGCGGATGCCGTCGAGCGTGCCGCAGTCGAACTCGGTGACGACCGCGTCCTGTGCGACGTCGACGAGACGACGGGTGAGATACCCGCTGTTCGCCGTCTTGAGGGCGGTGTCAGCGAGGCCTTTGCGCGCTCCGTGCGTCGAGATGAAGTACTGGAGCACGGTGAGACCTTCACGGAAGTTCGCCGTGATGGGCGTCTCGATGATTTCACCGCTCGGCTTGGCCATGAGGCCTCGCATCGCGGCGAGCTGACGGATCTGTTGCGTCGAGCCTCGAGCGCCCGAGTCCGCCATGATGTAGATGGGGTTGAAGCTCGGCTCGACCTGCTCTTTGCCGGTCTCCGGATCGGTGATCGTTTCCTTGCCGATCCCCTGCATCATCTCGGTCGTGACCTTGTCGGCGACGCCCGCCCAGATGTCGACGATCTTGTTGTAGCGCTCGCCGTCGGTGATGAGACCTTCTTGGTACTGGTCGATGACGCGCTGCACTTCGTCCTGCGCCTCCTTGAGGAGCACGCCCTTCGCGTCCGGGATCACCATGTGATCCATGCAGATCGAGGAGCCCGACCGGGTCGCGTACTCGAAGCCGAGTGAGCGGAGGCGGTCAGCGAGGAGCACCGTCGCCTTGTTGCGGTGCTTTCGGTAGCAGGCGTCGATGAGGGCCGAGAGTGCCTTCTTGTCGAGCGTCTTGTTGACGAGGTCGAACGACAGACCATCCGGCAAGATCTCGGAGATGAGGCATCGCCCCACCGTGGTCTGAACCATCTTGCGCTCGCCCGTTTCGGGATCGCGCACGCGGACGCGAATGCCCGTGTGGATCGTGATCTCGTCGTTGTCGTACGCCATGCGCACTTCTTCGGGCGACGAGTAGACGCCACGGAGAATGCCCGAAGTCATGCCCTTCTTGTCGACGATGAGCGTGCCCTCGCGATAGCTGCCCTTGGAGAACTTCTTCTCGCGGGTCGCATAGTAGAGGCCGAGGACGATGTCCTGCGTCGGGTTGATGATGGGGCGGCCGTTGGCGGGCGAGAGGATGTTGTTCGTCGACATCATCAGCACACGCGCTTCCATTTGCGCTTCGGTCGACAATGGGACGTGTACGGCCATCTGATCGCCGTCGAAGTCCGCGTTGAACGCCGCGCAGACGAGCGGATGGAGCTGGATGGCCTTGCCCTCGATGAGCACCGGCTCGAACGCCTGGATGCCGAGGCGGTGGAGCGTCGGCGCACGGTTGAGGAGCACGGGGTGCTCGCTGACGCACTCTTCGAGGATCTCGAAGACCTCAGGGCGCTCCTTCTCCACCATCTTCTTTGCAGACTTGATTGTGTTGACGAAGCCGCGCTCTTCGAGCTTGTTGTAGATGAACGGCTTGAAGAGCTCGAGCGCCATCTTGATCGGCAGCCCGCATTGATGGAGCTTGAGCGACGGGCCGACGACGATGACGGAGCGTCCCGAGTAGTCGACGCGCTTGCCGAGCAAGTTCTGGCGGAAGCGCCCTTGCTTGCCCTTGAGCATGTCGGAGAGTGACTTGAGCGGGCGCTTGTTCGGGCCCGTGATGGTCTTGCCGCGACGACCGTTGTCGAAGAGCGCGTCGACCGCCTCTTGGAGCATGCGGCGCTCGTTGCGGATGATGATCTCGGGCGCGTTGAGCTCGAGGAGGCGCTTCAAGCGGTTGTTGCGGTTGATGACGCGGCGGTAGAGATCGTTGAGATCGCTCGTCGCGAAACGGCCACCGTCGAGCGGCACGAGCGGCCGGAGGTCCGGCGGGAGCACGGGGATGACCGTGAGCATCATCCACTCTGGGCGATTGCCGCTCTCGCGGAACGCCTCGCACACCTTGAGGCGCTTGACGATCTTCTTGCGCTTCGCCTCGCTCGTCGCCGTGCGCATCTCGCCGCGGAGGAGCTCGCAGAGCTGGTGGACGTCGACGTGCTTGAGCATCTCGAGGACTGCCTCGCCGCCCATGCCCGCCGAGAACTTGTCGTCACCGTACTCTTCGAGGAGCTGGGCGTAGCGCTCTTCGCTGAGGAGCTCACCGTGCGCGAGCGCGGTCTCCTTTTGGTCGATGACGATGTACGCCTCGCAGTAGAGGACCTTCTCGAGATCCTTGAGCGAGACGTCGAGAATCGCCCCGATACGGCTCGGGAGGCTCTTCAAGAACCAGATGTGCGCGACGGGTGTCGCCAGGTTGATGTGACCCAGGCGCTCGCGGCGAACCTTGGACTGGATGACCTCGACGCCGCACTTCTCGCAGACGATGCCGCGGTGCTTCATGCGCTTGTACTTGCCGCAGTTGCACTCGTAGTCCTTCACCGGGCCGAAGATCTTCGCGCAGAAGAGCCCGTCACGCTCCGGCTTGAACGTGCGGTAGTTGATGGTCTCTGGCTTCTTGACCTCGCCGTGTGACCACTCGCGGATCTTCTCCGGAGAGGCGAGCGAAATGCGCATCGCGCTGAAGCTGAGCGGATCCTTGGGTTTCTCGAAGAAGCTGAAAATGTCGCGCATCTGGGTCTTCCTCTTATTCTTCCGCTGCTTGGTCGCGCGCCGCGCCCGGTTCAACCAACTCGACATTGAGACAGAGAGCCTGAAGCTCTTTGATGAGCACGTTGAAGCTCTCGGGGAGGCCCGGCTCCAGCGTGTATTCGCCTTTGACGATCGACTCGTACATGCGCGTGCGGCCCATGACGTCGTCGCTCTTGACCGTGAGGAACTCCTGGAGCGCGTACGCAGTGCCGTACGCTTCCATCGCCCACACTTCCATCTCACCGAGACGCTGCCCACCGAACTGCGCTTTGCCGCCCAGCGGTTGCTGGGTGACGAGCGAGTACGGGCCGATCGAGCGTGCGTGGATCTTGTCGTCGACCAAGTGGTGAAGCTTGAGCATGTACATCACGCCCACGGTCACTTCTTGATCGAACGCCTCGCCCGTGCGCCCGTCGAAGAGCACTGCTTGGCCGCTCGTCGGCAAGCCCGCGAGCGCGAGGGTCGTCTTGATTTGCGACTCCATCGCGCCGTCGAACACGGGGCTCGCGTAGTGGATGCCGCGGCGAAGCTTGGCCGCGACCTGGCGGCACTCTTCGTCGCTCATCTTCTGCGTCCACTTGGCGATCTCGGGATCGCCCTCGTAGATGCGGATGATGTGCTGGCGAATCTGGTCTGCGCCGAACTTCGCCTCGAGCATGTACTTCAGCTGAGCGCCTAGAACGCGCGCGCCCCAGCCAAGGTGGGTCTCGAGGATCTGCCCGACGTTCATGCGGCTCGGAACACCGAGCGGGTTCAGCACGATGTCGACGGGAGTGCCGTCTTGGAGATACGGCATGTCCTCTTCGGCCAAGATCCGCGAGATGACGCCCTTGTTGCCGTGGCGCCCCGCCATCTTGTCGCCGACCTGGAGCTTGCGCTTGATGGCAATGTAGACCTTCACCATCTTGATGACGCCAGGCTGGAGCTCGTCGCCCTTGCTCAGGCGATCGATCTTGTCGCGGAAGTGCTCTTCGCGGACTCGGACGACCTCGTCGAGCTCGGTGAGCTTCTGCGACACGTCCTCGCCGCCTTCGAGCGGAAGCTCCGCCCAGTACTTGCGTGGGACGGGGACGAGCGTCTCCTCGGTGAGCTCGACGCCTTTGGCGAGGAGAACCTTGCCCTTGTCGTCGACGAGCTTGCCCGTGGTTACGCGACCGACGAGCGTCTTCATCACGCTTCGGAAGAAGCTGTCACGAAGGATGGCGATTTCCTCGTCGCGCATGCGCTCGAGGCGCATCCGCTCGTGGTCCTCGATGTCCTTGGCGCGCTCGTCCTTCTCGGTGTTGCGACGTGAGAAGACGCGAGCGTTGATGACGATGCCGCTGACGCCCGGGGGGACGCGCAGCGAGCTGTCACGGACGTCGCCGGCTTTCTCACCGAAGATGGCTCGAAGGAGCTTCTCTTCGGGGGAGAGCTGCGTCTCGCCCTTCGGCGTGATCTTGCCGACGAGGATGTCGCCCGGCTTGACCTCGGCACCGATGCGGACGATGCCGCTCTCGTCGAGGTCCTTGAGGGCCTCTTCGCCGACGTTCGGGATGTCACGCGTGACTTCCTCTTTGCCGAGCTTCGTATCGCGCGCGAAGCACTCGAACTCTTCGATGTGGATCGACGTGAAGACGTCGTCCTTCGCGATGCGCTCGGAGACGAGGATCGAGTCCTCGAAGTTGTAACCCTGCCACGGCATGAACGCGACGAGCACGTTCTGGCCGAGCGCGAGCTCACCCATGTCGGTCGACGGGCCGTCAGCCAGGACTTCACCCGCGTGGACGTGCTCGCCGGCACGCACGATGGGCTTCTGGTTGTAGCAAGTCGACTGGTTGCTCCGCTGGAACTTGAGGAGCGGGTAGATGTCGGGGAGGTCCGGCTTGTCACCATCGGGGCGAACGACGATGCGCGTGGCATCGACGCTCTCGATGGTGCCGTCGCGACGGGCGAGCGTGCAGACGCCGCTGTCACGGGCGAGCTTGCCCTCCATGCCGGTGCCCACGTACGGCGCATGCGTGCCGATGAGGGGAACGGCCTGGCGTTGCATGTTGGCGCCCATGAGCGCGCGGTTCGCGTCGTCGTGCTCGAGGAACGGAACGAGCGCGGCAGCGACGGACACCATCTGGTTCGGCGCGACGTCCATGAGCTGGACCATGTCGGGCGTGACCATGTGGAAGTCACCGTTGAGTCGGGCCGAGACGAGCGAGTCGCGGAACTTGCCCTTCTCGTCGATCGACGCGGTGGCCATGCCGATGTACTTGCCCTCTTCTTCGAGAGCGGAGAACCACGCCACGTCGTCGGTGACGCGTCCGCCTTCGGCGAGGCGGCGATAGGGCGTCTCGACGAACCCGAACTCGTTGACGCGGGCGTAGGTCGAGAGCGACGCGATGAGGCCGATGTTCGGACCTTCAGGCGTCTCGATGGGGCAGATGCGGCCGTAGTGCGTCGGGTGCACGTCGCGTACTTCGAACCCTGCGCGCTCGCGGGTTAGACCACCCGGCCCAAGCGCGGAGAGACGCCGTTTGTGGGTGACCTCCGAGAGCGGATTGGTCTGATCCATGAACTGCGAGAGCTGCGAGCTGCCGAAGTACTCTTTGACGACGGCTGAGACGGGCTTCGCGTTGATGAGGTCGTGCGGCATCAGCGTGTCGATCTCTTGCGACATGCTCATGCGCTCTTTGATGGCGCGCTCCATACGGACGAGGCCGATGCGGTACTGATTCTCCATCAGCTCGCCGACGGCGCGGACGCGCCGGTTGCCGAGGTGATCGATGTCATCGACGCTGCCGCGCCCGTTCTTGAGCTCGATGAGGTGGCGAACGGTCTCGAGGATGTCCTGAGCCGTGAGCACCGTCGTGTCGAGCGGTGGGCGCTGCTCCTCGGGCAAGTCGCGGTAGAACTTGTAGTTGAGCTTCAGCCGGCCGACGCGAGAGAGGTCGTAGCGCTCGGGGTTGAAGAAGAGGTTGTTGAAGAGCTGCTTGGCAGTCTCGAGTGTGGGCGGATCACCAGGGCGGAGGCGCCGGTAGATCTCCATGATCGCGTCTTCGGTCGTCTTCACCTTCTCGGCGAGGAGCGTGTCCCTCAGATACGAGCCGACGTTCAGACCGTCGATGAAGAGGATCTTGAACTCATCGATGCCCGCGTCGCGGAGCTTGTCTAGCTTGGCCGGGCTGAGCTCCTCGTTGCACTCGAGGAGGACCTCGCCGGTCTCTTGATCGACCACGTCGTGCGCGGCGACCTTCCCCTGGAGCTCTTCCGGGTCGACCTGAAGCCGGTCGACCTTGCCGTCCTTGAGCTTCTTGATCGCGGCCTTCGTGAACTTGGTGTTCTTCTTGACCACGATCTCGCTGCCGACCTTGATGTCGCGCGTGGAGCGCTGGCCTGCGAGCAAGTCGTATTCGACGCTCTTCGAGTACTTGCCGCCCTTTTCCACGTACACCGTCTCGGTGTTGTAGAAATAGTTGAGCAGATCCTGCGTCGAGTAACCGAGGGCGCGGAGGAGCACCGTCGCGTGCATCTTCCGGCGGCGGTCGATGCGGACGAAGATGATGTCCTTTGGGTCGAACTCGAAGTCGAGCCACGAGCCGCGGTAGGGGATCACGCGGGCCGAGTAAAGGAGCTTGCCGCTCGAGTGGGTCTTGCCCTTGTCGTGGTCGAAGAAGACGCCGGGGCTACGGTGGAGCTGGCTGACGACGACGCGCTCGGTGCCGTTGATGATGAACGTACCGGTGTCGGTCATCAGCGGGATCTCGCCGAAGTAGACCTCTTGCTCGGCGATGTTGCGGACGATGCGCTGACCGGTGTCGTCGGTGTCGTAGATCATGAGCTGCGTCGTGACCTTGATCGGCGCGGCGTAGGTCATCCCTCGCTGGCGGCACTCCTCGACGTCGTACTTCGGCTTCTCGAGGTTGTAGCTGACGAAGACGAGCTCGCTCGTCCCGTTGAAGTCCTTGATGGGGAACACGCTGCGGAAGACAGCTTGCAGCCCAACCTCCTGCCGATCGCCGATCGGGATGTTGGATTGGAGGAACTTGTCGTAGCTCGTCTTTTGGATGTCGATGAGATTGGGAATCTCGATGACCTTTTGGATCCTGCCGAGGTTCTTACGAATACGAAAATTGCTCTGGATCGCCGTCGTCATCGTCGCGCCTCGAGTGCTTCGCTGATTGTGACTAAGAGAAAGCCTGCAAAGATAAGAATCGAGAGGAGGCTTCGCCAGCCCCCTCCCGACACCACACCGACCGACTACTTCAGCTCGACCTTGGCCCCTGCGTCCTCGAGCTTCTTCTTCATCTCTTCCGCTTCGGCCTTGTTCACGCCGTCCTTGAGCTGCTTGGGGGCGCCGTCGACGAGGTCCTTGGCTTCTTTCAGACCGAGGCCGGTGATCTCGCGGACCACCTTGATGACCGCGATCTTCTTGTCGGCCGGGGCCTCTTTGAGCTCGATGGCGAATTCCGTCTGCTCTTCTGCAGCGGGAGCGGCTGCTGCAGCGGGACCCGCGACGCCAGCGACGGCAACGGGAGCGGCTTTGACGCCCCACTTGTCTTCGAGGGTCTTGATCATCTCAGCGAGCTGGATGACGGGCATGTTCGAGAGGAAATCGACGACTTGTTCTTTGGTAATCTCGGGCATTTGAATTCTCCGTGGCGTGATTAGGAAGTTTTTCGCTCTTTTGCGGCCAGTACGTACGCAAAGTTCTGAGCGGGGGCATTGAGCTGCACGACGAAGTTCTGCAGCGGCGCCTGAAGCGTCGCGAGCAGCATCGCGCGGAGCTCGTTCTTTCCGGGCATCGTCGCGAGCTGGTCCTCGACGGCTTTTGCGTCGAGCACCGTGCCCTCGATGAGGCCGGCTTTGATGGTGAGCTTCTCTTCGTCCTTCTTGAAGGCCTTGACGACCTTTGCGCCTGAGCTCGGGTCTTCGTAGCTCCACGCGATGCCCGTCATACCGACGAGCGCTTTGGCAATCTTACCTTCGTATGCCGTGCCTTTGATGGCGTGTGTGACGAGCGTGTTCTTGACGACTTTGTAATCGACGCCGGCCTTGCGGAACTCGGACCGAAGCTTGGTCACCTTCTCCACGCTCATTCCCTTGAAGTCGAGAATGACCGCGGCCGTCATCTTGTCGAAGCGCGTCTTGATCTCGCCGATCTGCTTTTCTTTGGCTGCCTTCTCCATGTCAGGCCTCCTCTTGGTGGCCCATGAACGGCGCTGGGTCGATGCGTACGCCTGGGCCCAAAGTCGAGCTCAGCGTGATGCTGCGTAGGTAGGTGCCTTTGGCGGTCGACGGCTTGGCTTTGACGAGCGCTTGGATGATGGCGTGCGCGTTCTCCGCAAGGGCGTTCTCTTGGAAAGACGCCTTGCCGATGCGCGCTTGCACGATGCCAGCTTTCTCGACGCGATACTCCACCTTGCCGCCCTTGGCCTCACGCACGGCTTGACCGACGTCGAACGTCACGGTGCCGACCTTCGGGTTCGGCATGAGCCCGCGCGGACCGAGAACACGGCCGAGCTTGCCCACTGCACCCATCATGTCGGGCGTGGCGATGACGCGATCGAAGTCCATGAAACCTTCGTTGACCTTGGCCACCATGTCGTCGGCACCGACGAAGTCGGCTCCGGCCTCGCGTGCCTCGCGGTCCTTTTCGCCACGAGCGAACACGAGGACACGAACGGTTTGCCCGGTCCCGTGAGGCAGAACGATCGCACCACGGACCATCTGATCGGCGTGTTTTGGATTCACGCCCAGACGCACCGCGATGTCGACCGTCTCGTCGAATTTGCCGAACTTCGCCTTCTTCACGAGCGAAGCGGCCTCCTCGACGCTGTACTTGCGCGTGTGGTCGACGATTTCGTCGGCCTTCGCACGGTTTTTTGACACTTTTGCCATTGGCCTCCTGTTGCGATCTTTGGATCTCCCACCGTTGGTCGAGCGAGCATTCGCCGACGCGGTGGTGGTGGGGGTTTCGTTGCTACTTCTCGACTACGTCTATGCCCATGCTCCGCGCCGTGCCCTTGACGGTGCGAATCGCTGCTTCGATGTCGGTCGTGTTCATGTCCGACAGCTTTTGCTTCGCGAGATCGCGAACCTGAGCCATCGTGACTTTGCCGACCTTGACCTTGTTCGGTTCCTTGGAGCCCGCGCCCGGCTTCTTGTTGGTGGAGAGGCCTGCCGCCTTCTTGAGGAGGACGCTCACGGGCGGCGTCTTCATGATGAAGGTGAAGCTGCGGTCGGAGTAGACCGTGATCACCACCGGGATGATCATGTCGCCGCCGGCGGTCTTCGAGTTGAAGTCCTTGCAGAACGTCATGATGTTGACGCCGTGCGCGCCGAGCGCCGGGCCCACCGGAGGAGCCGGATTGGCCTTCCCGGCGGGCAGCTGAAGCTTCACGTATCCAGTTATCTTTTTCATGCGCTCTTCTCGACTTGTGCGAAGTCCAGCTCGACCGGTGTTGCACGGCCGAAGATCGAAACTTTGACGCGTAGCTTCTGCTTGTCCGGGTTGACCTCTTCGACGGTGCCCGAGAAGTTCGCGAACGGCCCATCGATGACGCGGATCTGATTGCCCGCTTCGAACGAGACGCGCGGCTTCACCTTCACGGCGCCCTCGACGATGATCTTGCGAAGATCATCAATCTGCGGAGGCTTCACCTCTTGCGGGCGCTGGTTGCCGATGAACCCCGTGACCTTCGGGGTGTCCTTCACGAGGTGCCAGGCCTCCTCGCTCATCTCCATCTCGACGAAGACGTAACCCGGGAAGCTGTTCTTCTGGCGGACGCGTGACTTGCCACCCGCGCGCGGCTCGCTCACCGTTTCAGTGGGGATGAGGATCTCGCCGAAGCGATCCTCCATGTGATGCTCTTTGATTCGCTGCTGAAGAGCGTCGCGCACCTTGTTCTCGAAACCCGAGTACGTGTGGACGACAAACCACTTCTTTGCCATGGCGACCCCAGAAGATTCATTTGCTGCAGTGTTCACTGTCATGACCCGTAAACGTGTTTGGTGACCCAGAGCCAAAACTGATCCATCAACGCGAAGAAGATGGTGGCGAAGGCGGTGGCGATGATGACGACGGTCGTCGAGTTCGTGACCTCTTGACGGCTGGGCCATGTGACGCGCGTGAGCTCCTCGGCGATCTCCTCGATGAGCGTTCGTACCTTCTTGTGGCGCCAGTAGTAGATCGCGACGCCGACGCCGATCACGCCACCCGCGATGACGACCACCTCGTCGACCGGCTCGACCCACTGGCCGAACCACCCGGGCTTCCACTGCGCGGTCTTGAACCATGCGTAGTCGATGACCTTGGTCGACAGGAACGCGATGGCGATCGCGCCGGCCATGTACGCGGCGTAGACGTAGCGCCGATAGCCGAGCTGCACGGGGGCAGTCGGCGCGGGGCCGTTGTCGTCGGGCTTCGTCTCGACGATGGGCTTCGGCTCGACGGTAGGCTCGAGCCCGACCACTTCCTCTTCACCAGAGGGGGCCTTCTCGTCCTCGTCGTCGTCTTTCTTCTGCTCTTCGTCGGTTGCCATGTTGTTTTCGTCGTTCGTGTCGGTGTTGCAGGGGCTGGGGGGCTCGAACCCACGACCTGCGGATTTGGAATCCGCTGCTCTACCAACTGAGCTAAACCCCTAAACTGCTTATTTCGT
>Ga0302326_10002366_pt1 | contig 46191 bp, 39 predicted proteins | sample Palsa_T0_3_FD_202264 | JGI IMG/M metagenome (GOLD analysis project Ga0302326, IMG submission 202264) | Peat permafrost microbial communities from Stordalen Mire near Abisko, Sweden - Palsa_T0_3 | ecosystem: Environmental > Terrestrial > Soil > Palsa > Peat permafrost | place: Sweden: Abisko... | reverse complement strand
GGAAATCGCGGACGTGCTTGATCTGAGCCAGATTGAGCCGGCTTCCGGCCACGTCAAAACGCAACGAGCCGTCGCTCCACGCGTGGGCGGTGTGATTGTAGACGCCGCTCGCGGTGACGCGGCCGGCCGCGCCGCGAAGGTCGGCATTGGAAACCTCCAGCGCTGTCGCGGAGAATGTCACGTCGGCGCGCGCGGTGTCGAAATGCTCACCGTACGCGGTGATATTCTGCGCATCCAGATTGGCGGAGGCGAGCGGCGATTCAAAGGAGCCGGACACGTGAACAGTCCCGGAGACGGAGCCGGTGACGGGCGTCTCGATGCCATTCTGTTCCGCCAACGTCTGAAGATCGGCGCGGCTCACCGAGAGTAACGCCGACAGGCTGCTGGAGTCTTCCAGGCGCCAGGCATGCAGGCCAATCCGTCCCTGGCCTTCCAGACGCATCTTGCCCTGTTCGATCACCAAGGTGCGGAAATCGGCGGCGGACGGGTCGATATCGAAGCTCGCGGTAACATGATCAAACTGGCGCTCTCCCAAAGTGAATCGGCCGATGGATGCCGTCCCTGAGATCTTGGGGCTCGGGAGCGGTCCGGAAACGGTGCCGTCAAACGTCATGGCGCCGCCCTCGAGCGCGACCGGCAACTGTTCGGGGGGCGTATCGCCGAACAGCGCAAAAAGGGGAAGAAAGTCGTTCAGGTTTTTCGAAGTCAGGTGGATCGCAAGACGCTCGCCGAGCGTTCCCGATGCGGCGACGTGGCTGGACCCGAGATCGATCTCCGAAGTTCCCAACTGGATCTTACCGGCGCTCTGATCATAGTCGACGGCTACCTCGCCCTTGAGCGGCACGCTGTGGGGATCGGGAGCGATTTCGAGTTTGCCGCTCGCAGTGATACCGCCGAGGCGCGAGTGGGCCACGATTCCGCTGAAATGGATCGGCCCGCTCAGGATGCCGTTTAACTCTCCGGTCTCCCGGCCGTCGGATTGAGCCAGAGCCCGGAGCGATAAATCCTGGACCGCGCCGTCGATCGCCAGCTTGCGGACGTCCTGGAGCTCGGCCGATCCCCGGAAGCGTCCGCCCAAGGCGGAAAGGTTCAAATCCTGAAGCCGCACCTTCGACGGAGCCGCTTCCACGCGCGACGTCAGCGCGACATTTCGGACGGCGACATTGTTGAAGGTGTAAGCGAGCCCCTTGCCTGCCAGCTTGCCTTCCAGCTTGTACTGAAAAGGACCGCTCTCGACAGTCGCGCGGCCTTCGAACGAGAGGTCGCCGACCGGCTCCAGAGGAAACCCAAAGGCCTTTTTCAAATCATTTATTCCGGCAGCCGCAGTGAGGTTGAGCACCGCGCGCGGGTGGGAAAAGTTGTCGAGTACGCCCTGGGCGTGCACGTTCCAGTCCGCACAGACCAAGCCGGCCTCGAGTATTCGAATCGCTTTTCGTTCCAGCGCCAGCTTGCTTGTGAATCCGAATGCAACCGAGTTTTGAAGCCGCGGCGAGGAGACCCGCGTTTCCCGCGCCGAAATCGCCGCCAAATAACGCGGCCCGACAGTTTCATAGACAATCGAGGCTTCGACGCCATCGCCCTGCAGATCCAGCGGAAACTTTTGGGAATTGTAGTCGATCATCCCGTCGCGCGCCTCGAAATGGCGCAGCTTGAGGTCCAGCAGCCGATCCGCCCAATTCTTTTTGAAAGGCCTCGGCGGCGAGGGAACGTTGGTCGAGCCGTCCGGGGCCACGGAAACGCGCAGTTGCGGCTTGCTAAGACGCAACGACGCGATGTCCACTTGTTTCTTCAAGGCGGAAATGATCTTCAATCCGATCTGAATCTTGTCCGCGCGGAACAGGGGAGGAGCGGAAGCAGGCTCGGCGCCATGCACGATGAAGGGCGTCACTTCCACGGTGAGGGAATGCCAATCATAATCGAACCGGCCGATTTCGACGCGGCCTCCGGTGGCCTGCTCGGCCACCGCTACGATTCTCTCCCGGACCTTATTCTTGAACCAGCCGGACCGCGCCACGATCACGAACCCGCCACCGGCCGCCAGCAAGACGACCAGCAAGCCCAGCAGGGTGAACGTCGAGATCTTGAGGGCGCGGCTCACCGGAGCGCCTCGTCATGGTAGTGGATGGCGACCTGCAATCGCGTGTCTGCGAGCCAGCGGTCGAGGCTCTCGTCGATGCGCTGCTGCGTGAGGAGCTCGGTAATCTGCGATCGCACCTCGCTCAGCTCCGGCGCCGGCTTGGAACCCTCTTGGCGAAACTCGGGGAGCTGCTGCTCGTAATAAGCACGCACTTCGGAGTCCAAGATCTGGATGCCCGGACGGAAGCGGTAATCGATGAAGCGCAGGACCGTTAGCTCCCACAGCAGGCGCTCTTTCAAATCCTCTTCGGTGATTCGGTAGCGCTGCAGCGCGTCCTGATACTGCGCATCGCCGGCAAAATTGGCTTTTACATCCTGCAACGAAGGGTCTGCATCCGCCAGGACCGGTAGCGGGTAGTGGCTGAACTCCATATCGCGTTTGATGAGAGTTTGCTCGATCAGCCGGTCCGCCGCTTTTTTTCTTTGAACCGCCGCCAGGTCCAGCGATTCGTGATTGAGAAAATCGGTCACGCGCACTTCCAGATCGATCTGCCCCTCGGTAATCACCTGGTTGCCGACGGAAATGGCGACGCGATCGATGATCTCGGCCGGAAGTAGGGTCGAGAAAACCAGCAACCAGATTAATCGAAAACGGCCGCAGGCTGGGCGCGTCATCAGAATGCCTGCCCGAGTGAAAAATGGAACTGAAATATGTTAATGCGCTGCGTAACTTGCTGTCCGCCGCCGTACAGCAACTGATTTTCGGTGCCGGAGAATCCGAAGAAGCGCGGGGAATTCGGACTGAGGGAAAGATCCAGCCGGACCGGCCCGACCGGGGTGCGGTAACGGATGCCGAAACCGAATGCCGCCACGCCGTAATCGAAATCCTGGAGCCCGTTCTGGCGAAATCGCAGGCTGATTTTATTCACGGCGGAATAAACATTGCCGTCGTCGTTGAACAACACGCCGGTCAGGTTATCGCCGACGAGCGGGAAGCGCAGTTCCACGGTGTTCACGAACAGAGCATTGCCGCCGATCGGGAACCCCGTTATCGGGTCGCGCGGACCGGCCTGAAAATCGGGGAAAGCGCGATCGGAAAACGCGCCGCCACCGAAGAACCGTTCAGCCAGCGGGATTTCCGGAAGGCCCGCATAACGTTCGATCATTCCGAAGCTGGTGGATCGCGCCAGCACTACATCCCTGCTCAGGGGATAGTAGGTGGAATTGCGCGCCACCACGCGCCCGAATCCGGTTTGGGATCCCAGCAGGTTCGAAGCCAGGGCCAAGTCCAAAGTGTTGTACATCCCGCGGTGCGCGTCCAGAGGATCGTCGCGGCGGTCCTGAATAAAAGTAGTAGAGACGAATCCGACGCGGACCGGCTGCGAGAGCAGCGGAATCAGCTCGGGCTCCACCAGCGGGATTCCGAGGACGTTCACCTTACGAAACGTGAACCGATATTGAACCGTGTATTGGCGCGAAAGCTTGTCGCTCAATTGCACCGATCCCTCCTCGCGGCGGGCCGAGAAGGTGCGCACGTTGTGGGAGCGGTCGAATAGCGCGGTGAATTGAAGAGTCAAGCTGGGGTTGCCTTCGAACTGCGGCGCCACGTAGGTGCCCAGGGCGCGCTGTTCGAGCGTCGAAAACAAGGTCTGGACACCGATGGTGTGGCCCAATCCGAGAAAATCGAGCCGGCTTACTCCAAACGATACGCGCGGGCTAAACCCGTTGGTTCCAGCCGGAGAATCCAGCGTCGTGGTGCCTCCGCCGATGCGCCCGATTTCCGCGCCGATCCCATAGGTAGTCGAGTACCGCGCGGCTTCCTCCATGGAGTAAAGAACGTATTTGTCGGGTTCCTCGCCTTCCGGATTTTGGAGGGCGTCGTCGACCCTGGCGAAGATTCCCAGGTCGTAGAGTCTCCGTTGACTGCCCGTAATTTTATCTCGCGATAGGGGATCTCCGGGCTGAAGGTCGATCCGGTTGCGCACAATATCCGGCCGCGTTCGCGTGAGACCGCTGATCAGAACATCGCGGACGAACTCGCGGCGTCCTGGCGTGACGCTGAACTTGAGATTCACGTAGTTCGGCTCGCGCGCCGGTTCGGACGTGAACTCGAAAGCGGCTTCCGGATAACCGAGGTTGTAGTAATAGTCCAGAACGCTGTCGCGATCCGACGCGACGTTGAGGTCGCTGTAGGGTTGGCCGGCGGTGGAATGCAGAATCAAAAGCAAAGCCGCCCGGTCCGTCTCCGAGATCCCTTCCAGATCCAGATTCGAGACGAACCATTGGGGTCCTTCCTTGATTTCGATGAAAAGAGCGATCTGTCCCTGCTTGCCGGCAAAGTCGTCGACCTCCTTGGACGTCACTTCGATGTCGCGAAAACCGTTCGCGCGATAAACCTCGCGCAATGAGTTGAGATCCCTCTCCAGAGTAGCCCGGCTATAGCGCCCGTGCCGGTATCGAATGAGGGTAGCTGGAATGATCGACATGCGCTCCCGCAGCGTGGCGGAGTCGAAATAGCGATTCCCTTCGATCTCGAGCTTCACGATTTTGTGTTGCGGTCCGCGGTCGACGATGTAATCGATGAACTGCTCGCCGGTGGGGAGCGATGCCGTGTTGTAGGTCACCTGCGCGTCGAAATATCCCTGGGACTGGAAGTAGGAGGCCAGATCACGAGTACCCTCCTCTAGCAGGTCCTTGTCCACGGACCGCTCCTCATAGATCGGCAATAGGGATCGAAGTGTTCCCGCCGAGACTTTGGCATTCCGCACCTGCACCTGTACCTGAGGACCGATATTGAACTCCAACTCCGGCGTGACGCTATTGGTTTCGGGATGATACTCCAGTTTCACCAGCGTTACCCTGGCGAGGAGATGCTCGTGTTTGGGATACCACGAACGGATATTATCGACTCCGGACAGCAACCGGGTTTCGGTAAGCGATTGCCAACCCAGAAATCCGCGCAAACGCTTCCAGCCCGCGGATAGAACGAGTTTGTCGATAGGGCGTTCGGATTGGCCCTCGGCGACCAGGCCGTCGAACTTGGCGCGTTTTCCGGGCACAATTGTGAAATCGATTTTGACCTGCTGCGTGGCGTCGCTGAAGGCCACGTCCGGCTGGACCGCGGCGTGATAGAAACCGTTCCGCCGCAGCACGTCCACAAGGCGGTCCGCGGCCGTTTTCACTTCACCGTCGACATAGTCGGCGCCCAACAGCAATTTAGTCGCGATGATCATTTGTGTCTGGTTGGGAGGGTCCGGAACGCCGACCACGGCGACGTCTCCAATAAAGTAGCGGGGCTTGGTGATGATGACCAGGTTCACACCGGAGGCCGAGCCTGTGGCGTCGACGGAGATGTCGGCATACTCGCCGGTTTGAAAGAGGCGTTGAATGGCATCCCGCACGTCCGAGCCGCGCAACTCGCTCCCGGCGTGCAGCGGGATTATGGCCATCAATTGATCGAAAGTAAGAGGCTGCCGTTCGGGATCGAATTTGACGCTGGCGATCGGCTTGCCCTCGAACTCTTCGGGAAGAGCGCTCAAAGTCCTCCCGCCAAGCGCGAGGAGCATGGGCACACCGACCCACCAGCCCAGCCGGGTCGACACTAGGGTCCATCTTAGCGCAACGGCTGGTACCATCTGGGTGTATGACTCCGCGGTTTTTCGAGCGTTACTCGCGCCAGATCCTATTCTCCGGCGTCGGCGAAACGGGGCAACTACGCTTATTGGACGCGCGCGTGGCGGTGGTCGGTTGCGGCGCTTTGGGCAGCTTTCAGGCGGGTGTGTTGGCGCGGGCGGGTGTCGGCTGGGTCCGAATCATCGATCGCGACTACGTCGAGCTGAGCAATCTCCAAAGGCAATGGTTGTTCGATGAAAGCGACGCGGAGCAGGGCCTTCCCAAGGCGATCGCGGCGGCGCGGCATCTGGCGTCGGTGAACGGCGACATCCAAATTGAACCGCTGGTGGCGGATCTCACCGCGGAGAACGCGGAGGAGTTATTGGGCGGCGTGCAATTGATTTTGGACGGCGCCGACAACTTCGAGACGCGCTATCTCATCAACGATTATTGCGTGAGCCATCGCGTTCCGTGGATCTACGGCGCGGCAGTGGGAAGCTACGGAATCACGATGCCGGTGATGCCCGGCGCAACCGCCTGCCTGCGGTGCATTTACCCCGAGCCGCCGGCTGGCGCCCAACCCACGTGCGAAACCGCGGGAGTGCTGGGCCCGGTCACGGCGCTGATCGCGAGCCTGCAAGTGAGCGAGGCCTTGAAGATGCTCTGCGGCGTGGCGCCGTCGCGTAAAATTACGACGGTGGATGTCTGGTCGGGCGAGATCCGCCAGGTGGCGCAGCCGGGTCCTGGCGACGACTGTCCGGCCTGCGTGGGGCGCGAGTTTCCGTATCTGACAGGGCGGACGCGAGTCCCCATCAGCTTGTGCGGCCAAAACGCCGTCCAGATCCACGAACGCGCCCGGCCGCTGGACCTGCACGATCTGGCCGTGCGTCTGGCGCCGCTGGGAGCGGTGCGCGCGAACGGCTTCGCCCTGCGCTTCGAAACCCCGCCTTACAACCTGATGGTGTTTCCCGACGGCCGCGCGATTATCAAGGGGACCACCGATATCGGCGTCGCGCGGAGCCTGTATGCGCGCTTTATCGGAACGTGAAGCGACTGAAGCGAGCATGGAAAAAGTGACTGGAATCGGAGGTTTGTTTTTTCGGGCGCGAAACCCGAGGCGTTAGCGCAATGGTAGCGCAAACGCTTGGGCATTCTGCATGTACCTCCCAGCTACGATGAGTTGCCCTGGCAGAAGCCGGGCCGACCGCACTCGCTCCGTTCCCCGAGACGAAGGCACCGCAATCGAGCTTTGGTAACCGGCTGGAATGGACGGGCAGTGTTAATCCGTCGTTGCGCGGGTAGCGCATCGGCGCTAAGCTCGAAGTGGAAAGGCGCGAAAGCATGCGTCGATTGTTGTTGGTTTTGGTTCTCATCTCGCTTCCGCTCGCCGCGCAACGCGGAGGGCACGGCGGCGGGGGAGGCATGCGCGGCGGTGGTGGTATTTCCCGCGGCGGTGGTGGTATTTCGCGCGGCGCTGGCTCGATCGCGATCCGCTCCGGCGGAAACTTCGGTGGCTATCGCGGCGGCTTCACGCGCCAGACTGTCTTTCGCGGCAGCTTCGGTTCCGCTGGATTTCGGCGCGTCGGCTTCTACCCGTACTTTTATCCCGGCTTTTACGGCGGCTTCGGACCGTACGATTCGTACCCTTACGATTCCTACGATTCTTCTTATCCGTATGGCTACGGATATTCGGATCCCGGGTATGCGGCAGGCGCACCGCCGGTGATGATCGTTCAGGATTTATCCGCCTATCCGGCATCGCAGCCTCCGCCACCTTCGGCGCCTGTGGTTCGTCTCGCACCGGGACCACAACTGCCAGGACCCCAACAATACGAGCCGCCGCTGTATTTGGTCGCTTTCCAGGATGGCGTCATCCGGGCCGTGGCGGCATATTGGGCGGAAGGCTCGGTGCTTCATTACGTGAGCATGGATCATGAGCAGAAGCAAGCGCCGCTCGCGTCTGTTGACAGACTGTTGAGCGCGAGGCTCAATCGCGAGCGCAACGTTACGTTCAGCCTGCCGCGCTAAGCCTTGTCTCAGGGCTTGCGGAGCACCGCTAAAATCGACTGCCCGAAGGGTGGCGGTATTTTCTCCAGGCGAGAAGATAGCGGAGCTATAAAGCGATCGAACAAATCTATTTGCGTTTGAGAAAGAGCTTCGCGGCGCAGGATGTGAGCATTGAACCACCACGCGAAGAAGCCGGCCAGATTCGCGTAGTGAGCCTTCTGGAGAGCGAGGCCGGCGCTGGCCGCCAGTCGCGCGATCGAAGCGCGCCGATACCTGCGGAAGTGGCCCAAATTGCGATCCACCGCGCCATAGAGCGAAGGAAACGCCGGAACCCACAACACGATCACGCCGTGCGGCTCCAGAATCGAGGCCATTCTCACGAGCGCTTCCCGATCGTCCTCGATGTGCTCAAGCACGTTCACGCACAGGCAGGAATCGGGACGAAACCGCGCCAGATCGGAGAACGATTCGCTGCTGGTGTCGTCGACGAAGGTGTGCAAATTGTGCTGACGCGGGTAGCGCCGGTTTAGCCGCTCGATGCAATCCGGCTCAATGTCCAGCGCGATGACGGCCTGGCGATCCAGAAGTTTTTCGGTAAAATTCCCGAGTCCGCAACCCACCTCGACGACGCGCTGGCCCAGCTCCGGCGTGATAAGGCGGCTCTGCCACGCCAGGTAATGCCGGGCGCTGGCCATCCGCTCCTGATCTTGTATCGAGTAGGTTCGGTTGTGCGCGGGGTGTGTCGCTGTTCGCAACTGCTTCAAAGAACCTCTGCACACAGGATAGCGACCGCGGTCCCCATTCGACAAGCTCCTTAGCGGGATGCTGATTGATACGGTGTCAATCTCGGCGGATGAAAATCCGGTTCCAGGAGCCACGCCTTGCGTCCGGAATAATACTTTAGGAGCTTTTCGTCCTCGGCATCACCGAGATCGCGAGCCCAGACTACGCGCGCGCCATCGATGTCGGCGGCGTTGTGGACCCATTCATCGAATGTGTGTCGCGGCCAATAGCGCACGAATACCAATTGCCGGCCGGGCGCTTCGGACAGGTGCTGGTTGACCGCGATTCTGCCATCCTCGTCGCCGTGATTGATCGCATCCCAAGTCTCATACGGCGCCATCGCGGCGCGGAGCTCCTCATAGCGGGAGGCGTGCATCCCATACCAGAAAAGAAAATGAGCGCCGCACAGAAACAAAATCAGGCGGGCGGCGTGTTGGCCGCAGGCGAGTCCGCGAATGTCAACGCGACTGAGCCGTTCCAGTCCCTTCACGCTCAACAAGACAAAGAGACACGCCAGCGCCGCGACATAGTGCGAATAAAAGTACGGATAGATATTCGTTCCCAGGCTGAAAACGAAAATGGAAACGAGAACCCACCCAAACTGATACTGCCGCAGCAGCAATAAAAAGAATGGCAACGCGAGGTACAGAGGAGCCAGGAGGAAGAATCGATAGAAACGCACTCGCGAGGCCCATCGCTCCCAGAAGCTCGCCCAGGTATCGGCTGATTGTCCGTGTACCGCCGATTGTGCTTCGTAATCCAACTCCTGCTCGCGCGTCAGCTCGCGGTGAGGCGTGGGATTGGGTTGGATGGTGAACGTCGTGGGCACGCCGTATTGATAGCGGCTCAGCATGTACGGCATAGCCGCGAAACTTCCCGTCACAGCGCGGTTCTGGAGAAGCATGAGGCCGACGGCGGGCAGCGCCGCCAGCACGGCGATCGGAGCAAGCGTGGCGAGCCGGCGGAGCTCATTCGGACGGCGCAGCGCGGGCGCCAAGAACAAGATCACGCTCAGCGCCAGGAAGATGGCTTCGTAGGGCCGGCTCAACAATTGAATGCCGATACCCAACCCCAGCAATACGGCAGCGCGGCGTGGCGCGTCACTTCGCAGTCTGGGCAACGATCCAAAAACAAGGCAGCCCGCGCAGGCCGACACGGCTCCGCCCCAATAGCTGTTCATCCATTGATTCAGGGGACCGAATTCGATCACCGCCGCGAGGCCGCCCAGGAGCGCCCATCCCGGCGTGGTCCAGGCGCGCAGCATCCAGTAACAGAGCGCGCAGAAAGCGCCGACCGACAGCGCGACGCCGGCCCAGGGGTGACCAAACAGCGTCCAGCCGAGGGCGATGGCGAGCCCCTGGCCCAGCGGAAAGATGGAACTGTAGGTGGGCTGGTGGAGGACGAAAAACGTTTCGAAGAACCGGCTGAAAAGGTGCGGCGGGTTCGCCAGACGAAGGCGTCGAATGGTGTCGGCTAAAAGCAGGTAGCTGAAATCGTCCGAGACGCCGGGCGACGGCACGGGATACTGAGGAATGAGCGCCAGCCGGAGAGCTATCGGAAGCGCTGCCAGCGCCAGCATGCACCACACCGTTTTCGCAGCCAGCTTGCGCGCGATAGCTTCAATTCGGGGGCGCGAACCCAACGCGAAAAGCACCAGCAGCGCCGTCAGCGCCAGTTCGATGAAATCGGCCGCGCCGAAGCCGATGGGATTGCGGAGCGGTACGAAAGTGCGGAACAGGTGGAAAATGTACATCGCTAGCGCACCTGCTCAAAGCGCAATGTCGGCGGCGCTTTCTTGGGCGCAGATGGCGACGCCGGCGCGCTGACGGCGGTCGCGGATGGCGGCGCGGGGGGCGGTTCCGGCCGATAAGGGGTGAGCTTCGGCGGAGTAGCGTCGGGCTCAAGCAGCCAAGCCGAGCGATCCGGATAATACCGTTGAAGTTTTTCATCTTCGGCCGCGCCCAGGTCTCGAGCCCAGACGATGCGCGAATGGTCGATGTCGGCTGCGTTGTAGACCCACTCGTCCTGGAAAATGTGCTGGGGCCAATAGCGAACAAAGAGCAGCAATTTTCCCGGCATTTTCGCGAGCTGCTCCCGGACCAGAATCCGACGCTCGGGATTCCGTTGATTCAGTGCGTCCCAAGTCTCGTAGCGTCTCAGCGCCATCGAAACGCTGGAGCCGGGGAACAAGTTCACCGAGTACCAGAAGAGGAAATGCGCGGCGCAGAGAAAGATGACGATTCGGGCCGCTTCCGCGCTCAGGCGGCTTAGTTGTCGAAGACCTGTCACACTCACAAGCACGAACAGACAAGTCACTGCGGCAACGTAGTGGAATTGGAACGCTGGAAAGAAATTGACGCCGAGCGCGAACAATAGCAACGCCAGCGCAACCCAGGCGAATCGAAATTCGCGGATAGCCAAGAAGAATGCCGGCAGCGCAACATACAGGGGCGCAAGAAAGAAGAACCGGTAGAATCGCACGCGGTATTCCAGCCGCGTCAAAAAGCTTGCGATTGTTTCCGGACCCGACGCGCGAAACGACATCTGGGCGCGGTATTCCAACCCCTGTTGCGGAGTCAACTCGCGATGCGGGATCGGATTCGCCTGGAAGGTCAGCGACGCAGGTACGCCGTACTGATACTGGCTCAGCATTTCAGGCAGCGTGAGCCAACTGCCGGTTACTTGCTTGTTTTGCACTAGAGTGATCGCGACCGCGGGGGCTGCCAACGCGATCGTTACCAGCGCCGCTCGGCCCAGTCTCGCGAGTTCCGCCGGCCGCCCAAAGACGGGCGCGAAAAACAAGATCACGGCGGCGAAGAGGAAGATCGATTCATAGGGTCGAATCAGTAAATGCAGAGCGAGCCCCAGGCCCAGCCAGACCGCATCGCGCGCTCGGGCATGGCTGCGCAGGCGAGGGAGCGCTCCGAAGACCAGGCATCCGGCGCAAGCGGCCAGCGAACCGCCCCAATAGCCGTTCATCCATTGATTCAGGGGGCCGAATTCGGCCACGGCGAACAGCCCCCCGAGCAGCGACCATGCGGGCGTGGTCCAGGCGCGCAACATCCAATAACACAGCGCGCAGAACGCGGCGACCGACAAGATCACTCCGGCCCACGGAACACCGAAGATCATCCATCCCAGCGCCAGCGCCAAGCCCTGGCCGATCGGATAGATCGAGCTGTAGGTCGGCTCTTGCAGGATGAAGAAGGTTTCGAAGAATTGGTGCAGCGAATGGGAAGGATTGGCGAAGCGGAAGTGCCGTAGCGTGTCGGCCACGAAGAGGTGGCCGAATTCGTCGTAAACGTCGGGAGTGGGGACCGGATGCGACGGTAGAAGCGCCAGCCGTAGTGCCACCGGCAACAGGGCCAGAAGCAGCATGCACCAGCCCGTTTTTTCCGCCAGCCTTCTCGCGAACGGCTCGATCCAGGGGCGCGATACCAGGGCGAACGAAACCAGCAGGAAGGCCAGCAGCAGTTCGATGAAGTCGGCGGCTCCAAAGCCGATCGGGTTCCGAAGCGGCAAGAACGAGCGAAACAAATCGAGCGGAAACACGCAGTCCTATTTTGCCGCGCCGCGTTCACACCCGTGGGAACGGCTGGTTGGTACTATAAACCCTGATTCATGATTCTGGTCCCCTCCAGTCCCGAGGAATTGGCAGACCAACTCGCGGACGCCGGCGCCCGACGCCGGTCCGTCAACATCCGCGGAAATTCGACCAAGGATCGCATGGGCGGCCCGATTACGAAATCGGATCTGACCATTTCCACCGCGAGCCTGAATCGCGTGTTGCAGTACGAGCCGCACGATCTGACCATCAGCGTCGAAGCCGGCCTGCCCTGGCGCGAGCTGACGCGCATCCTGGCGGAGCATCGCCAGATGATCCCACTCGATCCGCCGTTCGCCGCCCAGGCCACCGTCGGAGGAATCATCGCCACCAACTCCAGCGGACCGCGCCGGCGTTTGTATGGAACCGCGCGCGACATGGTGATCGGCATGACCTTTGCGACGCTCGAAGGCAAATTGGTTCGCAGCGGCGGGATGGTGGTGAAAAACGTCGCCGGGCTGGATATGGGCAAACTCCTGATCGGATCGTTCGGCACGCTGGCGGTGATGACAGTGGTGAACTTCAGGCTCCATCCCGTGCCGCATGGAACGCGCACTTTCGTGCAGGGATTCCCGCAGGCTACCGAAGCGATCGCCGCACGCGACCAAGTTTTGAAGAGCCAGCTCCAACCAGCCGCGATCGACATCCTGAAATCGCCGGAGGGTTACGACCTGATGGTCCAGGCAGGCGGAAGCGCGGCGGTGCTGGATCGCTATTCGCGCGAGCTAAGCTCGTTCCGCGCCTTATCAGGCGCCGAGGAGGAGGCGTTGTGGGACAACCTACGCGAGTATACGCCGCGTTTCTTCGATAAGCATAAGAACGGCGCCGTACTGCGCGTCTCCTGCGCGTTGTCCGAAGTGGGGGCGGTGCTCGAATCCCTGCCCGTTCCAGCGATCGCGCGGGCGGGTACGGGCGTGTGTTATGGTTATTTCGCGCGAGCGTCGGATGGGCTATTTCCGGCGCAAGGCAAGAGCGTGATCGAGTTCGCCGCCCAGGACGTTCGCAAAAACATCGAACAGTGGCCTCATCCAGGAAGCGATTTCGCGATGATGCGCAAGATTAAGCAAATGTTCGATCCCAGCGGCCTTCTCAATCGTGGAAGGCTGTATGGCCGTATCTGAACCCATCGCGCCCGACCAACCTCGGCAGTCCGATCTGGACCGCTGCGTGCACTGCGGACTGTGTCTCAACGCTTGTCCGACGTATCGCGAACTGCGCGTGGAAATGGATTCGCCCCGAGGCCGAATCTATCAGATGGCGCAAGTCGCCAGCGGGGCCGCGCCGATCAGCCCATCCTACATCGAGCACATCGATTTGTGCCTGGCGTGCCGAGGTTGCGAGACCGCTTGTCCTTCCGGCGTGCGGTATGGACGGCTGGTGGAAGCGGCGCGGGCGCAGATTGAGAGCACGACGCGGCGGCCTTGGTACACGCGCTGGTTGCGCGCTTTTTTCTTCCAACGGATTCTGCCTTCGCGGCTGAACCTGGGCATCGTGGGCACGGCTCTGTACTTGTACCAGGCCAGCGGTCTCCAATGGCTGGTGCGGATACTGGGATTTCTTCCGTCCAAGCTGCGCGAAATCGAGAGCCTGACGCCGAATGTGGAAGCGCCGTTCTTCTTCCCGTACTACGGGAAAGTATTGCCGGCGAAGGGACCGCAGCGCTACCGGGTTGCATTCCTGGGAGGCTGTATCGCCAACTTCGCATTCGCGCGGCTGAACGAAGCCACGTTGCGGGTATTGCAACGAAACGGCTGCGAAGTTTCGATTCCCGAGGCCCAGACTTGCTGTGGCGCGTTACACTGTCACGCGGGCCTTCCCAACGAAGCGCGCAAACTGGCACGCCGCAACATCGACGCTTTGGCCACGGGCAATTTCGACGCCATTATCACCAATGCCGCGGGCTGCGGATCGACGCTCAAGGAATACGGCGAGTTGCTCGAACACGACCCTGAATACGCCGAAAAAGCCCGCCAGTTCTCGGGGCGGATGAAGGATGTTAACGAGTTTTTGGCGTCCATCGAACTTAGTGAGGGTATGCGCCAACTCCCCATCACCGTCACGTATCAGGATTCGTGCCACCTGGCTCACGGGCAGCGCGTCCGTTCCGCGCCCAGGAAACTGCTCAACTCCGTTCCCGGACTGCAGCTTCGCGAAATGGCTTTATCCGACCTGTGCTGCGGCAGCGCGGGGATTTACAATATCGTCCACACGAGCATGGCGACGGCGCTGCTCCGAAAAAAGATGGAGGCCGTGAACGCAACCCAGGCGCAGGCGATAGTCACGGCGAATCCAGGATGTATGCTGCAACTTCGAGCGGGTGTGCGCAAATTCGGCAAGGGCCAAAGGGTCGCGCATGTGGTGGAGATCCTGGACGAAGCTTACGGCAAGCAGGGTGAGACCAGCGGGACTTGAGACGAAGTTGTTATGGAGCCGCCACAGCCTGCCAGCAGATTGATCCTAGAAGGGTGGGCGATACCTACTACGCTAGGAAGTCCTTGGATCTTCGCCGCGGGCCTACTATTAGCAGCTGCGCTTCTCTTATGGCGCGCCCTAAAGGGTTACGCTCCACGAGGGAAACGCTTGGCTGGTATCCCCGCCCTTTTTATATGTTGGTCGTCCCCTCGACTGCAATCGCCACGGTGATCCTACTTACAGCACGCGGCGGTGCAAGTCCACGCCGAAACCCCGATTGAGGATTCTTGGGCACCCTGGCGTAGCCGAACACTTATTCCGGAACCGGGTTCAGCTTGAGCGCAAGGAGTTGCTCCAGAGTTCCGTTGAACCGGTTCTGATCCACCGATGCCGCGATTCCAGGTACGGTGCCGTGGCCTGTGTATTGCCAGAAAGTCCACGCATCCCACGGTTTCGGAATTGACGGCGCGGGCGCGGAGGTGTATTCGGCCACCCATAGAGGAAATCGCCCCAGCAGCGACGAATTCGCGAGCACCTCAGTTGCGAACGCGGGACTGAGATAAACCAGGGGTGTTGCGCCCAGGCCCTGCTCGACGGCTTGCAGCCACTCGACGGCCAGCGGCGCGCGATCCGCGGGTGGAATATTCGCCCACAGGGCGGGATTTTCCAGATCCAGCGCGGGAGGCAGTTCACCCGGCGGAAGCTGGTTCATGGTTCGGAGAAAAAAATGAGCTTGTGCCGTGACTGGATTGGCGGGATGAAAAAGATGGTAGGCGCCGCGCTTGATTCCCGCGTCGGACGCCGCTTGCCAGTTCCGCTCGAATTTCTTGTCCTGGCAGGACAAGCCTTCGGTGGCCTTGATAAAGCAGTAGTTGATTCCCGAAGCGCCGACGAGGGTCCAATCGACATCTAGTTGGAAATGGGAGACGTCGATACCCATCGGCGCCGCGGCGCCGGCCTGTTCCGCATTAAGCACGCCCTACTTTAGCACGCCCATTTTGTCGAAAGGCCAGTATATAAAGACGGCTTTTCCGTAAATATAACGCCGCGGAACCATGCCCCAGGATCGGCTGTCGTTGGATGAGCTGCGGTGATCGCCCAGCACGAAGTATTCATCCGCGGGAACGGTTTCGGGCGCCATGGAATTTTGATCGCGAAACTCAGGCGGAACATAATCTTCCACCAGCGCCTGTCCATTCACCACTACCGTGCCGTTATTCACTTCCAATCGGTCTCCAGGTACGCCGATTACGCGTTTGATGTACGACTTGCTGGGATCGCCGGGAAACCAGAAAACCACCGTATCGCCTCGGTTGATCCTCTCGAAGTTGAATCGATACACGAATTTGTTGATGAAGATCCGCTCCTGATCGTCCAGGGTGGGCATCATGCTGGTGCCTTCCACCTTCACCGGCTGGTACAGGAACAAAATGACGATTACCGCCAGAACCACCGAGAAAAGCAAATCGCGCAACCAGTGCATCAGAGCGCCGGCGAGCGACCGTTTGGCGGCGGGAGGCGGGCTGGTGGTTGGAGCGGTGCCCGTTTGGTCCATCATTGATTAGGCGTTTACAAAACCATTCTGACACTAGCGCAACCAACCGGCAAGCCGAAGCAAGTGACCGGTGCGCCAACAACGTCATTCTAACCGACGCGTGCTTCCGGTCGGCGGTTGCGAGCGTGAACCAGAGTAAAGTTACTTAACCTTGAAACGTTTTGGAGCGCGCGAGCCTCCGTTAATGAGGAGGGACCCTCGCGATGAGCCCCAGGCAATTGCTCGCCTTTTTCCGGAAGCCCCGGGAACTGCGTTTCGATTCCGATGCGCCCGTGCTGATCAGCCCGTGTCTACCGCCAGAGCTTCCGCCGGCTCCCGCGCGGTTGGTCGCCATCTGGCAGTCCGGGCTTGAAGTGCGCTGCCGCCGGGCGATTCCCGCCGAGTCGCAGGTCGCGGTCGAGGTCGGCCAGGCTTTAGTATTCGGAAAGGTTCGTTCCTGCCGGCTGCAATCTTCAGGCAGCTTCGAGATTGAGATTCAGACCCAACATGTGGACATGCCTGGTTCTCTTTCTCTTCGCCCCCTTGGCCGAAACGCATCCTCCGGCCGCCTGGATGCCGCCAGCTAACCCTACTCCCGCCTAACCGTTAGCAAAACCCGTAGTCTAAAGGACGGATGGAAGCGGAAGCCGGCGGCGCTATCGAACGCGCGCGGTCGGGTGATCACGACGCGTTTCGACTGCTGGTGGAGCAGCACAGCCGCGCCATCTTCCGGCTGGCTTATCGCATGACCGGAAACGAACAGGACGCCGAGGACGTGGTGCAGGAGACTTTCTTGAGGGCATATCGCCAAATCAACCGCTACGAAGCGCGCTCCAGCTTTTCCACCTGGCTGTATCGCATTGCATCGAATTATTCGCTCGATCTGATCCGCATGCGCAAACATCGCGAGAACAAACGCGAGCGCGCAGCGGACCCTGACCAGGACATTCTGCAGTCCATTCCGGCGGCAAATCCCGGGCCGGATCGCGAGGCGTACAGCAGCCAGATTTCCGATTCCGTCAACTCGGCGCTCGGCGAGCTGAGCGCGCAAGAACGAACTGCGTTTGTCCTTCGGCATTTTGAGGGGCTGTCGATCGAAGAAATCGGGATCGCCATCGGAACGGGAACCAACGCGACGAAACACAGTATTTTTCGAGCGGTCCAAAAGCTCCGCCGGAGTTTGGAGCCGTTAGTGAGTCCAGCAAGATGAATCACATTAGCGAAGAACAGTTGGTGCTTTTTTATTACGGGGAGTCGGCGGAAGCGGCCGCCGTCGAGAATCATTTGTCCGGCTGCGAGACCTGTCGCGCCGAACTCCGCGCGCTGCAGCTTGTGCTGAATACCGTCGATTCCGCTCCGGTTCCCGAGCGCGCGACGGACTACGGCCAAGCCGTTTGGCAACGCATCGAGCAGCGACTGGGAACGCGGCGGCGTCGTCGAGGAATTCGGCTGTGGTGGATTTGGGCGCCCGTGACGGTGGCCTTGGTGCTCGCCGCGTTCCTGGCGGGAAGCCTGTGGCAGCGCGGCGGCAATCCTTCGGTGGCAAACAATCGGAACAATCAGCAGATTCGCGAGCGCATCCTGTTGGTCGCGGTCGGCGATCACCTGGAGCGATCGCAGATGGTGCTGGCCGAACTCGATAATGCTCCTGACGGCAAGGGCAAGCTCGACATTTCCGATGAGCGGCGGATGGCCGAAGATCTTTTGGACGACAATCGCCTCTATCGCCAGACGGCGCGAAACACGGGCGACAAATCGGTGGCCAGCGTACTGGACGATCTGGAACGCGTGCTGCTCGAAATCGCGCACAGCCCTTCGGAGATATCGAGCGGACAGCTAAGCGATCTTCGGCAACAAATTGAGGGCCGCGGCCTCTTGTTCAAAGTGCGCGTGCTTGGATCGGAAGCGCGCAATCCCCAATCACGCAACCAGGAGAAATACTGACATGCGAATATTTTTAACTATTGCTACCGGGATCTTTACCGCCCTGCTCGTGTTCGCGCAGGAGCCGCCCACGCCGCCTATGCCGCCGTTGGCCCCGCGCGCGCCGCTTCCGCCGATCGCGCCGCTGCCCCCCATGCCTCCGCTCTTGGCTTTCCAGGACTCCCAACGCACTGCCGAGCGGGAGGCCAGGCGCGAGCAGGAACAGCTCCGGCGCTTGCAAGAAGGCGCCTCGGAAAGCTACTCGCGCGGCAAGAGCTATCTGGATCGCAAAGAGTACGACCGCGCCGTCGATGCCTTCAGCCGCGTGATCGAGGGCAAGGGGAGCCGGGCCGACGGCGCCTATTATTGGCGAGCTTACGCCCAGAACAAGCTGGGGAGCCGCGATCAGGCGCTTGCCGGTTTGGATGAACTTCAAAAGAGTTTTCCGAACAGTCGCTGGCTGGACGATGCCAAGGCGTTGCAAGTGGAAATCCGCTCGCAAACCGGCAAGCCGGTTTCGCCGGAATCGGCCACCGATGAGGATCTGAAGCTGCTGGCGCTGAACAGCCTGATGAATACCGATCCGGAGCGTAGCATCCCGATGCTCGAAAAGCTGCTCAGGAGCAGCAACTCGCCCAAGGTTAAGGAGCGGGCTCTGTTTGTGGTGGCGCAGAGCCAGTCGCCGGCCGCGCGCAATTTGTTGGCCGGCATGGCCAAAGGCGGCGGGAACCCCGATCTGCAATCCAAGGCGATCGAATACCTGGGAATCTACGGCGGCCACGACAACCTGCAAGTCCTGGTCGACATTTATAAGAGCGCCAACGACGCGCAGGTGAAGCGGACGATACTCAACAGCTTCATGGTGTCCGGCAGCCGCGATAATTTGCTGGCGGTAGCTAAGTCGGAATCGAATCCCGAGCTAAAGGTGCACGCCATCCAGTTGCTGGGCAACGTGGGAGGCTCGGCCGATCTCGCCCAGCTCTATTCCGCTGAATCGACGCCCGAGGTAAAGCGCGCCATTATCGAAGGGCTTTTCATTTCAGGCAGTTCCGACAAGCTGTTCGAACTTGCCAAGAATGAGAAGGACGACAAGTTGCGCCACTTCGCCATCAATCAATTGGGGGTGATGGGAAGAAGCAAGACCGGAGCATCGTTGGCCGCGATGTACCCGCAGGAAACCAACGTCGACAACAAGAAGGCCATCGTCAATGCGCTGTTCATTCAGGGCAATGCCGCCGCGCTGGTCGAGATCGCACGCAAGGAAACGGATCTTAATCAGAAGAAGTTGATTATCAATCAGCTCTCGCTGATGCACTCCAAAGAAGCGACCGATTATTTGATGGAGATCTTGAGTAAATGAGACTGCTTGCGTGTTTCGCCGGTGCTCTTTCGTTGCTCGCGCAACAGCCCCGCGTTTCGAACGCTCGCCTGGAGGCACGGCCGGTCTCCGGAGGCTTGGACGCGACCTTCCGCGCGATTCTCGGCGCGCAGTCGTCGCCAGCGTGGGTCGGATATGCCGAACCGATTATTCCCGGCGACCGACAGAGCTGCTGCTGGGATAACGGAGGCGGATGTTCGCTGGAGCATCACTCGGGCGATCCAGGCGTCACGGTCTCCAGGCCGCAAACCGTAAAGTTGGAAGGGCCGACACATTTGGTCGTGCTCTATCGTGTCGAAAACCATCAAATCGGGAAGATCCGGAGCTTTACTCCGGAATGCGACCTGGATGCCGGCGGCTTGCCCTTTATCTGGCTGACCGGCGTCACCGCTCCAGAAAGCATCCGATTGCTGCTATCGTTTGCCAAGAACATGGTTGCCACGGAAGCCGCGCTGTCGGCGATTGCGTTGCACGCCAACCCAGCGGCCGACCAGGCGCTCGAAGAACTGGTCGCTCCAAGCCAGCCCGAGAAGGTGCGACGCCAGGCCATCTTCTGGCTGGGGACCTCGCGTGGAAGACGTGGGTTGGAAATCGTGAGCCGAGTGGTCCGTGAAGATTCCAGCGACAAGATCCGCGAACATGCCGTCTTCGCGCTCACGCAAAGCAAGGCGCCGGAAGCGCTGAGCATCGTGGTGGCCGTCGCGCATAGTGACCGCAGTCCGCGCGTGCGCGGCGAGGCGCTGTTCTGGCTGGCGCAACGAGCGGGAGAGCAGATGGCCAAATCAGCCATCAACGACGCAATCCGCAACGATCCCGAGACCGAGGTCAAGAAGAAGGCGGTATTTGCTCTTACCCAAATGCCGGAGGGCCAGGGCGTGCCGCTGCTAATCCAGGTGGCGCGCAACAATCACAATCCCGACGTTCGGAAGCAGGCCGTGTTCTGGCTGGGCCAGAGCAAGGACGCCCGCGCGCTTGGTTTTATTGAGGACGTTCTGAAATAACCCGCGCACGGTTCATCCAATAGGCCCACGCGATAGTCAACGAGAAGAGAATCAGTCCCGAGACCCCTGCGCGGACGGGATTGGGATCGATGCCGCCGGTGATGTTGCCGTACCACACCAGCGTAAGCAGCGCGACCCCAGCCCAAAACGCATAGATACCCACGCGTTTGCTGGCCCGCGTCAACGAAACATAAAGCGCGATAGCGATCAACCATGCGCCGCCTTCCACGATCAACGTCGAGGGGATCGAGTTCCAAAGGCCCAATCCAAAGGCCTGCTGTAGGCCCGGCGCGAGCTTCATATCCGGCCTGTGGCTGATGAAATCGAGCAGCCAGTGACTCAGCACGGCCGCGAATAGCAGCAGCGCTCCGAGCAAATAGTGGCGCCGCATCCAATAAGCCGCTGCGAACAAACCTCCCCAAATCGCGCCCATCAGCAGGCTGTGACTATAGGGGACGTCGCCCAGGAACCGATTCACGGTAACGCCTGGCGCGGCCCCGACGTGTTCGAAGCCCGCGATCAGGAAAGTGAAGAACAGAAGATCGGCCAGCAGCGCCGCCAGCATCCAAGTGCCCAGCGAAATTCTCGGTTCGATACGCTTTCCAAGCAAGCCGACCGAGAGATGTCCAACGAACATGCCGCGGACCTCGGCTACTCGCTAATGCCGTATTTTTCGCGCAGCTCGAGCAGCGTCTCGCGGGCTTCTCGCTCCTGACGTGCGTATTTGCGCGCGCCTTCGAAATCGTGATTGGCGATGGCATGCACCATGCGGCCCACTAGGGTTTCCGTGCGCCTCCGCGCTTCCAGGACCTCGCTGTCGGGAAACGCTCCCGCATAGTGGGTTTCCCAAGAAACGCCGGCTGGCCGCATTTTGACGCGGTCCGGCAATGTGCGGCCGCGAATGGATGGATCGGCGCTCAGCTTCGCGATCCATTCCGAGCCCGCTCCCATCACCAGCCCCACGAATTCCCCGGCGACGAAACGGAAGTACGCCGACCCGCGCTTCTCCTCGGCGGCTTCAGCGAACGCGTTCGACATCTCGTCCGCAAAAAGCGCCCGGTGGTCTCGCGGGTACAACCGAAGCAAGGTTCGATAAATGCTCGCTGCCGTCACGTCACGCCTCCCTCGTTCTGAGGCGAGCCGCGGCCGCGCGCGTCACCTGCCTCATGCGATCCAGCTCCAGATCCAATTGCGTTCGTCCCGCCACGGTCAGCCGGTAAGCTTGCTTATCGCGGGACTTGTCTTCCTGCGTGAAACGCTCGATCCACCCGTCCTCCAAAAGCCTCCGGAGAGCGCCATACAGCGTCCCGGTGCTCAATCGGACCCGGCCGCCGCTCAGCGTCTCGATGTCCTTGATCAGAGCGTAGCCGTGGCGGGGCCGGTCCACCAGGCTCGTCAGAATCAGCAGAACGGGCTCGGTCAGCGGGCCGCTGTGCGCTTTGTCAGGTCGTCTAGCGACATGTCGCATCACGACTAGTGTAGCACTGGAAAGCACCTTGTCAAGCGCCCGCCGGAGTAAAATCAAGGCGTGCGATTCACCTTGCTGCTGACCATTGTCGCGTCCTTCGCCGCCGGGCAGACCGGTCCGCAATTCAGCCTAGCCAACATGGACCTGACGGCCGATCCGTGCGTTGATTTCCATCAATACGCCTGCGGAGGCTGGATGGCGAAGAATCCGATTCCGCCCGATCAGTCCGCTTGGAGCATGGCCAGCGAATTGGCGGAGCACAACCGCGAGGTTCTGCGGAATATCCTGGATAAAGCGTCGGCTAAGAATTCCGGCAGGACGCCGGACGAACAGAAAATCGGCGACTTCTATGCTTCCTGCATGGATGAGTCAGCCGCCGACAAGCTGGGAACGAAGCCTTTGAAGCCGGATCTGGATCGGATCCAGGCCCTTGCCAACAAAGGGGCGCTAGTAAACGAAATCGTCCGGCTGCACTTGATCGGAGTGAGCGTATTTTTCCGATTCTCCTCCGGCTCCGACCTAAACGACTCTAAGATCAGCATTGGGCAGGCCGATCAAGGCGGCTTGAGTCTGCCGGATCGCGATTACTATCTCAAAGACGATCCGCATTCCGTCGAATTGCGGCAACAATACGTGGAACACGTTCAGAAAATGATGGAGCTTCTGGGCGACTCCGGCGCGGTTGCGGCCGCCGAGGCCCAGTCCATCCTGCGGCTCGAGACGGCGCTTGCGAAAGACTCGCTCGATCGCGTTTCGCGCCGCGACCCCACCAAGACGTATCACAAATTGCCCGCGGCCGAACTCGGTGCTTTGTGCCCCTTGATCGACTGGCCGAAGTATTTCCGAGGCGTGGCCGCGCCCGCCTTCGCGGATTTGAACATCGCCGTTCCGGATTTCTTCCGAGGGCTCGATTCCGTTCTCGGCGCGACGAGTCTGGATGATCTTAAGGCTTACCTTCGCTGGCACCTGGTTCACGGCGAGGCCGCTTTTCTATCGCAGGCATTCGTCAATGAGGATTTTCGTTTCTTCCGCCAGATCCTGACAGGCGCCAAGGAGCTTCAGCCGCGCTGGAAACGCTGCGTCTCGGCGGTGGACGGCGATCTGGGCTTCGCGCTCGGCCAAAAATACGTCGAAGAGACGTTCGGCGCGGAAGGAAAGGCGCGAACGCTGCGGATGGTTGAAGAGATCGAGAAGGCTATGGGTGAAGATATTCAGACGCTTTCCTGGATGACGCCCGCAACCAAGCAGGAAGCGCAGGTCAAGCTGCGCGCGGTGGCGAACAAAATCGGCTATCCGGACAAGCCTCGCGATTATTCGGCGGTCAAGATCGTTCGGGGTGACAGCGTCGGCAACGATGAGCGCGCCACCGAGTTCGAGGTCCGCCGGCGACTGAATATGATCGGAAAGCCCGTCGACCGCGCGGAATGGTTCATGACTCCGCAAACCGTGAACGCTTACTACAGCCCGCTAGACAACAATATCAATTTCCCGGCGGGCATTCTTCAGCCGCCGTTCTTCGACAAGAGCAAGGACGCCGCGTTAAATTATGGCAGCATCGGAGCTATTGTCGGCCACGAATTAACCCACGGTTTCGACGATCAGGGGCGGCGGTTTGACGCGCAAGGCAATCTGAAGGATTGGTGGACGCCCGAGGACGCCCAGGAATTCGAAAAACGGGCCCAGTGTTTCATCGACGAATATTCCGCGTTCAAGGCTGTCGACGACGTACCCGTCAACGGAAAGCTGACGCTGGGCGAGAACACCGCCGATAACGGGGGCATGCGCTTGGCCTTTATAGCGCTCATGCATTCGCTCGAAGCCAAGCCGCAAGCCAAGATCGACGGATTCACGCCGGAACAGCGGTTTTTCCTGGCTTATGGTCAAGACTGGTGCCAGAACACCAGACCTGAGACCGCCCGCCTGCGCGCTCAGGTGGATCCGCATTCGCCTCCCAAGGATCGGGCTAACGGCGTGCTGGAAAATATGCCGGAGTTCCAGCAGGCGTTCGCTTGCAGAGTCGGCCAGCCGATGGTCCGCGAACCTGCGTGCCGAGTCTGGTAGCGGGCGTTCGCCGGCTTGTAACCTTGCGGCGCGTCGCCGGTATTCATTAACGTGTACGAGGCAACGGATAGCAGCCTGATGCAGACCGTCCGCGAAGGCGACCTGGGGGCGCTGGCGATTCTGTTTGAGCGCCACCATCGTCCGCTGTTCAACTACTTCGTGCAAGTAAACGGGAATCGGGCGCTGAGCGAGGATCTGGTTCAGGACGTCTTCTTTCGAATGCTGAAGTACCGCCAGTCCTATAAACTGGACCGCCCGTTCACCGCCTGGATGTACCAGATCGCACGCAACGCGCACGTCGACTCCATCGGGAAACGAAAATTCGAAGTGGGATTGGGTGACCAGGAATTTCCGAGCGCAAACCTTATGGACAAGAATTTGGAACGCAAACAGGAGATCTCGCTTTTGAAGCGGGCCATGGAAATGCTGCCGCTCGAAAAAAGAGAGCTGCTGGTGCTGAGCCGCTTTCAAAATCTGAAGTACGAGGAGATCGCCTCCATCCTGGAATGCAGCGTCGGAGCCGTCAAGGTTCGCGTGTATCGCGCCGTTCAGGCGCTGGGGCAGATCTATTGTGAATTGGCCGGAGAAAGGGCGTCATGAATTGCGAGGAAGCCATACTACAATTCGTCGATTACTGGCGGGGCACGCTCGAAGATCCTAAGGACGAGTTTCACGCTCACCTGGAATCTTGCGAGCGCTGCCGCGCCGAAGCCGAAAACCTGAAGGATCTGTGGGGCACGCTGGGAGCGTTGCCCCAAGAGGATCCGAGCTTAGGGCTGCGCGCGCGCTTCTACGATTCTTTGCGCGCCTGGAAGCTCCACGAGACGGAGCGCCGCCGATCTTTCTGGCGCCCCGAGCATCCCGCCTGGCAAGCTGTCGCCGCGGCATTGATTCTGGCGATCGGTCTCGGGGCCGGTTATGCGCTGCGCGGCCGCGATTCATCCGAACTCTCGCAATTGCGCGGGGAGGTATACAACATGCGTCAACTTGTCGCTCTTTCGCTGCTCCAGCAACAAGGCGCCAGCGATCGTCTGCGCGGAGTCAGCTATGCGTATCGCTTCGAGCAGAACGATCCGCAGGTGCTTTCCGCGCTGCTCACTACCGTCGATCACGACCCCAGCGTGGACGTGCGGCTTTCCGCCGTGGATGCGCTTCGGAACTTTACCAACAGTTCCGTGGGGCGGCGCGGGCTGGAGCAAGCGCTGGCCAAACAGAATTCTCCGCTGGTCCAAATCTCGATCCTGGATCAGATCGTCGAACTGCGCGATGGGTCCGCTGCGCCGGCCATCCAGTCGTTGTTGGCCGGCCAGGATCTCAATCCCGAAGTGAGGCAGCGTGCGCAATGGGCGCTGAAACAACTCCAATGAAAATTATCTTACTGCTCGCCGGGGCGCTATCGCTGGCCCATGGCTTCGATTCACAAGGACGAGAGACCATTCGGAAGACCTTTCCCGCCGCCGCCCGCATTGAGGTCGACGATGTGGATGGAAGGATTCGCGTCACCGGATACAACGGCAACGAGATCCGGATGATCGCCGAGAAGACCATCCGCGCCGACTCCGAGGACCGTCTGGACGCGGCCAAGCGCGAAGTCACGCTGGATATGCGCGAATCCGGCAATACGCTCACCCTCTACGTGGACGGGCCGTTTCGCTGCCACTGCGGCGATGGCGGCCGGGGCATCCACGACGACGGGCGTCACGGCTACACCGTGACCTATGATTTCGAGCTGCAAGTGCCGGCGGCGACGCTTCTGCGGCTGGCGACAGTCAACCACGGAGAGATCCAAATCGAAAACACGACCGGCGATTTCGACCTCAGCAACGTGAACGCCGGCATTGAGATGCGCAATGTCGCCGGGTCCGGCCGCGCGCATACGGTCAATGGAAGGATTTCCGCTTCTTTCGTCAGGAATCCAGTGAAGGAGAGTTCGTTCAAGACCGTTAATGGAAGCATCGAAGCAACGTTCCAGGCGAACCTTTCCGCCGACATGCGCCTGAAGACGTTCAATGGAGACGCGTATACGGACTTCGATAGCACTCCTCTGCCGAGAGTCACTCCCGTGGCCGAGCGGCAGGATGGCAAGTTCGTCTACCGCGCCGATCGCTCCACCAGTCTGCGCATCGGCAACGGCGGACCGGCTCTAGCCTTCGACACGCTCAACGGCAACATACGCATCATTAAGCGAGGGCAGTAATCATGAAGACGCTTGTTATTGTGGTTTCAGCTTTCTTCGCCGGCGCGGCCTGGAGTCAGGACGCCCAGCCCGACCGCGTCACGGTTCCGTTCAGCGATCCGTCGCGCCCGAAAACGCTGCACGCGTCGTTGGTCAACGGCAGTATCACAGTACGCGGGTACGACGGCAAGGACGCGATTGTCGAGGCGCGTGCCGATTCGGCGAGGCATCATCGGCCCGAACACTCCGATGGTCTCCGCCGTATCGACATGGGCGCCACTGGTCTCATGGTGGAGGAATCGGACAACGTCATCACCGTGGGAACTCGTTTGGTCAACGAGAATATGAGCCTCCTAATTCAAGTGCCCGTCAATACGTCGGTAAAGCTTCATGCGGTGAATGGCGGGGACCTGCTGGTGGACCACATCGTCGGCGACGTGGAGGTCGACAACACGAATGGAAACGCCACTGCCACGCACATCTCCGGCGCCGCCGTCGTGCACGCTCTCAACGGGAAGGTGCTGGTGTCGCTGGACAAGGTGACGGCGGACAAACCGATGTCCTTCAGCTCGCTCAACGGCGACATTGACGTGACTCTGCCCGCTACCACCAAGGCTCGGCTGAAGCTCAAGACCGACAACGGGGAAATTTATAGTGATTTGGATATCGCGACCGATCCCGCGGCCCGGAAGCCGGCGCTTCAAGAGAACAATTCAGGAAAAGGCAAGTACCGTGTGCAGTTCGATCGCACGATGTACGGATTGATCAACGGCGGCGGCCCAGAAATCCAGCTCACCACGTTTAACGGAAACATCTATATTCGAAAGCCGAAATAGGCCGGGATGTGGCGCGTAGTCACTTCACCGAAACCGTGACGCCGGCCGGGCTGCTAGCCTGTCCGATAGTCACCACCACCGGCACGTCGCCCGAACCAACTCCTTCCGGGATCTGCGCGTTGATTTGTAGCACGCCCGCCACAAGCCCGGGAGTTCCGCCGGCATACAACACGTTAGCGTCCACCCCGCCGATGCTCACGGAGACATGTGCCAGCGGCTTCGGAGCAACATTTCCGGGCACGCTTCCATCTATCCCCGAAGGATCCGTCTGACCTTCGCCGGTGCCAAAGAGAACAATCACGGAGCCGGGCTCGGCCGAATTCGAGGAGCTATTCACGGAACCATCCTGATTCAGAATGGCGCCTTGCCCTATTCCCGACGAGTTTGCCGTGAAAAGCGCGGGCGCCGTACTGTTGACTTGGAGCGAAACCGCGTTGGACGAGGTCCCGTTGAATTCGACCTGTACTTGCGTGTTCTGCTTGCCCAATATTTCGTATGGGACCACCGCGGCATCCTGACTTGCACTCACGTAAATCAACGGACTCGCTATGCCATCGAAGAGCACTCGAGTCCCGGCCAATGTTGTGCCGACCAAGCCGGAACTCGACTGAAGAGTAGTGAGCTGGTTCGGCCCTACGTTCGACCCAAAGATCGTCACAATCTCGCCAGGAGCTACGGGACCGGTCTGGAAGCTGGCGCCATTTGCAATGCCGGTAATGCTGGGCTGGCTTGCCGTTGAAGTATCGTTTATCAGAACCGAGACGGTGTTTGAGACACCGTTGGCCACCAGCATGTCGGGCTTGCCATCGCCGTTGAGGTCGGCGACGCTGATCCAGGCGGGTCCATCGCCGACCGTAATGGTGGACGGAGAGTAGAATGTTCCATCGCCGAATCCCTGGAGCACGGTGATCGTGTTCAAATTAACGTTGGCTACCGCGACATCGAGTTTTCCATCGCCGTTGAAATCGGCTGACACGAAGAACGAAGGATTTGTTCCGAGCGGGAAGCTCAGAGCGTCCCGGAACAATCCGTTCCCGTAACCGAGCAGAACGGAAATACCGCTCGATTCGCCGTTCGCGTTGGCCACGGCCAAATCCGGTATGCCGTCGCCATTGAAGTCCGCCAGCGAAATCGAGACAGGGTTCCGTCCGGCGGCGACGCTCGGAAAAGGGCGAAAGGTTCCGTCGCCGTTGCCGAGCAAGATGGAAACGTTATTCGATCCCGCGTTGGACACGACAATATCCGGCATCGCATCGCCATTCACGGCGCCGACAGCTATGGAACTAGGGTCAGTTCCGACGTCATAGTTCACCGGTGGCCTGAAGATTCCATTGCCGGCGCCCAGAAATATCGATATGTTGTTGCCGTTCGCATTGACCACTGCCAGATCCAGGTATCCATCGGAATTGAAGTCCGCCACGGCAATGGCCGTTGGACCGGACGCGGTTAAGCTTTGAGCGCTGCGAAAGGTTCCATTACCGTTACCCAACAGCACCGAGACAGTGTCTGAAGTGAAATTACCCACCACCAGATCCGCCGTTCCATCGCGATTGAAATCGCCGACCGCAATCGCACGCGGATTGACGCCAACCTTCAGGTTAGTGGAGGGCAGAAAGATACCATTGCCCTGACCTGGCACTACAGAAACCGTCGCTGAGCCCGCATTGATAACGGCCAAATCGCTCTCGCGGTTGCCAAAGAAATCGCTGGTCGCTATGGCCGCCGGGGAGAGACCCACGGTGATCGGGGCCCGCGCAACGAATACTGCCGACTGAGCGGATAGGATGGCGCTCGCGAGGAGGCCGGTAAGAACGTAGCGAATGCAGCCTGGGAGGACATAACTTCCTCGGTTCATTATGGGGATCATGGCACTATCCGGCAGTCAAAAGAACGCCTAAGCAACGAAGAAAGTACTATCGCGGCAAACATTTGTACTGGCAGTTGCAAGAGTTTGTCGCTCTCTTTAAGGAGTTCGCCGCGTCGTTACCTCGCGCACGACAACCGTATTGCTAGACTGCGGGAAGATGGTTAAGCCACCCGATCCCCGCTTGCTGGGCTATCTTTCCTCCTATGACAGGCACGTTTCGAGCTTGGCTTTGGCGGTACGAGAGGTAGTGCTGGAGGAGGCGCCCGAAGCGATCGAATCCATCTCCAAGGGATATGCGGTCGCGATAGGGTTTTCCTTCACGGGCAAACCTCTGAAGGACGGTTTTTGCCACATCGCGACGTACAGCAGCCACGTGAATCTCGGCTTCAATCGCGGCGCACTGCTTCCCGACCCCAACGGAGTTCTGGCCGGCGCCGGAAAGTTGATTCGCCATATCCATATCCAAAACGAGCGCGAGTTGAGCCGTCCATACCTCCGGCGCTACATACAGGCCGCAATCGAACAGCTCGGTGGACCCCCGGCAACGGCATCCGGCAGTGGGCGCAAGACCGCAACTGCGGCCAGCCGACGACGCCGCTGAAACAAGGCAATTTTCAGTCCAAACCCTCCGCTCGCCGATTTGCAGCCGCCATTCGCCGATCTCCCATCGAATTGGACTCTTACCACTGCTATCCTCGGATCGTGGGAACAGGCGACCAGTTCGAAAACGATCTAAAGGCCAAGATCCATCGCGACGTTCATGATCGAATTCAGGCGAAGATGGATCGGATGCATGATCGAATGAGCCGGCGTCACCACGGCGGCGGGGGAATCGTCATCGGCGGACTTATCGTCGTGATCGGCCTGTTCATCCTGCTGGACAACCTCGGAATCGTTCGGGTCCACGATGTTTGGCGCTACTGGCCGGTGCTGCTGATCGTTTATGGCGTTTCCCGGCTTCTGGATGCGCACGCTCCGTCCGGATATCTGTGGGGCGGCATGGTCTCGCTCATCGGCGCCTTAGTCTTGCTCGACAACCTCGACATCGTCACCTTCAATTTCGACCTGATTTGGCCTCTCCTGTTGATCGCCTTCGGCTTGAGCATGCTGCTCCGCTCCATGGACCGAAAAAAAACTTGGGCGACGGCAGCAGGTCCCATTGACGCCGGTTCCAGCTGCAACGCTTACGCCGTATTCGGCGGCAGCAAGCGGAGGATCAACTCATCCGATTTCCGGGGCGGCGACGCGGTCGCGGTGTTTGGAGGCGTCGAATTCGACCTCCGTGGCGCGACCATGACCGTTGACCAGGCGATAATCGACGCGAACGTGGTCTGCGGCGGTCTGGAAGTTCGCGTTCCCGAGAGCTGGACCATTATCAATCGGGCCGTGACTATCTTCGGCGGCGTCGAAGACAAGACCGCGCAATCCAAGCTGGAACCAAATGCCAAATCCCCGCAATTGGTAATCACCGGATCGGTGGTCTTCGGCGGCATCAGTCTGCGCAACTAATCAGGCCAATCCTTTATGCATCCGCTGCTTGCCAACCGAGGCAGGATCGCCTTATATCTGCTGGTTTGGCTTCCGCTCGCTGGATTGCTGGGCTACCTGCTGTCGGTCACCGGCCAACTCCCGCTGATCGAGGCGGAATCCCTGGCACTGCCCCTCTGCCTGGTTTATGCGTTCATCTGTCTGTCGCCGTGGTATCTCTGTCGCGTGCTGCCTTTGGGTCCTTCCCAACTCACCAAGCTGCTGGTGAACCACAGTGCCGCGGCGGTTGCGGCGGCGCTGCTTTGGGTCGTACTTGCCAAGCTGCTCGCGCTCGGCTTAAGCCGCCGCTTTGCGCAGCTCGATCAGCGGTTCAGCCCGCAGCTTCCGCTGCTGTTCGGCATCGGCGTCCTGCTATATCTGCTCGCGGTAGCGCTGCATTACGTCTTGCTTTCCGTCGAAACGTCGAAAGAGGCCGAGACCCGCGAACAGGAAGCTCGCACTCTGGCGCGGGAGGCGGAACTGAAGGCGCTCAAGGCGCAGATCAACCCGCATTTTCTCTTCAATAGCCTCAATTCGATCAGCGCCCTGGCCACCTTGGATGGCGTTCGCGCCCGCGAAATGTGCATCAAGCTCTCGGATTTTCTTCGCAACACGCTCAGCTTGGGTGAACGCTCCAGCATTTCGCTCAGAGAGGAACTAGCCCTCGCCAAGTCCTATCTGGATGTCGAACAGGTGCGCTTCGGCCCCCGGCTGAGGACGGAATTTCAAACCGGCGCAAATTGTGACGGCTGCGTGGTGCCCCCTTTGTTCCTGCAGCCGCTGGTAGAGAACGCCGTTAAGCACGGGATCGCGGGACTGGTGGACGGCGGCACCATCCGGCTGGAGGCCACTTGCGGACAGGGGCGCTTGCGCGTGAAGGTCCAAAACCAATTCGATCCGGACGCTCCTCCGTCGGAGCGGCGCGGGCTGGGCTTGGGGAACGTACGTGGCCGCCTGCGGGCTCTTTACGAACAAGAGGCCCGGCTCGACGCCCGAGCCGCCGGCGACCAGTTCATCGTCGAAGTGGAGCTGCCCTGCGCCGCACACGAGTAACATGCCACATAAGTAAGATGGAGATGATCATGCCCGATTCGCTCGCAGCCGACACTCGCATCGCGCACTATCGAGTGCTCTCCGAGCTCGGGCAGGGCGGCATGGGCGCAGTCTATTTGGCCGACGACACGCGGCTCGGGCGGCACGTCGCCCTCAAAATTCTGCCGCCGGATGTCAGCAGCGATCCGGACCGGATGCAGCGCTTCATCCAGGAAGCCAAATTGGCCTCGTCTCTCACGCATCCCAATGTCGCCTATATCTACGAAATCGGCCAGGACAAAGACTATTGGTTTCTGGCCATGGAGTACGTGGAAGGCCAGACGCTAAGCGCGCGGATCGCCGAAGGCAAGCTTAGTATTCAGGAAATCGTCCACATCGGATGCCAGGTGGCCGACGCCTTGGACGACGCACACTCCAAGGGGATCGTCCATCGCGACATCAAACCCGCCAATCTGATGCTGACGCCGCGCGGTCATGTGAAGGTGCTGGATTTCGGACTCGCGAAGCTTCAGCACGCCGCCAAAGACGAGACACAACTGCTGACCAGCGTAGGCACGGTAATGGGGACAGCCGCCTACATGAGCCCGGAACAGGCGCTCGGCCGGGATGTGGATCAGCGCAGCGACATTTTCAGTCTCGGCGTGGTGCTGTACGAAATGGCCGCCGGCAAGCTCCCGTTCTCCGGCGCCAACGCGCACGAGACCATCGCCCGCATCCTGCAAAGCCAGCCCGACGCGGTGGCGCGATTTAACTACGAAGCGCCGGAAGAGTTCGATCGCGTCATCCGGAAATGCCTGGAAAAGGAGCGCGAGCGCCGCTACCAATCGGCGCGCGATCTGCTCGTTGATCTGAAGAATATCGAGCGTGATTCCAGTTTCCGCCCAAGCCTGGTCACGTCCGTCGCATCCGCGGGACAGCCTCTGAGGGCTGTCATCGTCGACGACGAGGAGCTCGCGCGGGGACTATTGCGCGAATACGCGCACTCCCACGACGGCGTCGAGGTGGTGGCGGAATGCGCCAATGGTTTCGAAGCCGTGAAGGCCATCGCGGAGCATAAACCGGATCTGGTGTTTTTGGACGTGCAGATGCCTAAGTTGGACGGCTTCGAGGTGTTGGAACTAATCGAGCGCGAGGTCGCGGTGATTTTCGTGACGGCCTACGATCAATACGCCATGAAAGCCTTCGACGCGCATGCCGTGGATTATCTGCTGAAGCCCTTCAGCCTGGAGCGATTCGAGAAGGCGGTGGAACGCGCGCGCGAACGTTTGGGAAATAAACTGCCGCCTCCCGCCGAACTGGCGCGGGAAGCCCGTCCGCCCCAGCAAGCCCTGCAAAGAATCGTCGTCAAGGACGGCGCCCGCGTTCATATCATCCCCGTGGACGCCCTCGACTACGCCGAAGCCCAGGATGACTATGTTTCGCTTCACAGCCATGGGAAGGGCTATCTGAAGCAGCAAACCATATCCAGCTTGGAAGCCGCTCTCGATCCGCAAAAATTCGTGCGGATCCACCGTTCCATTCTAGTGAACCTGGAAAGAGTGGCCAAGATCGAACCGTATGCGAAGGACAGCCGCGTGGCGGTTCTGTCCGATGGAACGCAACTCCCGGTGAGCCGGGCCGGATACGACCGCCTGAAAGCCCTGCTGGGCGAACGATTCTAGAATTTTGGATCAGCCCGCCAGCGGCGTTTTCGCTTGCCAGTGTACGTCGGCCACGCCCGCTTCGCGCAACGCGCCACGATCGGCGACGATCATCAGCCGGGCGCGAGCGGCGCCGCTGTAGGTGCGAATCGGCGAGGTCCAGATGGCGGCCTCAATCTGGTGCCCCCGGTGGTGCAGGATCGGGCCGTCAAGGGCGAAGGGGAGACGGAAACCCAGTACTTCGTCGCGCTTCCAACCCAGCATGCCTTCCGCAGCCGCGTTCCAATAGGTGACCGCGCCATTCATGTTGACCGCGAACGTAGCCAGCGGGGATGCGTCGAACACCGCGTGCGCGGCCTGCGATAGCATGCCTGATCCGGAGCCTGGGTCCACCACCTTCTCGTTGGCCTCCACTAATCGAAGACACGCCTTGGCGCTGATGCGCTCCCGGCTCGAAAACCTCAGGATGAGCGCCGCCACCATGCATAGCCCGGCGATCAAGAAGTCCGACCAATCGTCCAGGCGTCGTATGTTGTGAAATACGATGCCGGAATCTTTCAGTACGCGCAGCGCCTCGTAGATCGCGATCAGGCCCAGGAGCCCCGTCAGCATCTTGTCGAGCTTGCCCTGCTGCCTGCCCGTCAGACGAATGCACCACAAAATGGTCAGCAGGCACAGGCATAGCGCGAGCGCCATTAGCGGACTGGCCCGAAATATTTGCACCAGATACAAGTCTGTGTCCTCGGTCTCTCTGCCGTTGCAATCCAGTGATCGGACATTCCCTGAGCATTTTCACAGTGGAAACACTTTAGTTGGCACCGGGAGTCGCCTTATTCCGGACTAAGGCGACCGCCCTAACTCCTCACAGCGCCGCTGACCGGCCCGAAACACGGGCGTTAGAATAAGGTATGTCTGATGCACTCCGTATAGCCGATCGGGAATTCCACTCGCGCTTGTTCGTGGGCACTGGAAAGTATCGAAGCTTCCACGAAATGGCGCGCTGCCACACCGCATCCGGGGCCGAAGTGGTCACTGTCGCGGTGCGCCGCGTCAATCTCACCGACAAGTCGAAGGAATCTCTGATCGACTATATTGACCGGTCGAAGATGTTCATCCTTCCGAACACCGCCGGCTGTTATACCGCCGACGAAGCCGTGCGGACGGCGCGGCTCGGCCGGGAGGTGGGTCTGTCGAATTGGGTAAAACTCGAAGTGATCGGCGATCAGAAAACCTTGTTCCCGGACAACGAGGGCTTGCTCGAAGCGACACGCGTTCTAGCCAAGGAGGGCTTCGTCGTTCTGCCTTACACCAACGATGATTTGGTGAACGCGCGCAAACTGATCGATGCCGGCGCAGCGGCGGTGATGCCGCTGGGGGCGCCCATTGGCTCGGGCTTGGGCATCCAGAATACGACCAATCTGCGAATTCTGCGCGAAACCATCACCGAAGTTCCGCTGATCGTGGACGCGGGAGTGGGAACGGCGTCCGACGCCGCGATCGCCATGGAACTGGGCTTCGAAGGCGTATTGATGAACACGGCGATAGCCGAAGCCGAGGACGCGGAAAAGATGGCGACCGCGATGAAGCTGGCTGTGGAAGCGGGCCGGCTGGCCTACCTGGCCGGTCGGATGACGAAAAAGCTGTACGCCAGCGCGAGTAGTCCGTTAGCGGGCGTGGTGCGGTAACAGCCCGCGTTTTACCGGGCGTACTGCACCCCCCAGACTCTAGGGTTTTAACGCCATGGCGAAAACCTTCACGTTGTTGTTGCCTGGCAACGTGACGCTAGTCACCGTCTTGCTGTTGTTCAGGTTGAACGTGTAACCGTACAACAGGAACGGACGATTGTCCTTGGTTCCGTTGGCGGCGTTTCGATAGGGCATGCCGAGCGCGGCGAGTTCGCCCGCGTAGTTGCCTGGAGTAAACCAATCGCTGAGATTTTGCGTAAACGTTACGCTGGTCCCGTCGCTGTATGTGACCTTGAACGGCTGCGAGAGCTGCGCGCCATTAACTCCGGTCGCGAGCAACAGCAGGCTCGAGTATTGTCCCGCCGGTAACGCAATGGCGCTGGTCGATCCGCTAACGACGTCGGATTGGCCCGCGGCGCCGAGTTGGAATAAGACGCCACCGAAGGTTTGATTGGCCTGCAGCAGCGTGCCGGAATACGCGTAACCGATGCCGTCCAGTCCGCCGCCGGTAAAGGGTTTGCCGTCGACCGTGATTCCGACGCCGTTGAACGCCTGGGAGAGGCTCACCTGAGAGGCGGCTGCGTTCACCGCGCCGGTGAGCGTAATCGCCAGAACGACGACATCCCGGTTTTGCGGAAGCGCGATGGAACTTACCGTCTTGGCGACGTTCAGGTTGAAGGAATAGGCGTAGAGATAGAAGACCCGGCCGTCTGTCGTTCCGGTGCTGTTGTCACGGTAATTCGTGACCACCGCTTTCGATTCGCCGGGATAGTTCTGCGGCGTGTACCAATCGCTCAAGCTCTGCGTGAACGCCGCCGTCGTACCGTCCGTGTAGGTTACGGTAAACGTCTGACCCGGTTGATTGCCGTTCACCCCCGTCGCCAGCATCTTGAGCGTAGTAAACTGGCCTGCGGGTAGCGTGACCGTCTGTCCGCTCACCGCGTCGGGCAATCCCATCGGCCCTAGGCTGAATACGGTTCCGCCCCCAGTCTGGCTCGCGCCGAGCAACACGCCCGAGTAGGAGCGACCCAATGAATCCAAGCCGCCGCTGGTGAACGGAAGGTTGTCCACGGCGCTGCCGGATACGTTGTACGACGGCGACAGGTTAACCGCCGCCGTTCCGGCGCTGGGTGCGACCACTTTCAGGTTTATGGCCGACGAGTGGCTCAAGCTGCCTGACGTCGCTAGCAGGCTCACTTGCGACGTGCCCGCCGCCGCGGAACTGCCGGCCGTAAACAATACTAGGACTACACCCGGGCCGGCTGCGCTAAAAGAGGCGGTGACTCCGCTCGGCAGTCCAGAAGGCGACAGCGTCACGTTGCCCGCGAAACCGTTCAGCGGAGTTAAGGAAATAGCGGTGGCGCCCTGTCCACCCTCCACGATCTGCAAGCTGGCCGGCGCGACCCCGATCGCGAAATCCGGAGGAGCCGTCACCGTCACCGTTAGCGTAACCGACGCCTTCAGACTCCCCGAGGTACCGGTGACAGTAAACTGCGACGCCTTTAACGCGGTAGAGCTTGCCACGGTAAGCGTCAGAGTGCTGGTTGCCGCCGTGCTAGCGGGACCGAACGACGCCTTGACGCCCGTTGGCAGCCCAGTCGCGGTTAAGGCCACCGTTCCGCCGAATCCTGCCTGCGGATTAACAGTTATCGTTGCGGTTCCAACGCCGCCCGGGGCCACGCTTATATTGGAGACCGAAGAGGAGAGTTGGAAGCTCGGCGCGGGAGCCACGGTTAGGGCTATGGTCGCTTGCGCCGAAAGGGAGCCGGACTTTGCCGTAACAGTAACCGTTGAGGAGCCCACCGGCGCCGTAGCGGATGCCGTCAGCTTCAGCGTACTGGTCGAGCTTATGCTGGCTGGACTGAATGTCGCCGTCACGCCAGCAGGCAGCCCGCTGATCGTCTGGGTCGCCGTGCCACTAAAGCCGTTCAGAGGAGTCAAGGATATCGCGGTGCTTGCCGACGCGCCCTGCGTCACGCTCACGCTGGCGGGCGAAGCGCCCAAGGTAAAGCTCGGTGCGGCCTTCACCGTCAGGCTGATGGTGACCGAAGTGGACGACGCGCCCGAGGTTCCAAGTACGCTAAACGTGCTGGTCCCGACCGCCGCGCTGGACGCGACAGCGAATGTCGCCACGCTGGTGGTGGCCGTGGTGGCCGGGTTAAACGAAGCAGTCACTCCGGCCGGCAGACCTGTAGCAGTCAGCGTTACTTTACCGGTAAAGCCGGTCTTAGCCTTAACGGTTATGGTGCTCGTGGCGCTGGCCCCTTGAGCCACGCTCAGCGTCGTGGCCGAAGCCGTCATCGTAAAAGACGTCGGAGGCGCCACCGTTAACGCAATCGTCACCGTGGCGCTCAAGCTCCCTGATGTACCGGTTACCGTGACCGTGGCCATACCCGCGGGCGCGGTGGCGCCGGCGACAAAGGTCAACGTGCTCGCGCTGGACGTGCCGGCGGGGTTGAACGACGCGGTAACGCCCGACGGTGAGCCGGAGACGGTCAGCGCGACCGTCCCATTAAATCCACCAGTGGGAGAGACGGTGATGGAGGCCGTCGCGTTGGCGCCCTGAACCACGGTCACAGCCGAGGCCGATGTCGTCAGGCCGAATCCCGGCGCGGCCGTCACCACCAGATTCAATTCCATTGACGAGGTGATGGTTCCGGAAACGCCTTGAACCGAGATCCAGTAATTTCCAGGCGTCGCGCCACTCGATGCGTTCAGAGTCAGTGTGCTGGCATCGCCGGAACTGAAAGCGCCGAATGTTCCCGTGACGCCGGTCGGGAGTCCCAAAAGGCTCAAGTTGACGGTGCCCGAAAAGCCGTTCTGCGGAGTAACTTGAATCGACGACGTCGTGCTGGACCCCGCTTGCACACTTACCGAACTGGGCTTGGCGGACAGCGCGAAGGACGGCCCGGTAGGCATCGAAATCAGGTCGTTGATCAAGGGCTGGCCGCTGGGCGTGCCCCATCCGGTCGACAGGTCAAAACCGGGAATGGCGGGGAACCCATTGCTGCCTGTCGTGATGTCGTGCAACCCCGCGGCATAATTGGACCCGTTGCCCAATACGTAGAGGGTCGGGTTCAGGAAGCCGACGGCGGGTTTCTGATTCGCCGCCGCTTGCTGGTTGGCCAAAGCCGTAAAAGCGCCCCACAGTGGCGTAGCCGCGCTGGTTCCACCCACCGCAGTCTCTTGCCCGTTGTTATAGATGAGGAACATTTGTACCGCCCCGGTCAATGCGACGTCCGGGAGATTGCGCATCGTATTCGACCCGCCCAGCGCCGCCATGTTCATGCTTTGTTGATAGCTGGGGATGGCGTAGGTCGTGCTGACTCCTCCGCCGCTGCCGCTCCAGGCACTCTCCGATAACCACGCCCCGCCCGGTCCCGTGGTCGTCAAGGCCGTTCCACCCACTGAGGTCACGTTCGGATCATCCGCGGGCGGCATGACGCCGTTAGAATAAGCGCCGCTGTCGCCGGAGGCCGTGAAGAACGATTGGCCCTGGGCGATCATCTGCTTGAAAATCTGGTCCGTGGTCGCATTGATTCCGTAACCCCACGAACAACTCAGTTGCTTGGCGATGTTGTCCGTCGCCATGCGATTCAGGATGTCGTTCGGATACATCCCCTCGTACACGATTACGTTGGCGCCAGGCGCCATGTAACCGGCCATCATGATGTCCAGGATCACTTCGATGTTGGCGCTGCCCGGAACGCCGTTGAATCCGTCCAGAAGCACGGTTTGGACCGGCACGGCCGGTAGGCCCGCCTGTTGGAAGTTGGCCGTCACGTCCGCCGCGTAAAAGCCGTCGTATTCCAGCAGCCCGATGGTCTGCCCGGCGCCCATCATTGTGACCGATGGCGCGTAAGCCGCCCGAAAATCGTTACCGATGAACAGACCGGCCGGCCCCGATCCGCTCACAAACGGCAGGGCCGAAGCCAGGGGCGTCGATTTCAAATCCATCGGCCTGGGAATCACAAAGTTGTCAAGCCCGCTGATATCCAGCACCGGAACGTCGGTGTCGATCGACGGATCGCGGTCGGGCGCGAAGAAACGCCCTCGCACGGGGTGGTCCCACTGCGTCAAATTGATGTGAAGGGTCTTGTTGATCACCGCGACCGTCCCGGTGACGTCCAGAATCATGCGGTTCGCGTGCTTTCCCGAGACCTTGAAGCCGTTGCCTTGGAAGAACTCAACCAACTTGTCGTAATCGTCCTGAGCCGGACCGAAGCGCTCGGCGAATTCGCTCGCGCTCAGATAGTGCCGGTAGTTGTCGCTCCGCGGATCCGAAATCTGTTGCACCAACCGGTCGAGCTCTTCCCTATTGCGGAGTGGCAGACCGATGGTCAGATGCAAGCTGCCCATTTCGAAGACCGCGCCCGCTCGTTTCGATTCACCGACGGCCCGCGGAACCTGGTTTGAAAGTGTTTGGGTGGGTGTGGCTCCTACCAACCCCATCGAGAACACTAACGCGCCCGCGAAAATGGCGGCATGAACAGTCCTGGAAAATATCATGGTGATGATTCCTTCCTCCCGAAAGCGGGTTCGGGAAGGCCCGGCGAGAGAAATACCGGGAAGTTTATTTGGGATTATTGAGAGCGTATTAAACGTATCGACTAGTGGCGTGCTCCCGTGAAAAAAAAGCTACTTAGCGCGGACGTACCACGACTCGCGATGAGCGCGTACCCGGGGACCCGCGCGCCGCGGAGTACCGGGCTCTGCACCAACTTCCCAGCCGGTACAATATAGGGTGCAGCCTGAAATAAAGGAGATCCCATGAGCTTTCGACTTCTCGTATCCCTCGGCGCACTGGTGTCGCTGGTTACGCTGCCGCTCCCCGGCCAAACATCCGCGCCCGCAGCGACACCCGCGGGAACGAAGGCGAAAAGCTCCGCCATCCCGCACCGCCCCGATGGCCATCCCGATCTACAGGGTGTTTGGACCAACGCCACCTTAACCCCCATGGAGCGTCCGGCCAAGTTTGCGGGCAAAACCACCGTTACCGATGCCGAAGCTGCAGCCTACGAGAAGAATGATCTCGACACCAACGATATCGACAAGAAGGATGCGCCGTTGTTGGCCGCGGCGGGGTCGGCGGAAACCGGCGGTTACAACAACCTGTTCATCGATCGCGGATCTCAACTCGCCCGCGTGGATGGAGTCAAACGAACTTCGCTCATCATCGATCCACCGGAGGGCAAGGTGCCGCCCATGACAGACGAGGCGAAGAAGAGGATCGCGGGCCTGATCCGGAGCTACGAAAAGTACGACAGCGTGAAAGACCGGCCGCTAGCTGAACGATGCATCCTGGGGTTCGGCTCCACATCCGGACCGCCCATGCTGCCGGTACTCTATAACAACAACTACCAGATCGTGCAAACCGCGGACACCGTCATGATCCTGATCGAAATGGTGCACGACATCCGCATCATCCGGCTCAACGGCCAGCATGCTCCACCCACGGTGCGACAATGGCTGGGCGATTCGATCGGCCACTGGGAGGGCGACGCGCTGGTGGTGGATACCACCAACTTCACGGATCAGACGCGGTTTCACGGATCCACGGCGAACTTGCACGTGATCGAACATTTTAAGCGCACCGATGCCGGCACGATTCTGTACCGTGCCACCATCGACGACCCCAGCACGTTTACCAAGCAATGGACCATCGAGTATCCGTTCCTCGCCACCGCGGGTCCAGTGTATGAATACGCCTGTCACGAAGGGAATTACGCCATGCCGGACATCATGGGCGGCGCGCGGAAAAAGGATATTGAATCCCCCAAGTAGGCGCTTGGGGAGCTTCTGCTTTGAAACGGGAATCGCGCCGCGCGCGTATTTAACTTAAGTAAGATGCGACGCCTATTGGCGCGAATCCGAGGAACCATGCGAGCGTCATTTCTCTTATTGCTGAGTTGCGCGAGCGGAAACTTGCTCGTCGCATCGCCCGGCGACGACGACCTGGTCTTCAAGAGTGACGTATCCCTGGTGCGCGTCGACGCCCAGGTGCTCGACGCCGGCAACCGCGCCATAACGCACCTGAACCAGGAGGATTTCGTCCTCCGCGAAGAAGGGCACACCGTACCGATCAAGGGCTTCGCCAGCGAAAACATGCCGGTGGACGTTCTCTTTCTCCTGGATGTCAGCGCCAGCATGCGGCCGCACGTCCAGCGGATCGCCGACGCGTCCGGTCAAGCCCTCACGGTGCTCGGCAAGGACGATCGCATGGGCATCATGGTTTTCGATCGCGCCAGTCGCGTCCGCCTGCCTCTGAGCAACAATCGCCAGGATGTGCAACGCGAGTTCGACCGCCTCCTGCGCCAGGAGCGGTTCAACGGCGGCACCGATATAACGCACGCCATGCTGGACGCCGCGGATTACATGCGCCATCAGGCCCGCCGCGACGCTCGGCGAGCCATTGTCATCCTGACCGACGATGAAACCGAATTCGATCGCGACGATGCGGGCGTGTCGCGCGCGCTGGCTCATGCCGACACGGTGATGTGCGCGCTCATCGCGCCGGACGCTTCCCGGTATGGAGGCGGCGGTGGCCAGCGCCGCGGCGGATATGGCGGAGGCTCTCCCATCGGCTTGGGCGGCGGGTTGGGGGGCATCATTTTCGGACGCGGGGGAAATCGCGGGCCGGGCGGCGGAGGCATGGGCGGGTCGCATACTCAATCGGCGGGCACGGCCGAAATTGCTCGCGATTCCGGCGGCGACAGCATGTCCGTCGATGACGCTTCGGCTCTGGAAGAAACGCTCTCGCGCATCCGCCAGCGCTACACTCTCTACTTCAATCTCCCCGATGGTGTGCGCGCCGGCCAGGAACGGAACATCCAAGTGGACCTGGCGCCATCCGCCCGGCTGCGCTTTCGCGACGCCGAAGTCCGATATCGGCGCGTCTACATGACGCCCGACGGAGGCGCGGACGCGACTCCCACCATGGTGACCCGCGACACCCCTTCCGCTTCCGCCGATTCAGATCCGGCCAACGCCGCAGCGCCAAGCACCTCACAGCATCGCGTGGCTGTCAATCAGGACGGTTCGCCGGTTGCCAGTCCCGCGGCGAGCGATTCTCACTGAGCGACGGTCGGCTTACTTCGCCTCGGGCTTCTCGTCCGCTTCCTTTTTAGGCGGTGGATCGATCGTGACGTTGGTCGCCAGCAGGCTCAGATCGGTGTCTTCGGCGGCTTCAATCGTGATGGGAGTTTCCAGGTCGATGGCGGAAGCCTTGATCGGTTTGCTGTCCTTAAGGAATTTGGTCTTGCCGGAGCGCCGGATCGTAACGATCTGGTTCTCTTCGGTCTCGATCACAATTTCCTTGCTTTTCATCTCTTTCAACTTGCCATGAAAGGTTCCGGCCACGCCTTTGTATGCGCCCAAGCTCGCCGGCGAAGTGGTCCCGTAACCCCGTCGACGCACATACTGGCCTTCGACGAGCAGCGGCACTAGAACGAGAAGCAGGACAACCAGAGACTGTCGCATAACCCCACCACCTTCATACTACATCGAGTGAAACTCAATTTCGACATTGATTCTCACGGCCACCGGCTTGTCGTCCTTTTGCGCCGGAGCAAACCGCCACTGCTCCACCGCATCCACCGCGCTCTGGTCCACGTCTTTATCCAGGCCCTTGAGGACTCGTAAATCCCTTGGCAGTCCCTTCGAGCTGACCACCAGCCCGATGGTGACGCTTCCGTCCACTTTTAAGCCTCGCGCCGTCGAGTACCGGGGTGGAACTTGCTTGACGATGCGCGGAGGAGTGATGCCGGGGCCCATGTCGAAGACTTGCTCGTCTTCGGCCGCCTGCACCAGCAGAGCGCACGCAACGAGGACAAGCGCAGAATTACGAATGAACCCACCTCCGGCCGGGAATGAGTGGAGAGACGCAAGTCGCAGGACGCCGGTTACATCGCACCATCCGCGTAAAATCTTGTAATGCCACACAACCTATTCGCCGAAGTCGTGTACGCGCCACAGAGTAAAATGTGGACTGCGTCGCTACTCGCTCACGCTCGGCGCGCATTGCTATTTTTGAAAAGAGGAAAGCATGGACATGCACGGAAAAGTGGTTGTGATTACCGGAGCCACCTCCGGCATCGGAAGCGTCGCGGCGGAGACGCTGGCGGGAATGGGCGCGCGCATCGTGCTGGTGGCGCGCGATCAAGCGCGAGCCCAAGCCGAACTGGCGCGGCTGCGAGAGAAGGCGCCGGGCGTCTCCCACAGCGTCCACTACGCCGATCTTTCGCGCATCGCGGACATGCGGCGCTTGGCTGCGGAAATCGCTTCAGCGGAGCCGCGCATCGACGTGCTCATCAACAACGCCGGCGCGCTATTCGGTCACCGCACTGTCACCGCAGACGGCCTGGAGATGACCTTCGCCACCAATCACATGTCTTACTTCGTGCTCACTCAAGGACTCCGCGAACGGCTGCTCGCTTCCTCTCCGGCGCGGGTGATCAATACTTCGTCCGACGCTCACAAGGGCGCCAAGCTCGACTTCAACGACCTGCAATCGGCCAACAACTACGGGGGCTTCAAGGTTTACGGCCGATCCAAACTCGCGAACATCCTCTTCACCCGCGAACTCGCGCGACGCTTGGCCGGTACAGGCGTCACCGCGAATTGCCTGCACCCCGGCTTCGTGTCCACCCGCTTCGGCGACCAGAGCGGCGGAGTGTTATCTCTGCTCGTACGCGTCGCAAAAAACTTCGCCATCACTCCGGAAAAAGGCGCCGAGACGATCGTCTTCCTGGCTTCCTCCGACGACGTAGCCGGCGTGAGCGGCGAATATTTCTACAAGAACCGAGTCGCAACACCCACCCAGGAAGCTAGGGACGACGCCGCGGCGAAACGGCTATGGCAGGAGAGCGAGAAGCTCGCCGGAATGGGCGGCTGATTTCACTTCAAACGCGGAAATGCCTTCCGAAGACCGTCCATCAGGCCGGTCGCCAACTCCTGAGGAAAAGTCTGATAGCCGTTCAGGAAGCGGCCTGGGCTCAAACCGGCGGGCGGGCGCGAGAGGGAGATCAGCTCCAGCTCCGTGTAAACTCCTCCGTCCATCTCTTCGATGCGCCAATATATGTTCAAGCGCCACAGGTATCCATATTCGTTTTCGGGAGGCTGTTCTTTATCGAAGGTCTTCTTTCGAGTCGGATGGAGTACCTCGCCGATGTGCGTCGATCGGGAAAAGATGATCGATCGCGTGGGATCCAGCGCCGTATAGTCCGCCGAAATCTCCGTGTTCAATACGATGGACGTGACTTGCTTCTTCGAAAGCCGAAGGAATGCTTCCAAGTGATCGGGGTCGCGCTTGACTTGCCGCGAATCGATCACCAGCTCTTTGAAGAAGTATTTGTAGTCCGCGTAATTGAGCAGCATGTCGCGCACACGCTCCAGCGTGGCGCCCTCCAGATAAATGCTGCCGAGCCAATCTTGAAGCTGCCCGTCGGGAATCTCGATCTCCTTGCCCTGATCGAGCGTTTTCTGGGGCACGATGACCGTCTGGCCGAGCCACACCAGGTTCTTCTCCTTGCGATGTTCCCCCACCCACAGGAAATCATCGCGGCCCATCCGTTTCTTGAGCCTTTCCTCGGTCGCCTTGATGTAGTGATCGTACGCCGCGGCGGTCTCCGGCTTCAGATCCGCCCCCTGAAGCACTGAGAACGCGCCAAGTAGAAGTGCAAGAGAGCGGCTCACACTTCCAATATAAGAGACAATCAAACCATGCTCGAATCGTGGGTGGTCATTTCAGGCACTTCCACAGGCATTGGCCGCGCCACCGCGCTTCGGCTCGCCTCCGAAGGGTTTAACGTCATCGCCGGTGTTCGCCGCGAATCCGACGCCAACGCTCTGTCGGCCGAGGCCGGCGCCGAGGGTTCCGGCAAAGGCCGCCTGGTGCCCGTCATCCTCGATGTCACGAATCAATCGTCCATCGACGCAACCGTCGGCCTGGCTCGCGAACTCGCCGGCGCTTCCGGCCTCCGCGCGGTTATCAACAATGCGGGCATCGTCGTGCCGGGCCCCGTCGAGCATGTCTCTGCCGAGGATTGGCGCCGCCAATTCGACGTGAATCTCTTCGGCATGATCGAACTTACACGCGCCACGCTTCCGCTGTTGCGCCAGGGCGTTGTTGCCCACGGCCTTTACGTCCCGCGCCTCCTGTTTGTCAGCTCCATTGGGGGGCGCGTCTCGCAGCCGATCCTCGCTCCCTACACCACCACCAAGTTCGCCACGAACGCCTTGGGCGATAGCTTGCGCCTGGAACTCCGCCGTCAGGGTATCGGCGTCACTGTCATCGAACCGGGCGCCATCGCCACCGACCTGTGGGCCAAGGGCGACGCCTCCGCGCAGGAGTTCGGCCCGAACCATCCCGCGCGCAAGCTCTACGAACCGGAAATTAACGGTCTCGTGGAAGCCTCAAAGCAAACCCGCGGGCGCGCCATTCCCGCGTCAAAAGCCGCCGACGATATCTTCCGCGCCCTTACCGCCTCGCGCGCGCCCGCTCGTGTGCTGGTAGGCACCGACGCAAAAATCACGGCCCTGCTGCGAAGCTGGCTACCGCTCTCGTGGTTCGACGCGATCCTTCTGCGCACTTTCCAAATCAACGGCCTGCCCGTGAAAGCGCCCGACGTCTCGGTCTGAAAATCGCGCGCCTTATTTCCCTACGTAGCTCACGCGCCAGATCGACTTCGACCCGTCGTCGGTCACCATCAGCGCGCCATCCTTCGCGACAGCCACTCCCACCGGCCGGCCCCAAACTTTGCCGTCCGCGGTCACGAATCCGGTGACAAAATCCTCAAACACTCCGGTGGCGTGTCCATTATCGAGCGGAACCCGGATCACTTCATAACCCGTGCGATTCGCCCGGTTCCACGATCCGTGCTCGGCCGCGAAGAGATCTCCACTGTACTCGCTCGGGAATTGGCTGCCCTCGTAAAAGGTCAGCTCGAGCGACGCATTGTGCGGCGACAGCAGAACATCCGGAACGATCACCTTGCTCTTGAGTTCCGGATGCTTGCCTTCGTGCCTGGGGTCCTGATGGGCGCCCATGTAGTACCAGGGCCAGCCGTAGAAACCGTCCTCCTGGACGTGCGAGACGTAATCCGGCACCAGATTGTCGCCCAAGGCGTCCCGTTCATTGACGGAGCACCACAGTTCGCCGGTCTTCGGATTCACGCCGATTCCGACGGGATTGCGAATGCCGGATGCGTACACTTTCACGAATTTTCCCTCCGGCGTGAACTCCAGAATGTTGGCGCGATGAAATTCCGCCGAATGCGTGTCGGGATCGTCGACGTTCGACCGCGAACCCACCGCCACGAACATTCGTTTCCCGTCGCTCGAAAACGCCAGATCGCGCGTCCAATGGCCACCTCCCGGAGGCAGATCGGGCACTAGAACCTCGGCCGCGCCAGTGGCCTTCAGATCGCCGTTCTTGTAAGGAAACCGAACCACCGAATTGGTGTTGCCCACGTAGACCCATTGCGGATTGGCGCCGGCCGGGTAGAATGCGATTCCGAACGGTTGCTTCAAGCCCGTGGCGAACGCTGTC
>Ga0302326_10002362_pt1 | contig 46241 bp, 42 predicted proteins | sample Palsa_T0_3_FD_202264 | JGI IMG/M metagenome (GOLD analysis project Ga0302326, IMG submission 202264) | Peat permafrost microbial communities from Stordalen Mire near Abisko, Sweden - Palsa_T0_3 | ecosystem: Environmental > Terrestrial > Soil > Palsa > Peat permafrost | place: Sweden: Abisko... | reverse complement strand
CGATGTTGTCTCGAGCTTCTTGTGGCCAAGCAGCACCTGGATCACGCGGATATCCACCTTCTGCTCGAGCAGGTGGGTGGCGAAGCTGTGGCGCAGCGTGTGCAGCGAGACGCGCTTATCGATCCGCGCCGTGAGGGCAGCCTCCTGCACGGCACGGTTGAGCTGTCGGACGGTCAAGGGCTCAACGGGGTTCAGGCCCGGAAACAGCCACCCGCCATCGAGCATCTTGCCCTGGGCACGGGCCACCCGCCACCACGTGCGCAGGCGCTCGAGCATCACCGGGGAGAGCATGGCGTAACGGTCCTTGCCGCCCTTGCCTTGCTGGATCCGCAGCGTCATGCGCGTGCTGTCCACGTCACCGACTTTAAGCGAGATGACTTCGCTGGCGCGAAGTCCGGCCCCGTAGGCGATCGACAGAGCCGTCTGATGCTTCAAGTTACGCACCGCGGCGATCAGCGCGCTGACCTCCTCGCGGCTCAAGACGACCGGCAACGTCCGCGGGACATGCACCGGCTTCATCTTCGACATCAACTCACTGCGATCGAGCGTCACGTCGAAGAAGAACTTCAATCCGGTGATCGTTGCGTTGAGCGTGATGGGCGACGTGCCGTGATCGACGAGGTGCAGCTGGAAGTTACGCAGATCCTCGACCGTGGCAGTATCGGGTGGACGGCGCAGGTAGCCTGCTAGCTTCCGAACTGCACGCACGTAAGAGGCTTGGGTGTGGGGAGCGAGCTTGCGCAGCCGCATGTCCTCCAGCATCCGTTGCCGCAGCGGGCAAATCTCTTGGGTGGAATCGTTCATGGCTCTGCTCCGGTTGCGATACGAGGCGGAATGCCTCACCTCGCAACTTACGAAACAGAACCTCAGCGGTCAGCCAATCCCCAACGCCTGATCGAAGCCACCCCTACCGCGCGAGCGGTTTAGTCCTTTGGCTAATCAGCGACGGATTTCCTTCTCCAAACGCGCCATTCGTCGCGACGAATCCGGGACCGCCGCCATCCGGCAAATCTCGACCCTCTGCGGACCTCCACGGCTGGCAGCTTTCTGGAAAGTTAATTATTTGTATGGCGTCTTGCATAGGCTGCACAATGGCTGTGGGCCGCGCGTTGCGATGATAATGAATGCCGCTTAAATCCGGTAGAGATGTCTAGCACATGAGCTCATCAACGAAAGCGAATACAGAAAGAAAGCGCTTTGGTGTTGGCGCGGCGCTACTGCAACTTGTGCCCTTGCTTGCAATAGCCATCATAATCGATGCCCTATCTGGGCCCAATCGCTTTGGGCGATAGTGTCCGATTGCAGATCCCTGGTTTGGCAGCTCAGTGCCGGTATTGTTCTCGCCATCGCCTTTTCCGTTCCTGCGCTGGTCGCGATCCTGAAATTTGATTTCTTCCGGAGCTTCATGGACTGGCCAAAGTAGTCGTAGATTAAGATATCGATCGGCTCATTTGTCAGCCTTGAAATCCCTTTTGGTTTCTCCTTGCTCGTCGAGCAAACACCAGGCATCTTTTATGTTGCAAAGACGTGCCAGCATTTCCTTGTATGACTGATCAATGGCAGTTCTTTCCGTTACTCCGCGTATGTGGACCATATATCCATGCGGGCCCTGATGGATGACGAATGGATAAGGCGTCACTGACCAATGCCCATGTTGAGTAAAATCGTGCAGTTGATCAGGCGTCGGCAGGACACCGATCTCCTTGGTGGTAACGTTTGGCGCGTAGCACATGACATGAGGGACGCTAGCAGTAACGACGCTGTCGTCTACATCTGGATTGACGTATGTCCGGAGAATCGGTGACAGCATGTACGAGCACCCAGCGGCTTTTGGGGGCGTATAATATCCAGTCTTGTAGCGCTCTTGCATAAGCTTCTTAAGTTGCTCAGGCGGAGTGCCTTGGGCCTGTAGCTCGGCGATGTCAAAGAAGTCTCGCATGCCGGCTTGGGTCCCGGCGCTATCAAAGGAAACCGGGTAGAGTATGTCGTCGCGATATTTGGTAAATGGCCATGTGCCCTGCACCACATCATCGCCGGTCCGGGCTACGAAGGCGTGGAACCCATTGATTCCTTTCCGACCAACCTCGAAGCCTTTCTGAGGATTTAGGACGTATACCGTCGCATTGTCTCTGAGCTGCGGTGGAAGCGCGCTGAGTGCCAGTTGCATTTCAAGGTCTCGTGGCAGGGGCTGGAGTTTGTTCCCCTCCTTCGCGAGCGCCCCGTCCTGCGCAACTGCCATGACCGAGGCCAACAGCCCCAGAATCACCGCAATTATCCTTATATCTTTCATACGATCCTCTTAAGCTAACTTCTGAATGGCGAACGTGAGTCCATCGAGAGCGACATTACCCGTACAGTGTGCTGTTTGAGTGAGGTCCAACCGAAGCGGTATAACGCGATGGTCGCGAGCAACCTTCGATAAGCACACGCAACTCAGTGCTCACCTTGGTCAAGACTGTCCGAAAAGCCTGCTTTCAGTCGACCCCACTGCGCGATCGGCCGACCGTTAGTGCGCAGGTAATCGATGATCTCTCTTTTTGGCCACCCGGGTGGCGATTCTTCCCAGCTTTCCTGCCGTCCATACGCTGTCAAATCGAGCAATCGATAGTTGTTGTCCATCGCCTCGACGCCTCGGATTGTCGTCCAGTAAGTCTCAAAGACCTTTGAACCTTGCCGCAGGTAGCAGACAATATGCATGCGCCCCACCCTGCGGCCTTCCAAGAGTGTCTGTAGCGACCCACTCGCTGAGTACCATGGAAGCCGCCAGCCCATGAAGTTTCGATACCGGAAGCTCTCCTCAAAGGGCCCCTGGCAAAAAACCGCAAATGTGATGTCTCGCGCGTGTACGTAGGTGAGTTCGCGAACCTGCGAGGTAATCCAGGTGCATCCTTCGCACTGCTCTGATGCGTGCTTACCGGCTTGCCACATGAAATAGTAAGCGATGAGCAGGCGGCGGCCTTCGAACGCCTTCAAAAGGCTCAGTGAACCATGTTCGCCGATCAGCGACGTCGCACCATCGACCTCGACCATGGGGAGTCGGCGCCGGGCCGCCGCAATCGCGTCACCCTCGTGCGTATGCGCCTTCTCTCGAACGCGCAACGCATCCAGTTGCGCCTGAAAAGTACTGCGATCTACAACGTCTGGCGCCGTCGATTCCCCGGTGTCTTGCATCACTCTCTCCCTATACTTTCTATCTGTTGACCATCATAAACGAGCGTTTTAGTCGCCAGTGGAGACAATTAGTCGGAACACCGTAGAATAAAAGGAACCAATAGGGGACTTTTAGATGCGAGATCGGCTGAGTGGCATCGTTGCGTTTGTGCAAGCGGCAGACGCTGGAGGATTTGCTCTGGCAGCACAGCGGCTGTCGCTATCACGCTCAGCCGTCGCCAAGAGCATCGCCCGACTCGAGCAGCGTCTCGGCGTCCGGCTCTTTCAGCGCACAACGCGCAACCAAACCCTCACTGAAGACGGACAGGCCTTTTACGAGCGCTGCGTACGCGCGCTAGCTGAAATCGAGGCGGCCGAAGGTCTGCTCGCTTCGGGCAAGCGTGCACCGATTGGCAGACTGAGAGTATGCCTGCCACTGCTGCTAGGCCGCTATTGTGCGGCACCGACTCTGCTTGAGGTGGCACGCAAATACCCCCAATTGCAACTCGAGCTTTCTTTCACAGATCGCATTGTTGATCTCGTGGAAGAAAGCTTCGATCTCGCCGTTCGTGTCGCGCCCCTCGCCGCGCCTTTCGAGCCACGCGCAAGCCTCATTTCTCGCCGGCTTGGGACTATGAGCGTGATAATGTGCGCCGCACCTGAATATCTGTCTGCGCGGGGAAGGCCTAGGAAGATAGGAGATCTCGATAAACATGACACTATCATCTATGCGCGCCGGTCCTCGGTTGCATCTTGGTTTTTTCTCGACGCGAACGGGCACCGCGAACAAGTGCAAATCAAAAGCCGGTTGCGCTTCGACAATCTCGAAGCGATAGCGGATGCGGCTATAGCGGGCGCGGGCGTCACGTGGCTACCGGCATTTCTTGTAGCAAGGTACGTGGGAGAGGGAAGTCTCATCGAACTACCTTTAGGCAAGCGCAGATTCGGTGTAGATGTTTATGCCATGTGGCCTCAGGCGCGACACTTGCCGTCGAAATTGCGCGTGGCTATCGACGCTCTTGCCATAGGCATTCCCAAAATTCTCGCTACAGCGAACGAGCGCATACCTGAGAAATAGCCACGAAGAGGACATTTCTCAGGGCCCTGCGGCGAGAGCTGTCTGCCATCGATGTCGCGGACTTGCCACGCTGCCTCAGGATCCTGAGCGGCCGCTTTGGCGAAGGCAATATTGTTCGATCAACGGACGGGTTTGGCCGACTGCTGCCGAATGAAACGTTAACCATAAGTCTTCGAGGGAAGCCGCAAACGAACGCTTGATCCCGGTTACTCGCTAAGTCGCCGCCGGTCTTCTTGTAACCAACGCCCCATGAGAGGTGTCAGCGCCCTTACTTTGTGTCACTCCGTACCTTTATTGATGACACTGTACCTTCATTAATGGCACTGGGCGGCAGAAATTACCCACGCTGCAGGCGCGGGAGGACTCGAGGTGCTGGTCTGTCTGCATCGAATCCGTCAAGATCGCCCGGCCGCGCAACGCCGCCAGCGGGACATCCTCCCGTTGGCCGGTTGCCAGATCTCGAACGCGAGCGAGGGATTTCGATAACCGGGCCTCGATGCGCACCAGGCGTGTATCGCGAAGTACGATTTCTCCAGGCGCAACTACCAGCCGATGCGTGGATTCGTGAGCGCTTGCCACCATGCAATCGCCTCCGCAGCCAGTGCCGCCTATACGAGTACAGATGACGCTTGGTGCCACCTATAAAAGGACATATCGAGCCCGCGCATATGACACTCCCGATGGGCATTTCGTGTCAATCTCGCGCCGCAATATCACAAGAATCAGCCGAATTGCTGATAGATTACGAAAATTCGGGAAGCGGGCGACGAAAGGGTGGCAGTGCCATCAAGTAAGGGCGCTGACACCTGGGAAGATGAATCACGTGCGGTGGAAGGCCGCCCCGACGCGCAGGAGGAAGCAGTCGCGCTCTACACCATGCACGCCGCCAAGGGCCTAGAATGGCCCATCGTCATTCCTATCAATACGATGACCCGCATCAAATCGGTCTCAGGTCCGATCGTCGAGCGCGGTACGGGTCATTTCTATTGCGCGGTTTTGGGCGTGAAGCCCACTGGGTACGCGGTGGCACTCGCCGCAGAAACCGCAGAACTCGACCGTGAGCGTGTGCGGCTATGGTATGTCGCCGCTACCCGAGCACGAGAGTTACTCCTTCTGCCTCGCCTTGACGTTGCTCCGAAGGGTTCTGTGTGGAATGCGATCCTAGACCTCTCACTGGCCAACCTGCCGGCAATAAACCTCAGTGGGTTTGCGCCGGACGTCGTCATCGCCGCTGAAGAGAAGCCCAACACCCAAACGCGCGATATCTTCGCCAAGGAAGCTGCCGGGATTGCGGCGCGGCAGCAACATATCCGCTGGCGCGCACCGAGCCGAGAGGAGGGTGCAGGGGCAAATGCGTTCTATCCCGAAGAGCCCGAGATCCTGATCTCCGATATAGAGAGCGCGCGGCTCGCGACCGACGCCATACCCGATATCCAAGGCGGCCGTGAACGCGGCGTAGTTCTTCACAAACTCATCGAAGAGGTGTTGACCGGCGAGACGGAAGAGGCCGTACCCGCCCTCACGGCCCGGGCGGAAACCTTAGTCCGCGCGTTGGGTCAACCCGTCGCGCACGATCCCGCCACTGGTCTCATGCCGACTGAACTCGCGGGGTGTGTCATCCGCGCGCTGTCGGCGCCCGAAGTGGCCGCGCTGCGGCCCAGGTTGATGCCGGAAATTCCCGTGTACGCATCAACGGCACTGCAGGATCACGAAGAAGCGACCGCAGGCATCGCCGACGCCATCTCAGTCTCACCCGACGGAAAGCCGCTCGTGGTGATCGACTGGAAAAGTGATGTCGCACCCACGACCGAGATGCTTGAGCACTATCGCGGTCAGGTTCGCGCGTATCTGGACATTATCGATGCCGAGAGAGGAATTATCGTACTCGCGACCACAGGACGAGTGATTGCGGTCGAGCGCGTGAGACCCTGAGTGTAACGGACGCGTTGGCATCCTGCGATATGATCGCGGGCGTCGTTGGCCCGGTGAGATCGCGCAGGCTGTTAGAGCAATGGAAGATGCGAGGCCATATGACTGATCGACGAATGTTGATAAGTCCCACGCACGGTATGGGATCACAAGTAATTCGAATGGTGGCCCCAGCCACTCCGCGTTGGTGATGAACTAATGGTACTTCTGAATTCGTGGTCGTCGCCTACCGAGCGAGAATGCTTGCAGATCGAAGGCTTGATTCTTGGAGCTACATAGTGAAGAGCTTCCCATTTCTTACTAGCTACGATCCACCAGGTACGAGTGAGGGAGCACTTGATCCGCTGGGGCTATACCAAATCGCAGACCATCTGGCCATTCAACTTGTGCCTGCGGTACGCGAACGAATGCAGCGAATTCGCTTTCTCACGGCAATCGCGGTGGGCACCCTGGTAACCGAGGGCTTGGAAGACGACACCCGGCAGCGAGATGCATCGCCGTACTTAGTGTGGGAATGGTTGGTGGTTGAGGCGCTGATTCGACGGATGGGCGACAATCCTTCAGTCTGGGGCGTACCCGGAACGCAAGTTGCGAGACGCGCGCTTGAACAACAAGGATACTTGGACGCGCGAAGTTATTTGAAGACGCCGCGCATCTTCGGCTTTCACGGCGTCTACAAGCGATTGGCCAGCCACGTCGGCCTGATCGACGTAAATCTATCGGCCGGGCCCGGCGCCGATGCGCTGGCGGACATTTGGGCGCGCGGGATCGGGTTCGGATCGCTGTCTGAGGCCCGGCCCGCACTCTCGCGCTGGTCCGATGCGGTACGGCGTTGTCTTCGCGAAAAGCCGCCGCGGTCAAAGCCAGGCTGGAACGGCGATGAATGGGAGCGGGTTGCAAAAGCGTTTGCGCCGGTCGAGGCAAAGGGGCGAGAAAGACGAGCATTGCGCGAGCTCCTTCTATCCGACGGCCAGCGACGACTCGGTGCCTTGCCGCCGCTGTGGCAGTTGGTCGAGCAGGCGGGTGACAAAGACGTGAACGAGGAACTTCTGCACACCCAATTGGGGAAATTGGAGCCAAGTTACAAGCCGCTGCTCGATGCGATTCGCAGTTACGAGACTTTCGCGCGCAGTCTGCAGGACGCATTCGACGTGTTGAAATCGGAAGCCACAAGCCTTGATTCCCAAGGCTTCATCGTGACTCGGATTAGTGGTGACGACGATTTCAAGCAATCTGTGAAAGGCCTCCACGCCAAGTTTGCGGCGGCGCACCGAGCGTTAGGCGAAGTAGCGATCGTGAGTACGTCACTGCAAAACCTCTTTAGCGCACGATTTGCTCAGTTCTCGGAACCGCTGGACTCCGGAAGTTGCGCTCTCGCCTTGTGCGCACATCATGAGATGATCCAGCAGAAGAAGTCCGCCGATGGGAAACGGCCGTGGTTTGACCGCGTTGATTCGAACCGCATTTACATCCGGCATGCGTATCGGGAGCCCAGGCGGGACATCGCTCCGGGGCATTACCTGCACGATTACCATGGCGTCCCGATTCGCCGGTTCTATAAGGCCCGCCTGTACCAACTTTTGGCTTTTTTCATTCTCGGCTCTTGGACCCGCGTTAATTCCTACCGGATGTCCGCAGTTGCACCAGAACCGTTCATGCTCGGGAGAGGGATTTTACGAATTCGTACAGTTGCATGCCGAAGAATTCCGTGACTCGACCCGACGCTGAAAATCCATTCCGTTCGTAGAACCGAATCGCTCGCTGCAATGGTTGAGTACTGTTCAGTGTTACACGCACGCAACCGTGCGCCAGCAATTCGGCCTCCGCCGTTTCCAGCAGCACAGATGCAACGCCCGCGCCCTGCCACCGGGGCAGCACCGCCATTCCGCGGACGTGTCCCTCGTTCCGCCGCACGCAGTAGGCAATCGTGCCGACCACCTGTCCTTCAGAAACAGCTACCAGCACGGACATTTCGGCCATCCGCCGCCGGACGGTGTCTGAGTCAAGCACGGTGTCCGCATATACTTGAGGACTGTATTGGCAGCGGTACATCTCAAATGCGACTGCCAAACAGTTTAAGATAGACGGTGCGTCCTCCGCATCGGCTCTGCGTACCTCGAGTGACACCCTCATGACTGCCCCTCATCTCGTTAGCGAATTCTACGAGCAAATCTGGAACGCAGGCAATCAAGCGGCGGTTTGGGAGCTGCTTCCCGAAAGGTTCGTGTTCCGCGGCTCGCTCGGCGCTGAGATGACAGGTCGGGCTCGCTTCTGGGACTACGTATCCGGAGTTCGCTCTGCCCTGGATAGCTATCGGTGCGATATTCTCGAGTGCGTCTCCGAAGGGCCGTTCGCATTCGCAAAAATGCGATTCGGTGGCAAGCACGTCGGTGATTTCCGGGGTTATCGACCCTCTGGGCTACCGGTGCACTGGTATGGAGCCGCTCTATTTAAATTCGAGGATGGGTGCATTGTCGAATTGTGGGTGTTGGGTGATCTCGCGGGTTTGGATGCCGTGCTCACCGCGAACGCCGGCGAAATGTCAAAAGGGCTTTAGGCATTGCGAATGACCGCTTTGCCACATCCAATTCGGGGACTCGATTTGTGAACCAGCGTTGGACATTGACCATCCGGGGGCGTCCAATTCTGATCAGCTGGTTACGCAGCAAGTCATTGGTCGTATTGAGAAGCTTCCCAGAATTCCCTGGTCTGGCTTGCGCGCCGAGACCCAAAGCGACTACGAGCGTCCACACAAGACAGCCCGTGACAATGCCGATCGCCGCCAACGCCGCCCTCCGGGGTGATCCGCCGGCCGCTGTTCTTAGCACCAATGCCGTGTCGAGACCTGGAGTGATGATCAGCAATGATGCTGCTGCTACATACGCAATCAGAGAAGTCAGCACTGAATTCACGCCGACCTCCGCGTTTGGTACTCCAATTCAAAGCATATCAAAACAGGTTGAGCAGAATCGACGGAGCGTTTGTGTTGACCCGAGGCGGACTATCACGAACGACAGGTTACCGGCATCCAAGAAATTCATCGACTCCGGAGGCACCGCGCACTTGCTCAATAGTAACTTTGCCGGTCGAGTTCGAGCACCAACCGACGAGCGAGAGTTTCAACCGCTGTTGGGGAAAGCCGCAGAAATAGCTCGGGCTCGATCAGTTCTAGTTCCATCACGGCCGGCGTGCCATGAAGGTCGACCATATCGACCCGCGCATAGGTCGTCGGCGCCGGCGCCACGGCCAACGCGGCGCGCGCCGTCTCGATTTCTTTGGCGGACGGCGCGTAAGCCTGCACGCTACCGCCATGGTTGTCCTGTACTCGAAAATCGCCGGCTCTGGGCAGCTTGCGTACCGCGTGGGAGTAGCTTGACCCCAGGAAGACCAGCGAGACCTCGCCCGTGCTTAGGATGGCTGGCACGAAAGGCTGAACAAGGGCGTCGCCAGTTTTGAGTAATATCGATAGGTGCTGAGCCAATGCCGGATCGTCCGGCACTGCCCGCACGGCACCGGTGGCATTAATGCCGACGGTGGGTTTGATGATGATTTCATTCGTCCGATGTCGCGTCGCGAAGTCATGCAGGAAGCTCGTCGGGCCGACCTTATCGCCAAGAGCAAGAACCTCCGTGGGAACGATCGGTACGCCATGGCGTGCCAACTCGAGCAGGTAGCGCTTGTTCAGGTTCCAGCGAACGACGTCCGCGTCGTTTTGAAGGCGGGAGACACTCGCCACATGCGTTACCCACGCGAGAAAGCAAGTCAAGTGATCGGCATAATCCCAGGGGGTGCGCAAAACAATCAGTTGTGCAGCGCTCCAATCGCGCTTTTCGCGCCAGACGACTACCTCCGAGTCGACGCCCAGTGACGCCAGCGCCTCGACAATGAGTGAAGATTCCGAGTCGGGACTCGGCATGTCCTGCCCCGTGATCAGAGTGATGCGCCGGTGCTGTGTCAATTGCGCCTTTGGCAAGCGTCGTTGCCGGCACCGACCTGCCGCACGACCATCACCAAGACTTGCGGAACGCATCTTTTCGGGCGATTCTCTCGCCGCGAAACTCGAGGACGTCACATCCTCGCACCTCGACAATCGCTCCATTCGAGCCACGTTTCAGATAAGACCATTCGGCGATGCCAAGATGACCAGCGATAACGGCGCGGCCGCCCCTGGATTCTCCATCCGCATCATACGCGAGCATCTCCCGAAATCCTTCCCGTACGGCCGCCGCACCCACATAGGTTCTGCCCGGTTCCGGGCCCACTGATGCGAGGTACACGCAGTCCTTAGTCATGAGCTGCATCAGGCCATCAACGTCTCGCGCATCCCACGCGGCGGCGAAGTCGCGCAATGTTTGCTCCCGAACCCGCAATAGTGCGGTCCCCTCTACGGCATCGTTCTCAACTGCCCGCCGGAAAAGTTCTCTCACGGCGCCCGCATCGGGGCAATCAGTAGCCACACCCCGCCCATTGCCAGGGCAAGGCCGGCGGCGCGCCGCGGCGAGATACCCTCGGAAAAGAAAGTGGCGCCAATCACGGCGAGCAGGAGCATCGTCGAGGTGTACGTGACTCCGGTGGTCGTGGCGAGCGGCCAGCCGGCGCGATACGCCAGCAGGTAACCAATCTCGATACCGACGACCGACCCGGCGAGAACCCAGATTGGCCATTGCTTCAATAACGCGGCATCTTCGAGTCCGATCGGCTTGCCGACCCCTGGCGCCAGGAGTACACAGGCAATGATCCCGAGAAAATAAGCGATTGCGACGACGGTGAAGGGATTCGCACCCGTCGGCATCGTGCGCTGTGCGAGCTGGTAGCCGACGAGCGAGGCGACCACGAGCCCGACTGTCAGGAGCTTTGCGGTCATTGACGCGAAACGATCGCGGCGGGCTCGTAGCACCCCGGATCGCCTTGAACTACAGTTGGAGTGATCACCTCGGTGGTTCCTTGGGTAGCGTCCGCAACCTTTCGTCGTGAGCCCAATCCATGTATTCTACTATAAAGATATAAATAGTCGATATAGTGACTATGATTCAAGAAGACACAATTCTCCAAACAATTGCTGCAAACTGCGCGCGCCTACGTAAGGCCCGTCGGTTTACCTTTGACGCGCTCGCAAAGCGATCCGAAATTAGCAAAGGGACGCTCGTCGAAATCGAGCAAGGCCGTACGAACCCATCGATCGCGACTCTTTGTCGAATGGCCAACGCTTTCAGCGTCGGACTCGGTGAACTCTTGGGGCAAGCGGAGCCAAAAACGCGGTTTGTGGTTCACAACCGCGCTGTCGCGCGGGTTCTTTGGGAGACAAAGGCGGGGAGCCGAGCGGCTCTCGTCGATACCGTCCGCATCGGTGCACTCGCTGCGGAAATCTGGGATTGGCGGATCGCACCCAGCGAGTTCTTTGACGGCGTAGCGCACCCCGCAGGAACCACGGAATTCCTTTCGGTTATGAGGGGAACCCTGACGGTGGAGGCCGCCCACGAGACCGTGGCTACCCGCGCTGGTTCAACGCTGCGACTCGTGGCCGATACGCCCCATCGGTACGCTAACACCCGGAGCGTCGCGTGCGAGTTTCAAATGGCTGTTCTCGAAACTATCGCATGAGGTGTTGAAAGCACGACGACATCGAACGGCAGCAAACTGGAAGTCAGTTCGGGACCGTCACCGGCCGGTTCTGGCCGGGAGGAGCCGCTGGCCCCATCGCGCGAACTGAAAAGCTCGTCCGGGAATGTTATAGGGCCGGACTGGCGCAAGGGGTGACCGTCCTTGGTAATGGCAGCCAAGTTGGCTATCACTGCCAAGTCGCGGACGACGGCCACGGAAAGCGCAACTAGCACTCGCGTGCCGTGTTTCTTGGCGTGGTTCATGCCGGCGCGCACCCGCCAATAATTAGCTGCCGCTCGAACTGCGCGAACACGAACAGCCTTCCGGCGAGTCACCCCTGAAAGTAGTTCATCAAGAATGAGCATACGTGGATTTCTGGGTGATCAGGGCACATATGCGGCTCGTCACTGCTCGCCGGTTCTGCCACGGTCGCTCCGTGCCTAACAAGCGCCAATCCGTTGACGAGGGTCCTGCACTGGGCTCCGGCTGAGCCGCCCTTCTGGAGTTTGGCCTGTAGCTCGGGGGGGGGCGCGCGAAGGAGAGCGACCATAAGCATGGTAGCTGCAGACACCTTTCGGCTAAGGGGTCACGAACCTATAGCTGAGTGAGGCGCGAGGGATGCGCCAAGGAGGTCAGCAGCTGGAAGACGACGATAGGGGAAATATCACTAACTAAAGGGACATTCATGAAAACTTCAGCTAACCTGAGACAGTCTGTATCGGCGATTCTAATGACAAGCCTTCTCATCACGGCCGGCGTGACACCGCTCGCGAACGCCCAAGCCCCGGTGTACCCACCCGGCGTGGGAGCGAACCCGGATATCCTTATTCCGGGGTGGGTGACCTGGTGCGCGACGTATTGGGGTAAGCACCTCAACTGTACGATTGAGATGTTCAATGCCAACGCCGGATATGCACCCCCTGCCCCCAGGAATCCGCCAGTGACGACGGCGCCCTACAGGGGACCGAACTGGGGAACCACGGAGGCAACGGCTTCAAGCCTGTTCCCATCGACCATTCTGGCGAATTTCACGAACAATGCGTCGATCAACACGCAGATGAGCAACATGCAGTGGACCATGTGGGCACAGTTGAGTACGGAGTTGACTCGACTGGACACGACCGAGACGATCAGACCGCAGATCTTCAAGCTCGCGGCGGAGAAGTTGAACGCGAACAACCTGATCATGTTCCGGTCGGTGTTCGGGGCAACGATCGATACTTACGTGACGGACTATTCACCGGCAGCGGTGAAGACGGCTTATGCCGCCGGGAAGACCCAGCCTCCGCTGTACCTCTCGACGGCCTATTACGCCTCGAAAGGGGTGGCGCCGCCCGTGTTTCCGAGCACAATGGCCTACTACGACGTGTACCTCATGGCCTATACGCAGCAAGGTGACCTGCCGAACGCTGCGATGAAGAGAGCCACGACCTACCTGCAAGTACGAATGAAGTTGGGTCCCCTGGATGTTATCTACGTGCTAGGAGCCGCAGCTGGAATTATAACGCTGTTCGATCCGAGTGCCTGGGCAGACTTCAAACAGTGGTGGAACAACACGGATCTGACGCCCCCAGCAATCGATTGGCCCTCACCGACCGTCATTCTTCCACCAGATGGCATTCCAGGGGGTGGTTATCCGGGTGGCGTTGTTCCTCCCACTTCGGTTCCCCTCTTTGACCCGACGGGTGGAACTTACGATCCGACCGACCCGACGATACCGGGATACGATTTCCCAGGAGACGACTTTTACGGTTGGGACTTCGATGGCTGTCTGGGTCTGGACAGCGGCTGCTGAGGAGTGATCACGCAAGGCAATTTAGCCGTGGGGAGCCGCCGTGGAAACTATCACCAGGAAGGAATGGGAAGCAGCCCTCGCGGGCGGGTTGCTCGTAGCACAAGTTGCGTTCGCCGTATGCGGACATCCACGTGCGAGCGGCGCCACGTTTCTGCTACTCACTGTGTTGGTGCTCGTGGTTCGGTATCGCCGCAAGAAACATAGAGTCTAGTCTCGACGGCAAGTTGGACGCCTCGCATGCCGGGGGCGCCTCGCGGGGCGAAGTGGGGAACTAGTGTCGACCGGAAAGCGATCATCCGGTTGCTCCTGCTGAATTTGCCTGGCATATCGCATCGCAAACTCCGTTTTTCGCATAATCTCTGCCGTACCACGGATTCCCGGATTTCCAACTCTTCAGTTCGGAAGCCTTCGAATAATCCGTCGCTAATGCCCGAACAGGTTGACTCACCGATTTATCCCGCTCCACTTGCTTTTGAAGAAGCGAGGCATTAATCGAGGCAGTACGCATTTGCGAGGCCTCTGGCTATGCAGTGTCGGTTGCTGTGGTCGACGCCTCAGGTCTGGTGAAAGTCCAATTGAAGGGGGACCACAGCACGGTTCACACAAAAGACACTTCGTTTCGCAGAGCGTACACGCTTGTGACGATGGGTCCAGTATTGGGGCTTGGTTCCGGATCAGAGTTCGCTGATTTTTCACGTAGTAACTCAAACGCCTCGGCGCGCCAGCAGACCATCCCAGCCGTCGTATCCCCGGGGCTCACGTTTCGGCGAAACCGATGTCATGCTCTGGCTCGACCACTTGATTCGCCACCGCCCGCGGTCGCCAACGTAGCGACGGAAGCACGAATATCATGCCCAGTAACGCGCCCGCGGCTACGTCCAGCGTTACGTGCTGTTTGATGGCCAGCGTCGAGTATGCAATGAGAATAAACCACGCTGCGTTGAGCAGTCGCAATAAGCGCGGTGCTCCCGTCGAATGAAGCACCTCGTCTACCCGCACGGCCGTGAAGATCGCGACGGCCACATGCATCGACGGGCACGCATTGCCAGCTTCGTCCATCCGATGGAGCACGGCGAATCCGCCGTAGCCGGTCGTATCCAGAGTCAGTGGTGGCACCTGGGTCGGCCAGAAATAAAAGATCATGAGTCCAACAAAGCAGAGTCCGACCATCCAGAGAACGTACACCGAGAGCGCGGCATACGTTCGCTGTAACCCTGGCCCGAACCCGATGTAGACCCACAGCGAGACGTACGCAGGCAGGGCCTGGGGTTGGAACGGAATTATGAGATCAAGCTTGGTCCTCGGCATGATGGTCGGCATGTACGCCGGGTGCCGTTGCACATAAAAGTAGCCGATGAAGAAAAGCCCGGTGAGAAGGGTCGTACCGGTCAGGGTCAAGGCGAAGTTTCGACGGGCTCGAGCGCCGAGCTCGACGTTCCATCGACGCCGGAAGCCGGCCGGCGAGTCACAATTGGTGGAGTTGCGTAACATGCTAGGGCCCAGCCCGGCGACCCGGTGATGAACCGTACTGACTCGTCACGCCCCCTCGATTTAGGATGGGAACCGCCTCATCGAGCCTCTCGCATACATTCCAATCGGCAAATGCCTGCAACGCTGAATCGGGCAGTTCACCGACGTACAACCTCTTAGCGAACGCAAGGCGTCTCTCTCGCCGTGTCAAGTCGAGAGGCGGCGAAGACTCGATGATGGCTCGTGCCGTCCCGGACATCGAGGAGGCGATTCTCACGCGCTCATCCGGCGTCATAAGCTTGTAGCGCTCAGCGTCCATTTTGTCCATTTCTGGAGTGTTCTTCGAAAAGTGACGCCACGCTCGCGGCGCGTTGACTGCACCACGCGGCGGTGTAACGGATCGCAAAATCGTTCAACGTTTTCGAGTCCATTGCAGCCTTCTCCGACGTACACCCAGCCAAGGCTATTCCCGAGCAAATTAAAATAACTATGCGTGCAACGCGCCGTCCGAAGTCTGGAAATGCCATTCAAACTACGCCTTGCGCTTGTAGATCTTCACGCGCTCCAATTGCGTTAGTATACCGAATATCCACCGTCCACCGGCAGTGTGGCGCCCGTGATGAAGTCAGCTCCGCGAGAGGCGAGGAAAACGGTCGCTCCGATGATTTCGTCGGCTTTTCCCCAGCGCTTGGCGGGCGTCCGCGCGATGATTTCGTCATTCATTGGCGAGCTACGCACTGCGGCCGTCATGTCCGTTTCGATCCATCCGGGCGCGATGGCATTAACCTGGATGTTGTATGGCGCTAATTCAATCGCAAGGGATTTGGTGAGCTGAACGATAGCTCCCTTTGCCGCGCTGTAGGAAGGTACAAGCCCCGATCCAAAGATCGAGTACATGCTCGCGAGATTGATGATTTTACCGCCGCTCTTGCGCTTGACCATTGATTTCGCAACCAACTGCGACAGGAGAAAGGAAGCGTTCAAATGGGTTTCTATGGTCTTATCCCAGACATCGGCGGTTTCGTTCAGCACCCCACCTGTTAGCGCAACAATCCCAGCGCCGGCTTACCGATGGCCTTTAGCTCCGTGAGCACCAGTCCATTCTGTTCCGCATTACGCGCGAGAACGGCCACGGATGCGCCGGCGCGGGCCAAGCCCAACGCCATTGCGTGGCCGATTCCGCGATTGCCACCGGTCACCACGGCGACGCGGCCACTCAGGTCAAAAAGCGAACCACTCCCAGCCATCGTGCCTCCGGGGAAATAACGATCAGATCAATTATTCGAGCCTCGATGGTGAGTCAGGGATTTCGCAAACCGTCCGACGAGACTAACTGAGGACCCGATAGTGCACTTAGGAGATTGCCGTTTGGGGATGCCACCGTCTCAAACTGGCCGATTGCTGCGGTCGAGTTCAGCGACGTTTCAAACCACGTCGATTGAACGGCCAAGCCACGCAGCCCCCAGCGCCGCTGCATAGGACGTTTCCTATAGTGATTGGGGAAACCAAAGGCTGTTTTAGCGTGCACTCGGAGAATACCGTCCCATGAGACTGACATGAATTTTAAATACGGAAATAGGGACAGAAGTAGGTGACATCGAAATGTTCAATGCCGGATACCTGGGCTGTGGGCAGCCTTGCCGCTCGAACGCAACAGAGCATTATTACTCGTGCAACTGCGTTTCTATCTCTTATCCTGATCCCATCGCTTAGTTCAGCGGCCATTTATAAATGCACTGCCCAGGATGGCGGCATCACTTACACCGACGAACCCTGTCCCGCAGATACGACGACGCAATATATCGATCCGGCGGCGCCCCCGTGGCTAAACGAGTCATCGCAGACTATGAATGCTGCCGCGTTTCCCGACGCAAAGTCCCAATCGCAGCCTGAGATCATCGCTACACTCTGCGCAGATGATGAATTTAAATTTTGGCTCAAGGCGCAGCGACATTCGTTGCCGGAACGGGATGCCAGAACAGCGAAATTCATCGAGATCAGCAACCTTTGCCGAAGGGCTCTGCACCTCCCAGATGTGGCGGCGCCGATTCCGCAAACACCCTTGAAGCGCGTTCTTGGGCAGGAGATGCCGCAGCGGCGGCTGATACTCTCGCGGAACTGCATCGCCCGGAAAGTTTTCATCGGCAAGAAACCGCATCGTCAGGCTATAGCCGCGGGATACACCTTTTCAGATTCCAATATCTCACTGGCATATTGCAGGCATGCAGCAATGTCGTCGTGCGTGATATCGGGGTAGTTCCGAAAAATGTCGGGCTCAGTCCAGCCCTGACCGAGCAACCCCACTATGAAGTCCACGGCCAGCCGAGTACCCCGAACAACCGGCTTTCCGGCCAGCACCGTTGCATCAAGAATAATGTGGTCTCTCCAATTCATTACGTCCCAGTACTCGCCGGTAAAATTGGAATTTGGCACCCTGCCGCGTGGATCTGGGAATTGGTCACCATCAACTGCAACCCATTCCACCACCTTATCGCCTCGGATGACGAAACCGCTTGCCCGCAATGAGTTATGGCGCTAACCAGCGCGCATGCGCCTGGCTCCCGGGGGCCGATTTGTGCGCTGCGCAAAAAAAAACCCTTCCGCCACTAGCGAGTTCGGTTATTGCAATCTTTATCCGCTATAGTCTGGCGAGGAACGAGCTTCCCCGGAGGACCGGCTGTATCGCGCTGAAAAGCAATCGGTAATGGGGCCTTTCGGAACTGACGATCCGGGGTCGGACGTGCCAATGAACCGCCGTCGCAATATAACGTTCGCATACTGCGCGTACTATGCTGGCGGCTTCGTCGAGTCTTCGTATGCTCGTCCGGGAGAATTTCCACCATGAAGACACTCTTTCTCCAAGCCCCTTCCTATAGCGGGTTCGACGGCGGCGCCGGCGCACGCTATCAAATGAAGCGCGAAGTTCGTTCCTTCTGGTATCCCACCTGGCTCGCACAGCCGGCGGCGCTCGTGGAAGACTCAAAATTGATCGATGCGCCCCCACACCAATTGGGGTTCGAAGACATCATTCCAGAGTTGCGCAACCGTGACCTGGTGGTGATGCACACCTCTACGCCTTCATTCAAATCTGACGTCAAAGTCGCCGAGATGATCAAGGCCATCAAGCCAGACATCAAAATTGGCATGATTGGGGCCAAGGTCGCGGTTGAGCCCGAGAAGAGCCTCATCTCGGGACGGGCAGTCGATTTCGTTGCCCGAAATGAGTTCGACTTTACGGTCAAAGAGGTTGCCGACGGCAAGCCCTGGAGCGACATCAAAGGACTCTCCTACCGGAATGAGCGCGACGCCATCGTGCACAACGAAGATCGCCACATTCTCGACAATATGGACGACCTTCCATGGGTAACGCCGGTCTACAAGCGCGATCTCACGATCGAGAACTACTATGGCGGCTACCTAAAACACCCCTATATTTCGTTCTACACCGGACGGGGATGCAAGTCGCGTTGCACGTTCTGTCTGTGGCCTCAGACGGTGGGAGGGCACAAATATCGCGTGCGCTCGGTCGAAGACGTCGTTGCGGAGATGCGATGGGCTAAGGATGCATTTCCCCAGGTGAAAGAGTTCTTCTTTGACGACGACACCCTGACTGACAACCTTCCGCGCGTCGAGGCGTTGGCGAAAGAACTCGGCAAGCTGGGCGTCACCTGGTCGTGTAACGCCAAGGCCAACGTTCCACGCAAGACTTTGCAGATCATGAAGGACGGCGGCCTGCGCCTGTTGCTGGTGGGCTATGAGTCCGGCAATCAGCAAATTTTATTCAATATTAAGAAGGGCATGCGGGTCGAGTTCGCGCGCCGCTTCACCAAGGATTGTCACGAGCTCGGCATCGTCATTCACGGCACGTTCATTCTGGGCCTGCCCGGTGAGACCAAGGAGACGATTCAGCAGACGCTGGACTTCGCCAAAGAGATCAATCCTCACACCATCCAGGTTTCGCTTGCGGCTCCCTATCCGGGAACATTCCTGTACCGGCAGGCGAAAGAGAACGGCTGGCTGCACAACGAGGAAGTCGACCTTCTCACTCAGGAAGGGACGCAGATTGCGCCCTTGAGCTATCCGCATCTCAGCCACACCGAGATCTTTGCCTCAGTCGAAGACTTCTACAGGAAGTTCTATTTCCGGCCGAGCAAGATCGCATCTATCGTGGCTGAGATGATCGCCAGCCCGGAGATGATGAAGCGCCGCCTGCGGGAAGGCGTTGAATTCTTCCGCTTCTTGCGCACGCGTCACAACCCAGCCTGATCGAGAGGGAGGCGCTGCGCTGACTTTGCTCCGACCGCTATGACCCCGCGGCCCGCCACTCTTTGTGAATCTGGCGCCCTTCCATCCATTGCCACGACAGTAGCGACACCACTCCCAACAATATCTCCCGCACCCGTTTCGCCATGGAGACGGCTAACGCCAGTTCCGCATCTATGCCGAATGTACGGCCAAATACGACCAACGCAGCTTCCTGGACTCCCAGTCCTGCGGGTATGACGAAAGCCATGTGACGGACCGCTTGAGTCAGGCTCTCGACCACGATGGCCGCCCTCCAGTCGACCGGATGGCGAAACAGCCGCAACACGAACCAAATCTCGAATGATCCTGACAGCAACCCCACAAACTGCAGGAGGCCGGTAAGCAGCAGAGCCCGGTGGCGGCTCAGAGTTGCCCGAATCGCCCGATCGAGCGACGCCACACCTTCGGACAGCGAGTTCTCCCCAACCAGCCCGATCAGAAATCGAGTTCCATATCGCAGCAGCCAGGCGGTTCCAAGAGGAACCGGCAGTGTCACCACCAGCGCAAGCAGCAAGCGGGAATGTTCGTGGAGGCTCTCCCCGCCTTGGAACAGCAGCAATACTCCCACCACAAAGAAAAAATACACGGCAAAGAGGGTCAGTAGAATCTCGACAATAATCGATGCACCGACCTGCGCTGCCGGCAAACCGCGCCAGCGCAACAGGCGGACCCCTATTACGCCGCCGCCCACACTGGCAACGGGTAACAACCGATCAATCCCTTCGCGTACCGTCGCGACCCAAAACAGGTAACCCAGCCCCGCGCGGCCAGCACCCTCGACGCCACGCAGGAGGATCCTCCAGCCGAGCGCATAAGGGAGAAAGTAGAAGACACGAAAGGGGAGTAACCAAAGCAGCGGCCACCCTGCCAGGGTCAAGACACGGACCATGGCCGCCAGATCAACGCGGACTGCCAGGAGCACCAAGAGGGCAACACCCGCGAGCGCGCCGACGTACAACGCAATTTTCAAAGCTGTGACGCTCGGTGCTCAGCGCCGAGCATACGAACCTTCGCCTTTATCCATCGGCAAACGTCTGCGCGTCGGATGGCGGCGCATCAAGTTGGGGGTCATCTCAATAGCGGTCGAAGGTTCAAATCACGTCACTGATAAGCGACTGATAAATAGAGGGTTTTTATGAAATTGGTAGCGGGGGCAGGATTTGAACCTGCGACCTTCGGGTTATGAGCCCGACGAGCTGCCAGACTGCTCCACCCCGCACCAGGGAGCCGGTCATTTTACCCGGTAGTCAGGGCAATGCAAGCGCGCAAAAAGTGCTCGGCTAGCGCGCCGGCTGCTACGGCAGCACGCGCTGGCACAACGCGATCAGCGCGGCCGGCGCGACGCCCAGAGCGATGGCGAGCAGCGCGTTGGCCGACAGCACGGTGCGCATGAGCGGCGAGCCGCCGATCGCGCTCTTATCCGTGGGCTCGTCGAAATACATGAGCTTCACGATGCGCAGATAGAAAAATGCGCCGACCACCGAGAACAGGACGGCCACCACGGCGAGCCAGGTGTAGCCCACGCCGAGGACTGCCTGCACCACGCCCAGCTTCGCCCAGAAGCCGATGAAGGGCGGCACTCCGGCCAGGCTGAACATGAGCATCGCCATCATCCCGGCGAACCAGGGGCTGCGCGCGTTGAGTCCGTTGAAGTCCGTGATCTGGTCGGCCTCGAAGCCCTGTCGCGCGAGCAGCAGCACCATGCCGAAAGCGCCGCCGGCGACGAGTACGTAGCTGATGATGTAGAACATCGCCGCCTGGTAGCCCTGCGCCGTGCCGGCGAGCACCCCGAGCAGCACGTAGCCGATGTGCGAGATGGTGGAATACGCGAGCATGCGCTTGATGTTGGTCTGCGCGATCGCGACGATGTTGCCCACCGCCATCGAGAGCACCGAGATCACCACGAGCATCTGGCTCCAGTCGGCCTGGGAGCCTGCGAGCGCCTCCGGCAACAGGCGCATGAGCAGCCCGAAGGCCGCGAGCTTCGACGCCGTGCCGATGAACACCGTGACGCATGTGGGAGATCCCTCGTACACGTCCGGGATCCACATGTGGAACGGCACGGCCCCGAGCTTGAAGCCCACGCCGACAATCATGAATGCAATGCCGAATATGAGACCGATGTTGCCCGCGAAGCTTGAGTGGACGATCTGCGCGATCGCCGCGAGCTCGAGATGTCCGGTGACGCCGTACACGATGGACATGCCGTAGAGCAGCGTGCCCGAGGACATCGAGCCCAGCACGAAGTACTTGATGGCGGATTCGGCGGCGATGCCGGAATCGCGGTCGAACGCGACCATCGCGTACAGGCATAGCGACATGAGCTCGAGCCCCAGGTAGAGCGTGATCAGGCTGCCCGCGGAGATCAGCACCATCGCCCCGACGGTGGCGAAAAGCCCGAGGACGTAGTACTCGCCCTTCAGGATAGCGCGGCGCCGCAGATAGTCCGTCGAGTACACGAATACCACGGCCACCGCCAGGAGCGTCACCACCTTCAAGAGCTGCGCCATGCGGTCGAGCTCGAACAGGCCGCCGAGCGCCACCACGCGCTCGGATACCGGCTGAACGGCGGAGAGCACGGCGGTCGCGAGCAGGGCCAGTACGGCGAGTGCGCCGGTCCAGCGCCGCCCCGTCTCGGTGAGAAAGAGATCGAGCATCAGCAGCGCGCAGGCCGCTGCGCTCAGGAAGATCTCCGGCGCCGCGTAGTGCAGGCCCGCATTGAATTCCGCAGCGTTGAAAGCGTACATGGCGACCTCAGGGAGCGATCTTCGACATCAGCAGCTGCTCGGACAGGTGCTGCGTCGTCGCGCGCATGACGTCGAGCAAGGGCGCGGGCCAAACGCCCACGATCAGCACGGCCACCGCGAGCAGCGAGAGCACCAGGAACTCGCGGCCGTTGAGATCCTTGAGCGCGCGCACGTGATCGTTCGCGACGGCGCCGAAAATCACTCTTTTGACCAGCCACAACGTGTACGCGGCGCCGAGGATCAGGGTCGAGCCCGCGAGGAACGCATACCACACGTTCGCCTTGAACGAGGCCAGGATGACCAGGAACTCGCCCACGAATCCCGAAGTGCCGGGTACGCCGGAGTTGGCGAGCGCGAACAGCACCATGAACGCCGCGAACATCGGCATGGTATTCACGACACCGCCATAGGCACTGATCTCGCGGCTATGCACGCGGTCGTACATCACCCCGACGCAGAGGAACATCGCACCCGACACCAGGCCGTGGGACAACATTTGCACGATGGAACCGTCGAGCCCGAGCTCGATGCCGGTGGTACGGCCCGTGTGCTGCACGATTTGATAGCCGATGAATGCACCGAGGGTCACGAAGCCCATGTGCGCGATCGAGGAGTAGGCGATCAGCTTCTTCATGTCCCGCTGCGCCAGAGCGACGAATCCGATGTACACGACGGCGATCAGCGAGAGCGCGATGATGAGCCAGTCGAGTTCGCGGCTCGCGTCGGGCGCGATCGGCAGCGAGAAGCGCAGGAAGCCGTACCCGCCCATCTTCAGCATGATCGCCGCCAGCACCACGGAGCCTCCGGTCGGAGCCTCGACGTGCGCGTCCGGCAACCAGGTGTGCACCGGCCACATCGGCACCTTGACCGCGAACGCGGTGAAGAACGCCAGGAATATGAGAGTCTGCTCGCGCAGCGTGAGGGGCATGAGCTGAAGCTGCGCGATCTCGTAGGTTCCCCCTTTCAGATACATGTAGATGAGGGCGACCAGCATGAGCAGCGAGCCGATGAACGTGTACAGGAAGAACTTGATGCTCGCGTACACGCGGCGCGGGCCTCCCCATATGCCGATGATGAGGAACATCGGCAGGAGCATGGCCTCCCAGAACACGTAGAACAGCGCCGCGTCGAGCGAAGCGAACACGCCGATCATCAGGCCTTCCAAGATGAGGAAGGCGCCCATGTACTGGGCAATGCGCTTCGCGACGTTCGTCCAGCTCGCGATGACGATGAGCACCGTGGTGAACGTCGTCAGCAGGATGAGCGGCATCGAGAGGCCGTCGACGCCGATATTGAAGTCCGCGTGAATGGACGGGATCCAGGCCGTGTGCTCGACGAACTGCATTTCCGCGATACCGGTCTTGAAGCCGGTCCACAGCGGGATGCTCAGGAGAAGCGCGAGGATGGACACGCACAGCGACAGCCACTTGGCGGCGCTCTCGCGCCTGCCGAGGCCGAGCACGACGAATCCGCCGACGATGGGCACCCAGATCAGCAGCGCGAGCAAGTGATCGTTCATGGCCGCCAGATCAACCAGAGCAGCAGCGAGGCCAGTCCCAGGATCATGGCGAACGCATAGTGATAGAGATATCCGGACTGCGCATAGCGCATCACGGATCCGAGCCAGCCCACCAGGCGGGCGCTGCCGTTGACGAAGGCGCCATCGATCACCGCCTCATCGCCGGCGTGCCAGAACGTCGCTCCGATACCGCGGGCGAACGGCATGATGATGTGCTCGATGAACCAGTCGAATCCGTACTTGTTGATGAGGATGGTATGCAGCCACTTGAAGCGACGCTCGGCCGCATCCGCCCACGCGGGGTACTTGAGGAAGAAGAGCCACGCCGCGAGCACGCCCGCGGCGGCAAAATACAGCGTCGGCGACGCCAGCGCCGTGACGAGAAATGCGCCTGGGCCGTGGAACTCCTCGGCGAGGCGCCCGAGCACATCGTTCGCCGGCAGTACCCGGATCGCGCCTTGGAAATAGCCGCCGAACAGCACCGGCTGCACGGTGATCCAGCCGATCACGAGCGAGGGAATGGCGAGCAGGATCAGCGGCACCGTCACCACGCCGGGGCTCTCGTGCAGATGATGTTTGGTCTCCTCGTCCATGCGCTCCTCGCCATGGAACGTCATGAAAAAAGCCCGGAACGTATAGAGTGCGGTGACGAATACGCCCCCGAGCACGCAAAAATAAGCATAGTCCGCGAACTGGCGGTGCGAGGCGCGCACCGCGTCGATCAACAGGTCCTTGGAGAAGAAGCCCGACGTCCCCGGAAAGCCGATGAGAGCGAGCGATCCCACGAGAAACGTCCAGTAAGTGATGGGCAAGTATTTGCGCAGGCCGCCCATGCGGCGCATGTCCTGCTCGTGATGCATGGCGATGATCACCGAGCCGGCCGCGAGGAACAGGAGCGCCTTGAAGAAGGCATGCGTCATCAAGTGGAAAATGCCCGCGCCGTAGGCCGAAACACCGAGCGCCACGGTCATGTAGCCGAGCTGCGAGATCGTCGAATAGGCGATCACGCGCTTGATGTCGCTGGCGACGATGCCGAGAAGCCCCATGAAGAACGCCGTGGTCGCGCCGATGACGAGCACGAACGAGAGCGCCGTCTCGGACAGCTCGAACAAGGGCGACATGCGCGCCACCATGAAAATGCCGGCCGTGACCATGGTGGCCGCATGGATCAACGCAGAGATCGGCGTCGGGCCTTCCATCGAATCGGGCAACCACACATGCAGCGGCACCTGGGCGGACTTGCCCATCGCGCCCACGAACAGGCAAATGCAGGCGAAGGTGATCGCCGGCCACGCGATGGCCTGCGTCACATGGACCTGCGCATGCACCAGCTGATCGGCGTGCGCGAACACCGTGCCGTAGTTGAGGGATCCCGTATATCGCAGGATCGCCGCGATCCCCAGGATGAACCCGAAGTCCCCGACGCGGTTCAAGAGGAAAGCCTTCAGCGCCGCGAACGTGGCCGTGGGACGGGTGTACCAGAAGCCGATGAGCAGGTAGGACACCACGCCGACGCCCTCCCAGCCGAAGAACAACTGCATGAAGTTGTTCGACATCACCAGCATGAGCATGGAGAAGGTGAACAGCGAGATGTAGCTGAAGAAGCGCTGATAGCCGTCGTCGTCGGCCATGTAGCCGATGGTGTAGATATGCACCATGAGCGACACGAACGTGACCACCGACATCATCAGGGCGGACAGCCGGTCGATCAGAAAGCCGACCTGGATGTTCAGTCCATCGCTCAGCAGCCAGGTGTAGACGGGGCCGTCGAAGGGCGCCATTCCGTCGAACACCAGCCTGTAGAGCACATACACCGACAAGCCGCAGGAGAGCGTCACGCCCGCGATGGTGACGCTTTGCGCACCCACCCTTCCGATCTGGCGCCCGAACAGGCCCGCCGCGAGACACGCGGCCAACGGCGCGAGCGCGATCGTGAGGTAAATCGACTCCATGGTGCCTTGATCCCCTAACCTTGAGTTCTTTGTCAGCCCTGTAGCGAGTCGAGATCTTCGACGTCGATGCTGCGCCGCTCGCGGAACACCACGACCAGAATCGCCAGCCCGATCGCCGCCTCGGCAGCGGCCACGGTCAGGATGAAAAACACGAATATCTGACCCGCGATGTCGCCCATGAAGCGCGCGAACGCGACGAAGTTGAAGTTGACGGCGAGCAGCATGAGCTCGATGCACATGAGCAGAACGATCACGTTCCTGCGGTTCAAAAATACGCCGGCCACGGCGATGGCGAACAGGATGCCGGATAGCGCGATCACGTAGGTGAGGCTGATCATGGGGCTTTCTCGGAGGCCATTTTGACGATCCGCATGCGGTCCTTGGCCCGCACCGCCACCTGCGCGGCGATGTCCTGCGGCTTGCCGCCGCGGCGGGCGCGCAGCGTCAGAATGATGGCCGCGACGCTCGCGACCAGGAGGATGATGGCCGCGAGCTGCGCGGGATAGGCGTAACGGGTGAAGAGCGCCGTGCCCAGCACTCGGGTATTCGAGTAGCCGGCAGGGAGCGGCGGTGCCGCTCGCAGGTCCGCGCCGCCCAAGTGCCGCACCACGATCACGTTGATGATCGCGAAGACCACGAAACACGCCACCGCCGCGGCCAGCGGCCAGTAGCTCGCGAGCTCCGAGCGCAGCCGCGTGGTGTCGATGTCGAGCATCATGACCACGAACAGGAACAGCACCATGACGGCGCCCACGTACACCAGCACCAGCACGATGCCGAGAAACTCCGCATCCAGAAGCAGCCAGATGACGGCGCTGTTGAAGAAACACAGCACCAGAAGCAGCGCGCAGTGGACGGGATTGCGGGCGAGAATCACTCCCAGGGCCGCGCACACGAGCACGCCGCCGAAGACGAAGAAGAGGATGGTCGGAAACATCAGCGGTACTTTGCGTCCGCGGCGCGGTCTGCCGCGATCATGGCTTCGTAGCGCTCGCCGATGCCGAGCAGCTTGTCCTTGTTCATGATGTTCTCGCCGCGGTTCTCCATGTGGTACTCGTGGATGCGCGTCAAGACGATGGCATCGACCGGACAGGCTTCCTCGCAGAAACCGCAGTAGATGCACTTGAACAGATCAATGTCGTAGCGGGTCGTGCGCCGCGTTCCGTCGTTGTTCGCATCCGAGTCGATGGTGATGCAGACGGCCGGGCACACCGCCTCGCACAGCTTGCAGGCGATGCAGCGCTCCTCGCCGTTCGGGTAACGGCGCAGGGCATGCAGGCCGCGGAAGCGTACGCTCTGCGGTGTCTTCTCCTCCGGATAGTTCACGGTGACCTTGGGCCGCCACATCTCCCGGAACGTGACCGACAGGCCCTTGAGCAATTCCCAGAGGAGGAACGTCTTGAAGAAACTGCGCACTGACGCCATTAGCCTTGCCCTCTCCAGGGTCCTACGTGGAAATAGAAGAAGACTCCCTCGACGGCGAGCCACACCAAGGTGACTGGAATCAACGCCTTCCAACCGAGGCGCATGATCTGATCGTACCGGTAGCGCGGAAAGGTGGCGCGCAGCCACAGGAACGTGAACATCGGAAACAAGGTCTTCAGGCCAAACCAGAAGAAGCCCGGCTGCGCGAGCAACGAATCCGCGGGCACGAGCCAGGTCCAGCCGTCGAACGGCGATAGCCAGCCGCCGAAGAAGAAGATCACCGTGAGCGCCGAGATCAGGATCATGTTCACATACTCGGCGATGAAGAACAGCGCGAACGCCATTCCCGAGTAATCGACATGAAATCCGGCCACGATCTCGGACTCGCCCTCGGCGACGTCGAAGGGTGCGCGGTTGGTCTCGGCGACCCCGGAGATGAAATAGACGAGCGCCAGCGGGAACAGCCACGTCCAGTTCCAGGTGAACATCCCGCCCGACTGTGCGCGGATGATGTCGCCCATGTTGAGACTGCCCGAGGCCATGAGCACGCCCACCATGGCGAAGCCCATCGCGATCTCGTACGCGACGATCTGCGCCGCCGAACGCATCGCGCCGAGGAAGGCGTACTTGGAGTTCGCCGCCCAGCCGGCGAGGATGATGCCGTACACCCCCATCGAGGTGAGGGCGAGAACGTACAAGAGCCCCGCGTTGATGTTGGAGAACGCGCGCTCGGGCGCGAACGGCACCACGGCCCAGATGGCGAGCGAGGGCACGAGCGCGAGGAACGGCGCGAGTCGGAACAGGAAGCCGCTCGCGTTCGCCGGAATCACGATCTCTTTGAACATCAGCTTGATGACGTCCGCGAAGGGCTGTGCACCGCCCGGAAAGAACGGCAAGCTGACGCGGTTCGGGCCTTTGCGGGCCTGGATCCATCCAATCACCTTGCGCTCGGCCAGCGTATAGAAGGCCATGACGAGAATCAGGCATACCATGACCATCAGCGTCTGAACGGCGAGCAGCAGGGGCGTCGTCCAGTACGGCGTGATGTAGGTCGCGATCCAGTCGCGCATAGGGTCCCACCGCCACATCAGAGCACGGCGCGGGCGTCGCGCCCGTCCTTCGTCTTCGCCAGCGATTCGGAGCCGCGCACCAGCATGTCGACCTGATACGGCGGGATATCGACCCAGGCGCCCGCCGGGGCCTTGCCGTCGACCCTGATTGCGCCGTCGGCCGTCGATGCGCCCCCTTCGGAGTGCACGCGCCCGGGCACGGTAGCGACCGGCAGCGCGCGATCGCCGCAGAGTCTCTCGAGCGCATCGCGCACTTCTTCCGAGCTCACGTAGTCGACGGCGGGGACATTGAGCATATTGGCGAGCACGCGCAGCACCTTCCAGCCCGGGCGGCTATCCCCCACCAGATTGGCGGCGCCCGCCCAGCTCTGCCAGCGGCCCTCCACGTTCACGAACGTGCCCGAGCTCTCGGCGAAGGTGCCGATGGGCAGCACCACGTGTGCCGCGGCACGCAGACTCTCGGACAGGTGGCTGGTCGCGGCGACGACGAACGCCCCGCCGAGCGCTTCGGGCGCCGCGCTAAGATCGCTCGCCGGGTCGATCCCGCCGAGCAACACGTATCCTTTGAGACGGCTCTCGAGCATGGCGTGCGCCGGCAGGCCGCCGGCGCTCACGGGCGTACCGCCCGGCTCGCGATGCGGAACGCAGCCGGCAAGATAGGCCCCCGGCGCATTCGCGCCCTCCGTGATGAGGCCTACAGTCGCCCCGCAAAGCTCCCCGAGCGTGCGAGCGAGCGCCTTGGTCTCGGCGTACTGTGGATGCCGCTGCGCGAGGGTTCCCAGGAAAATCCCCCGGCGCTCCCCGTGGCAGAGCGCCTGCGCGAGCGCGCGATGATCGTCATCGACGGGCGCCTCGCGCACGCCGGCCGGTACCTCGCGCGCCAACGCGGCTGCGGACGCGCGTACGACGGACGCAAGCGCGCCGACGAGATCCTCCGCGACGGCGTAGCCCGCGAGGGTGAACAGATACTCGAAGCGGCGCGGATTCAAGAAGGCGACCTGGGCACCGCGCAGGGCTGCCTTGCGGATGCGGTGCGCGAGCAGCGGCATCTCGTGGCGCAGGTTCGAGCCGACGACCAGGACGCCCTCGAGGGAATCCACATCGGCGATCTTCATGCCGAGGTTCGGATACGCACCCTCCCCCTCGGCGTTGCGAGAATCGAGCTGGCGCAGCCGATGATCGATGTTGCTCGAACCGAGCCCGCGCGCGATTTGCGCAAGCAAATACATCTCCTCGAGCGTCGCCATGGGCGAGGCGAGAAAGCCCAGGCTCGCCGCGCCGGACTCCTTGGCAACGGTCTGCAGGCCCTCCGCCGCGGCTGTCAAGGCCACTTCCCAGTCGACGGCCTTCAGCACCCCGTCCACGCGCACCATGGGCTCGCTCACCCGCTCCGGCGAGTACATGCCCTCGAATCCGAAACGGTCGCGGTCCGCAATCCAGGTCTCGTTGATCTCCTCGTTCTCGCGCGGCACGACGCGCATGATCCTGCCGCGCAGCACGTGCGCGTAGATGTTCGTGCCGAAACCGTCGTGCGGCGACACGAGCGGACGTTGGGTCATTTCCCAGGCGCGGGCGTGGTAGCGGAACGGCTTGTTGTTGAGCGCGCCCACCGGACAGAGGTCGATGATGTTGGCCGAGAGCTCGTGGTCGAGCCCTTGCTCCACGAACGTCTCGATCTGCATGTGCTCGCCGCGCCCCGTGGTGCCGAGCTGCGGGTTACCCTGGATCTCGAGGCCGAAGCGCACGCAGCGCGTGCACTGGATGCAGCGGGTCATGTCCGTCGACACCAGAGGTCCGAGGCTCTTGTCCTTCACCACGCGCTTGCGCTCGGTGAAGCGCGAGATATCCCGCCCGTAGCCGACGGCGAGGTCCTGCAGCTCGCACTCCCCGCCCTGATCGCAGATCGGACAATCGAGCGGATGATTGATGAGCAGAAACTCCATGGTCGCGCGCTGCGCGGCAATCGCCTTCGGCGAGCGCGTGAATACTTTCATGCCCTCCATCACCGGCGTCGCGCAGGCCGGCATCGGCTTCGGCGCCTTCTCCACCTCGACCAGGCACATGCGGCAGTTCGCCGCGATGGTGAGCTTGGCGTGATAGCAGAAGCGCGGGATGTAAACGTCGGCCGCGTCCGTGACCTGCATGATCATGGCGCCCTTGCGCGCCTTCATCGGCTGCCCGTTGACCTCGATATTGACCAGATCGTCGCTCATGATGCCTTCACGCCGCCGCGGCCGGCTGGCCTTCGACGATCGAGCGCCCCTTGTGCTCGATCATGTACTGAAATTCGTGCTTGTAGTGCTTCAGGAAGCTCTGTACCGGCCACGCCGCCGCATCGCCCAGCGCGCAGATGGTGTGGCCCTCGATGCGGTTCGCGACGTCGAGGAGCAGACCCAGGTCCTCGCTGCGTCCCTGCCCGGCAATGATGCGCTTGAGCATGCGGTCGAGCCAACCCGTGCCTTCGCGGCACGGCGTGCACTGGCCGCAAGACTCGGAGTAATAAAAACGTGCCAGTCGCTCGAGCGCCCGCACCATGCAGGTGGTCTCGTCCATCACGATGACGGCGCCGGTGCCGACCGACGAGCCGGCCTTTTTCACCGAGTCGTAGTCCAAGTTGGTCGCCATCATGATATCGCCCGGTACCACCGGGACCGAGGAGCCGCCCGGTATCACGGCCTTGAGCTTGCGGCCCTTCCACACCCCGCCGCAGATCGCGAGTAGGTCCTTGAACGGAATGCCGAGCGGCAACTCGATGTTCATGGGCTTCTCGACGTGGCCCGAGACCGAAAAAATGATCGTGCCGCCGGAATTCGGCGGCCCGAGGGCCGCAAACCACGCCGCACCTTTGCGCAGGATGGTCGGGACCGAGGCGTAGCTCTGCGTGTTGTTGATGGTCGTCGGCTTGCCGTAGAGGCCGAAGTTCGCCGGAAACGGCGGCTTGAAGCGCGGCTTGCCGGGCTTGCCCTCGAGCGACTCGAGAAGGGCCGTCTCCTCCCCGCAGATGTAGGCGCCTGCGCCCACGAACATGTGCAGGTCGAAGTCGACGCCGGAGCCGCGGATGTTCTTGCCGAGCAGGCCCGCAGCGTAGGCTTCATCGAGCGCCGCCTGAAACCGCGGAATGGGCTCGGCCATGAACTCGCCGCGAATGTAGTTGTAGCCGACGGTTGCCGTCATGGCGTAGCCGCCGATGGCCATGCCCTCGATCACTGAGTGCGGGTTGTAGCGCAGGATGTCCCTGTCATGGCAGGTGCCGGGCTCGGACTCGTCCGAGTTGCACACCGCGTACTTCTGCACCGGCGAGGAGCGCGGCATGAAACTCCACTTCACGCCGGTCGGGAACGCGGCGCCGCCCCGGCCGCGCAGCCCCGAGGCCTTGACCTCGTCGATGATCTTCTCACGCGGGGTCTTCTCGCTCAGGATCCGCTCCCACGCCTCGTAGCCGCCGAACGATCGATAGCCCTCGATGGTCCAGGGACGCTCGTGCTTCAACGCCTCGAAGAGCACCGTATTCGTTTCGTAGTTCATTTGAGCTCGTCCAGGATCTTGTCGACGCCATCGGGCGTGAGGTTCTCGTGATAGACGTGATCCACCATCATCATGGGCGCGTTGTTGCACGCGGCGAGACACTCCTCCTCGCGCTTGAGGTAGATCCGCCCGTCGGGGGTGCTCTCCCCCGTCTTGATGCCGAGCTTTTTCTCGCAGCGCGCGACGATCTCCTCCGAACCGCGCAGCATGCAGGAAATGTTGGTGCACACCGATATGTGATGGCGGCCGACGGGCTTGGTCTCGAACATGGAGTAGAAGGTTGCGACCTCGTAGACCTGAATCGGCGGCAACGCCAGATATTCGGCCACGGCGTCCATCAGCGGCGTGGTGAGGTAGCCGTTGTTCCCGTGCTGCACGGCATGCAGGGCCGAGATCACCGCCGAGCGCTTGCGGTCGGGCGGAAATTTCGCCACCCAGCGATCGATTTCCTCGCGCACATGATCGGATAGCTGCACGCCCGCCCCGCTTAGCTGTGGCCCGCTCATCGATCGATCTCGCCGAACACGATGTCCTGGGTGCCGATCACCGCGACCACATCCGCGAGCATGTGGCCGCGCACCATCTCGTCGAGCGCCGCGAGATGGGCGAAGCCCGGGGCACGCACCTTCAGCCGGTAGGGCTTGTTCGCCCCGTCGGATACGAGATAGATGCCGAGCTCGCCCTTCGGCGCCTCGATGGCGGCGTACACCTCGCCTTCCGGCACGCAGTAGCCTTCGGTGAACAACTTGAAGTGATGAATCAGCGATTCCATGTCGCCCTTCATCTGCTCGCGCCGCGGGGGACGTATCTTGCGATCCTCGATCATGACCGGCCCGGGGTTGGCCTTGAGCCAGGCAATGCACTGCTCGATGATGCGGGTCGACTGCCGCAGCTCCTCCATGCGCACCAGATACCGGTCGTAGCAATCACCGTTGACGCCCACGGGGATGTCGAAGTCCATGTGCTCGTACACCTCGTACGGCTGCTTCTTGCGCAGGTCCCACTCGACGCCCGAGCCGCGCAGCATCGGCCCCGAGAAGCCGAGCTGCATCGCCCGCTCCGGGCTCACCACCGCGATGTTCACGGTGCGCTGCTTCCAGATGCGATTGTCGGTGAGCAGCGTCTCGTACTCGTCGATGCAGGCCGGAAAGCGCGCGGCGAAGTCGGCGATGAAATCGATGAGGCCCCCTGAGCGCCGTTCGTTCAGCCGATCGACATCCTTGTTGCTGCGCCACTCCGTGTATTGATACTTCGGCATCACCTCGGGCAAGTCGCGGTACACGCCGCCCGGGCGATAGTAGGTTGCGTGCATGCGCGTACCCGACACCGCCTCGTAGCAGTCCATCAGATCCTCGCGCTCGCGGAACGCATAGAGGAACACCGTCATCGCGCCGATGTCGAGCGCGTGCGCGCCGAGCCACATGAGGTGATTCAAGACCCGGGTGACCTCGTCGAACAGGACGCGGATGTACTGCGCACGGATCGGCGGCTCGATCTCGAGCAGTTTCTCGATCGCGAGCACGTAGGCGTGCTCGTTGCACATCATGGACACATAGTCCAGCCGGTCCATGTAGCCGATCGACTGATTGAACGGCTTGCTCTCCGCGAGCTTCTCGGTGGCCCGATGCAGGAGGCCGATGTGCGGATCGGCCTTCTGGATGACTTCCCCGTCCATCTCGAGCACCAGGCGCAGCACGCCGTGCGCGGCCGGATGCTGCGGCCCGAAGTTCATCGTGTAGTTGCGTATCTCAGCCATTGGTTTTCGCGGGTGCGGGAGGCGGGGGTGGCGCGGGCGGCGGCGGCGCGATCATGGGCGCGGGCGGCGCGATCGAGTGAGCGGGGGCGGCGGTCAGCTCCTGGTCGTAGCGATTATCGTGGCGGATCACTTTCGGCACGAGCACGCGCGGCTCGATGCTGACCGGCTGATACACCACGCGCCGCTTCTCGGGGTCGTAGCGCACCTCGACGTTGCCGATGAGCGGGAAGTCCTTGCGGAACGGGTGCCCGATGAAGCCGTAATCGGTGAGAATGCGGCGCAGGTCCGGGTGCCCGCGGAACATCACGCCGAACAGGTCGAATGCCTCGCGCTCGAACCAATCCGCCGAGGCCCAGATGCCCGTGACCGAGTCGACCGCCGGCTGCTCATCGTCCTCGCAGTACACCTTCATCCGCACGCGCCGATTGTTCGCGATCGACAGCAGGTGATAAACCACGGCGAAGCGCCGCCCGGGCCGCTCGTCGCCGCCGCTGGTCATGCCGCGGGCCACGCCGCGGCTGAATCCCGACAAGGTGGCGTGCTCGGTCTTCCACTCCGCTCGCCCGTGCTGCAAGTAGTCGACCACGCACACATCCATGCACATCTCGAACTTGAGCCCCGCGCCGTCCCGCAGCGTCGCCGCCGCGGCGAGTAGCTGGGCGGGGTGCACCTCGTAAGTGAGCTCGCGCTCCGCATTGGCGACTCGAGTGGTTCCTGCGGGCAGGGCCTCCTCGATGCGCGCGGCGAGCCGATCGAGCCCGCTCGGAGAGGGCGCGACGGAACTCATCGGATAATGGCCTTGTTGCGCCTGATCTTGTTCTGCAGCTGGATGATGCCGTAGAGCAAGGCCTCCGCGGTGGGCGGACAGCCGGGAACGTAGACATCGACCGGAACGATGCGATCGCACCCGCGCACCACGGCGTACGAATAATGATAGTAACCGCCGCCGTTCGCGCAGGAGCCCATCGAGATCACCCAGCGCGGCTCGGCCATCTGGTCGTACACCTTGCGCAGCGCCGGCGCCATCTTGTTCACGAGCGTGCCCGCGACGATCATCACGTCCGACTGGCGCGGACTCGGGCGAAACACGACGCCGAAGCGATCGAGATCGTAGCGCGCGGCGCCCGCGTGCATCATCTCGATCGCGCAGCAGGCGAGACCGAAGGTCATCGGCCACAGCGAGCCGGTGCGCGCCCAGTTGATGAGCTTGTCGACCGTGGTCACTTCGAAGCCGCGTACCGTCCCGGACTCGGCGGACACCGCCTCTAGTCCCATTCGAGCGCCCCTTTGCGATAGTCGTAGATCAGTGCGACCACGAGCACGAAGGCGAAGATCAGCATGGCCAGCAATCCGAAAGTGCCGGTGGTGCGCAGCGAAACGGCCCATGGAAAGAAGAAGGCGATCTCGAGGTCGAACACGATGAAGATGATGGCCACCAGGTAGTAGCGCACGTCGAAGCGCATGCGCGAATCCTCGAACGCCTCGAAGCCGCATTCATACGGCGAGAGCTTCTCGGGATCCGGCCGGCGCGGACCCAGCACCCAGCCGAGCGTGAACAGGGCGAGGCCGAGGACCGTGGCCAAGCCCAGGAAGATCAAGATTGGCAAATATTGTGACAACATCACGCCGACCGTGAAATGAACAATGAGCGGTTGATCCGCCAAGTATATCAGGCGTGAGAACAATTATGGTGCCGACGGCCGGACTCGAACCGGCACAGGTTGCCCCACTAGCCCCTCAAACTAGCGCGTCTACCAATTCCGCCACGTCGGCAATGCTGACTCGAAAAAACTAAAAAAAACTACTGATTGACCGGCGGCGGCGCTTGCGCCGGCGCTTGCGGCGCTGGAGCCGGCGGCGTCGCGCTGCGCGCGTGCGCCGCGGCCTGCGCCGCGCGCTCGATCACGGAGGTGGGCTCCGCGGTCGTGCGTGTGCCCATGTAGGCAAGCAGCAAGCTCGTCCCGAAGAACAGCGCCGCGAACACCGCGGTCAATTTCGAAAACAACGTCGCGGTGCCGCGAGCTCCGAATACGGTGCCGGAGGCGCCCGCGCCGAAGCCCGCGCCCGCCTCCGCGCCCTTTCCCCGCTGCATCAGCACGAGGAACACGATCATCAAAGCGAGCAGGATATGCACCGTCAATAAGAAGCCACGCAGCATTAACGATCTCTCAATTTCTCACGGCCGCGGCCGCGCAGATTTGTAGAAACTCATCGGCGCTCAATGAGGCACCGCCCACCAGGCCGCCATCCACATCCGGCATCGAGAACAGCTCGGCGGCATTCGAGGCCTTGACGCTGCCGCCATACAGAATGCGAACTTGCGCGGACATTTTAGCATCTTGCCGGTGGATCCGATGGCGCACGTAAGCATGCACCGCCTGCGCCTGCTCCGGCGAGGCCGTGCGGCCCGTGCCGATCGCCCAGACCGGCTCGTAGGCGATCACGGCATGCGCGAGGCTCGACACCCCGTTCATGGCCGTCACCGCATCGAGCTGGCGCGCCACCACCGACTCGGTGCGCTCCGCCTCGCGCTCCTCGAGCGTCTCGCCAACGCACAGCACAGGCGTCAAGCCCACGTTGAGCGCCGCCGCGTACTTGCGTGCCACGAGCGCGTCATCCTCGTGATACAGGCGCCGCCGCTCGGAGTGACCGACGATCACGTAGCGGCAGCCGATATCCTTCAGCATGGAGGCGGCGACTTGACCGGTGAACGCCCCGAGCGGTTCGGCGCACACATCCTGGGCACCCACATCGATATCGGCCTCCTCCAGCGCGCGCACTGCCTCGGCCAAATACACATAGGGCGGAAACACCGCGACCCCCACCTGCCATTCGGGTCTCACGCGTTCACCCAGCTCGCCGAGCAGGGCCTCGTTGGCCGCCCGCGATCCGTGCATTTTCCAGTTACCGGCGACCACGGGACGACGCATGCCCATACCCCGGGACCAACAGGCCCCTCACGAAAGGCGGCGAAGATTAGCCGCGCGGGCCGCCAACTGCAAGTCCCAGTGCCGCACCGCCCGAGGGGGCCGGCAGCGGGGCCGCCGCGGCCGCGGACTCGACCGCCGCGGCGATATCGCGCGCGGCAGACTTCACCAGCTTGGCATCTTGGCCCTCGACCATGACCCGGATCAGAGGCTCGGTCCCGGACGCCCGCAGCACCGTGCGGCCGCGGCCGTCGAAGCGCCGCTCTACCGATTCGACGACCTCGACGATGCGGGGGTGGGTCATGGGGTCGAAGCGCTGCGCAACGCGCACGTTCAGCAGGACCTGCGGATATTTGGGCATCGGCGCGCAAAGCTCGGCGAGGCTCGCGCCGGTGCTCTTCATGACGGCAAGCACCTGTAGCGCGCTGATCAGGCCGTCCCCCGTCGTGGTCTTGTCGAGGCACAGAATGTGACCGGAGGTCTCGCCGCCGAGGGTCCCGCCGACCTCCTGTAGGAGTGCAAGCACGTAGCGATCGCCCACCTGCGCGCGCAGGAACTCGATGCCGGCCTCCTTGAGCGCATGCTCGAGCCCGAGGTTGCTCATCACGGTACCGACCACGGGCCCCTTGAGCACGCCCGCCTCGCGCCGCGCCCGCGCGAGCAGGTATATGAGCTGATCTCCGTCCACGCAGCGCCCGAGCTCATCCACCATGACCACGCGGTCGCCGTCGCCGTCGAGCGCGATGCCGACTTGCGCGCGCACACCCGGTACGGTCAATTGCAGGAATTCGGTCGCCGTCGAGCCGCAGCCGTCGTTGATGTTGCGCCCGTTCGGCGAGCAGCCGATGGGCACGATGTCCGCGCCCAAGTCGGCGAACAGGCGCGGCCCCACTTTGTAGCCGGCGCCGTTCGCGCAATCGACGACGATCTTGAAACCCTCGAGAGTCATCCCCGGCGGGATGGTCGATGCGCAGAACTCCTGGTATTGGGAGCGGCTCTTGTCCGTGCGCATCGCCTTACCGAGACGCTGCGATTCGCGCGTGAGCACGGGGCTGTCGAGGAGCGCCTCGATGCGGCCCTCGAGCTCGTCGGAAAGCTTGCTGCCGCTGCGGTCGAAGAACTTGATGCCGTTGTCCTCGTAGCGATTGTGCGAGGCACTGATCACCACCCCGAAGCTGCAGCCGAGGCGCTGCGTCATGTAGGCGATGCCGGGCGTCGGCAAGGGACCGATCAACAGCACGTCGACGCCTGCCGCCACGAAGCCCGCCTCGAGCGCGGACTCGAACATGTAGCCGGATACGCGCGTATCCTTGCCGATGAGCACCCGGCCGCCGTCCGGAGCGAGCACCCGCGCCGCGGCGCTCGCAAGATGCAGGGCAAAATCCACCGTCATCGGCGCTTCGCCGACCCGGCCGCGGATCCCATCGGTTCCAAAATGTCCGATCAATTGACTCTCCCTTCGAGCACTGCACTCACCATCCGGATCGCATCGCGGGTCGGCGCCACATCGTGCGTGCGCAGCACGTGCGCCCCGCGGCTTGCGGCCCAGGCGGCGAGCCCGAGGCCGCCGTAGAGCCGCTCCTCGACGCCTCGTCCGAGTACCTCACCGATGAGGCTCTTGCGCGACACACCCACCAGGAGCGGTGCGCCCGAGGCCGTTAGATGATCGAGGTGCTTGAGCAGGGCGAGCGAGTGCTCGTAACGCTTGCCGAACCCGAGCCCGGGATCGAGCGCAATCGACTCGGCAGCGATACCCGCGGCGATGCAGTGCGCGCGCTCGTTGAGCAGGAAGGCATTCACCTCGCTCACGACGTCATGGTAGCGGGGATCGGCCTGCATGGTGCGCGGCTCGCCTTGCATGTGCATGAGACACACGCCCACGCGCGCTTGCGCCGCCCACGCGCGCGCGCCCGGGGCGCAGAGCGCCGCCACGTCGTTGACGATGCACGCCCCGGCTCCTACGGCCGCCGCCATGACCTCGACCTTGCTGGTATCGATGGAGATGGCTACATCGAGGGAGGCTGCGATGCGCTCGATCACCGGCACCACGCGCTCGCGCTCGGTGGCGGCATCGACGCCGAGGGATCCCGGGCGAGTCGATTCGCCGCCGACGTCGATGATGGCGGCACCTTCGGCCACCATCTGCGCCGCGCGCGCGAGCGCCGCCTCGACGCCCGAATAGCGGCCGCCGTCTGAAAACGAATCGGGAGTGACATTCAAAATGCCCATGACGACCGGTCGTGCGAGGTCGATGGTTCTATGTCGGCATTGCCACTGCATCGGCCACCTGCGCCGCTGTGCGCGCCCCCGCTCGGCGGGGCAAACGCGTCCCGCGGCTAGTGTTGACCCGCGGGACTCACGAGCGGTGCCGTGGGCTTCTCCGTCGTCGTCGGGCCGCGCGGCGTCGGAGTCGGCGTGTCGTCCCAGTCGCGCGGCGGACGCGGCTCGCGTCCCTCCATGATGTCCTTGATCATTTCTTCATCGATCGTCTCGTACTTGATCAATGCCTCGGACATGCATTGGAGTTTATCCATGTTGTCTTTGATGATCTGATACGCACGCTGGTAGTTGCTGTCGATCACGCGCCGCACTTCCTCGTCGATGACGTGCGCGGTCACGTCGGACACTTGCTTGTGCTGCGTGACGCTGCGCCCCAGGAACACCTCGCCCGATTCTTCGCTGTAGGTCTGCGGGCCCAACCGGTCCGAGAGGCCCCAGCGGGTCACCATGTTGCGGGCGAGCTCGGTGGCCCGCTCGATGTCGTTCGAAGCGCCCGTGGTCACGGCATCCGGGCCGAACACGAGCTCTTCGGCCACGCGGCCGCCGAACAAGGTCGCGATGCGGCTCTCCAGCTGGCGCTTGCTCGTGCTGTAGCGGTCTTGCTCCGGCAGGAACATGGTGACGCCCAGCGCACGCCCGCGGGGAATGATGGTCACCTTGTACACGGGGTCGTGCTCAGGGACGGACAGGCCCACGATGGCATGACCCGACTCGTGATAAGCGGTGTTGCGCTTCTCTTCCTCCGTCATGACCATGGAGCGCCGCTCGGCACCCATCATGATCTTGTCCTTGGCGCGCTCGAACTCTTCCATGGTCACCGAGCGCTTGTTGCCGCGGGCCGCGAACAGGGCCGCCTCGTTGACCAGGTTCGCAAGATCCGCGCCTGAGAAGCCCGGGGTTCCGCGCGCGATCACCGAGGGCTTCACGTTGTCGCCCAACGGAACCTTGCGCATGTGGACTTTGAGGATTTGTTCGCGGCCGCGCACGTCGGGCAGCGGCACGACCACCTGGCGGTCAAATCGGCCCGGCCGCAGCAGCGCGGGGTCGAGCACGTCGGGCCGGTTGGTGGCGGCGATGACGATGATGCCCTCGTTGCCCTCGAAGCCGTCCATTTCGACCAGGAGCTGATTCAGGGTCTGCTCGCGCTCGTCGTGGCCGCCGCCGAGGCCCGCACCGCGATGCCGGCCCACCGCGTCGATCTCGTCGATGAAAATGATGCAGGGAGCGTGCTTCTTGGCCTGCTCGAACATATCGCGCACGCGCGAGGCACCGACGCCTACGAACATCTCCACGAAATCCGAGCCCGAGATGGTAAAGAACGGCACCTTGGCCTCGCCGGCGATGGCCCGGGCGAGCAGCGTCTTGCCCGTACCAGGCGAGCCGACCATGAGGACACCTTTCGGGATCTTGCCGCCAAGTTTCTGGAACTTGCCGGGATCTTTCAGGAAGTCGACGATTTCGACGACTTCCTGCTTGGCTTCCTCGACGCCCGCGACATCCGCGAACGTGATGTTGACTTGATCCTCGCCCAACAGCCGTGCGCGGCTCTTGCCGAAGGACATGGCCCCGCGCCCGCCGGAGGCGCCTTGCATCTGGCGCATGAAATACGCCCAGAAGCCGATGAGTATCAATATCGGGAAGGCCGAGATCAGGAGTTGCAGCAGGACGGACTGCTGTTTCGGCGGCTCGCCGCGAAATTTGACGCCCTGCGACTGCAGCAGACCGATGAGGGCGCTGTTGTTGGTTTCGGGGTTATAGGTGACGAATTGGTTTCCGTCGCGCCGCTTACCCTCGATGATCTCGCCCTTCAGCGTTACCGACTCGACGTTGTTGCTCTTCACGTCGGTGAGAAACTGCGAGTAATCGATGGTGGACGGCTGCCCGGTGCGCATGCCGAATTGGCTGAAAATCGCGAGGAGGATGACGGCCAACGCGACCCACAAGAGAATCTGTTTGGTCAAATCGTTCAAGTTTCACCTACGGCCGCAATCATTTTACGACAACATCACCCGTCCCGCGTTCCGTGGTGGCAGGGGATGTCCCGAAGTTACACCATCCCAAACTGTCGCGCCAACAGGTAGATCTCAGGACTTCGCGTTCGTGACGCCTTCGGCTTTTTCGTCACGACCCGCCCGTAGCGGCGGCGCGCCGCGCGAATGATCTCGTCGAAGCCCGCACCCTGAAACAGCTTGATCAGCGCGTCCCCGCCCGGGACCAGCACACGGTCGGCAAACTCCAATGCCAGTTCGGCCAGGTACATGGACCGGGGCTGGTCGACCGCGTCTATCCCCGCCATGTTTGGGGCCATATCGGACAAAACAAGGTCGACCTTCTCGCTGCCCACCGCGGCGAGGACCTGGGCGAGAACCCCCTCGTCGCGAAAATCACCCTGCACGAAGCTGACCCCGGGAATGGCCTCCATGGACAAGATGTCCGTGGCCACGACAGTCCCCGATCCACCCAAAAGCCGCGCCGCGTACTGGCTCCAGCCCCCGGGCGCAGCCCCGAGGTCCACACACCGGATTCCCGGCCGGAGGAGCCGCTCCTTATCCTGAATCTCCTGCAGCTTGAACACGGCCCGCGAGCGCCAGCCCTCCCGCTGGGCACGCTTGACGAACTCATCGTTGGCATGTTCGACCAGCCAGCGGGCGCTGCTCTTGGAGCGTTTGGGCATGGGGCTTGTCACTATAATGCCCATATGGAGCTTTCGGAAAAGCAAAAAAAGCACTTGCGGCGCCTCTCCCATCCGCTGCATGTGCTGGTGAGTCTCGGCAACGCCGGCCTCACGGACGGCGTGGTGGCCGAGCTCGACGGCGCACTCGCCCATCACGAGCTCGTCAAGGTGAGCGTACGAGTCGGCGATCGGGAGGCGCGGGATGACGCCCTGAAAGAGCTCGCGCGGCGCACCCGCGCAGTGGTGGTGCAGCGCGTGGGGCACGTGGGCGTTTTCTATCGCCGCGGCGAGGGGCTCGCGAAGGTGCTGCTGCCGGAGCGCTAACCGTTGGCGCCCCTGCGAGACGCCGAGCGCCGACCTCACGCAGCAACAGCAGGATGAGATCGGACTGGCGACGAACTGGAAATTCTAGAGCCGGCCCTTCCAGATCACCCAAAGAACCAGGATGCAGCCGATCAAGTAGCCGGCCGCCGAGACGCCGTGCCAGGCGCCGAAGGAAAGCCCGAGGGCGGTACCCTCCAGGTGAGCCTGCTCCATGAGCCTCTTCACGATCCACTCGTTGAGCGCGAGGAGCGCCACGGCGATGTAGACGGCCCGAAGCTGCTCCCGGCCCGCAAACGCAAGGCCGAGCGCCGCGACGGCCATGCCGAGGTAGGTCTCGGCGGCGAACAGGCGCGCCGCGAGCAGGCCCGCGAGGTGCCGGTCGGGCTGCGCGAAGAACAGCGTCGGCGCCACCCACAGGGCGAGCGACCAGAGGCTCCCGGCCCAGAGCACCACGAGCACGCGGTAGGCGTTGCGAATCGCCGCCAGCTCGGCCGCCCGCCTCAAACGTAGCGCACGGACATGACCTCGTAGCTGCGCGTGCCGCCGGGGGCCGTCACGTCGACGACGTCACCCTCGGACTTGCCGATGAGGGCGCGCGCGATGGGTGATGAGACCGACAGCATCCCGTGCTTTATGTCCGCCTCATCGTCGCCCACCAGCTGGTACACGACTTTGAAGCCGCCCCCCTGATCCTCGAGCTCCACGGTCGAGCCGAAGACCACCCGGCCGTTGGCGCTCAGCTTGGTGACGTCGATCACTTCGGCGTTGGACAGGCGGTTCTCGATATCGTTGATGCGGCCCTCGATGAAGCTTTGCTGCTCGCGCGCCGCGTGGTATTCGGCATTCTCCGACAGATCGCCGTGCGAGCGCGCCTCGGCGATCGCCTTGATCACGTTCGGCCGCGCCTCGCTCTTCAGCTGCTTCAGCTCCTGCCGCAGGCGCTCGGCGCCGCGCAGCGTCATGGGTGTTCGTTTCACGCCAGTTCCTTGTGCAAGTCCTGCAACTTGTTGACTTCGATGTCGCCCAGATGATCGAGCGCATCGCAGGTCGCGCGTGCGCCGGCCACCGTCGTGTAGTAAGTCACGCGGCGCGCCACCGCCTCGCGGCGGATGGAGCGCGACTCGCGCACCGCCTGCTTGCCCTCGGTGGTATTCACGATCAGCGCGACCTCGTCATTTTTTATCATATCGACGACGTGCGGGCGACCTTCCCGAACCTTATTCACGCGGCGGCAAACGATACCGGCTTCCTCGAGCACCTTCGCCGTGCCGCCGGTCGCGGCGATCTCGAAGCCGCGCGCGATGAGCATCTGCGCCAGTTGCACCGCGCCGGGCTTGTCGCGGTCGCGTACGCTCACGAAGCACAGGCCGCGCGTCGGCAGGACCACGCCGGAGGCGGCCTGCGCCTTGGCGTAGGCCTCCCCGAAAGTATGACCGGTGCCCATCACCTCGCCCGTCGACTTCATCTCGGGCCCGAGAATGGGATCGGCCTCGGGGAACTTGATGAACGGGAACACCGCTTCCTTCACCGAGAAGTAAACCGGAATGCGCTCCTCCGTGCAGCCTTGCTGCGCGAGCGTCTTGCCGACCATCACTCGCGCCGCCACCTTGGCGAGCGGAATACCCGTCGCCTTCGACACGAACGGCACGCTGCGCGAGGCGCGCGGGTTCACTTCGAGGATGTAAATCACGCCGCTCTGGATCGCGAACTGGATGTTCATCAGACCGACGACGTTGAGCGCCTTGGCGAGCTTGCGCGTCTGGGCGCGCAAATCGTCCTGGACTTCCTTGGTCAGGCCGTTCGGCGGCAGCGAGCAGCCCGAGTCGCCCGAGTGCACGCCGGCCTGCTCGATGTGCTCCATGATGCCGCCGATGAGCACGTTCTCCCCGTCGCTCACTGCGTCGACGTCGACCTCGGTGGCAAGATCGAGGAAGCGGTCCAGCAGCACCGGGCTGTCGTTCGAGACCTTCACCGCATCGGTCATGTACTGGCGCAGGTCGTCCTCGTTGAACACCACTTCCATGGCGCGGCCGCCGAGCACGTAGCTCGGCCGCACGATCAGCGGGAAGCCCACCTCGCGGGCCATGATCACCGCCTGCTCCTCGGTGCGCGCCGTCGCGTTCGCGGGCTGCTTCAGCTTCAACGCCGCAACCAGCTTCTGGAAGCGTTCCCGATCCTCGGCGACGTCGATGCTGTCCGGCGTAGTGCCGATGATGGGGGCACCCGCCGCCGCGAGCGCGCGCGACAGCTTGAGCGGCGTCTGGCCGCCGTACTGCACGATCACCCCCTCGGGTTTTTCCTTCTCGATCACCTCCATGACGTCCTCGAAGGTGAGCGGCTCGAAGTACAGCCGATCCGAGGTGTCGTAGTCCGTGGAGACCGTCTCGGGATTGCAGTTCACCATGATGGTCTCGAAGCCGTCCTCGGAGAGCGCCATGGCGGCGTGCACGCAGCAGTAGTCGAACTCGATGCCCTGTCCGATGCGGTTCGGGCCGCCGCCCAGGATCATGATCTTGCGCCGCGTGCTCGGATTGGCCTCGCATTCCTCCTCGTAAGTCGAGTACAGATACGCCGTGGAGGTCGAGAATTCGGCGGCGCAGGTGTCGACGCGCTTGTACACCGGGTGAAGCCCGAGTTTGCGCCGCCGTGCGCGCACCTCGTGCTCCTCGCGCGCGACCAGCCGCGCGATGCGCGCGTCGGAGAAGCCCTTGCGCTTCAGGCTCTTGAGGCGCGCCAGATCGAGGCTATCGAATCCCTGCTCGCGCAGCTTGCGCTCCTCGACGAGCAAGCCCTCGATCTGCGCGAGGAACCACGGGTCGATCTTGGTGGCCTCGAACACCTGCTCGAGCGGCCAGCCGGCGCGAAAGGCATCCGCGACGTACAGGATGCGCGCCGGGCCCGGCCAGCGCAGCTCGTAGGCGAGCTTCTCGGCGGACTCGTCCGTCAAGGGCAGCGCGAGCTGCTCGTCGAAGCCGTCGTAGCCGAGCTCCAGGCTCCGCAGGGCCTTCTGCATCGATTCCTGGAACGAGCGACCGATCGCCATCGCTTCGCCCACCGATTTCATCTGCGTGGTGAGGCGCGTGTTGGCGCCGGGAAACTTCTCGAAGGTGAAGCGCGGGATCTTGGTCACCACGTAATCGATGGTGGGCTCGAACGAGGCGGGCGTCCCGCCGCCCGTGATTTCGTTCTTGAGCTCATCGAGGGTGTAGCCCACGGCAAGCTTCGCGGCGATTTTCGCAATGGGAAATCCGGTCGCCTTCGAGGCGAGCGCGGAGGAGCGCGACACGCGTGGATTCATCTCGATGACGAGCACCCGGCCGTCCTCGGGATTGACGGCGAACTGCACGTTCGAGCCGCCTGTGTCGACGCCGATCTTGCGCAGCACGGCGATCGAGGCGTCGCGCAGCCGCTGGTACTCGCGGTCGGTGAGCGTCTGCGCGGGAGCGACCGTGATCGAGTCCCCCGTGTGCACGCCCATCGGGTCGACGTTCTCGATCGAGCAAACGATGATGCAGTTGTCGTTGCGGTCGCGCACCACCTCCATCTCGTACTCTTTCCAGCCGAGCACCGATTCCTCGAGCAGCACTTCGTTGGTGGGCGAGGCGTCGAGACCGCGCGCAACGATGGCCTCGAACTCCTCGCGATTGTAGGCGATGCCTCCGCCGCTGCCGCCCAGCGTGAAGGAGGGCCGTATGACGGTCGGGAATCCGATCTCGGATTGCACCGCGAGGGCTTCTTCCATGCTGTGGGCGATACGCGAGCGGGCGCACTCCAAACCGATGTCGGCCATGGCGCGGCGGAACAGTTCCCGGTCCTCCGCCATGTCGATGGCGCGCTGCGAAGCGCCGATCATCTCCACGTTGAACTTCTCGAGCACGCCCTCGCGCACCAGATCGAGCGCGGTGTTGAGCGCGGTCTGTCCGCCCATGGTAGGCAGGAGCGCGCTCGGCCGCTCCTTCTCGATGATGCGCTCGATGGTGCGCCAGTTGATGGGCTCGATGTAGATCGAGTCGGCGCTTTCCGGGTCGGTCATGATGGTGGCGGGGTTCGAGTTCACCAGGATGACACGATATCCCTCTTCTTTCAGGGCCTTACACGCTTGAGCTCCAGAATAATCGAACTCGCACGCCTGGCCGATGATGATGGGCCCCGCACCGATGATCAGGATGCTTTCGAGGTCGGTGCGCTTCGCCATCAGCCTTCCGCGGACTTCTGCTTCAAGGCGCTGCGACCGCGCGAGTTGGCCTGGGTGCGCTTCACCATGAGGTACATGAAATGCTCGAACAGGAGGCGCAAGTCGTGGGGACCGGGGCTCGCCTCCGGGTGTCCCTGGAAGCTGAACGCCGGGCGGTCGGTGCGCTCGATGCCCTGCAACGAGCCGTCGAACAGTGAACGATGTGTCGCCCGTAGCGTCGACGGCAAGGTGGCCTCGTCGACCGCGAAGCCATGATTCTGGCTGGAGATGAGGACGCGTCCCGAGTCGAGTTCCGCCACCGGGTGATTCGCGCCGTGATGCCCGAACTTCATTTTCACAGTCTTCGCGCCGCTCGCGAGGCCGAGCAGCTGGTGACCGAGACAGATGCCGAACACCGGGATGTCGGTGGTCAAGAACCGGGCGATCGCGTTGATGGCGTAATCGCAGGGCTCCGGATCGCCGGGGCCGTTACTTAAGAAAATACCATCGGGATTCATCGCAAGTGCCTGATCAGCAGAT
>Ga0302326_10002358_pt1 | contig 46276 bp, 36 predicted proteins | sample Palsa_T0_3_FD_202264 | JGI IMG/M metagenome (GOLD analysis project Ga0302326, IMG submission 202264) | Peat permafrost microbial communities from Stordalen Mire near Abisko, Sweden - Palsa_T0_3 | ecosystem: Environmental > Terrestrial > Soil > Palsa > Peat permafrost | place: Sweden: Abisko... | reverse complement strand
GAGCTTCGGCCGGGCGGGGAGGTGGCCTGTGACGGCGCCTCCTGGCGCCGGCCAGACAGGAGGGGCCCCCGCCCGGCCGAAGGCTCCTCCGACTCGAACTCCCCCCATGCCCTACCGATACGCCTCTCGGGTTGAATCGCGACCGCGTACCCAAGCGCCAAGCGAGTGTCCGATGCCTGCTTCGCAGACCTTCCGGTTGCTCGATTGATGGACAGGCGCGGACGCGCTCTAGAGCGACGCCAGATCCTCGGAGATGTGCAATGCGCCCGGGCGGACGGTGTCCTTCGTGAGCTCCACGAGGGCACGCCACGGGTCGCTGTCGGGGATGGCCTCGGGGACCTCGGGCATCGGGACCGGATAGTCCGAAGGCGGCGGTAGGATCGTGCTCGTCGTGCGAAGCATGGGGGGCGCAAGCCTCCGAGTCCGCCCGCACATAGCGGACGTGGACACGCGGGGCCAACTATTCGTCAGACGCGCGGGCCGCGCGATCGATCTACGGCGCCGCGCTACGGCGCCAAGGAGCAGTTGATCTGGGTCAGCCACACGTTCGACGTCGTGGGGCCCGTTTCCGCCTCGGACGTCTGGACTTCGTAGGCCACGAGGACGTTGGTGATCAACGTGCTGGGCGGGCTGGCGAAGGTGGCGTTCGCGTAACCGAGCCCGTTGACATCGGGGAGCAGCCGCCGGCCGCCCGTCCTGCTCGCGCGCATGTAGCCGGTCACGGCGTCCCACCACACGAAGTTCAGGCCCTGATCGCCCAGGACGCTTTGGTTACCCGAGATGGTGGAGACCGCGAGGAGGTTCTCGGACGTCGGGTTGGCAGGCGAGGGGAACGACTCCCAGTGGAAGGAGCCGTGGTTGACGGGCAGGTCTTCGAGCGTGTATCCCGCGTCGGCGATGCCCGGGCTCGACTGGGTCAGGTTCTGCCACGCGAGCGAGTCGAGGTTGGTCGCTGGCGCTTGCCCCACGTAGTACGAGAGCTGCGCCGTGTTGAGGTTGCCCTCGAGGAAGGCGAGGTTCGCCGAGCCGGGGGTGAGGACCGAATTGGTCATGCCCACGGCGAAGAGCGTGTCGCCCGACGGCGGCGAGAGGGTGTCCTGGAAGGGCACGGGCAGGCCGGGCCCGATCCCCATCGGCGAGATCGTGAAGATGGCGCTCGTCGCCACCGACGGGCCGCCGTTGCCGCCCGGCTGCACCAGGAGATACGAGTTCGTCATGGTGAACGCGAAGCTCGGCGATGGCAGGCTGTAGGTGTCCGCCGGGAACGACGCGAGGTGAGGGAGATTCCCCGGAGCCCCGGTTCCCTGGACGTGTTGCCAGCGCAGCACGTCGTTGTAGCCGCCGTCCTCGCCGATCTCCGTGTCGTAGATCGCAATGTAAAACTCGTTGGTGCTCGGGTTGACGACGGCCACGGACGCGCTGATCGAGGTGTCCGTAACCGGATCGATCGGGTTCGTTCCGGAGACGACGTACTCCGGGGACCACGCCGACGCCGAGTCCTCGATCCGCTCCACCGCGAGCACGGGCTCGTTCTCGGCGTTCATGTCGAGCACGAGGACCGCAAACCCACCCTGGTAGCGCTCGATGTCGAAGACGTTCGTGTTGCCCGGGTTGAACGCGAACACGGTGTCGGTGACGCTGCTCGAGCTCTGCGAGAACGTGAATGCGTGCAGTCCGTCGTCGGCTGCGGCGACGACCCGGACCTCGCCTGCGGTGCCGGGCAGGTTGGCGATCGCGAGGGCGCCGTATTGCGCCGGCTCGGGTCCGGCGCCGTTCGGATTGAGCGTCAGGTTCAATCGGTTCATCGCGTTGCCCTCGGCGCATGCGAGGAGCGCGGGCGCCGGGGCGGCATCGGGGCCGGCTTCGGAGCCCGTCGCCCCGTCGCGGTTCGTCGCGCCCCCGTCGGAGAGGGTCGCGCCGTCCCGCTGCGACATCGAGCCGTCGACGGCGAGGGTGCCTCCGTCGTCGGTCGTCGCGTCCGGCCCGCCGCCGACGATGCCGGAGCTCGTGAAATCGCCCAAGAGACTGGTGCAGGCCGAAGCCACCGGCACGGCGAGGAGCACGGCGAATGCTGACTTACGCAAGGTAGGGATCCCCTTCCGGCGCGGCCTCGCTCCGATGCCGCTAGCCACGGAAAACTCGAGTGTAACGGGTCAGCTCCTGAGCCTGCAAGCACACGGCCTTTGGGGCGCGCTGGCAACGAAAGAGGACGACACCACGATTGTTGTGATCCGAGGTCGGCTCCTGCAGCTACAAATGCACCCATGGTTCGAGAAGTCGCCGCCTTCGTCACGCTCGCCGCGATGTGCGCCGTGGAGGGCTGCTCGAGCAAGAGCAGCGCGGGCGCCAGTAGCCCGCCCGATGCGGCCGTCGTCCCGGTGGAGACGGCGGGGTGCGGTACGACGAGGCTCTTGTCGGTTCCGGACGATCCGTCGCTGCCAGGTCCGTGGCCGGTCGGCGTGCAGACGGTCTTCATCCCGGTCAATGGGGGCGGCCCCGCGGACGGCGGCGTAGGCGTGACGGGCATGGACGGCGGCGCGCCCGGCACTGGGTTCAGCCTGACGACGGAGATATGGTACCCGGCGACGATCGGCAGCGAGGTCGGACAGACGCAGAAGACATACGACTTTCGAGATTGGCTCCCGCCGAGCCAGCGGTCCAAAGTCCCCGACTCGGCGGTAGCGACCCAGTTTCAGTCCGGCTGCTACCCCAACCTTCCCCTCGACGCGACGCACGGGCCCTACCCGGCGGTCATCTTCATCCATGGCACAGGCTCCATCCGAATCGGCTCGGGCAGCGAGGCGGTGCAGTGGGCGAGCCGCGGCTTCATCGTCGTCGCGGCGGATCACCCGGGGCTCGACATGGAAGACTCGCTGGCGGAGGCCGGCGAACTCCTCGGCGCGGCCGCGAACGGTCCGTGCCCCGGCAGCGGCATCGCGCAGGACGTCAGCCGCGACGTCGACGCGGAGATCGGCGCGCTGACGACTCCGTCGGGGGATCTGGGCTTCCTCGCGGGTTCGATCGACATGACGCGCATCGCCATCTCAGGCCACAGCCAGGGAGCGGGCGACGCGGCGTCCTTCAGCGGCAAACCCAACGTCGAGGTGGACATGCCGCTGGCGACGCCGTCGGCCGTCAGCCCTTCGAGTACGCTCAAGTCGGTGCTCATCATGGCGGGCGAGAGCGACAAGGTCATCCCGTTCATGGACGACGTGACCTCGTACGGCTCGTCACCGGCGCCCAAGCGCCTGGTCGGCATCCCGAACGACGGACACCTCGTGCCGACGGACCTCTGCTACCTCACGAACACCCAGGGACAGAACATCGAGCAGGCCGGCGAGCAGTACGACGTCTGCGGCGTCGCGGCCGTGGGCCGCCTCCTCTTCGACTGCAGCAGCAGCTACCTGGGGGAGACCACCGGCAACGCCATCATGAACTACGCGACGACGGCCGCGCTCGAGGAGACGCTCCACTGCGTCGACCGGAGCAGGGCGTGGGCGAACCTGGTATCGCACTTCGCCGCGCCGGACGCCGGCGGGCTGGACGCGGGCGTGACTCTCGAATTCGACCAGGATCTGGAAAGCGGCAGTGAGGCGGGAACCTCTTCGGACGGTGGCGCCGAAGGTGCGGTGGTCGACGGCGGCGCGGAAGACTAGCGCCCCTTTTCTGTCATCCTGAGCGAAGCGAAGGACCCCATTGCGCGCTCGGATACTCGGTGCCTGTGGGGTCCTTCGGCCTTCGGCCTCAGGATGACAGCAGGGAGGGGGCGCCGGCGCAAACGCTCTACGGTTGCCCGAGGGTCCCCAGGAGGCTCCCGGTCTTTGCGTCGTAGACCTCGACGGAGCTCGTTCGCATGACGTAGACGCGCGTGGGGGAGAGGCTGAACCCCTCGGGGTTGTCGACGCCAAAGACCTTCTGCAGCTCGACGTCCCAGAGCCGGTCGCCGGAGCGGCCGTCGAACGCGGTGAAGTGCCAGCCGCGCGGCGTCGTCTGGTAAGGCGTGACGAAGCGACCGCCGGCGAGCGCGTCCATCAAGCCCACGCCCCCGCTCTCCGCGGCCGACGCGAGATCGCCCGAGGGGACCGGGTGCTCCCACCGGACGGCGTGTGTCTGAGGGTCGAAGCCGACCGCCATCGGCACCGCCGTCCCCGGGTGTTTCTTCCCGAGCGCCACGGCGACGTCGCTGTCCTCGAGGACGTTGAGCGCCTCGAAGGCGGGCACTTTGGGCGCCGCCTCGGGTCCGCGGCACTGCGAGACGGGCGCCCCGCGCTTGAGCCATCCGCGGCAGTCGTTTCTCGTCGCCCAATCGTTCGGGCACCACGCGGGCCGCGCGGCGGGCGTCGTCGTGCCGGTCGCGGCGTCGACGAGGCCGGTCCTCTCGTCGTTCTGCTCGATCCAGACTTGGGGCTTGCCGTCCGGGGCGCTGCACATGGCTTTCACCCGGTCCGAGAGCTTCAGCGTGTGCACTTCGTGCCCCGTCGAGACGTCGTACACGTGGACGTTGGCCCGGTAGTCGGTCACAACGACGCTCTTGCCGACCACGGCCATGAACGTCGACCGGTAGCCCTCCGAGTACGTGCCGAACGGGCCAACCGCCCAGGTCTGCGCGAAGTTCGCCCCCTCGAACGAGGCAATCCACAGCTCGTCGCCCGGCCGCTTGCGGATGCGGCCGATCACGCTCTCGCTGCCCGAGGCGGCCGGCACGGGGATTGGCGGTCCGGCCACCGTATCCCACAAGAAATCGGCGCGCGCGAGCGGAAGGGCGATGTTCGGCATCCCAGGGATCGCGGAGAGGGCGGCCAACGCGCTGCCCTTGGCCTTGGAAGCGGCCCTCGTGGCCAGGATGCCGCCGCCGACCGCGACGAGCACGCCGATGACGACCGCAAACGTGATGAGCGACGAGACGACCCGCTGCGCCGCAGCGACCTCCCTCGAGAGGTCGCGAGGGATGTTCAAGACGACCTGCCGCGGAGGGGGCGCCGGCGCCCGGGGGAGCTCGAACGCATGCCCGCAGTAGCGGCATGTCAGTCGGTTCGAGGCGGCGGCACGGGCGTCGAGCGCCGCGCCGCAGTTGGGGCAATTGCGAGCCTCGAGTGCGCCACCCATGGCCATCGTCCTTCCGCGCCTCCTGCCCGATTGACGAAGTTATCACGGCCCTTCGCGCAGCGGGCGCTACAGTGCGAGGCGCTATGGCGCTCGGTCTTGCCTGAACTCTCCGCCCCGCAACGCCCGAGGAAAGAGGAGAGTAGGGCCGCTTGGTGACCCAGACCGCCGCCGTCCCGGACCAGGATGCGAAATCGCGCAAGAGTTCGCGACGCCTCTTGCCGCTCGCCGTCCTTGCGTTGGCCATCGCAGCTTACGGCGGCTACCGCGCGTACCAGCGCACGCGCCCTTACGAATGGAGCGGCACGGTGGAGGCGCGCACGATCTCGGTCGGGTCGCGGACGGGCGGGCGCGTGAAAGACGTCCTGGTCCGGGAGGGCGATCGCGTCCAGGCGGGGCAGACGATCGTCGTGCTCGAGCCGGGGGACCTCGAAGCGACGCGGCAGCAGATCGAGGCGCAGCTCGAGCAGACGCAGGCCAACCTCGAGAAGCTCGAGAAGGGCTCGCGCCCCGAGGAGATCGAGGAGGCGAGGGCGAAGGCGGCGACGGCCGTCGCGGCGCTGAAAGAGGCCAAGCGCGGCGCGCGCGTCGAGGAGATCCAGGGCGCCAAGGCCCGGCTCGTCGCGCTGCAGGTCGCGCTCGACAAGGCGCAGCTCGACGCCGATCGCGCGCACCGGCTCGGGGCGAGCGGATCGATCTCGCAGGCCGAGCTCGACACGGCCGACGCGGTGCTGCGGGGCGCCGTCGCCCAGCGCGACAACGCCAAGGAGACCCTCAACGAGCTGCAGAACGGCGAGCGTGAAGAGGACATCGCCCAGGCGGCGGCGCGCGCTCAGGAGGCCCAGGCCAGCGCCAAGCTCGTCGTCATCGGCACGCGGGTCGAGGACTTGAAGGCCGCGCGCGCGACGGTCGACGGCGTCGCCGCCCAGCTCGAACAGGTCCGCATCAAGATCGACGAGCTCGCGGTGAAAGCGCCCCGCCCCGCGAGGGTCGAGTCGCTCGATCTGCGCCCCGGCGACATCCTCGCGCCCAACGCCACAGCCGCGACGCTGCTCGAGGACGACCAGCTCTACGTGCGCATCTACGTCCCGGAGACGCTCGTCGGGCACGTGCGCGTCGGGCAGCAGGTGCCCATCACCGTGGACTCATTCCCGCGCCGCGCGTTCATGGGCGTCGTGGAGCACATCAACAGCGTCGGCGAGTACTCCCCACGAAACCTCCAGACGGCCGACGAGCGCGCCGACCAGGTGTTCGGCACGCGCATCGGCCTGCGCGAGGGCAAGGACGACCTGCGCGCCGGCATGGCCGCGTTCATCACGGTGCCCAGGTGAGCGGTCCGGCCATCGCCGTCGACCAGGTGACGTGCAAGTTCGGCGACTTCACGGCGCTCGACGCGGTCAACCTCGAGGTGCAGCCGGGCACCATTTATGGCCTGCTCGGTCCCAACGGGTCGGGCAAGTCGACCCTCATCCGCATCCTCTGCGGCCTGCTCGCGCCCACGGCGGGGCGCGCGACGGTCCTTGGGTACGACGTGTCGACCGACGGGCGCGAGATCCGCAAGCGCATCGGGTACATGAGCCAAAAGTTCTCGCTTTACCCGGACCTCACCGTGAAGGAGAACCTCGACTTTTACGCGCGCATCTACGGCCTTCGCGGCGACCGGCTCCGGCAGCGCCGGCAGGTGGCGATCGATCTGACGCACATCGGGCCGTACTTGGACCGGCGAGCGGGGCTCCTCAGCGGAGGGTGGAAGCAGCGCCTCGCCCTCGGCAGCGCGCTGATGCACGAGCCGCGCGTCATCTTCCTCGACGAGCCCACGGCGGGGATCGATCCGGTCGCCCGGCGGGAGCTGTGGGACCTGCTCTTCACGCTGGCCGCAGAGGGGATCACGCTGCTCGTGACGACGCACTACATGGACGAGGCCGAGCGCTGCGGCGAGGTCGGCTACCTGTACCTGTCGAGGATGATCGTGAGCGGCACCCCCGACGCGCTCAAGGCCATGCCCGCGGTGAACCGGCCTGGGCGACGCCGGATCGAGGTGGAGACGAGTCGCACCGCGCGGGCGCTCGCCTGGCTGCAGCAGCAGCCGTTTTGCGACAGCGCGACGATTTTCGGTCAGTGCGTCCACGCGCTGGTCGACGCGAAGGTCCCCGACGCCGCCATCTTGGCCGAGATGCGGGCCTTGGGGTTCGACAACGCGCAGATCCGCGAGATCACGGCGTCGCTCGAGGACGTGTTCGTCACGCTCACGGAGCAACAGGCGAACGCGCGGGCCGAACCCCAGGCGCCACCCGGCGGCCTGCCGCTGCCACAACGAGTCTGACGAGGGAGGTGAGCCGTGTGGGACTCGTTCGTCGCCGTCCTCCGCAAGGAGTTCACGCACATCGTGCGCGACAGACGCACGCTCGTCATCACGATGATGATCCCGCTCTTTCAGCTGACGCTCTTCGGGTTCATCGACCAGACCGTGCACGATTTGCCCACTGTGGTCGTGGACCAGGACGAATCGCAGGCCAGCCGCGAGCTCATGGACCAGCTGCGCGCCACGCGTACCTTCAACATCGAGCGGGTGACTACGGATCCGCGGGAAGCGCGCACCGAGATCGCCGCGGGCCACGCGCGCGTGGGCCTGGTGATCCCGCCCGACTATCACGACAAGCGCGCGCGGGACGAGGACGCGCCGGTGCTCGTGCTCATCGATGGGTCGGACTCCACCGTGAGCGCGCAGGCGCTCGCGGCCGTGAGCGGGCTCGCGGCGCAGGACCTCGCGCGGGTGATGAGCAAGTACGCGGCGCCCGGGCAGGGGAGCCTGCAGCTGCAGCCCATTGTCCTCTTCAACCCGGACGGCCGGACGGCGAACTACTTCATCCCCGGCCTCATCGCGATCATCCTGATGATGGTGGCCACGGTGCTGACGACGGTGGCGATCGTCCGCGAGCGGGAGCAAGGTACGTTCGAGCAGCTCCTCGTGACGCCGGTGGATCCGGTGGGTCTGATGCTCGGCAAGGTGGCGCCGTATCTGGTCGTCGGGGTGGCCGAGATGACGCTCATCCTGTTCGCGATGCGGTTCGGGTTCCAAGTGCCCATCCGGGGCAATCTGGTGTTCCTCTTCGCGATGGCGCTCGTGTACTTGTTCGCGCTGGTATCGTTGGGGCTATTTCTCTCCACGCGGGCATCGACGCAGGCCGGGGCGACGCAGATGGCGCAGATGTTCATGCTGCCGTCGTTCATGCTGAGCGGCTACATCTTCCCCATGGCCGGCCTGCCGCCGGTGCTCTACGCGATCGGCCTTCTGCTGCCGGCGACGCACATGATCGAGATCATGCGCGGCGTGGTGTTGCGCGACGCCGGGCCCCTCGAGCTCATGCCGCACGTGCTCGCGCTGGTCGCGATGAGCGTCGTCCTCGTGACGCTCAGCGTGCGGAGTTTCCGGCGCGTGGCGACCTAGCTGCGCCCGTGCCTTGCGTCCTCGCGCGATCGCCGGTAGCGATCCCCGCCGACGCGCTTCATGCCGCCCGCCGAGTTCGTCCACCTCCACGTCCACACCCAGTACTCGCTGCTCGACGGAGCGGTGAAGGTGAAAGATCTGGTGTCGCGGGTGGCGGCGGCCGGCATGCGCGCCGTGGCCGTGACCGACCACGGGAACATGTTCGGCGCGATTACGTTTTACAAGGCGGCGAAGGAGGCCAAGGTCCAGCCGATCCTCGGGTGCGAGGTCGACGTGGCGGGGCGCGGAGGGCGGCCGTGCCACCTTCCGCTCTTGGCCGCGAGCGCCGACGGCTACAAGAACCTCATCTGGCTCGTGTCCCGCGCGCACGTGAAAGCGGGGCCGCTGTCGATGGACGAGATCGCGTCGCGATCGAAGGGCCTCGTCGGGCTTACCGGGTGCATGGGGGGCGTCGTCGCGCAGTCCATCCTCGAAGAGGGCGAGGCGCTCGGGCGCGAGACGCTCGGTGCGCTGCGCGACGCGTTCGAGCCCGGCAACCTCTACGTCGAGCTGCAGGACCACGGTCTTCCCGAGCAGCCGGTGCTCGGCGACATCCTGACGAAGCTCGCGCGCGAAGTGGGCCTGCCCCTCGTCGCAACCAACGACGTTCACTACGCCGAGCGGGCCGACGCCGAGGCGCACCTCTACCTGTCGTGCATCAAGACGGGCCGCTCCCTCGACGAGGCCAAGGAGCGGCACCACGGCTCGAGCGAGATGTACCTCAAGTCCGCCGGGGAGATGGCGCAGACGTTTTCGTCGCACCCGGAGGCGGTGCGGGCGACGCTCGAGGTCGCGGAGAAGTGCCGCGTCTCGCTCAAGCTGGGCGAGGCGATGCTCCCGACGTTCTCCGTGCCCGAGGGGTACGACGTCGCTGGCTACTTCCGGCACGTGTCCCGTGAAGGCCTGGCCCGGCGCCTCGAGGACTTCGCGGTGCAGGGCAAGCGCGTCGACCGCCAAGCGTACGCCGAGCGCCTCGAGACGGAGCTCGACGTCATCGCGCGGATGAACTTCTCGGGTTACTTCCTCATCGTCTGGGACTTCATCCGCCACGCCAAAGAGATCGGCGTCCCGGTCGGGCCGGGCCGGGGTTCGGGCGCGGGGTCGATCGTGGCGTATGCCCTCCGCATCACGGACATCGACCCCATCCCGTACAACCTGATCTTCGAGCGGTTCCTCAACGCCGAGCGCGTGAGCATGCCGGACTTCGACATCGACTTCTGCATGGATCGCCGCGACGAGGTGATCGCCTACGTCCAGCAAAAGTACGGCGAGACGAGCGTCGGGCAGATCGCGACGTTCGCGGAGCTCAAGAGCAAGAGCGTCGTCAAGGACGTCGCCCGGTGCATCGGCATCACGCCCACCGAGGCGCAGCAGATCGCCAACCTCATCCCCCGGAAGACGCCGGCCGAGACGTACACCATCGCGGAGGCCCTCGAGATCGAGCCCAAGCTCAAGGCGATGTACGAGCGCGACAACCGGATCCGCGAGCTGCTCGACCAGGCGCGCAAGCTCGAGGGCCTGACGCGCCACGCGGGCAAGCACGCGGCGGGCATCGTCATCAGCGAAGGGCCGCTGTGGGACCACGTGCCGGTCTTTCGTGCGGAGGCGTCGAAGGCGGCGGCGGCCGCGGGCGACGCGGCCGTCCTCGTCACCCAGTACTACAAGGACGACGTCGAGCTCGCGGGCCTCGTCAAGTTCGACTTCTTGGGCCTGAAGACGCTCACGGTGCTCGACATCGCCGTGCGCCTCGTGAACGAGCGGCCGGATTTCGTCCGCGACGGGCGCACCCTCGACCTGTCGCGCATCGCCATGGACGACGCCGCGACCTACAAGCTGCTGGCGTCGGGCGAGACGAAGGGCGTGTTCCAGCTCGAGTCGAGCGGCATGCAGCAGCTCTTCAAGGATCTGCGGCCCGACGGCTTCGAGGACGTCGTCGCTGCCGTGGCCCTATACCGGCCCGGCCCCCTCGGCAGCGGGATGGTGGAGGACTTCGTCAATCGGAAGCACGGGCGCGCGGCCATCGCGAGCTTGCACCCCCTCGTCGACGAGCTGCTGGCGCCCACGTACGGGGTCATCGTCTACCAGGAGCAGGTGATGCAGATCGCCCAGCGCCTCGCGGGCTACACGCTCGGCGGCGCCGATCTGCTCCGGCGCGCGATGGGCAAGAAGAAGCCCGAGGAGATGGCCAAGCAGAAGAGCGTCTTCGTCGACGGCGCCAAGAAGAACGGCGTCGTCGAGGCGGAGGCCGAGCGGATCTTCGGTCTCTTGGAGTACTTCGCGGGCTACGGCTTCAACAAGAGTCACTCCGCGGCATACGCGCTCATCACGTACCACACGGCGTGGCTCAAGGCGCATTACCCCGTCGAGCTTCTCTGCGCGATCCTCACGAGCGACAAGGAGCGGATCGAGAAGGTCGTTCGGACGATCGCCGACGCCCGTGCGATGGGGGTTACCGTCCTGCCGCCCGACGTCAACGAGAGCGGCACCGAGTTCAAAGTCGTCTACACGCACCCGGACGGCGCGAAGCCAATCCGCCGCGCCGACCGGATCAAGGACGCGCTCGGCCCGCAGATCCGCTTTGGCCTGGGCGCCGTGCGCGGGCTCGGGGGCGCGGCGCTCGAGGCCGTGTTCGAGGCGCGCCAGGGCGGCCGGTTCGCCGACCTGTTCGATCTCGCCGCGCGCATCGACGCGAAGCGGGTCAACAAGGGCATCTTCGAGGCGCTCGTGCAGTGCGGCGCGTTCGACGCGGCGCTCGCCGAGCGCGGTGTCTCGCGGGCGCGTGCCTTCGCGTCGATCGACGTGGCGCTCGAGCGATCGCGCGCGGCGAGCCGAGACCGCGAGGCCGGCCAGACGACCCTCTTCGGCCTGTTCGACGCGGCGCCCGGTCAGTCGGCGTCGGCGCCGAGCGCGGGGGACTACGCGGAGTGCGATCCATGGGATCGCCGCGAGCTCCTCGTGCGCGAAAGGCAGGCGCTCGGCTTCTACGTCTCGGGCCATCCGCTCGAGCGATACATGAAGGGCGACGCCGGGCTCGCCAAGGTCGGGGCGGTCCCCATCTCGACCTGCGCGACGGCGGAGGACTGGGCGCAAGTGAAGCTCGCCGGTATGGTCGAGGGCTACCGCGAGCGCATCTTCAAGGACGGCGGCGGCAAGGTGGCGTTCTTCGATCTCGAGGACCTCACCGGCCGCGTGAACGTGAAGCTGCGTGCCCGCGACATCGACCAGTACGCGCACCTGCTTGCCGGGGGCGAACCGGTGCTCGTGACGGGAAAGGTGAGCTTCCCCCAGCGCGGCGACGACGGCGAAGACGACGGCGACGCGGCCCGCGAGCCGACGATCTTGTTGAACGAAGTCCAGCCCCTGGCCGACGCGGTTCGCGCGGACACGCGGGCCATCGCCATCCGCGTGCGCGCCGAGCGAACGGGCGCGACCGATCTCTCTGGCCTCGCGAGGGTCCTCTCGGCGTCCAAGGGTACCTGCCCGGTCGCCATGTACGTGAGCTTCGCCGACGGTGCGGAGGTGCAGCTCGCCCTGGGGGACGCCTGGCGAGTCGATGTGGGGGATGCGCTCCTGTCGGGGATCGAGCGTATTTTCGGCGAGCAAGTCGCCGAGCTGAAATGACGCGAAAACCGGTATAGTTGGGGGACATGCCGCAGAACTCCGCCGTCAGCTCGGGCGCCGACGACCCGGTGTTGACGACGCGCGTGCTTGCGCCGGTGGCCGCGGGAGGCACCGACATCGGGCAGCGCGACCACAACGAGGATCATGTTTTGCTCCGGCCCGAGCTCGGCCTGTTCGTGCTGGCCGACGGAGCGGGGGGGCACAACGCCGGCAACATCGCCAGCGCCCTCGCCACGACGACGGTCGCGAACCTCTTCGAGACGACAGCGAGCTCGCTCATCAAGCGGCCCGAGATCGATCAGTTCGGCCTCTGGACGATCGCCCGGCGTCTCTCGGCGGCCATCCACAGTGCGAACGCCGAGATCGTCGACATCGCCAAGCGCGCGAAGAAGTACCACGGCATGGGATCGACGGTCGTGGCTCTCGCCTTCTCGCCAGAAGGAGACATGGTCCACGTGGCGCACGTCGGCGACAGCCGCTGCTATCGGATGCGTCAGGGGATCCTCGAGCGATTGACGACCGATCACTCGCTGATGGTCGACGTGCTCGAGACGCACCCCGATGCCGACGACGCCCTCGTCGAGCGGATGCCCCAGAACATCATCACGCGCGCCCTCGGGATGGAGGAGTCGCTGCGGGTGCCGGTGCGTTCGATGCGGGCGTTCGACGGCGACGTGTTCTTGCTCTGCTCGGACGGGCTCAGCGGAGCGCTGTCCGACGAACAGATCGAGGGCATCCTCCAGGCACCCGGTGCGCCGAGCGATCACGTGCGCGCGCTCATCGACGCGGCGCTCGCCGCCGGCGCGCATGACAACATCGCGACCGTCGTCCTGAAGTGCCGCGAGACGGACGTGCCGCCGCAGCGCCGCGTGTCGAACCGGCCTCCGGGGCAGCTCGTCGACACGCCCCCGCCGACGCAAAGGCTTCCGTTCGCGTCGGCGCCGGAGATCATCATCGTGGGCGTCGAGACCCACGTCGTCCCCGCCAACAGCGCGAACGCGAACCTCCTCGACGCGCTGGGCCGGTTCGCGCGCCTTCGCCAGATGAGCGTCCCCGAGATCGCGCAGCCGAAGCCGGGCCGCTGCGCCGACTGCGGCCAGCCCCTCGACAAAGGCTCGACCCTCTGCCCGACCTGCAGCAAGCCCGTCTAGCGGACGGGGCGAGGTCGTTTGGCGGCTTGGTCGATGCGCGCGGTCCATTGCCCCGCGGCCTGACCGTTCGGATCGACGACGTTCAGGCCCGTGAGAAGGAGCGGAGGGAGCGCCAGGTCGAGCGGGAACTCGACGTGGGGCGCCGTCTGGCCGCGATAAAACGCGAGCGTCCCGGTGTGCCACTGGAAAAGGTCGACGAGGCGATCGCTGCCCTGGTCACGGATGGCGCGGAAGATCTCGAGCGAGGGGACGAGGCCCAGCGCGATGAGCGTATCGCCCATTCGGCCCCCATACCGCGGTAGCACCGCGAGGGCGAACTCGAGCTCGGTGCGCGAAATCTTTCCGCGCCGGACGAGGAACTCGCCGAGGAGCTCGCTCGCGTTGCTCGAGGCGACGTGGTGGAGTTTGCCGTCGACGAAGTAGAGCTCCTTGCGCCCCGTCTCCCCCAGGACGTCGCCGGCGCGCGTCATGCGACGCGACTCCGTCGGACCCTCGGCGAACAAGACGCCCGTGGCGTCCGACTCGAGGACGCTCAGAAAGACCGTCATCAGGGCTTCGAGCGAGACGTCGTCGGCGAAATCGGGCGATCCGACCGCCGCGACGCGGTTGGTCGTCGCGGCGCTCATCGCCGGAAGGAAACGCGCGAGCTCCTCGATTGCCATCAGCGGGGCCGGGCCCCGCCCCATGAAGTCGACGTGATCGCCGCGCCCGATCTGGCCCGTCGCCACGGCCTCTACCAGGCGCGCGAAGGCCCAGGGCCCCAGCTTCCCGCCGCTCGCGGTGGTGACGTACGACGGGATCGGCGCGTACTCGCTCGTGTTGCGATCCGACTCGTTTTCCTCGTCTTCGAACGTCGTCGTCGGCGGCGGAGGGGCCGCCGGCGGCGCGGGCTCGGACGCGACGGGCGTGTGAGGCTGGACAGGGGGCGGGGCCGGGCGCGGAGGCAGTGCGTCTTCTCGGACGGCCTGCATCTGGTCGGTCGACGGCGCAGATTGGACCCAGCGCACGAGCGCGCCGAGCTCCGCGCGCGCCGCCGCCGGGTTCGCGTCGAACGGCTCGAGCGCCTGCGAGAGGTCCATGGCCGTCGGAAACCTTGCCGCAGGGTCGCGCGCGAGCGCACGCTCCAGCACCTCGAAGAGCCCCGGCGGAAGCACCGCGCGCGCCTCACGGAGCGGATCGATCCGGCAGTCGCGGATGGCGAGGAGCACCGCGAGCTGGCCGCTGCCGGCGAAGAGAGGCCGCCCCAGCATCATCTCCACGAGGACCGCGGCCGTCGAGAACAGGTCGGCCCGCTGATCGAACGGCTCGCTCGCGACCTGCTCGGGCGCGAGGTAGGCGAACTTGCCCTTCAACATCGCGCCGCCCTCGGTGGCGAGTGTCGCGCGCGTTGCGGATCGCGCGATGCCGAAGTCGCCGAGCTTCACCCGGCCGTCGGTGGAGAGGTAAATGTTCGACGGCGTCACGTCGCGATGGATGATGGCCATCGGTGTTCCCGAGGGATCACGCGCCGTATGCGCGCTGCTGAGCCCGAGGAGCAGCTCTCGCGTGATGTGGACCGACACCGACGGGCCGAGCGTTCGACCCCCGCTCGAGAGGCGCCGAAGAAGCCGGAACAGGTCGCAGCCGTCGACGAACTCCATCGCCAGCCATGGCTCGTCGCCCACGGAGCCCGAACCGAACACGCGCACCACGTTGGGGTGCGAGACCGCGCCGTGCAGCGCGGCCTCGCGCTCGAACATCGTGCGCCCTTCTGGGTCGGACATGAAGTGGGGCAGCAGCCGCTTGACGACGAGCTTGCGGGGTTGAGCTCCCGGGTCGAGCGGCTGGGCCAGATACACCTCGGCTGTACCGCCGACGGCCAGGCGTGCCTCGAGTAGAAAGGGACCAAACTTGAGCGGGCCGCCCGACAGCGGTCGTGGAACTCCGCGACCCCTTGGGTTTTCTCCCGACGTCATTGCCGGGGAGAGTGTATCTATTCGAGGCCCTCGAGACACGAGATCGCTGCGCTCCCGCGCCTCACTCGACGCCATGAGCTCTCGCGCCGACGCCGAGCCCACGTTCCTCATGTGCCACCTCGTCCTTTGGCTGCGCGCTCTCGGCGTCCTGGCGGGAGCGATGATCGGCCTTGCGGCGTGCGAGGGTTGCCGGTCGACGGGCCCGGGGGCAGTTGCTCGGCCTTCGCCGATGGAGTCGGTCGACCCGGGGGCGCCCACCGCGCGCCTGTACCTCGTAAGCGATCTCGCCGGCGCCCTCGAGCCCTGCGGGTGCACCAAGGATCAGCTGGGGGGCCTGGACAAGTTTGGCGCCTGGGCGCGGCGGAGCGGGGGGATGGCCGATGCGGCGCACGTCTCGTCCGTCGTCGCAGCGGCCGGGCCTCTCTTCTTCATGGACCCGAGGCTGACCTCCGACCACGCCGACCAGGATCGCGCCAAGGCCGAGACGATCGCTCGCGTGATGCGCCGCCTGGATCTCGCCGCCTTTGCCCCCGGGCTCAACGATTGGGACACGGGTCGCGATGGCCTCGGGCAGCTGGCGAGCGCGGCGGGGGCCGACGCGATCGTCGCCCGGCCGGAAGAACCCCCATTCGTCTCGTTCGTCGTCCGCGATGTAGGCGGCCTGAAGATCGGCTTCGTCGGGTACGCTCCCCCTGCGCCGGGCGCGGCGGATGCGGGGGCTGGCACTCAGAGTCCCGAGCAAGTCGTCCGCGCCGGCGTGGACGCGGCCAAGCGTCAGGGCGCCAACGTCCTCGTGGCGCTGGCGGCCGCCGGCCGGGGCGAAGCGAAGCGCATCGCCGATGCCATCCCCGAACTTACCGCCGTCCTCGTTGGATCGCCCAAGGCGGACGGCGACGCCAACGCGACCGCGCCGCAGGGCGAGCGCGTGGGGGACGTCCTCATCGCGCAGAGCGCCAATCATCTCCAGACCGTCGCGGTGCTCGATCTCTACCTGCGCGAACCTGCCCAACCCGGCAAGCTCGTGAAATTCGCCGACGGCACGGGCCTCGAGCTCTCCGAACGCCGCGAAGACCTCGCCCGTCGCATCGACGATCTGCACGCCAAGATCGCGGCGTGGGCGCGGGACAAGACCGTGAACGCCGCCGACGTCGACGCGCGCCGCAAGGACCTCTCTGCGCTCGAGGCGGAGCGGGACGCCCTGGACCGCCGCCCCGCGCCGCCCGCGGGGAGCTTCTTTCGCTACTCGGTGCAGGAGATCCGCGAGTCCCTCGGCAAAGACTCGCTCATCGAGACCGACATGGCCGCATACTACAAGGCCGTCGACGAGCACAATCGAACCTCGTTTGCCGATCGCCTGCCGCCGCCCCGGGCCCCGGAACAGCCCGGGTTCGTGGGCATCGACGTCTGCTCGACGTGCCACCCCGGACCGCGTGAAGTGTGGAACCGCACCGCTCACGCGCACGCGTACGCGACGCTGTCGACGCAGTTCAAAGAGTTCAACCTGGACTGCGTCGGCTGCCACGTGACGGGATACGAAAAGCCGGGGGGAAGCTCCGTCACGCACGTCGACAAGCTGAAGGACGTGCAGTGCGAGGACTGCCACGGCCCCGGATCCATGCACGTGCAGAACCCGACGGACAAAGCGCGCATCGTGGCGAGCCCCGCGCCCTCCGTATGCATTTCCTGTCATCATCCGCCGCACGTGGAGGACTTCGACGTCGCCGTCGCGGTGCGCGGCGTCATTGGCCCCGGACACGGGCAGAAATAAGCGCGTCGAGTTGCTCAAAAGAGCGGCTGCGCCGGGCCCAGGTTTTCAGGGCGCGGGGAGGGGGCACCGGCGCGCCGGCGCAGCCGCGACCGAACTCAAAGCACCGGGCGTGCCCGATCCGCGACCGCGCGAATCAGCGGCTTTCTGAGGAGCGCCGTCCGTCCGCGGACGATTCGAGCTGTCCGGGGACGCCCCGGCGACGTGCTCAGGCCCCCTTGAGGCGGTTGGGCAGCGGACAAGAGTGGCGCCCCGTGCGCTCGTCGTATTGCTGGTGGTAACCCTCGGCCTTCCAGAACACGCCCATCGGCGCGACTACCGTCGTGATCTTGTCGCGGTAGTGCGCCTGCTCGGCCGTGAGCGAAGCGCGCGCCGCCGCATCCTGGTCTTTCGAGAACGTGAAGATCTCGCTCCGGTACTGATCGCCAACGTCGGGGCCCTGCTGGTTGAGCGTCGTCGGATCGTGCGAGTTCCAGAAGACTTGCAGGAGCTGCGGGTAGGTCACCTTCTTCGGGTCGTACTCGACAAGGACCGTCTCGGCGTGCCCCGTCGTGTGCGAGCAGACGTCCTCGTAACTCGGCTTCGTCGTGTGCCCGCCCGAGTATCCCACGGCCGTCGCCACGACCCCGGCGACGTGCCGGAACGTGTCCTCGGAGCCCCAGAAGCACCCCTCCGCGAACGCTGCCAGCTCGTCGCCGGGGGCAGGCGTGAGGGGCGTCCCGGCCCCAGCGTGCCCCGGGTTCGCCCCCGGCGTGCCCGTGGGAGGCGCGTACGCGGACGACATGTCCCCCGCGATGGCCGAACGCGAATTGCAGGAGAAACAGCCAACAAGCAGGGCCGTGGCCAGCACAGAGCGAGACGTCTTTCCCATGTGCCCAGAGTACGCGCACGAAGCCGCCCGGTTTCCGATCAAGATGCCTACGCTCGCGCTTGGCGTCACCCCCGCGCCTGCGTCCGCGCCCGCGCCCGCGCCCGCGCCCGCGCCCGCGTCCGCGCCCGCGCCCGCGCCCGCGCGCGAGCCCGCGCCCGCGCTCCTCGCCCCTCGAGGCCTCGCCCCCCCAGAGTTGCCGATCCCCTCGCCCGCAGGGTATTGATCCACCGTGAACGCTGGCAAAAAGGGCACTCCTGCCCCCGGCACGCCTTCGGACGTCGCGCGCCCCTCGCGCCGCGAGATGCTCATCCGCGCCGGATCGATGGCGGGGACCCTCGGCGCAGTCGCGCTCGGCGCCCGCCTCGTTTGGGACAAGGGCGGCTACGGCGTCGAGCAATCCACCGCGACGCGCCAGGTTCGCGACTACCGGCTCGCCGAACGCGACGCCGAGCACGCGCAGCTCGCGATCGCCCGCGCCGCCGCCAAGGAGGCAGGCGACGACTCGCCCGGGCCGACCGCCACCCCCGAGCAGCTCGTGCGGCGCGCCGTGGAGGCGATGGGAGGGATGGCGAAGTTCGTCTCGCGCGGCGACGTGGTGGTCGTGAAGCCCAACATCGGCTGGGATCGCATGCCGATCCACGCGGCCAACACCAACCCGGAAGTCGTGGGCGCCGTGATCCGACTCGCGTTCGAGGCGGGCGCGAAGAAGGTCGTCGTCGCGGACGGCTCCTGCAACGAGCCGCACCGCTGCTTCCAGCGCTCGGGCATCTGGCGCTCCGCCTACGATCTAGGCGCCGAGGTCATCCTGCCGCAAGAGCATCGCTTCCGGCCCATGCGGCTCAACGGCGACGTGCTCGACGAGTGGCCGGTCTTCACGACGCTCGTCGACGCCGACAAGGTGATCAATGTGCCGATCGCCAAGCACCACAATCTCGCCAAGTTCACCGGCGCGATGAAGAACTGGTACGGCGTGCTCGGCGGACGCAGAAACCGGCTCCACCAGAACATCGATGTCTCCATCGCCGATCTGGCGACGTTCATGCGGCCCACGCTCGTGGTGATGGACGCCTGGCGAGTGCTCGTCCGCAACGGCCCGCAAGGCGGCAACGTCGACGACGCGAAGGACATGCACACGATCGTCGCGTCGGTCGATCAGCTCGCGGTCGATGCCTTCGGCTGCACGCTCATCGGACAGAAGAGTGAAAATCTGCCCTATCTCGCCATGGGAGAGCGGCGGGGCCTCGGGACGACGCGTTGGCAGAGCCTGCGCGTTCGCGAGGTCTGAAGATGGCGGTGGCAGCGAACCCGGGCGGCGTCCCCGAGCACGGCGGGGTGAGGCTCGATCCGGTCGCTCTTGGCGTTGGCGCGGTCGAGGGTCACGCCGGCGTGGAGCCGATTCCGTGGAAGACGGGGAGGGTGGGAACGGTCCCAGCGATCGATGTGGTGACTGCGGGCGCGAGCGCAGGCGCACACGCAAGCGCGGGCGCGGGCGCGGGCTCACACGCGGGCGCGGGCGCGAGCGCGGGCGCACACGCAGGCGCAAGCGCGCACGCGCACGCCCGCGCGCCCAACAAGAAGAAACTCCCCGGCTCCGGAATTCCGCCTCGTCGGGTGGCCGTGATCCTCAAGTGGGCGCGGCGCGTTTCCCAGGTGGGGTTCTTCGCACTCTTCATGTACTTCCTCTTCCAGACCGCGTTCCGCGGGAGCTTCGCGGCGCGTGCGGATTCGGCGGTGCGGCTGCCGCTGCCGGTCGAGGGGTTCCTGCTGGCGGATCCGTTCGTCGGGGCGATGACGGTGCTGTCGACCCACGCCGTCTACCGGGGGCTGCTCTGGAGCGTCGGGCTGCTGGGGCTCACGATGGTCGTCGGGCGGGTCTTCTGCGGCTGGATCTGTCCGTTCGGCACGCTGCACCACTTCTTCGGGTGGCTGCTGCCGAGCCGCCGGGGCCGGGGGGCGGCGCGCGTCGAGGCGAACAAGACGCACACCTACCAGCGCGCGAAGTACTACCTGCTCTACGCGTTCTTGCTCGCGGGCGTCGGCGGGAGCGCCATCGGGGGGCTCTTCGATCCCATCTGCATCGCCGTGCGCTCGATCGGTCTCGGGGTCATTCCGGCGGCGCAGTACGTGACGCACCGGGCGCTCGGCGCCGCTCAAGACGTGCACTCGAGGCCCGTGCAGGCCGCCGCCGACCACGCGCAGGATTACCTCGCGCAGACGGTCTGGCAGAGCAAGCAGTTCTATTTCCACGAGACATGGTTCATCGTCTTTCTGCTCGTCGCGGTCCTCTTCGCGAACCGGTTCATCCCGCGGTTCTGGTGCCGGGTGCTCTGCCCGCTCGGCGCGTTCCTGGGCGTCTTCTCGCGCTTCGCGCTCTTCGGCATGACGAAGGACCACGCGAAGTGCACCGACTGCAACCTGTGCCTCGTGCACTGCCAGGGTGCGGACTCGCCGCAGGGTGGCGTCAAGTGGCGGCAGGACGAGTGCCACATGTGCATGAACTGCGAGACTGCCTGCCCCGAGGACGTCATCAAGTTCACCTTCCTGCCGAACCGCAAGAGCACCATCACCGTTCCGGACACTGTCCGTCGAACGGCCCTCGCCTCGGTCGGCGCAGGCGCGATGTTCTTGCCCGCGGCGCGCATCGCCGACTCGCTCGACGTCAACTACCACCCGAAGGTCATCCGGCCGCCGGGCGCCGTCGAGGAGCGCGGCTTTCTCGAGCGCTGCATCCGGTGCGCCGAGTGCATGAAGGTTTGCCCCAACAATGCCCTGCACCCCGCCTTCTTCGAGGCGGGCATCGAGGGGCTCTGGACGCCCATCCTCATCGCCCGCATCGGCTACTGCGAGTTCTCGTGCGTGCTCTGCGGGCAGGTGTGCCCCACGGGCGCGATCCAGAAAATCGACGAGAAGGAGAAGATGGGCGTCGGTCAGCCGCCCATCAAGATCGGCACCGCGTTCTACGATCATGGCCGCTGCCTGCCCTGGTCGATGCAGACACCGTGCATCGTGTGCGAGGAGTTCTGCCCGACGTCGCCCAAGGCGATCTGGGTCGAAGAGGTCGACGCGACGGTGCGGGACAGCAAGCCCGGGCCCGACGGGGCGCCGCCCGCGTACAAGACGGTGCACCTGCAGCGCCCGCACGTCGATCCCTCGCTGTGCGTTGGCTGCGGCGCGTGCGAGAAGGTCTGCCCGGTGCAGGACCAGCCGGCGGTGTACGTGACGAGCGTCGGCGAGACGCGCTCGAAGACGAACGTCATTCTGCTCGAGAACACGAGCTACAACCAGAAGACGTAGCGACGAGTGGGCGGCGAGCGGGCGCCGGCGCTGCTACGGTCGAACGCCGTGAACGATCTCTTTCTCCGCGCCTGCCGCCGTGAGCCCGTCGAGCGGACGCCCGTTTGGTTCATGCGTCAGGCGGGGCGCTACATGCCCGAGTACCGCAAGCTGCGCGAGGGGCGCACCCTCCTCGAGATCTGCGCCGCTCCGGAGCTCGCGGCCGAGGTGACGCGGCAGCCGCTGCGCCTCGGTGTCGACGCCGCCATCCTCTTCGCCGACATCCTGCTTCCGCTCGCCCCGATGGGCGCGTCGTTCGAGTTCGCCAAGGGCGAGGGCCCCGTCATCCACGAGCCGATCGCGTCGCGGGGGCAGATCGATCGGCTGCGCGTCATCGATCCCGACGAGTCGCTCGCCCACGTGATGGCGGCGGTGCGCATGCTCAAGCGCGATCTCCCCGTGCCGCTCATCGGGTTCGCCGGCGCGCCGTTCACGCTGGCGAGCTACCTGGTCGAGGGGGGCAAGAGCGCCAACTTCGCCAAGACGAAGAAGCTCATGTTCGGCGCGCCCGACGACTGGCGCGCGTTGATGGAGAAGCTCGCCGAAGTCGTCCGGCGCTACCTCCGCGCCCAGATCGCCGCCGGGGCCGACGCCGTGCAGCTCTTCGACTCGTGGGTGGGCGACCTCTCGCCCGCGGACTATGTCGAGTACGTCCAGCCGCACGTCCGAGGCATCCTGTCCGACGTGCAGAAGACGGGCGTCCCCGTCATCCACTTCGGCGTCGGGACCGCGACGCTGCTCGAGGCGATGCGCGACGCCGGCGGCACCGTCATCGGCGTCGATTTCTGCACGCCCCTCGGCGAGGCGTGGCGTCGTGTCGGCGCCGATCGCGCGGTGCAGGGCAACATGGACCCGTGTGCTCTCCTTGCCACGCGCGAGGTCGCCGTGAAGCACGCGCAGCGCGTCCTCGACGCCGCCGGCGGCCGGCCCGGGCACGTGTTCAACCTCGGCCATGGCATCCTGCCCGAGACGCCCGTCGACCACGTCCGCGCCGTCGTGGAGCATGTCCGGGAGGCGAGCGCGCGATGACGCCGGGGGCGAGGCCGGCGTCGCCGCGCCAGGCCGTGCTCCTCGTCTCGCACGGCACCGTCGACGATCTGGACGACCTCGCCGCATTCCTCACGACGGTCCGCCGCGGCCGGCCCGCGCCGACGGAGCTCGTCGAGGAGCTGCGACGTCGCTACGAGGCGATCGGCGGCTCGCCCCTCAACGCGATCAACGCCGCCGTCGGCGAGAAGCTCGGGCGCCGTCTGGGCGCCGACGTCCCGGTCGCCGTCGCCAACCGCCTCTGGCGCCCGTTCGTTCGCGACGTCCTCGGAGCGGTCGCGAGGGGCAGCGCGCAGCGCGTGGTCGTGGTGCCGCTCGCGCAGCACTCGGCGCACGTCTACGCGGACGACGCGAGGCGCGGGGCCGAAGGATTGGGCGTCGAGATCGCGTGCGCTCCGAGCTGGGGCGACCGCCCCGACCTGTGCGCGGCGTTCGCGGCACGGATCGCGGCGCGCCTCGAAGCCTCCCCCGACCGCCGCCGGACGACCATCATCATGACGTCGCACAGCTTGCCGAAGGCCGTCGTCGACGGCGGCGATCCATACGAGAAGGAGGTGCGGGCCTCCGCGAGCGCCGTCGAGGCTACGCTTCGCGCGCGGGGAAAGCTCGGTCTGCTAGGGGACGACGATGGCGGCCCGCGCGTCGACATGGCGTTCCAGAGCCAGGGCCTCGCCGGTCACGGCACCTGGCTCGGCCCGGACTTGCGCGAGGCGCTCGACGCGGCTCGTGCGCGCGGCCATCGCCACGTCGTCTTCGCGCCGATCGGCTTTCTCGCCGACCACGTCGAGGTCCTCTACGACCTCGACGTCGAGGCGCGCCAGATGAGCGAGGAGCGTGGCCTCTCGTACGCGCGCGCGGCTTCGCTCAACGCCGACGACGACTTCATCGACGTCCTCGAAGCCGTTGCGCGCCCTCTTCTTGGTCTTGGGCGGAACGCGGACGGGCAGCATGGCTGACGACGCGCGCGGTCCGCTGCGGGTCGCGATCGTCGGGGGCGGGATCACCGGTCTTGCCGCTGCCCACGAAGCGCTGCTCCGCGCGCGCGACCTCGGGCGGCCCGTGACGGTCACCGTGCTGGAGCGGACGGCGAAGCTCGGGGGCAACCTGATCACGGAGCGATCGGGGGGCTTCTTGCTCGACGCAGGGGCAGACTCGTGGGTTGCGGCCAAACCGCATGCGACTGCCCTGGCGCGCGAAGTCGGTCTCGAAGGATCGCTCCGAGGCACGCGTGAAGGGATGCGGCGCTACTTCGTCGCGTGGGGCGATCGCCTCCACCCCGTCCCGGATGGCCTCGTGCTCGGCGTCCCCACGCGCTTGGCGCCGCTCGCCCGCACGCCGCTGTTCTCGGCGCTCGGCAAGGTGCGCATGGCGCTCGAGCCGTTCGTGCCGGCGCGGCACTTCGAGGGGGACGACGACGAGTCGATCGCCGACTTCGCCGTCCGACGCCTCGGGCGCGAGGCGGCCGACCGCCTCGTGGCGCCGCTGCTGGCGGGCATCTCCGCGGGCGACGCGAGCGACCTGTCGGTGCGCGCGGCGTTCCCGCAGTTCGTCGCGATGGAGCGCGACTACGGGTCGCTGGTGCGCGGGACGATCGCCGCGCAGCGTGCGCGTGCCGGGACGCAGGGCGAGGGAGCCTTCCGCTCGCTCGAAGGGGGGGTCGCGACCCTCGCGCGCGCGGTGGCGGAGCACGTGCGCAAGGCAGGCGCGCACCTGCACACGGGGGCGGGCGTGGGGGCGATCGCGCGCGTCGGCCCTGCGTGGGGCCTCGAACTCGAGGGAGGCGGGCGGATTCCGGCCGATGCCGTCCTCCTTGCCGTCCCGGCGTGGGTCGCCGCGCCGCTTCTGCGCGCGATCGACGAGGGCGCCGCGGGCGGACTCGATGCAGTCCCCTTCGGATCCACGGCGACGGTGTTCCTCGGCTACCGCCGCGAGGACGTCGCGCACCCGCTCGACGGCGTTGGCTTCGTGGTCCCGCGGTCGCTCGGGCGGCCGATCCTCGCGGGGACGTGGGTGTCGAGCAAGTGGGAGGGCCGTGCGCCCGAGGGGCACGTGCTCGTGCGGGCGTTCTTCTCTCTGAGCGACCGCCTCGCTCGCGACGACGAATCGCTGGTGCAGCTGGCCCGCGCCGAGCTTCGGGTCCTCATGGGGCTCTCCGCGACCCCCGTCCTGTCGCGCGTCTTCCGCTTCGAGCACGCGAGCCCGCAGATGCGCGTCGGCCACCTCGCCCGGATGCGCGAGGTGCGCGAGCGGCTCGCGCGCGTGGCCCCCGGCCTGCGGGTCGCGGGCGGCGGGTACGAGGGGATCGGGATCCCGGACAGCGTGAGACAGGGGAGGGAGGCCGCGGGCGCGATGGTCAAGGGCGAGTGACGAATCCGGACCCCGTTCAGCCGCCAACGACGCGGCCTCCGTCGTTGCGCTACTTCAGCTTCGCCACCGTCGCCCGGATCTCGGCCTCCGTGGGCATCTTTCCGACACCGCGCGGGTCGCGCAGGTTCTGGAAGTCGACCATCCAGCCCGGGTACTCGGCCGGGAGCGCGCTCGCGTCGTCGAGGAGCTTCACGTGCTCGGGCGCAAGCTTCACGTCGACGGCAGCGAGGTTGTCGACGAGCTGCTCTTTTTTCTTCGCGCCGATGATGATGCTCGTGACAAACGGCTTGGTGAGCTGCCACGCGAGCGCGACCCGCGCCACCGACACGTTGGTAGCCTCCGAGACGGTTCGCAGCGCCGACAGCACCCGGGGCAGCCGCTCCATGTTCACCGGCGGAAAGTCGAAGGAGGCGCGCCGCGCGTCAGCCGGCCCTTTCTTTTCGGGGTCGAACTTGCCGGACAGGAGACCACCGGCGAGCGGGCTCCATGGCAGGATCGCGATCCCTTCGGCCTGGCAGAGCGGGACGATCTCGCGCTCGATGTCGCGCCCGGCGATCGAGTAGTACACCTGGGCGCTCTGGAACCGCGCGAGCCCGTTCTCTTGCGCGAAGGTGATCGCCTTCGACGCGAGCCATGCCGGCAAATTGCTGAAGCCCACGTAACGCGCCTTGCCTATCCGAACGACGTCGTCGAGCGCGCGCAACGTCTCCTCGACCGGTGTCGCGGGATCGAAGCCGTGTATCTGATACAGATCGACGTGGTCGAGCCCCAGGCGCTTCAGGCTGCCATCGATGCTCGCTAGGATGTGTGCACGAGAGAGACCCACTTGGTTGACGCCGGGGCCGACGCGCCCGCGCACCTTGGTCGCGACGACGATCTGCTCGCGCGGCCGAGCCAACGCCTTCAGCGCCGCGCCCACGAGTCGCTCGCTCTCGCCATCCGAGTAGACGTCGGCCGTGTCGATGAAGTTGATGCCCGCATCGAACGACGTCCCGATGAGGGACTCGGCTTCGGCGGCGCCGACTTGCCCGATGGCCTTGAAGATGCCAGTGCCGCCGAACGTCATGGCCCCGAGGCAGAGCTCGGAGACGAAGAGGCCGGTTTTTCCGAACGGTTGGTAGCGCATGAGGCCCGTCCCTTCTGAGGTGGTGAGAACATTACGCCTTCGAGGCGCGCGAGCACGCAAACACTGTAGGTCCCGTTCGGTCTCTCGGCAGTCCCAGCGCGAATCGACGCCGGCGCCAAACTGCGGTAGCTAGCGGCCGCTGAATGATCCGCACGGCTCTCGTCTCGGTATCCGACAAGACCGGCCTCGTGCCCTTCGCGCAGGTGCTCGCCGCGCGCGGCGTGCGCATCCTGTCGAGCGGTGGGACGGCCCAGGCGCTCGCGGCCGAGGGCATCGCCGTCGAGACGGTGGAGAGCTACACCGGGTCCCCCGAGGTGATGGACGGACGCGTGAAAACCCTGCACCCGCGGGTCCACGGCGGAATCCTCTCCCGTGGCGACAGGGACCGCGGCGATCTCGATCGCTTGGGCGCGCAGCCCATCGATCTCGTCGTCGTGAACCTCTATCCCTTCGAGAAGACGGCGGCGGCCCCGGGCTCGAGCCACGAGCTCATTGTCGAGAACATCGACATCGGCGGGCCCTCGATGGTCCGCTCGGCGGCGAAGAACCATGCGCGCGTCACGGTCGTCTGCGACCCGGCCGACTATCCGCGCGTCCTCGGCGAGCTCGCGCTCGGCGGCGACACCACCCCGGCGACGCGCGCGGAGCTCGCCGCCAAGGCCTTCGCGCATACGGCCGCGTACGACGGCGCCATCGCGGCCTACCTCTCCTCGCTCGACGCCGCCGGCCCGCGCGCCCCGTTCCCGACGTATCTGACGTTGCCGTTCGAGCGCGCGTACGGCCTGCGTTACGGAGAGAACCCCCATCAGGCAGGGGCCTTCTACGTCGACCGCGGCGCGCCGGCCGGGTCGCTCGCGCGCGCGCAGAGCCTGGGCGCGGGAGGCAAGGAGCTCAGCTTCAACAACCTGGTCGACGCCGACGCCGCGCTCGACGCCGTGCGCGAGTTCGACGAGCCCGCGGCGGTCGTCGTCAAGCACACCAACCCGTGCGGGGTCGCGACGTCGTCGACGCTCGCCGACGCTTACCGCGCGGCGCGCGAAGCCGACGCCGTCAGCGCCTACGGCGGCATCGTGGCGCTCAACCGCCCCGTCGCCGAGGACACGGCCGCGGCGCTCGCCGAGACATTCGTCGAGTGCGTCGTCGCGCCGTCTTTCGCGCCCGGTGCGCTCGAAGTCCTGCGCGCCAAGAAGAACCTGCGCCTCCTGTCGACGGGCGGCTGGCTCGGGCCCGGGCACGCGTCTCTTTCGGCCAAGCGCGTCGGCGGCGGGCTCGTCGTGCAGGATCGCGATGCGACCGCCGGCGGCGAGGTCGCGGGCGGAAAGACGGCGAGCAAGCGCCCGCCTACGCGCGAGGAGGTGCGGGCTCTCGAGTTCGCGTGGCGCGTCGCCAAGCACGTGAAGTCGAACGCGATCGTGCTCGCGCGCACGCGCGCCGAGGGCGCCGTCACCGTCGGCGTCGGCGCCGGGCAGATGTCACGCGTCGTCTCCGTGCAGATCGCGTGCGAGAAGGCCGGACCGGCCGCGCGCGGGAGTGTGCTAGCGTCCGATGCGTTCTTTCCGTTCCCGGACGGCGTCGAAGCGGCGGGCCGCGCGGGCGTCACCGCCATCGCACACCCTGGAGGCAGCGTCCGCGACGCCGAGGTCATCGCCGCCGCCGACGCGGCCGGTATCGCGATGGTGCTGACGGGGGTACGTCACTTCCGCCACTGAGAGCCGCCCTCCCAATAGTTGGCCGTTTCGTTCCATCTGTGGCGACCTGCGGGCACGATGCGGGCGATGACGGAAGGGTGCAGCGTCTGCGGGACGCGATTCGACGTGCAGTTCCGCTACCAGATGGAGGAGCGCGACGGCGGGTTCGCGTTCTACTGCTCGCAGGCGTGCCACGGCCAGGCCGTGCGGGGCGAGACGACCGGCGGGGCCACCTGCTCGGCGTGCAACAAGCGCTTTCGGGTGGAGCTCGTGTCGCAGGTCGTTCGTGTGCGGGGCGAGCTGCGTCACGCCTGCTCCGACGACTGCCGCAGGCAGCTGCTGGCCGAGGCCGGGGGCGTTCGGCTGGGCGCCATCGCCGCGTCTGACGCCGGCTTGCCCCTCGCCGGGGAGGCCGCGGCCAACCAGGCCCCCACGGCCATCGGCCGTCCGGAGGCTTCGATCGCCGCGAGCAGCGCGGAGAAGCGCACGAGCGGAGCGCGTCGCCTCGCGGTGTTCAACCACAAGGGCGGGACCGGCAAGACGACCACGTCCGTGAGCCTCGCGGCGGGGATGGCTTCGCGGGGCTTGCGCGTCCTGCTCGTCGACACCGACTCGCAAGGCAACGTCGGCGTGTCGCTCGGCGTCAAGGCCGAGAAGACCCTGTACCACGTCCTCGTCATGGGCCTTCGCCCCGAGGCCGCCGCCGTGAACGTGCGGCCAAACCTCGATCTCATCACCGCCAACGAGACCCTCGCTGCCGCGGAGCTCTATCTGGCCGGCCGGCAGAACCGCGATCGCGTCCTCTGCGATCGGCTGGCTTCGGCGTTCACCGGGTACGACGTCGTGGTGCTCGATTGCTCACCGTCGCTCTCGCTCATGAACCAGAACGCGCTCGTCGCCGTCGACGGGATCATCGTCCCGGTCGCGTGCGACTTCCTGTCTTTGGTCGGCGTCCGCCAGGTGGTCAAGACGGTCAAGAACGTCAACGCCCTCTTGCACCATCCGGTGCAGATCGAGGGTGTCCTGCCGACGTTTTACGACGCACGCGCGCGCATCTGCCGCGACGCGCTCGACGCCATGAAGGATCACTTCGGCGATCGGGTACTGCCGCCGATCCGGTCTGCCATCCGGCTGAAAGAGGCGCCGGCGCAGGGCAAGACGATCTTCGAATTTGCCCCCGAATCGCACCCGGCGCAGGACTACCAGCATGTGGTGGATCTGCTCGCGGGCGGCGCGCCCGTAGGCCAGAAGCGGGCAGTGGGCTGAGCGGCAAACCAGGACGAGCGCGAACGACCAGAAGCGAAGAGCGGAGCGGGAAGCAACGATGGCATCACGAGGAGACGAGACGGGGCTTGGAGGGGCGCGAGTCCTCGACGCCGATGAGGTGGAAGGGGTGCTCTCGGGAGCCTTCTACGCGCCCGCGCCGCGCGAGATCCGCGAGGCGGGCCGCCCGCGCAAGCTCGAGCCCAAGCCCGCGCACTACAAGGTGATCTGCATCTCGCTCTACACGAAGGACCTCGAGCACCTCGACGGGCTCGTGGCCGAGCTCAAGGCGCGTGGCCTCACCAAGGCGAACCGCAGCGCCCTCATTCGGGTCGCCCTCGAACAGCTCGACCTCGATCGCGTCCCTCGGGGTCTTTAGGCTTCCCCGAGCGCGTCCCAGAAGGAGCGCATGTCCTCGGGGAGAGGGGCCTCGATGCGGAGATGGGCTCCGGTCATCGGATGGGGCAGTGCGAGGCGTGCGGCGTGCAGGGCGTGGCGCGGCATCTCGAGCTGGACGAGGTCGTCCGCCGTCAGCTCGCCGTCGGCCGCGCGCGCGAACGCGTGGTCGTCGGCCCCGTAGAGCTTGTCGCCCACCACCGGCGCGCCGAGCGAGGCGAGATGGACCCGGATCTGGTGCTGGCGGCCCGTCTCGAGGCGGCATTCGACGCGGGCGTAGTCCCTCCCCGTGATGGACCGCCGCACATCGGTGACCTCGAACGCCGTCACGCAGACGAGGGCCGCCGCCGTCGTGCCGATCCGCATCTTGACGCGAAGGGGACTATCCGGGTCGAGCTCCAGGCTCCGGTTGCACACGAAGGCGCGGGCGCCGTCGCCGCGGTCCGGCACACCCCGCGCGATGGCGACGTACGACTTCTCCAACCCGGTGCGCGCGGCGATGAGCCGTTTGAGCGCGCGGTCGCAGGCGCGCGACTTGGACACGAGGATGACGCCGCTCGTCTCCCGGTCGAGCCGGTGGCCGAGCGAGAGAAAGTCGGCCTCGGGCCGCGCCTCCTGCAAGAGCTTGATGAGCGTGTTCTTGTGGTACCGCGCGGTCGGGTGGACGGGCAAAAGGGCCGGCTTGTCGACGGCGAGCAGGTGCTCGTCTTCGTAGAGGACCGGCAGCTCGAGGGGGACGGGGGTCTCGTCCCACGGGGCGCGCCAAAGCAGGATCTTCTGTTCCGCCTGGACCCGGTCGTTCGGCTTCAGGCGCTTCCCCGTCGAGTCGAACGCGCTCGCCCGGACAATGGCCTGGGCGCGAGTGCGGCTGGTGCGGTGGAGCTGGCTCTGGACGAACAGGTCGACCCGCTGCCCCGCGGCCTCCGGCGGCACGCGGAAGACCGACGCGACCGACCCTTCGGCCACCGTCGGGGGCCGCAGGGGCCGTGCGTCGAAGGCGCGAAGACGGGACATGCGAGCTTTCTCCATCCTCATCCCAGACGCTGCACCCGCGCAATGTGCTAGAAGCGCGTCCCTGGAACTCTCGGCCCGCATGGAAATTCTCTTCGTCACGACCGAGCTTTCCCCATTTGTCAAAGTGGGCGGCCTCGCCGACGTGTCGGCCGCGCTGCCGAAGGCGCTCCGCTCGCTCGGACACGCCGTCACGATCGTGCTCCCGCGGTTCCCGTCGCTCGAGGCGCAGGGGCTCCTTCTCGCGCGCCGCCTCACCCCGCTACGGTTCTCGCTCGGCGACGCGAACTTCGAGGCGACGCTCTACGACGGGCGGCTCGCGTCGCAGGTCGACCTCGTGGTCGTCGACGTGCCGGGGCTCTTTGATCGCTCGGGCGTCTACGGCGAGAGGGGCGAGGACTATCCGGACAACGCGCTCCGCTTCGCGGCCTTCTCGGCGGCGGCCGCGGAGATCGCACGCCAGCGGGCGGTCTTGGACCGAGGGGTCGACGTCGTGCACTGCAACGACTGGCCCGCTGCCCTCGTGCCGACGTACCTCCACGCCCGCGCCGCGGAGACCCCCGCGCTTGCGTCGACGCGCACGGTGTTGACGATCCACAACGTGGCGCACCAGGGTGTGTTTCCCAAGGAGATGCTCCCGACGATCGGTCTGGCGTGGGACGCCTTCCGGATCGACGGCATCGAGTTTTACGGCGGGCTCAACCTGCTAAAGCAGGGGATCGTCACGGCGGACGCCGTCGCGACGGTCAGCCCGACGTACGCCCGCGAGATCCAGACGGTCGAGCGCGGCGAGCGCCTGGACGGCGTCCTGCGCGAACGCGGCGAAGCGCTCGTCGGCATCACCAACGGCGTCGACTACGCGGTCTGGAACCCGGCGACGGACCCGGCTGTGGCGTCGCGCTACGACGCCGAGGACCTCACGAACCGGCCGCGATGCCGCGGCGCCTTGCAGAAAGAGGTCGGGCTGCCGATCGACCCGCAGGCGCCGATCGTGGCGTGCGTCGGGCGGATGGTCGAGCAGAAGGGCACGGACATCCTCGTGGCCGCGCTCCCACGGCTCCTGCGAGGGACGGACGCGCAGGTGATCATCGCAGGGGACGGCGACCCATCGCTGGTCGCGGCCGTGCAAGGCGCCGCCGCCAAGTCTCCCGACCGCGTCGTCTTCGCGCGCGCCGCGAGCGAGGCCCTCGTACACCGGATCTTCGCCGGGGCGGACTTGGCGCTCGTGCCGAGCCGGTTCGAGCCGTGCGGCCTCGTGCAGATGTACGCGCAGCGCTACGGCGCGGTGCCGGTGGCCCGCGCCACGGGCGGCCTCGTCGACACCATCGTCGATTGCGACGCGAAGCTCGAGACAGGGACCGGCTTCCTCTTCGAGGACGCGACCGTCGACGCCCTCCTCGGCGCAGTGGAGCGCGCCATCGCGGCGCGATCGCACCCGCGCTGGGCGGCCCTCGTCCGCCGCATCATGCGCCTCGACCGCGGCTGGGACCGCCCAGCCCGCCGCTACGAGCAGCTATACCGTTCGCTCCAAGCGCGGTAACGACCGCGCGCGTGTGCGCACACGCTTGCGCCCGCGTTCGCGCCCGCGCCCGCGCCCGCGTTCGCTCTCAGCCCTCGTTCGTCAGCTCCACGGTGCGCAGGGCCCTCGCGAGCCAGGAGGCGCGCAGCGCGACGCGCAGCAGGGCGACAGCCTGGTGCAACGCCGCGAGCGCGAGAAGCGCGACCCCGCCGCGCCACGCGAGGCGTCCTGCGACGAGGGCCACGAGGCCGACGGGGACCACGCCGACGATGCCGCGCCACGTCCACGACCAGACGAGTCTCGATGGGGAGCGTCGAAATGCCCGGACGCCGGCGACCCAGGCCGGGAGCGTCCCGAGTTGGAGACGCACAACCGCCGCGCGGGCGAGGTCGTGGACGACGCCGAGGGCCAGCGCGGGGACGATGGCCACGATCCCGAACGCGATGCCGAGCATCTGGGCGCGTGCTTCCCCCAGCCAGGCGTGCGCGGAGCCCTCTGTCACCTCGCCGACGCCGACGGCGACGGCCACCGCGAGCCCCTCGGCCAGGCTTACGGCGATGAAGAGGCCCGCCAGGGCGCGCGCCGAGCCGATCGCGCCGCCGATTGCTCGCGAGGCGCCGACGCGGCGGCCTCCGTGCGTGGCGTGCGCCATGGCCGTCATGAGACCGGCGAGGGGCAGCAGGCCAGCGAGGGACGCCGCCACGAGCACGATCGCGGCGCCGGCGCCTGCCGCCCCCACGCCGTGGATGTCGGTGCGCAGCAGATCGAGCAGGGCGTGAGCCCCCGGCTCCCAGAGGGGCAGGTCGCCGCGCGGATCGTTGCCGTAGGCGGCGCCGACGAGCGCGGCGGCCGGGTACGCGGCGAGGAGGCTCCATGCCGCCTGCCACGCCCAGACGCCGGCGATCGCCCAGGGGTGAAGGCGCGCGCGGATCTTGGCGCCCTGGCGCGGGACGAGGTACCCGAGCGGTTTCGGGACCCCGGACGTCTCGTCGGCGTGATCGATCGCCAGGATCCCTTCGATCACGGCGACACCGTTTGCAGGAGGAGCTCCAGCCAGTACGTCAGGCGCTCGATCGTGCGGCGCGCCCGCCCGCCGCCCTCGGCCGTCGTGCCGTGGTTGTTCTCGAGGTTCGAGTCGATGACGACCCGGTCGTCCGGATCGACCACCGCTCCCGCGAGAGGGATGCGGCCGCGATATTCGAAGCGCTTCCAGTCGCCGTCGCCGTCCCACGTCTCACGGCGCCGGCTGCCGTCCGCCATGACGAGGTCTACGTCGACGGGGAAGAGCAGGGTCCCGCGCCGGCGAACCACGACGGAGCCTTCGTAGCCCGCGCCGTGTTCGGCCCGCTCCGAGCGGACGCGGTCGACGGCGAAGTCCACCCACCCCTTGTCGAAGAGCGCCGACCGGAGCGTCGCCGCCACCGCCGGGCCGAGCACTTCGTCGAAGACCTCGATGAGCTGCTCGGGCCCTGGGTGCTCGAAGCGAAACCGGCGCGTATAGACGCCCAGAGCTCGTGCGACCGTGTCGTCGCCGTACACCCGGCGCATCGTCTCGAGCACGGACGCGGTGCGCGAGTAGACGAGTCTGCCGTAGTTGGCTCCGGTCGAGAACGCGTTTGCGGCCTGGGCGACGGCCTCGTCGCGCGCGGCCATGTTGCCTGCCACGGCCTGGATAGCGGCATCGCTCACGCGAAGGCCGAAGAGGTTTGCCGCGGACCCGGCCCCGCGCCACCGGCCCATCGTGTCGCCCTCGGCGTACTGGTTGATCCCCTCGTCGAGAAAGGGCCACGCGGACTCGTTCGTGGCCACGAGTCCGTAAAACCACTGGTGCCCGAGCTCGTGGACGGCCACGATCTCGGGCTCCAGCACCCCTCGCGGTGTGAGCCAGGGGCCGTCGCCGGTGATGAGGGTGGGGTACTCCATGCCGCCGGCTTCGGCGGCCTCCTGCGGCGGGTGCACGACCGTGAGCGTCACGTACGGATAGCGCCCGTAGCGCGCCGAGTCGTCGGGAAGGGCGAAGCGCACCGCCTCGAGCTCGCGATCCGCGATATCCCCGAAGCCCGGAGGAAAGAGCACCGTCACCGCGACGCCGTCGACGGCGTCGTGGCGCGATTGCCACCGGTCCCAGGCCGTCCACGCGAAATCGTGGATATCGCCTTGCACGTGGCGCTCGACGCGGCGTCCGCCCATAACGTGTGTTTCGACAGCGGGTCCCGTGGCGCCGATCGTGAAACTCTCCGGCACGTCGAGCGTCACGTCGTACGTGCCGAAGTCCGCATAGAACTCCGACAGGTGATGGAAGGGAAAGTGCGCCCACGTGCCGTCGGGCTCGAGGCGGGCCACCTTCGGAAACCACTGCCCGATCATGTGAAACGAGTTTCTGTATCCCGTGCGCTCGACGACGATGGGAAGCTTGTCGTCGAACGCGACGTCCATCTGGATCGACTCGCCCGGGCCGACCTCGCGGGGCAGGGGGACGCGAGCATCGGTCTCGTCTTTTTCGCCCGGCCGCTTTGTCTCCATCGTGGCGAGCAGGTCGTCGGCCGAGCCGTCGGCGTTCTGCAAGGTCAGGGATCGGATCTCGGTCCTGCCGTACCCTTCGGGCAGCGAGCTGCCGCGGCCGCCGACCTGCTCGCGCAAGAAATCAGAATCGTCGTCCTTGAAGGCGTTGAGGTACAGGTGGAGCCACAGCTCGCGAACGGCCTTCGAGCTCGTGTTGCGCCAGCGGATGGCGCCGGTCGCGTGAACGGAGTGGGTCGCCGTGTCGAGGGAAGCCGTCAGGGTGTAGTCGACGACGTCCTCGGCGTGCTGCCGCAGGTCGTTTGGGGGCTGTGGGGCGCCCGATGCGCTCCGGTCCGCGCGAGCCGTCGTCACCGTCAGTGACACCGCGGCGATCGCGAAGGCCCGCCACGGAGTGCGCACCCGTGCATCATCGTGCGCCGCGCGCCCGGGCTGCAAGTCGGGCGAGGTTGCCCCGGTCCCTCTATCCTTGCTTTCGTCGATCCCGATGGCAAACGCGACGGCCCTGGTCCGGCAGGCTCTCCATGGCACTGGCCTCGACGTCGTGGGCTCCTGCGGCGTGGCCGAGTACGACGCGTGCGCTCCGGCCGACCTGCGATCCGCGGCCATTCTTCCGGGAGCTCGGGGCGTCGTCGTCGCGGCAAGCTCCGGCCCGGGCCTCTGGCGAGCGTTCCGCGCCCGCGTCGACGCGCACCGAGAGCTCTGGGATGCCGCGCACCCGTACGACGGATTCGTTGGCGAGCTCCTCGATCGAGCCGATGCGGCGCTTGGGGCCGCCGGCGTCGCGTTTCGACGCTTCGACGCCGGCGTCTCCGCGCCGGTCCGGGTGAGCTTCGTGGCCCTGGGTCGGCTCACGGCCCTCGGGGCGCCGGGGCCGTTCGGCTTGCTCATCCATCCACGGCACGGGCCCTGGTGGGCCCTTCGCGGCGCATGGATCGTCGACGCCGACGTCGACCCCGCGCCGTCCCTCGTCGGCGCGTGCACCGGCTGCGTGGCTCCGTGTGTCGGAGGTTGGGATCGCGCGGGTGGAATCCCGGACGCGAGCGTCGAGGTCCGTGGCCGGTGCGTCGTCGGCCAAGCCTCCCGCTACGACGACGAGCAGATCGCCTACCACTACGACCGCGCCCGGACGGTTGCGCGCCTGCGCAACGGGTGAGCGTGGCGCGGGCGCGAGTGCGGGCGCAGGCGGGGGCGCGGGCTCGGGCTCGGACGCGGGCTCGGGCGCGGGCTCGGACGCGGGCTCGGGCGCGGACGCGGGCGCGGGCGCGGGCGCGGGCTCGGACGCGGGCTCGGGCGCGGACGCGGACGCGGGCTCGGGCGCGGACGCGGGCTCGGGCTCGGGCGCGGGCTCGGGCGCGGGCGCGGGCGCGGTACCACGCCACAGAGCGCATCGGCGACTCGAGAGAGGCCTCAAGGGATGGCACAGAGCGCCTCGGCGACCCGAGGGAGCCCTCAAGGGGCCCGAGTCAGCGCTTCGTCGGCGCCACAAAGCGCATCGTGGAGCGAGTCGAGCGCTCGAGCGAGGCCGCGAAGCCCGTGATCCCGTCGAGGAAGCCCGGCCAATGGGCATCCATGGGTCCCTAACGGCATTCGTGGAGCGAGCGGTGCGCTTGCCTGGCGCCCCAACGCGTCTCATCCGCGCTCGCGTGTGGGCCCGCGCCTGCGTTCGCACTCGCGTGTGCGCCCGCGCCCGCGCCCGCGTGTGCGCCCGCGCCCGCGTGTGCGCCCGCGCCCGCGCTCGCGCCCGCACCCGCGCCCGCGTGTGCGCCCGCGCCCGCGCCCGCGTGCGCGCCCGCGCCCGCGTCCGCGCTTTCCCCCTAAAACAACCCGAGCTGCCCGCGCGGTCTCCGGAACGTCGTCTCCCCGTCATCCGGTACCGACGTGGGGAGGCCGAGCTTCTCCGCCGTCTGCTCGAAGAGCTTTCCGATGGCGTCGGCGTAGGGGCCCTCGCCCGTGCCGCGGGTGCCGAAGCGCGCGTCGTTCATCTTGCCGCCTCGCGTCTCGCGGATGCGCCGCAGCACGCGATCGGCGCGCAGGGGCAACGACGCGCGAAGACGCTCTTCGAAGACGTCTTTCACGGGGCCGGGGAGGCGTAGGAGCGTGGTGTGGGCGTGGCTTGCGCCGGCGTCGCGTGCGGCGAGCAGCACGGCGCCCATGTCCTCGTCGTTCAAGCCCGGGATCACCGGCGCGACCATCACCCCGACGCGCACGCCGGCCCGCGCGAGCCGCTCGATCGTCCGGATCCTACGGGCCGGCGGCGTCACGAATGGCTCGATGGCCCGCGCCTTGGCCTCGTCCCAGAAGGGGATGCTGATCATCACGGACACGCGGGCTACGCGCGTCATCTCCTGCAGGACGTCGATGTCGCGCTCGATGAGGGGTGCCTTGGTGATGATGGCCGCCGGGTTGCGGTACTCGGCGCACACCTCGAGGCAGCCGCGCGTCACCCGGTAGCTCGCCTCGATGGGCTGGTAGCAGTCGGTCACTCCGCTGAACACGATGCGGCCGCCCAGCCACTTGGGCGCGTCGAAGGCCTCGCGCAGTAGCTCGGGCGCGCGCTTCTTGACGACGATCTTGCGCTCGAAGTCCGTCCCCGCGCCGAAGCTCAGGTACTCGTGCGAGGGCCGGGCGTAGCAGTAGGCGCAGGCGTGGAAGCAGCCCCGATACGGGTTGACGCTCCACTCGAAGGACAGGTCTGGGCTGTCGTTTCGCGCGAGGATGCCCCGGGTGTGGTCCTCGTATACCTCGAGCTCGGCGAGGGGGGCCTCACCGTCCAAGTATTCGATATCGTTGGACGCCCACGGGTTTGGCGGGTTCGCTAGGGGTCGTAGCGGGTTGGGCATCGCCGTCAGCCTAAGCTGAACGGACGTTCCGTCAACTCACTCGACGACGGACTCGGCGACGAGCCTGTCGGCCTGCGCCTTTCTCCAGGCCGTCAGCTTCTGCCCGAGCTCCGGGCGCTTGCCCGCGAGGATGGCGACCGCGAAGAGCGCGGCGTTGCCGGCGCCGGCCTTGCCCACCGCGAACGTGGCGACGGGGATCCCCTTGGGCATCTGGACGATCGCCAACAGCGCGTCGAGCCCCATGAGGTGCCCCGACGGGATCGGCACGCCGAGCACCGGAAGCGTCGTCTTGGAAGCGACGACGCCAGGCAGGTGCGCGGCGCCCCCCGCGCCCGCGATGAAGACCTCGACGCCCCGGGTAGCCGCTCCGCCGAGGTATTCGAACAGCGCGTCCGGCGTGCGGTGCGCGCTGAGGACTCGGACCTCGTGCGAGACGCCCAGATCGTTCAGCGTGTCGCGCGCGGACTGCATGACATCGAGGTCCGTCTTGCTCCCCATCAGGATGGAGACCAGAGGTGCTGCCACCTGCCCGCTCATTCTTTCTCCTTGGTCGAACTGGTCGAGTCCGCGTTGCCGAAACCTAGAACGATGGCGCCGTCCTTCGCGTCGATGATCACGTGGCCGCCGTGCTCGAGCGCCCCGAACAGGAGCTCGTCGCCCAGCGGCTGCTTGACCTCTTGCTGGATGACCCGCGCCAGCGGGCGTGCGCCGTTGTCCGGGTCGTAGCCCTTCTCGGCCAGGTACTGCGTCGCCGCGTCGGTCAGCTCGATCGTGACGCCGCGCACCGCGAGCTGATCGGCCAGCTCGCGCACGAACTTGGCGACGATGCTGCGCATGACGCGCGGGTCGAGCGGCAAGAAGGCGATCTTCGCGTCGAGGCGGTTGCGGAACTCCGGGCTGAAGAGCTGCTTGTATTCGCGGTCGACGCTCGGCTTGTCACGGTCGGCCCCATCGGGGCCCCCGAAGCCGACCGCACGGCGCTGCAGATCCCTGACGCCGACGTTGCTCGTCATGAGCAGCACGACGTGTCGGAAGTCGGCCTGCTTGCCGTTGTGGTCGGTGAGCTTGCCATGGTCCATCACCTGCAAGAGGATGTTGAAGATCTGCGGGTGGGCCTTCTCGATCTCGTCGAGGAGCAGGACGGCGTGTGGGGTCTTCGCCACCGCGTCCGTCAGCAGGCCGCCCTGATCGAAGCCGACGTAGCCGGGAGGCGCGCCGATGAGCCGCGAGACGGCGTGAGCCTCCATGTACTCGCTCATGTCGAAGCGGTGAAAGCCGATGCCCATGACCTTGGCGAGTTGCCGCGCGACCTCGGTCTTGCCGACGCCCGTCGGGCCCGTCAAAAGAAACGACCCGATCGGCTTCTCCGGGGCGCGCAAGCCGGCGCGCGACATCTTGATCGCCGCGACGAGCTGCGCGATGGCGGCGTCCTGGCCGAAGACCACCGCCCGCAAGTCGCCCTCGAGGCTCTTCAGCCGGTCGCGATCGCTCGTCGAGACTTCGCGCGGGGGGATCTGCGCCATGCGGGCGAGCACTTGTTCGACGTCGCTCGCGTCGACCGAGGGCCGCGGCGCCGAGCTGGGAGCGTCGAGTTCGCCGACTGCCGCCAGGGCTCCGTCGGTCGCGAGCTTCTTTGCCGCGCCCGATTCGTCGATGAGGTCGATCGCCTTGTCGGGCAGCTTGCGGTCGTGCAGATATTTGGCGCCGAGTTCCGCGGCCGCCGTGAGCGCCGCGTCCGTGTACGAGACGCCGTGGTACTCCTCGTACTGCGTCCGGAGGCCCTTCAGGATCTTGATCGTGTCCTCGACGCTGGGCTCGTTGACTTCGACGCGCTGGAACCGACGGGCGAGGGCGCGATCCTTCTCGAAGTGCTGGCGAAACTCCTGGAACGTGGTCGATCCGATGCACCTCAGGCGCCCGCTCGCGAGCGCCGGCTTGAGCAGATTGCTCGCATCCATGCTGCCGCCGGCCGTCGCGCCCGCGCCGATGATGGTGTGGATCTCGTCGATGAAGAGGATGGCCCCCTCGAGCTTCTGCAGCGCCTTGAGCACCGCCTTGATCCGCTCCTCGAAGTCGCCGCGGAAGCGGGTCCCGGCCAAGAGCGATCCCATGTCGAGGGAGAAGACCGTGGCGCCCTTCAGCGCCCGCGGGACCTCGCCGCGGACGATGAGCAGCGCGAGCCCCTCGGCGATGGCCGTCTTGCCGACGCCCGCGTCCCCCACGAGAAGCGGGTTGTTCTTCTTGCGCCGGGCGAGGATCTGGGCGATTCGGCCGACCTCGTGCTCGCGCCCGATGAGCGGATCGATCCGCGAGATCCGCGCTTCGTCGTTCAGGTTCACGGTGTACGCCTTGAGCGGATCGCGCGCGGGCCGCGCCCCTTCCGGATCGGCTCCCGCGCCCGTCCGGGTCTCGTCGGGGCCGGCGTCGTCGTCGAGCTTCGACGCGCCGTGCGAGATGTACGACACGACGTCGAGCCGCGTGATCCCCTGTTCTTCCATCGCCATCACGGCGTACGAGTCGCGCTCGGCGAAGATGGCCACGATGATGTTCGCGCCGGTGACCTCTTCCTTGCCGCTCGACTTCACGTGCGTCGCGGCGCGGCGGATGGCGCGCTGCACGCCGTGCGACATGCTCGGGTCGACGGTCTCGTCCGCCTCGACCGGGTCGATCTGCTCCGACAAGAACGCGTCGAGCCGCTTCTTGAGGGCCTGCGGATCTCCACCCGCGTGGCGCACGACGGTGGCCGTCGTCTCGTCGAGCAGCAGCGCGTAGAGCAGGTGCTCGACCGTGTAGTACTCGTGACGCCGCCGCGCCGCGTCCGACTTGGCGACCGTTAGCGCTATTTCGACTTCCGTACTGAGCCTCATCCGATCCTGCTTTTCATTCGGGCTCGGTCGTCACGAGCAGCGGGTGGCCGCGCTCGCGAGCATCGAGCATCACTTCGCTCACCTTCGTCTCTGCGATGTCGCGCGGGTAGACGCCGGCGACGCCTTTGCCCTTTTTGTGCACTGTAAGCATGATGTGGAGCGCTTCCGTCTCGTTCTTGTGGAAGAAACGGCGCAGCACTTCGATGACGTACTCCATCGTCGTGTAGTCGTCGTTGTGGAAGACGACCTTGAAGCGCTTGGGCGCCGCCGTCTTCTTCCGCTCCTCGACGTCTACCTCTTCGGTCGGCGTGCCTCCGGGCGTGGGGCTGCGTGTCCCCGGGGGGGGGCCGGCGTGCGAGGCAAGCGACGGTGTGCGCATCCCCTTCGCTTGCACCATAACGCCGTTCACTCCGACTTCAACGCTGCGGGCGGCGCCCGGCCGGCGTCGGCAGGCGAAAAGCAAGCGGCAACCCTGGCAGGCGTGGGCCCAACGTGCCGGTCGCAATCGCGAACCGCGCGTTTCCCGGTTGGGGGGGTGTCCCGGATGGGGGGTGTCCCGGTTGGGGAGTTGTCCCGGATGGGGGGGTGGGGGAGCGGCCGCGCTCCCCCACTGCGGCGTTCCGTTCCTCGGAACGCCGCAACCAGAAGCGCCGCAACCAGAAGCGCCGCTAAGCGTGGGACAAGGTAGGGCTGGGTCGAGCTCATTATTCAAGCTGTTGATGCTTGTGGAGACCCTGAAGAGGCATATAGAGTTGAGCTAAGTGGTGTGAGGGCCATCCTCTGGCCCGTTTGCTTGCGCCGTATCACGCTGCTTGCCTGGGGAGAGATGCTGCTCGAAGCCGACGTCGTCATCGCCGATAGATTCCGACTCATTCGGCAACTCGGGCAAGGGGGCATGGGCTCGGTGTGGCTCGCCACCCACTTGGCCCTCGACATCCCCTGCGCGGTGAAGTTCATCGAGGGGGAGATCGCCCAGCTCCCGGAGGCGCAGGCCCGCTTCGAGCGCGAAGCCAAGGCGGCCGCGCACCTCCGCAGCCCCCACGTCGTGCAGATCCTCGACCACGGCGTCTTTCAGGGCACGCCGTACATCGCGATGGAGCTGCTCGACGGGGAAGACTTCGGCAAGCGCCTCGCCAAGCTCGGGCGGATGGCGGCCCCGGACGTCATCCGGATCATCGGTCAGGTCTGCCGCGCGCTGACGAAGGCGCACTCGGTCGGCATCGTCCACCGCGACCTCAAGCCCGACAACATTTACCTCGTGCCCGACGACGACCGCGAGATCGCCAAGGTTCTCGACTTCGGCATCGCCAAGACGACGGGCGGCATCGACGGGAGCAACACCAAGACGGGGGCGATGCTCGGTACGCCCTACTACATGAGCCCGGAGCAGGCCCAGGGCACGCGCGCCGTCGACGCGCGCAGCGATCTCTGGTCGCTGGCCGTCATCGCGTTCCAGGCTCTGACAGGCCGGCTTCCGTTCGAGAGCGAGGCCCTCGGCGACTTGCTCGTGAAGATCATCGTCGCCCCCATTCCCAGCCCCCGCGAGTACGCGCCGGACCTGCCGCCCACGTTCGACACCTGGTGGCAGAAGGCCTCCCAGCGCGATCCGGCCCAGCGTTACCAGAGCGCGCGAGAACTCTCGGACGCCCTCGCGCTCGCCTTCGGGCAATCGCACGGGATCGGCGGCGACAGCGGCGCGTTCCGCTCGATGCAGGGCAGCATGGCCGAAGGCCTGCCGATGAACACGCCGCACGGGATGCACACGACGGGCGGTTATCGGGCGGCATTGGCCGGCACCCAGGGGCTCCCCCCGACGACAGGCGCCACGATGTCGCGCACCTTCGACGGCCCGACCGATGGCCTGCCGAAGAAAAAGAGCATGGCCCCGATGCTGATCGGCGGCGGCGCCGTGCTGCTCCTCGCGCTCGGCATCGGCGGCGTGGCGATGATGAAGGGCAAGCCGGACGCGCCCACGGCCGTCGCGGCCGCCTCTCCGTCACCGGCGGCCAAGGCGACAAGCGTCGAAGCGACGGCTCAGGTTGCGGCCCCGCCCGCGCCCGTCGCGCTCCCGCCCGAGGCTCCCCCGACGCCCGTCGAGGCCGAGAAGCCCACAGCTGCCGCGGCCACCACGACGGCGGCCGCGCCCTCCCAGGCATCGATGCCCGCAAAGCCGCACGTGCAGGTACAGCAAGCGGCGCCCGCGCCCGCCAAGGCGGCGGCGCCGCCAGCGAAAAAGGCTGCCGTCGACCTAGGCATCTGAGCCGCGGGTTGACCGTGATCGACGGCTCTCCCCGCGCGCGTGCCGGAGCGCTGGTCCGCGCCACGTTGTCGCTCAGCGACGCGGCGCTGCGTGCGAGCTACGTCGCCAGTGTACTGCGCGACGCACGCATCGACGCGCTCGCGCAAACGCTCGACGTCCTGTGCGAGGACGCCGAGCAGGCCGAGGAAGCGGCGCGCGAGGCGCTGATTGCGGTGGTCGATGCGCTCAACGTGGAGGGCATGGATGACGTCGTGATGCGGCTGCGCCAGGAGGCGTCAGGCGCGTCCTTGTTGGCGCTGGAACGGCTGATCCGCCACCCGCCGCAGGCTCGGTCCATTGCGCCCCCGCGGGCCCCTCGGCTGTCGAACGACGGGCGGAGCCGTCCGCTGACGTTGGGAGAGCGCAAGTCACTGGCCCGGCGTCCGGATCGCGACACGATGCAACGACTGCTGAGTGACCCGCACCCCGACGTCATCCGCCGGTGCCTGCGCAATCCGCGCATGACCGAGGACGACGTCGTGCGCCTCGCGGCGAAACGGCCGGGCCGCGGCGACGTCCTCGCGGAGATCGCGCGTTCGCGGTGGGTGCACTGCCCTCGGGTCCGCCTGGCTCTGGTGCTCAACCCGGCTTCGCCCGTCGAGATGACGGCGCGGATCGTCGGACTTCTTCTTCGTTCGGAGTTGGCGATGGTGTCGCGCTCGCCGGCCGCTCAGGGCGGCGTTCGCGCGCTTTGCCTCGAGCACCTGGCGCGCCGTCCTCCCGCGAGCGTCAAGGCGCAGTCGCAAGGCTCTACATAGGACGCGCGCGCCAGCGGGCTTTCTGCGAGCCGGCGCCTAGTGCACCGCCGTCGAGATGAGCTTGAGGTTGGCTGTCATCCTGAGCGAAGCGAAGGACCCCGCGGAGAGCGCGGAAGGGCGTCGTCCATGGCGTCCCTCGCTGCGCTCGGGATGACAGCAAAGGTTTGATGCCATCACGACGGCGCTGCACTAGCCCTCTTCTTCTTCGATCTCCCAACGGGCGAGCGCCGTCATACCGATGGCGGCGGCACACGACGGGCACAGAGGAGCGCTCTCGAACTGAGGCTCGCCCCCTCGGCGCCAGACGTACACGCCGCGGCCCTGCAGGCCGTAGCCGGCCGCGTCGTCTTCTGCGGGGAGTGGCTCGTGGCAGGCGTCGCAGCGCGCGGCGTCGTCGCGCTCGAAGAGCGCCTCGTGAGAGGCACGGACGAACGAGGCTGGACGGTCGCCGGCGGGGGTCGTCACGGGGGGGCGGGGCGGTGCACTCGCCGAGCGGTACGGCGCGTCGCTCGCGACCGCCTTGCTCGACGTGGAGACCGAGTAAAAGCCCTTCACTCCCACGCCCCGAAGATAGCGCGCGACGTGCCGTTCGCAAAGGTCCCTCGGGGAGGAGCGCGCCCGCGCGCAACCGGATCCGGCGTGCGTCCGACGGGAACAGCGTGAACCAACGCTTGCTCGCGATGACCGCGTGCGCCGTGATGGCGTCCGCAGGGTGCGGCGCCGCGTCGGCCCTGCCGCTGCCGCCGAAGGCAATCGCGCTCAACACGGCGGGAGCTCTCGCCATCGAGCAGGGCGATCTCGCGACCGCGGAGGCGAGCCTGTCGGTCGCGCTCGAATACACCCCGAGGTTCGTCGAAGCGTGGGTCAACCTCGGCTACGTCGAGCTCGCGCGAGGCAACTTCGAGCAGGCGCGCCGTGACTTCGTGCGCGCTCGCGCGCTAAACGGGCAGATTCCTGCGCCCGACCACGCCCTCGGCGTGCTCGCCGACAGGCAAGGGCAGGGCGCCCGGGCAGAGGCCCACTACCGCGCAGCGCTGCAGATCGACCCGGGCTTCGCGCCCGCGCGCGCCAACCTTGCGCGGCGTCTCTTCGCCCGCGGACAGTACGAAAATGCGCGCGAGCAATTCGAGCGCCTCGCCCTGGTGGCGCCCGACGCGCTCGAGGCCTGGACGGGGCAGGTGGAGGCCCTCGAGCAGCTCGGTCGGGCGACGCAAGCCGAGCAGGTCGCGTCGCGGGCTCGGGAGCGGTTCGGCGACGCGCCCGCGTTGATGCTTCTCGTTGCCCGTCAGCTTCTCGAGAGGGGCGAGTGGACAGAGGCCGAAGCAGCGCTCGCCCCCGTCGTCGGCGGTGGCGATCGCCCTCGCGCGGGGGCCGCCTGGGCGTGGATCGCCGTTGCGCGCGTCGGGCTCGGCGATGTAGCGGGTGCCCTTCGCGCCGCACGAGAGGCCCAGGCGGTCGACCGCGACGACCCGGTGGCCGCGTACGTGCTCGCGCATCAGCGCGTCCCGTGACGCCACGAGAGGGCGAGGGGATCCTCAGCGCAGGAATAGGAACGCGAGGCCCGTCACCGCGCCGAGCACGCCCACCACGATGAGTCCGACGACCCACGCGGGCACGTGCGTCCCGGGGATCTCGATCTGCTCTTCTTCGTAGCGAGCTGGCGGGCGGCTCGACCGAAGGGCCGTGCCGGCGGCGAGTGCGGCCGAGATGTCGGGCTGATTCGAGAGCACCGCAGTCGACCCGAGGCCCTGAGGCGGGCTGCTGGCGCTCGGAGGGCGCCCGCTCACGATCGGCGTGAGAGGCGCCGTCTCGGCGATCATTCTGCGATGCCGTTCCGTGTCGGTGCCCTCTTCTGGCAGGGCGTATTTCCGGTACTTCAGCGGCTCGACCTCGCTGTCCGGGGGGGGGAGGCTCGTGCCGTCGAACTGGCCGACGATGACCGTCACGTTGTCGTGACCGCCCGCCTGGTTGGCGCGCTCGATGAGGACGCGACACGCCTCGGACGGGTCGGGCGTCGTCTTCAGCACCTCGCGGATGTCGTCGAAGCGGACCATGCCGCTCAGGCCGTCCGAGCAGAGGAGGACGATATCGCCGCGCCGCAGCTCGCAGTACGTGAGGTCGACCTGCACGGTGTCGGCCGTCCCGAGAGCTTGGAGAATGATGTTGTTGTGCTCGAACGTCTCGGCCTCTTCTTCGGTGAGCTGGCCGGCCTCGATGAGCTGGTTTACGAGGGATTGGTCGCGCGTCAATTGCACGAGCTGGCCCTGACGAAGCACGTAGCCGCGCGAGTCGCCGACCTGCGCGAAGAAGAGATGGCCGTCGACGAGGGCCGCCGCCGTCACGGTCGTTCCCATGCCCCGGCGTGTGCGGTCGGCCTTGGCCTCCTGGAAGATGCGCAGTCCGGCGGCCTCGATCGCGCGGACCAGGCGCCGCGCGAGCTCGTCGCGCGAGAGGACGTGGGCGTTGTCCAGTCCGTCGACCATCCGTTCGTAGAGAATGTCGACCGCGAGCTGGCTGGCGATCTCGCCTGCCGCGGCGCCGCCCATGCCGTCGCAGACGGCGAAGACCGAGCCCTGGTGCCCGACCGCCGCGAAGCGGCTGCTGTCGACGGAGCCCTTTGCCCGGCTTGTCAGGTCCGCGACGAGGAAGTTGTCCTCGTTGTGCTCGCGGATCTGACCGACGTCCGTCCGCGCGCAGAGCTTCACGCGGATCTCGCCGACAGCGGCGCTCGACCCAGGCTGCATCACGGGGCAGGTGTCCTTGTCGTCATGCGTCTGTGCGATCGAGGTCGAACCGGAACAGCTGCTGCCCGATGCGAAACTGATCCCCGTCGCGGAGCCGGATTTCCTCACGAAGTTGTACGAATGTACCGTTGGACGAACCGAGATCGGCGAGCTCGAATCGGCGCGGTTGGCCGCGCGTGTTGGGGCCGACGCCAAGGACGCGGATGGCGGCGTGGCGGCGGGAGAGAAACGGGTCGTCCGTGAAGACGATATCGCCGATCTCGCGACCGATGATCGTCTCGAGCCGCTGGACGTGAAAGATGTCGCGGTTCACGCCTTCGACCGTCCGCTGCGTCAGGCGCGCGTAGCGTGGAGCCGTGGGCGTACCGAAGACGAGGGTGCCCCCCTCCGAGGCCACGCCGAACCCCTCCTCCGCGTTCTTCACGACCTCAAACTTTAGCACCTGTTGTCCCACCAAGAACAAGTCTTGATCCAAGATCGACTGCGCCCCGCCAGCCTCTCGGTCCCGGTCTCGCTCTCGCTCTCGCTCTCGCTCTCGTTCT
>Ga0302326_10002356_pt1 | contig 46292 bp, 43 predicted proteins | sample Palsa_T0_3_FD_202264 | JGI IMG/M metagenome (GOLD analysis project Ga0302326, IMG submission 202264) | Peat permafrost microbial communities from Stordalen Mire near Abisko, Sweden - Palsa_T0_3 | ecosystem: Environmental > Terrestrial > Soil > Palsa > Peat permafrost | place: Sweden: Abisko... | reverse complement strand
TCGGTCGGGATCTGGGTGGCCCAGAGGATCCCTCCCCCGATGAGCACCATGCCGAGCACCATGACCATCTTGGCCGACGTCTTGGTTACCAGCATCTGCGAGAGTCCGGCGCAGGCCACCGAGGTGAGCGACGCTGCCAACCATGCCACACCCGTCTTGAGAGCCGAGTAGTGGAGCACCTGTTGCATATAGAGGGTGCCGACGAAGATGAAGGTGTAGAAGCTGCCGGTGAGCAGAAAGCCGACGGCGTTCGAACCCGCCACAGTGCTTAGGCGGAACAGCCGCAGCGGCAACAGGGGGGCTTCGACCCGGGTTTCGAGGATGAAGAAGGTCACAAGTAGAGCGGCCGCAGCGGAGAGCATGACCACCGTCTGTGTGGCGGCCCAACCAACACGCGGCGCCCGGGAGATGGCATAGACGAGAACCACCAATGCCGCCGTGACAGTGACCGCTCCGAAAGGGTCGTACCGCCGCCGTTCAGTGTGGAGCCGGCTCTCGGGCACGATCTTCGGTGCCAAGGCGAAGGCGGCTGCACCGACTGGCACGTTGAAGAAAAAGATGTACTGCCAACCGACGTAGCGAGTCAGCAGGCCGCCGGCGAGCAACCCGACCGTCGCGCCCATGGCGCCGCACGCACCCCAAATGCCGAGCGCCTTGTTGCGCTCCGCCCCCTCCGGGAACATGTTCATCACGATCGAGAGCGCGGCCGGCAACACCACGGCCGCCCCAAATCCCTGGAATCCGCGCATGACGATCAAGAAGGTGTCAGAAGTGGCCAGGCCACAGGCGAGAGAGGCCGAGGTGAATATGAGCAGACCCGCCATGAGGAGGCGCCGGCGGCCCAGGAGGTCGGCGGCCCGGCCTCCGAGGAGGAGGAAGCCACCGAAGGTCAACCCGTAGGCGGTGACCACCCACTGCAGCTCGGACTCGGGAAAGTGAAGCTTCGCTCCGATGGTGGGTAGGGCGACATTGACGATCGTGAGATCGACGATGGTCATGAAATACGCCACCACCAGCAGGCTGAATGCCCGCCAACGCCGGACCTCGGTGGGGGTGGGTCCCCCAGGGTCTAGTTTGACGCGCCGCGCAGATGCCTGCGGGATGGTCGCCAGATCGCTCTGTCGCGCGTCCACGGGCGCCATCTCGATGCTGGACTCGGACTGGGACTGGGACTGGGACATGTAACGCCTCCTGACGTCGGTGTTCGGTCCTATGACTGTTCAAACACCGAGCGGATCGCAGACTGTGCGATGAATCTGAGGCGCCGTTGGTGTTGCATTCTCCAGAGGACTTCAGCCCCATGAAGAGTGATATCGAAACGACCCGTCCCTAAATGGAAGACCACAGATGACCACCGCAGAAATGAGCGAACGCCATGTGGCGGTAGTCGGAGCCAGCACGGGTATCGGGTTTGAAACGGCCAGACTCCTCGCTTTACCGAGGCTCCCGTCTCACCGTCGGCCGCCGGGATCGCCGATGCCTGGATTCGGCGGTCGAGCAGACCGGCGGTCGGGCTCGGGCTGTCGCGGTCGACGCGGCAGACGTAGAGTCGCGGCGCGAGTTCTTCGCGGAGGCCGGACCAATCACCGATCTGGTGGGTCACGGCCACCCGGCGCGGCGGCGCTGGTTCCATCGAACAGCTGGTTGAGTCCGATCTTCTCGGAGCCTTCGCCGGTAAGACCGTGGCTCACCTCCACGCCGATCCGGGATGGCAACCTCTGCAGTTCGAGCCAGCGCCACGGAGTCCTCGATGATGGCCATGACCCGGCACCGGAGCCTGCCGGTGCTGCGAAGGCACATCAGACGGGGCAGCTTCTTCAGCGATAACGCGGCGCCGAAGTCGGGGCTGTGAGCCCAGCGTCGACTCTCACCCGGAGACTCGACCAATGCGGACTTTCACACGCCGGTTCGCTCCAGGTCATTTGGGCCGGGCCAGATCGATCCATCGGGGTGGACCCAGGAGCCAGACCCGAGTGCCCAACGAGTGCAGATCGACCACTCACCCTTCCAGTGAACCCGAGGGTCAGGTTTTTCTGAAACGAGGCGTTATCGGCTCTATAGCGTGACCACATGACGACTCAGCCTGACTTCATCACACAGACTGCCGTGATTCCCGTCCTCGTCTACGAGGACATTGAGGCAGCCCACGACTTCTTGGTTGGAACCTTCGGCTTTACATCAGGTGGCCTCCATCGGAACGAGGACGGCACTGTGATCCACGGGGAAGTCCGCGTGGGGGGCGCCCCCGTCTGGCTTCACGCGGTGACCGAGGAGCACCAGATGACGACACCACGCGGTTCTACCCAGTCGCACGGCGGCCTGGAGGTGATCGTCGAGGACGTTGACGCTCACTATGCACGCAGCCAGGCGGCTGGCGCCCACATCGACCGTGGGCCCACCGACCAGGCCTACGGCTTGCGGGAGTACGGCGCCCGCGACCCCGAAAACCATCGCTGGTGGTTCTCCACCCCGCTGGCCAAGTGACGTCGCGCCGTGCGCCCTTCTACAATGGCGAGCGGCTCCATTGTGATGATACGCACTTGAAGGTTCCTACATACGTTTGGCTCCACCTGCTCGGCATCCGGCGTTGAGGAACCAGGGCCGTTCGTGTTACTAGGACCTCGACAGGCGACTTTTGGGGCGGTCTCAAAGATGGGATGGCGCGTTTGTCCCAATGACGACTGGCAGTTTGATCTGGAGGATGAGTCCGCCTCCTGGCCGGGCTCGTAGGGTCATTGCACCGGAGTGGGCGTTGGTGATGCTGTCTACGACGGAGAGTCCCAGCCCAAAACCGCCGTCGTCGCTGCTTCGGTCCCTATCGCCGCGGCGGAACGGTTCGGTCAGGGTGTCGATGGTGGCGCCGTCGAGCGTGGGGCCGCTGTTGGTGACCTCGAGTAACGCGCTGGGCCCGGTACCAGTCAATGCGATGTTGACCCAGCCGCCGGCGAAGTTGTGGCGGATGCCGTTCTCGACGACGTTGCCGATCAGGCGTTCGAGCAGGCCTCGGTCGCCCTTCACGATCAATGGGGTCAGGTCGGAGCGGACTTGGATTCCCTTCTGGGCAGCTTCGGGGGCGGCGACGACTAGCGCGGTTTCGGCTGCGGCGGCCAGGTCGACGTCCGACCAACGCTCTATGCCGCGCTCTGAGCGGGCCAGTACGAGTAGGGCGTCGATCAGCCGTTCGGTTTCCTCGCTGTTGGCCCGCAACTCTTCGAGGATGGCGCGGAAGTCCTCCGGTCGGACCGAGCGGTTGGCTAGTGCTTCATCAATGAGAACCCTCTCGGTGGCCAGCGGCGTGCGTAGCTCGTGGGAGGCGTTGGCCACGAAGCGTCTCTGACTGGTGAAAGCTCGATCTAGGCGTGCGAGCATGGCGTCGAATGTGTCAGCCAGTTCTTTGAGTTCGTCGTTGGGGCCCTTCAGGTTGATCCGGCTGTGCAGGGTCTGTTCTGAGAGGCGTCGGGCGGCGTCGGTGATGCGGTGCACGGGCTGGAGAGCCCGCCCGGCCATCCACCAGGACAGCCCGAACGACAGGATGGTGATGAGTCCGAGCGCGATGGCCGACTCGAGCTTGAAGCTGTCGAGTGTGTGTTCCTGGCTGGCGCTCACGGCCGCGGTTAGCTGCCGGATGGCAGCCGCGGTGGGGCCAGTAAGTTGTTTTACCTGCTGGCCGCCGGAAATCTGCACCGGCACTGCGACGCCGCCTGACTCGCTGCTGGCTGACCCGCTGCTGGTGGAGTGGAAGTAGGTGCCGACCACGCCTAGGCAGTTGGTCGGGTCGAGGGCGAGGTTGCCGGGAGCGCCGGAGATGACGCCGCTGGCGTTACCGCTGGGGCCCGGCCCGCCGGTGACGCTGCGTTGGCAGATGATCTGGGCCGCGGTGGCTGGCCCTTTTTCGCGGTGCTGGATGAGGATGTAGCTGACGCCGAGCAGGGCGACACCGGTGACGACGAACATGGCGGTGTAGGTGAGAGCAAGGCGCAGGCGTACGGTCGGCTGGGGCCAGGGGATGGCCATTAGGTCATTACCCGGTAGCCGGCGCCGATGATGGTTTCGATGACGGGCGGGTCTCCAAGTTTGCGGCGGAGGTTGGTGAGGGTGACCCGTACGGTGTTGGTGAACGGGTCGGCGTGGGCGTCCCATACTCGGGCCAACAGGCCCTCGACGCTGACGACGCCGCCGTTGGCGGCCATGAGGACCTCGAGCACTGCGAACTCCTTGTTGGTCAGGGCGAGCTGCCGGCCGGCTCTGGTCACTGCGCGCTTGTGGGGGTCGAGGCGCACGTCGCCGAAGGCCAGGATTGGTGGTTGAGCCGGGGCGGCCCGCCGTCCCAGGGCTCGGATGCGGGCGATGAGCTCGGCCAGGGCGAACGGCTTGGGGAGGTAGTCGTCGGCGCCGAGGGTGAGCCCGTCGACTCGGTCGTCGATGGTGCCGGAGGCGGTGAGCATCAAGATCCGGCAATCATGGCCGTCGGCGATGAGGGTGCGGCAGACATCGTCGCCGTGCAAGCCGGGCAGGTCGCGGTCGAGGACGACCACGTCGTAGCCGTTCTCGCCAACCAGGCGCAGGGCGGTGATCCCGTCGTAGGCGACGTCGACAGCCATGCTCTCGCGGCGCAGGCTCCGGGCGATGGACTCGGCCATGACCCGCCGGTCCTCTACCACGAGCAGTCGCATGGGGGGCATCGTCGCACCTGGAGCATAAAGTTCGGGTAAAAGTTCGGGGTTTTACGCTGGTTTTATATCCGTTGTCGTACAACACCTCCTGATGGTCAAGCCACACAGGGAGGCGCGATATGGCAAGGTGGTATTGGCGAACCGGCGGGGTGGCGGTATTCGCGGCGTTGACGGCGACGGGTGTCACGGGGTGCGGCGGTGCCAGCTCCCCGCACGTGGCCAGCTTGGGTAGCAGCCACGGGGACAGTTCGGTGTCGACGACCACCCTGCCCAAGGGCAACCCCACCCAGCTGCTCGACGAATGGGCCACTTGTATGCGGGCGAATGGGTTTCCCGGCATGGCCGACCCGACCATCACCTCGAGCGGGGCCATCCACATCGAGATGCCGGCCGACGCCAGCAGCAGCGCGGCGCAGGCGATAGGCCCTGGCGGCAGCAGCAACCCGTGCAACAACTACCTGCAAGCGGCGTCGCAGGCGTTGGGCGGCACGAGCGGGCAGGCACGGCAGAAACCCGATCCGGCCAGGCTGTTGAAGTTCTCGGAGTGCATGCAGAAGAACGGGTTCCCCCAGTTCCCCGACCCGTCGACGGGTGGCACCTTGTCGCTGAACTCCAGCCCGGGTAACACCATGAACCCGAGCAACCCGGCGTTCATCAAGGCATCGGGGACCTGCTCCAAAAAGGCAGGCGTGCCCGGTCTCGGCGGCAACCCGGCTGACGCGCCTGCTGGGTCCATCCAAGTCCAGAGCGGCTCCGGCCCCAAAGGCGCTCCGGGTGGCAACGGCGGCTCCGGCGCCGTCATCGGAGGCGGCGTCAACCAGAGCAGCAACGGGTTCAGCACCGGAGGCAGCGGTGGCTGAGATGAACGTCCGGCGGGTGGTGCTCATCGCCGCCATCGCCGGCGCCGTGGTCGGCGGCGGGGTGGGCGGCGGGGTGGCGGTGGCCACCAGCGGCAAGCGCACCAGCACCGGGTCTGCCGCGGGCGGTGGTATCTCCGATGCCACCACCGCGGTGGTGCGCACCACTTTGCAGTCGACGGTGCAGGTAGGCGGGTCCATCGGGTTTGAGGGTTCGTATGTCATCGACGCCCCCACCGGGGCGTCAGCCCAGCAGGTCAGCCAGGCCCAGCAGGCGGTGACCATGGCCCAGCAGACCCTCGCCGCCGACCAGACGTCGGGGTCCGACACGGCCACCGCGGACAATGAGCAAGTGACCTCGGCGCGCCACGCCCTCAACACGGCTGGCGCCACCTTGAGCGCCGACCAGGCGGCGGAAGCGACGGCGTGCGCCGGGCGGGGAGCGTCGACGCCGGCGTGCACCCAGGACGCCGAGAAGGTAACCCAGGACCAGACCCAGTACACCCAGGGCCAGCAGCAGCTCACCTCGGCCGAGGACACCGCGGTGCGCGACCGCGACCAGGACCAAGCCAAGGTTCAGTCCGACACCAGCCAGCTGGACGCGGATCGGACCAACTTGGCCGCCGTGGAAGCGACGGCGGTCAACCCGGGCACCACCTACACCGCCGTGCCCAAGGTCGGGGACATCATCAGCCAGGACCAGGCCCTCTACCGGGTCGATGGGCTGGCGGTGCCGCTCCTCTACGGTTCGGTCGCCGCCTACAGGACCTTCGAGGTCGGCATGGCCGACGGTGCCGATGTCGGGGAGCTGACCGCCGACCTGATCTCCCTCGGATACGGCGCCGACCTCACCCGGAGCGACCATTACTCGTCGGCCACCGCAGCCGCGGTGCAGCGTTGGCAGACGGCGCGGGGGCTGCCGGCCACCGGCACTGTGCTCCTGGGCGAAGTGGTCTTCGAGCCCGGCCCCATCCGGGTCACGTCAGCAACCCCTTCGGTCGGCCAGGCCGTCACCGAGGGCAACGTCATCGACGCCACTAGCACCACGCCGGTGGTCACCGTCGACTTGGCGGTGACCCAGGAGTACCTGCTCAAGCCGGGCGACGCGGTCACCGTTGAGCTGCCCGACGGGGTCACCACCGTCGCCGGCAGGGTGCAAACCGTCGGTGACGTGGCCGTCTGCCCCGGCGGCGGCAGCACCGGAACCGGCGGCGGCGGCTCGGCCGACCAGACCCCGTGCTCGTCCAGCGGATCGTCGTCCACCCCGACGGTCACCGTCACCATCACCCTCGACAGCACCCCGCCCGGCGCCACCTTGGACCAGGCGCCGGTGAACGTCAACATCACCACCCAGGAAGCCGACAACGTCCTCGCCGTCCCAGTCAACGCCCTACTCGCCATACAAGGCGGGGGATACGGGGTGGAAGTCGTCTCCGGTGGCGCGGATCGTCTGGTCGGGGTGACCACCGGCCTCTACAGCGACACCCTGGTGCAGATCAGCGGGACCGATATCACCGCCGGCACCCTGGTCGAAGTGCCCTCTTCATGACGATCAGCTCGCCGCTCGGCTGGCCCGGCAGAGCAGTGCCGTGACCCTGACCGTGCCCGCGCTCGTCGGCGAGGCGGCCGAAGCGACCCCGGTCCTGGAACTTATCGATGTAGTGAAGGAGTACCCCGGCGACCCTCCCGTGGTGGCCCTGGCGGGGGTGAGCCTGCGGGTCGACGCCGGCGAGCTGGTGGCCATCGTCGGCCCTTCCGGGTCGGGCAAGAGCACCCTCCTGCACGTCATGGGCACCCTGGAACGGCCCACCCGAGGGATCGTCCGGGTAGCCGGAGAGGACACCTCCACCATGTCCGACAAGCAGCTGTCGGGCCTGCGGGCCCACCGGCTGGGCTTCGTGTTCCAGCAGTTCTTCCTGCTCGACGGGCTCAGCGTGCTCGACAATGTCGCCGACGGACTCCTGTACCGGGGCGGGCGGGCGGCTGAACGCCGGGAGCTGGCCGCGGCCGCCATCGAACGGGTCGGTCTCAGCCACCGCCGGGGTCACCGGCCCAATCAGCTCTCCGGCGGCGAGCAGCAGCGCGCCGCCATCGCCCGAGCCCTGGCCGGTCGGCCCGCTTTGGTGATGGCCGACGAACCCACCGGCAACCTTGACACGGCCACCGGGTCGTCCATCCTGGAACTGTTACGGGAGCTGCACGACGAGGGCACCACCATCTTGGTCATCACGCATGACCGCGACGTCGCCGCCGCCATGGACCGCCGCGTCGAGCTCCGCGACGGGAGAGTCCTTCATGACACGTCGCCGTGAAGCCACGGCTGGCGCCAGCCGGCTGTCACGCCGCGACCTTCTGCGCGTCGGCAGCGTCGGTCTGCGCAGCCGGCGAGTCCGGGCCGCATTGTCGGCCCTGGGCATCAGCATCGGCATCGCCGCCATTGTCGGAGTGCTCGGCATCTCCCAATCCTCCAAATCCGGGTTGCTCTCCGAGCTAGGCCAGCTGGGCAACCTGATCAACGTGCAAGCCGGCCAGACCGCTTTCGGGCAGAGCACCGAGCTGCCCATCTCCGCGGAGGGGATGGTGTCGCGCATCGCTCCCGTCACCAACGTCACCGAGATCGGCACCCTCTCGGACACCTACGTGTATCGCAACTCCTTCGTGCCTGCCATCGACACCGGCGGCATCGCAGTCACCGCCACCGACCCCTCCCTGCCCGCCACCCTCGGCGCCAGCCTGGCCTACGGCACGTTCCTCAACGCCGCCACCGCCCACTACCCGGCCGTGGTGCTCGGTGCCGACGCCGCCAGCGTCCTCGGCATCACCGACCTGTCCAATCCCACCCAAGTATGGCTCGGAGACCACTGGTTCACCGTCATTGGCGTTCTCAAACCGGTCGAACTGGTCAACGAGATGGATAGCGCCGCTTTCATCGGCTTCCCCATCGCCGAGCAGTACTTCGGCTTCGACGGCCACCCCACTGAGCTGTACCTGCGCAGCGTGCCCAGCCAGGTCAACGCCGTGTCAGCCGTCCTGCCCGCCACCGTCGACCCCTCCAACCCCTCCACTGTGCAAGTCAGCCAACCCACCGACTTCCTAAAGGCCGAGGTGGCCACCAAAGGGGCCTACAACGGGCTCCTGCTCGCACTCGGCGCAGTAGCGCTCCTAGTAGGCGGCGTCGGCATCGCCAACGTCATGGTCATCTCCGTCCTCGAACGCCGCTCAGAAATCGGCCTACGCCGAGCCCTGGGCGCCACCCGCCGCCACGTGGCCGAGCAATTCCTCTCCGAAGCATTGCTCCTCTCCGCCCTCGGCGGGCTGGCCGGCACCATTATCGGCGGCGCAGCCACAGCCATCTACGCCCTCAGCCAACACTGGTCAGTCGTCATCCCCGCCCTCGCGTTCTACGGCGGCCTCGGCGCCGCAATCGTTATCGGCGCCATAGCCGGCCTCTACCCATCCATGCGAGCCGCCCGCTTATCACCCACCGAAGCACTGCGCACCGTCTAGCAGATCCCAACACGGCAGTCTCAAACAACGCAAACATCGCGAGACAGGGGGGACGCGCCTCGCATTCCGCAGACGCTGGCGTTGGTTGCGGCCTAACCTCGCTAACCGCGACACCTCGGAGGTCTCGATATGAGCAGTGTCGATACCGGTTCGGGATCAGACGGGACCGTCCTCACCCACTTCATCGTGGCCGCAGAGGTCGAGCGCAGGTTGATTCCGGCCGGATCCGTCTACGGGCTGGGGGGGTGGATCGGCGGCGCCCAGACGGGACGGCGGAGGAGGCAGAAGGGATGTCCGGCCGTATCGGCGTAGACGTGATCTCCCGTGGCGAGCTGAACGGCACCGAGCGCGAGCACTTTGCGTTCGGCGACCTCCAGGTCGTCGACCATCACGTCGAGGTGGAACTGCTGCGGTCGAGAAGGATCCGGCCAAGCCGGCCGCTGGTGATCGGGCGCGAGCTGAAACGCGAAGCCTGAGGTCCGATCGTCCTCGGCGATCACCACCCAGTCATCGGACGTGTAGGTGATGGGTAGGCCGAGCAGCTCGGAGTAGAATTCGGCGAGCGCCTTTGGGTCGGGGGTGTCAATGACCACATGGTGCCGACGACCGATCATCTCGTAATCCTCGCGCTCGTTTTCTACGGAACGCTCTGAATCATCCGCACAAGTTCGTCACGCTTGTAGCCGAGGCTGTCGGCGAGGCGGACGAGTTCGCAGGTCTTCGAAACAAGGAGCCGACCTGTGGACGGGCTGTCTGAAGCTCTGCGATGGCGCCGCCGCCCGCGAAGACTCCCATCGCCTCCAATTGCCGAGTAGCGTTCGGCCCCGCGACGGATCTCGGCTTCCCTCACTCGCATCAACATCATCGCTATAGATGGGCTCAGCATTGCGTCACCTGGGTCCCGTCTACGACGTTCATGCTGCGGCCGGTCTCGCTCGGCTTTCGGGCGATGAACCTGAGGTCGTCGTCAACGACCATGGAGACGCACGAGAAGCCGAGGGCGAGGAGGCGACCGAGCAGGCACGGGGGAGCGATCGGATTGTAGGTGTCGCCACCGTGGAAGTCGCGCAAAGCATCGCTCGCGAGGCTGTCGGAGCCGATGAAGACCCCGCCCGGCCGCAAGACCCGGAAAGCTCCGGCCAAGAGCTTGCTCTGCGATTCGGATGTCGGAACGTGGTGGAGCATGGTGAAGCAGCCCACCGAATCGAAGGAGCAGTCAGGAAAGATCAGGTTGGCGGCGTCGGCAACGACGACTTCGACATTGGTACCCTCGTACCTCCTCGCCAAAGCGAGAGCAGCCCGCTCATCGACCTCCACTGCCGTCAACTTGCCCACGCGGCGACGTAGCCACTCGGTGGCAGCGCCTGGGCCAGGGCCGATCTCGAGCATCTCGGCGCCGAGGTCGACACCGCGGGTGAGGCAGGGCAAGAGCTCGTTTGCGATATACCCCGTCCAATCCGAGCTCGAGCACAGCCGTGCATGGTTTTCGTTCATAGTCTCAAGGGTAGGGAGAGTGGTTCTCCCAGCCAAGGCCCTAGACTGACATTCGGTGTCGAGTGCCGGACAACCTTCGCTGAAGACGACCGGGCCAACTCAAGCGGCGGACGTCGTCACCTTCGAAATGCCATCCGGGCTGGTCTTCGACTGGCACTCCCACGAGGACCACCAACTCGCCTGGGCTCCGAGAGGAGTGCTCACGGTCCGCGCCGATCGCGAAGCTTGGGTGCTGCCGCCGACACGAGCTCTATTTATCCCGGCCGGTGTTCGCCACGAGACCCTATCCGCAGGCAATGCCACGATGCGCGCCGTGTATATGAGGCCCCATCTCTGCCCGGTCAATTGGCGGACGTGCACGCCCGTCGCCGCCAGCTCGTTGCTCGCCGAGGTCATCGGGTACCTCGAAGACACTTCGCTGGACCGACAGCGACGTACCCACGGCGAGACCGTGCTCCTCGATCTGCTCGAACCCGTCACGATGACCACCATCGATGTTCGAATGCCGACCGACGAGCGTGCCAAGGCGGTGGCCCAGGTCCTGTTCGACAACCCGGCTGATGGGCGGACTCTGGCCCACTGGGGCCGAGACGTAGGGGCGAGCGAGAGGACTCTGGCGCGGGCGTTTCTAACTGATACCGGACTTTCCTTCGGTCAATGGCGAGGGCTGGTCCGGCTTCGCGCCGCGACGGTGGGGCTTGCCACCGGCGAACCAGTCGCCAAGGTGGCCCGCGTTGTCGGATATGAGTCGACGAGCGCGTTCGTCGCCGCGTTCCGTCGGGCGACTGGCTCAACGCCAGCCGCGTACTTTGCCTATCCGGTTGAAGCACGAGAATGACGTCCAACGCATAGACCAACCGATTGGAACCCTGTCCTGTCGGGTGCGCATCGCTGGCTCGCCCGCTTCTTGGGCCTAAGGCGTTAGCGTTGCCGCTGCTCCAACGAGCACTCACCCAACACGGCATCCCTGCCCTAGTCAAGATCGGTGCCTACTGCACCTCCAGCCCAGCGGCTCCCGATCCGGTCAGCGCCGGGTGCTATCTATCCACCTGCCGGTGCCCTGGTTTGGACCGGTTCGTATACTGATCCTCGTGGGCGTCGATGCAACGCCGAGTTCGACTCTACCGGGTCACATCAAGCGTCGCGTGAGGCGGCCCAGGGCAAGCCGGTCCAGTTCTCTGCCTGCCACCTTTCTTAGTTCAGCGTTGGCGTTCGTCGTTGCCCTCGGGTGGATTCCGATTCGGACGCACCAGCCGGACGTTCTGGTGGCTCTTCTGCTAGTCGTCGTGATCACATCCTCCGGCGCCAGCGGTTCGCGCTCGTCCGTCCTGATAACCGCTCTCATCGCCGCCTTGGCGTTCACGTTTTTTGATACCGAACCGTATGAGCGGTTGATAATCTCTCGGCAGCCGGATATTGAGACGGCCGTATCCCTGGTCGTGGTTGGGATTATCACGGGCGAACTGGCCGTTCGGGTTACGCGACAGCGCCGGTCTGACCATTCCGCGGCAGGTGATCTCAATCGTGTGCGGGCGGCGTCTTCGCTGATGGCCTTGGGTGAGGAACTGGTAGTCATGATTGGTTCAGTAGCCGAGGAACTCGCGGCGACGCTCGACCTGCGGGATTGTTGGTACTCCACCGATCCGCTGCCTCCGGGCACTGCCGTGGTGGACCGGCAGGGTTATCTGACCGGCGACCCTGCGGGTCCTACCGCTCTCCCGGTATGGGGGCTCGGTCAGGTGTTGGGCTACTTCGTCCTGGAGACTCGTACCGCTTTGTCGGTGCGCCAGGAGCAGTTTCTGGTGGCTGTCACATTGGCTGACCAGGTCGGCGCGGCACTGGCGGCACAAGCTCCGACCACGGCTCCCGTCGATCCAGTTGCCCCCGGTCCCAGTGATCCGGTGCCAACTCTCAGGGTGGTCCGGGACGTTTAAATCGAGCCCGTAGCGGATCCGCTTCGATCGGTCGCTTCGACGAACTCGTAGAAGGGATTGAGCATGGCCAGTCGCCCCTGGTAGCTGCCCACCGCCCCCTCGGCCACAATTCGTGCACCCGGCTCGATACCGGGCACATTGCGTCTGCCAAGGAACACGATGGCCAGTGCTCCCGTCGAGTCAACGAGCGTGCACTCTACCGTTGACACCCCGGCCCAGGGCTGAACCCTGATGTTGCGGATTCGTCCACCGACTCGTGTCCGTTGGCGGTGTTGGACCTCACCTAAGGGTGTGGTGCCAGGGATGAGCTGGTGCATCTGATCGCTCAGCGGAGAAGACCTCTGCCGCCCAATGGGTGCGAGCGATGATGGTTTCTCGGAGGTCGTTGTGTCGCCATCGTCAGCTTTGACCTTGTTGAAGAGAGGTGAGCGGTCCGGGTCCTTCCGGCGATTCAACAGGCGTTGGACATCGAAGGGGGCGATGGTCGCGCTCACGTTGGGAATCTGGGTAACGGCGGCCACGATTCGATCCGCGGTGTGATCGTGCAGGAGTCGACTGGCCACACCCCGGTACGCCCGTCGGGGCAACACCATGAAGACCTCGGTCTCACCGTCGGCGGCCAAGGCGTCGGCCAGTTCGGTAGCGGCGCGGACGAGACGGCGGTCAGGGCACTCGAAGACCTCAAGCGTGACTTTGTTCAATCCTAGACGGGTCCACGCTTTCGTGAGCTTGGCCGACCACTCATCGTCGATGCTGAAATGAATGGCTCGCAGCTCGTCTCCCATGGACAGAGAGCGGGCGAGCTGCAGGGCACGGGCGGTGGCCAGGTCGATTCGGTCGACCAGCAGGAGAACGACGTGGTGACGGAGTACGGGCGCGTTCACCGCGGCGGGCGCTGCCTCCTCGGCGAGCACTTCGCGCTCTGCCACGTATCTCCTGTGAGTCCGAGACAGGGTCAGGACGATGAGTGGGATCACCACCACTACCGCCCACGCCCCCCTGGTGAACTCGGTGACCACGAAGATGAGCGTGACCACGAGGCTGGCGACGAAGGCGAACCCGTTGACGAGGAGCCCGCGCCGTCGGTCGGGCCCGGGATGGGTGAGGTGGTAGCGGGTCATGCCCGCTCCGGCCATGGTGAACCCAGTGAATACGGTGCAGGCGTAGAGGGGGATGAGTCGGGCCACATTGGCACGGGTGGCGATCAGCAGGCCGATCGACAGTCCAGCCAGAACAATGATGCCGTTCGAGTACACGAGCCGGTGACCTCGAGTGGTGAATGGCCGCGGGAGGTAAGCGTCTTGGGCGATGAAACTGACGAGTAGAGGGAAGCCGTTGAAGCTGGTGTTGGCGCCGAGGATCAAGATCAACGCGGTGCTGAACTGCAATGAGTAGTAGGGGATAGCGGCCCCGCCTCCGTGGCCGAAGATCTCGCGTCCGATCTGCGACAATATGGTGGGCGTCCCAGCGCTGTAGGGCAATGCGTGGGTGAGCGCGGCCAGGATGGACACGCCCAGAAACAGTGTCCCCAAGATTGCGGCCATGAGCACGAGTGTCTGGCGGGCGTTGCGTACTTGGGGAACGCGAAAGACAGTGACGGCGTTCGAGATAGCTTCCATACCGGTCATGGCCGATCCGCCGTTGGCGAAGCCGCGTAGGAAGATGAACACCGATGCGCCCAGCAGCAGTCCGGACCCCGTGTGTGCCACCTTGATGTGTCCGGCGCCAGCGGTGATGTGGGTCAGACCGCCGTCGCTGGCGGCGCGGACCGCGGCGGCCGCGATGAGGGCGAACATGCTCAGCAGGAACCAATACGTCGGGACCGCAAAGATGCGTCCGGCTTCTCGGATACCCCTCAGGTTGCCGAAGGCGAGGAGCACCACGAACAGCACCGACAACAACGTGGGCGACACTCGCAGGCTGGGGAACGCAGAGAGGATGGCGTCTACACCGGCAGCGATCGAAACGGCCACAGTAAGGGTGTAGCTGCACAGGAGCGCGGCGCCGGGGATCTGCGCGGTGGCATAGCCGAAATTCTCGCGGCTCACCACATACGACCCGCCCGAAACGGGGTAGGTCTTGACCACTCCCCGGTAACACAGGCACACGACACCGAGAACAACGAGCAACAGCATGGTGATCGGCGTTATGAGCCCAAACGCCCCCAGCCCGGCCACGGGGATGAGGATCCGCAGCACGGATTCAGTGGCGTAAGCCGCCGATGACATGACGTCCGAGGACAGAACTGCCAACGCCACCGGCTTGCCGAGGCGTTCGGAGTGGATCTGATCGCTCACCAGCGGCGGACCGAGAAGCCTGCGCTTCCAGCCGTAGGCCCGGGACTCCGGCAGGTACGGGCTTGTGCCCGACCCGGGCCGGTCCGGTTTCAACCAGCCTGGTCCCACCCCGTCTTCACGACCGCCGTCAGATGATGTGCTGTTCAAGGCTCTCCCTCTGGTTTCCGACGACGTACCCCGGCAGTCTATGACGCCGTGCCGGCCACCCTCGTGGTGGTGTGCGGGTGTTGCGGGCCGTCTCGGGCGACATCGAACTCATTCACTAGATGTCTGCCATGAGGACTGGTCGCCTTGCGGTCTCGCCCGCGAGACTGGTGTCCCTGATCAGCTTTCGCCGTCAAGCAGTCAGATCGGGCAGGTAGCCCTGCTCGGCGGCGCGCAGCTTCTGCACCATCACCTGGAGCAGTTTCCAGCCGATCGCTCCGTTCTCCTGCACGAGAGGTCGGAAATCCCAAAAGGTGAGCCCGTAACAAACCAACTCGGTCGAGGCGACGATCGTCGCTGAGCGCGGACCCTCGTCGATCAGTGCGATCTCGCCGAAGTGATCACCTTGCTTCAACATGGCGCGCTCGGCGCCCGCGACCGACACAGTGGCTTGGCCGGATTCGATCAGGAAGAAGGCGGCGCCGCCTGAGCCCTCCCTGGTAACTGTCTCCCCTTGGGAGAAGTGGCGCTCTTTGAACAGTCGAGCGATTTGCTCGATCTCGCCGGGGTCGAGGTCGATGAAGAGCGGCACGCGCTTGAGGGCTTCGACAGGGGCTCCTGCCATAAGGAGGATCCTAGATCCCGGCCCGCGTTATTGCCCTGCACTGCAGCAGGTTCAGAGTCCCACCGACGAACGCCCACTCGATGTCTCGAGCCGGACCGTAGACCTGTTCGCTCTGAAGAGCGAGCCGGCTCAACTCCTCGAGCTGGTCCTCATCGAGGCAGAGCCGCTCGACGAGCTCGGTGGGCACCTGCTCGTGGACCGTACCGCCGCTCGGGACGGAGCGGATCGCAATTTTCTTGTGTCCCGGTGTGCGCTCGAGCACCCGGCCCTCTCGGTCGACCCGGTAGTTGTCCGGGATCACGAGCCCCGCCACCACTGACTCGCCCAGACCCCAGCTCGCCTCGATCATCCGCTCGTCCGCACCGGTGATCGGATTACGGGTGAACATCACCCCGGCACTGTCGGGATTCAGCAGCTCCTGTATGACGACGCCGACGCTCGGGCGGGTGAAGAGGCCGACGCGCTGCCGGTAGGTGATTGCCGAGTCCGAGTTGGCGGACCACCAAATCTCGTTGAGAGCCGAGGTCAGCTCGTCAATGGACGGGACGTTGAGCAAGGTGAGGTGCTGTCCGGCGAAGCTCGCATCGGCGCCGTCCTCGTCCACGGCCGAGGAGCGGACCGCGAGAGGCGCGTGCAACGGCCGGGCGGCACTGGTGACTTCCTCGATCGCCTCCTCTTCGCCGCCCGCGACGGCCTCGACGATCGAGCCAGACAGGGCAACTCCTGGAGGCACCGGTAGGCCCTGCCGTATCGCCTCCCCAAGCCCGACCGCCTTCGATCCAAAGATCGCAGTGTCGCGCGCCATCTCGAGAGGTACCGCATCCTTCACCCAAGCACCGTCACTTCTCCTGCATCTCCGTTGACCCGGACGCGGGTCCCGTCCGCGATCCGCAGTGTGGCCTCGCGTGTGCCGACGACACCCGGAATGCCGTATTCCCGGGCGACGATCGCCGAGTGGGAAAGCAGGCCTCCGTTGTCGGTCACGATGGCCCCGAGAAGGGGCAAGAGGATGTTGAAGGCCTCGGTCGTGGCCTCCGTGACGAGAACGTCTCCCTTGACGATCCTGCCGAACTCAGAGGGACCCGAGATTCGACGGGCCGGGCCCTCGTAGACACCGCGGCTGGCCGCTAGACCGCGCAGCAGATCATCTTCGTGTTGCTCCTCGGAGCTCCCGAAGAGCGCGCCCAGCGAGATGCCGACCGCTCGCATCAGCCGCCCGATGGCGGGCGGCAGCCCCGACGGGTCCGGCGGTGGAGTAGGCGGAGAGCCCAGTTCGGCTGGTGCGTCTTTGGCGCTGTGCTCGGCTCGATACTGGGCCCGTTCGGCGAGCTCGTCAGCGGACGGTCCGCCTGAGTCCGTGAGCAAGGAGCGCATCTCATCCAGACCCGCGTCGACGATGTGTGCGGCGTCGTGAATGAGCCCCCTGGCCTGTAGACGCCGACCGGCGGCGAGCGCCGCTCTTCTCATCAGTCCCGATGCCCAGATGTCGCTGTAGACCCCACGCTCGTCCCGGAGCCGATAGGTAAGGCGGGCCTCCCCGAGTAGCTCGTCGAACTCGCCCCGGTGCGTCTCGGGTACCTGGCTGCGAACATCGGCGATCCGGTCTTCGACGTCGGACGCTTCGAGGGTTTTGCTTTCGACGGCGATCCGTATGGCCCTCAGCAGAACATCTGGCATTTCGAGAGCGGTCGGCTCGGAGATGTCGAAGCCGTCGAGCAGCCGGTATCCGACGAGATCGAGATAACCAGATACGGCTGATCCTGCCTCGCTTTCCATGGAGCGCAACTCGCTCAGCACGCGGCCGGGGTCCTGGTCCTCCGACTGGAGGAGGGCGAGTGCGGACGGGTCCTTCTCAATTGCGTATATCAGCCGCTCGAGCTGGGCTGAGGCACCGGCCGAAACCGGAGCTGCGCCGCGCATCAGACCGAGTAGCTCGGATGGCGGGAGCTCGGTCCAATCCCCAACGTGGGCGAGGAAGTCGCCCACGGGCACCACGGCTCCGGCTGTGAAACGCATGTGCTGGAAAATCATTGCGGCGTGATGGTCTCGACACCTGGCGAGATAGGTGCTCAGGTCCTCGTCGGAGAGCGCATCGGGATCAATCGCCTGTATGGCGCGGTGCGCCGCGATCGAGGAGGGCTTGCAGGTCTCGTCCCACTCGCGAAGCTGCTCCCGCCAAAGCTTCTTCTCGAAGACCTCCTCTGCGCGCTGGAACCGCAGAGGGATCTCGTCCTCCGGCGCAGGCCTCACCGTGTTGAAGGCGAAGCCGTTGACGTACTCCGTCTGGAGGCCGTCCATGAGCATCCCGTAGAAGCGGGCGAAATGCTTGGTTCCCCGGCTGAAGGGGTCGGGATGGGTCTCGGCCCAGTAACGCGTCACCGGCCGGGGAAAGTGCACTGGGTCGAGTGCCCACGTGCCAGGCCCGGGTGCCTCGAAGCTAAGCCCCTTCGCTGATTCTGATCCACTCATGATTCATCCCCCTTTTCATGAACCCAACTCGACCGGCCACACTACTGATCGTTGGTGCGTCGTGCGATGTGCCGGTCAAAACTCGAGACTGGCCGTCAGGGGGCAAGCGGAGCCGTCGACCGCCACCACGGTCATGCTGCGATGGCCGAGCCGAGGACCGGTCGCCGGCACCACCCAACGGCCCGCCGGCGGGGAGTGGGCGGAGCGGGCCGGGCTCGATCGGATCACGTGACCGGGCGGCCCTCCCGGTACCATGCGCCATGAATGAGTCAGTAATCGACGAAACCGCACAGGAACGGTTCGCCGTCTACATGGGCGACGCCACGGCCAAGTTGGAGTACGAGCTAGACGGCGATCGCCTGCTCCTCCTGCACACCGAAGTCCCTGACGCGTTTCGCGGTCAGGGCGTAGGGGGTCGGCTGGTTGAAGAGGCGTTGGCCAAAGCCCGAGCGGACAACCTGACGATCGTGCCCTGGTGTCCGTACGCTCGCCGTTGGCTGAAGGAGCACCCGGAGCAGATCGGCGACGTCACCGTGGACTTCAAGACTCCGCCTCCCGAGGCGTAGAGGGGACGAGCATGGCCGACACCTGCTCCCACCTCGACACCGTCGAAGACATATCGCCGTCCGCGACCGGCTGCGAGGACTGCCTCCGCATCGGTGGCCGCTGGGTTCACTTGCGCCTGTGCATGCGCTGCGGCCACGTGGGCTGTTGCGATGACTCGCCGAACCGTCACGCCACCGCCCACTGGAAGGCCGACCACGATCACCCGCTGATCCGATCCTACGAACCCGGTGAGGACTGGTGGTGGTGCTATGCCGACGAGCTTTTCTTCGAACTGGATGGGGCCCCGCCGGCGCCGTCCCACCCCTGACCGCCAGTCCCGCCCGCAGCCCTAGGCGTCGAATCCTCCCTTTCGCCGTGACGCGACCCGGCGACGCTCAGCGCACTGGCGGTGACGCCTTGGACGCGGCGGCCAGGTTGCGAGCGGTGTTGATGAGCCCGACGTGGGTGAACGCTTGGGGGAAGTTGCCGATGAGGCGCTTGCGCACTGGGTCATATTCCTCGGACATGAGCCCGACGTCGTTGGCCAGTCCGACCAGGCGGTTGAAGATCTCCTTGGCCTGATCGACCCGGCCCATGGCCGCCAGGCAGTCGGCCATCCAGAACGTACAAGGGAGGAAGGCGCCTTCGCTGCCGGACAGACCGTCGACGCCAGAACTGTTCTGGTAGCGCAGGACGAAGCCGTCGACCATCAGCTCTCGTTCGATGGCCTCTACGGTCGAGACCACTCGAGGGTCGTTGGCGGGCAGGAACCCGACCAGGGGGATCATGAGCACGCTGGCATCGAGACTGTCAGAGCCGTAGTACTGGGTGAAGGCCTGGCGCTGATCGTTCCATCCCTGGGCGCACACCTCGGCGTGCACGGCGTCGCGAGCGGCACGCCACGTTTCGACTGGCCCGTCGAGGTCGTAGCGCTCGACGGCACCCACGGCCCTGTCGAAGGCCACCCAGGCCATGACTCGCGAGTGGGTGAAGTGCTGGCGCGGGCCGCGGACCTCCCAGATGCCGTCGTCGGGATCGGACCAGTGCTGCTCAACGAAGTCCATCAAGGCACGCTGAACCTGCCAGATGACCTCGTGGAGCTTGATGTCGTGCCTGCGGGCGCGGTCGACGGCGTCCATGAGCTCTCCGTACACGTCGAGTTGGAACTGTCCCGACGCGGCGTTTCCGACCCGCACCGGTCGGGAGCCCTCGTATCCGGGCAGCCAGTCGACCTCGAACTCGGTCAGGCGGCGTTCCCCTGCCGGTCCGTACATGATCTGCAGCTGCGAGGGCGCGCCGGCGGCCGCCCGACCGAGCCAGAGCATCCACGCCTCTGCTTCCTCGCGGCAGCCAGCTTCGATGAGGGCGTCGAGAGTGAGGGTGGCGTCGCGTACCCAGCAGTAACGGTAGTCCCAGTTGCGCACGCCGCCGATGTCCTCGGGCAGCGACGTCGTGGGGGCGGCAACGATCCCGCCGGTGGGGGCATAGGTGAGGGCTTTGAGGGTCATGAGCGAGCGGAGCACGTAGTGCTGCCAGTCGCCGTGGACTTCATCGACGCCGTCGCACCACTGCTCCCACCAGGCCACCGTCTCACTCAGGGCCCGCTCGACGTCGAGAACGAACGGCTCCTCTTCGTGAGAAAGGTGCCATGCGAGCACCATGGGCACCTCCTCACCGGCGTTCACAGTGAAGGTCGCTTCGCTACGCATCTTGCGCCCGTGGAACCCGACGGGGCTGTCGAGGCTGAGCGCATTCGGCCCGGCAACGGCATGGAGGCCGCGCTGGGTGCCCCGCACCCACGGGATGTCCTGGCCGTACTCGAAGCGGATGATCAGCTCGCTGCGCATTCGTACGTGGCCCTCGATGCCGGTGACCAGACGCACGACCCGTGGATGGTGATGGCGGGGCGGCATGAAGTCGGTCAAGCGAACCGTCCCCTCGGCGGTGGTCAGGTCGGTCTCGAGCACCATGGTCCGATCCCGGTAGCGGCGGCTCGTAGCAATCACCTCGCCGGCTGGAGCAATCAGCCAGCGGCCATGATCGTCTTCGCCCACCAGCTTGGCGAAACAGCTGCCCGAGTCGAACCGCGGTAAGCACAGCCAATCCAGCGAGCCGTCGCGGCCGACCAAGGCCGCGGTCTGGGTGTCGCCGATGAGCGCGTAGTCCTCTATGAGCTGAGTCACGCTGCCATGATCACAGACAACTCAGCAGCGGTGATGGCAACGTCTCACCCGTCGCTGCTAGGGCGCCACGTACTACGCGATAAGCGCTCCAACGACCCGGCCGAATCCTGGGCCTCTTCAGCGGTCGCGGGAACGACAGGTCCGGGTGGGTTGCTTGCGGTCAGAGAGGCGGTATCCATCGCCCCCCGACACGCATTCCTTCTGCGCCCGTACGGTGCTCGGTGAGGGGGTGCTCATGGGCGCCATAGATGCGTAGGTCGACGAAACCGTCTGGTCCCTCTCGCAACACGAACGCGCGTGGCAGCGCCTTTATCTGCAGCCAGTCCTGAAGCTCGTAGGTCGCCTCTACCTCGGCGATCCAGACGTCGTCCTGGTGCCACTCGGCCGTAATTTCGTGTGTGGTCGAACGCAACTTCGTAATAAAATCGGCGAGCAGGTCGCGCACGGCATCAGACCCTTCGGCCCGGCGACCGTCCACGGCCAGAAGTCGGCCATCCGGCGCCACGAGCGCCATGGCGGCATCGACATCGAGCCTGTCAAGAGCTGCGAGCAGCCGGGCAATAGGCGACTGGTCCATCGAAGCGCGATCCTATTCGGCTCCATCGAGAGTTGCCGATCTAGATCGTCCTCGTATCGGTTGTTCATACGCGGAGCCCAAAGACGGGCCAGGCCGCGGGTATCAAATGGCGGTACGACCACCGTCGGCTGCGACGACCGCACCGGTCAGGTAGCCGGACTTTGGGGGCGCCAGGGACGCGATGAGCTTGGCCATCTCGGCCAGCTGAGCGGCGTCATGCCAGTCGGGGCATTCTGGCGGCAGAGACGGCGTCCGGGTGCAGTTCATACGATGGGGTCGTGCGAGGATTCCCTGATCAGCCGAAGGGCCGCTAGTGGCAGCACCGACGGTTCGAACGACGGAGAGTGCTCCCATCCAGACCGTCCGCGGCCGAGACCCCGAACTGACGGTCCTCGGCCAGCACCTCGACCAGCTTCTTTCAGGTATCGGTACGGTCGTCCTGGTTGAGGGGGGCGCCGGGATGGGCAAGAGCCGCCTTCTCGGGGAGGTCGCGTCGATGGCGCGCCGCCTGTCGATACGGGTCGGCTGCGGTGTGGCTGACCCGGGCGACACGGTCGTCCAACTGTCGGTGCTGATGGAAGCCCTGTTCGAGGGCCCTTCGCCGATTCTTGAACGCACGGCGTTGGGCGACGCACACGCTTCTCCCGAGCAGAGATATTGGCTGCTGCAGGATCTAGAAGCGATGCTTGAGGGGGCAGCGCTCAAGGGGCCCGTGCTGGTCTGCCTCGATGACGTTCAGTGGGCCGACAGCGGGACGGCGGCCGCGCTTCGCACCTTGCCGTCTCGTCTGGCCACGGTGCCGATCGGCTGGGTGATCGCCCTTCGTCCGGGTCAGGGATCGCCCCAGGTTCGCGGCGCGGTGGATTTCGTGGAGGGTCAGGGCGCGGCCAAGATCACCCTCGGTCCGCTGGACCAGGCCGGGGTGGCGCAGATGGCGGCCGATGTCCTGGGGGCGGAACCTGACCGCGAGTTGCTGAGGATGGCGGAGCGGCCGGCCGGCAGCCCGTTCCTTCTTGTAGAGCTCCTTTCGGGACTGCTCGAGGAGGGACTCGTCCGGGTCGAATCAGGACGGGCCGAGTTGGTCGAGTGGCGGCTGCCTCATCGGGTGAGCCAGAGCATGCGTCTGCGGCTGGAGCGAATGACCGACTCGGCGCGTCAGGTGGCTACGGTGGCTGCTGCGCTGGGACGGAGGTTTTCTCTCGACGATGTGGCCGCAATGCTCAACCGTTCACCGTCGGAGCTGCTGACGCCTGTTGACGAGCTGATTCACGCCGACCTTCTGGCCGAATGCGACGGCAGACTCGTGTTCGGCCATGACCTCATCCTCGAAGCGGTACGAGCCAGTGTCCCAGTCTCGGTGCGGCGGTCGCTCGATCGACAGGCGACTTCGGTGCTGCTTGCCGGCGGAGCGCTACCGGTGGAGGTGGCCACGCAGCTGGCCGAGAGCGCCGAGCCCGGCGATGAGATTGCCGTCACAACTCTGCTCAAGGCGGCTGAGGCGCTCGGCACGACCGATCCCGGCGCGGCCGCCGACTTGAGTCAGCGCGCCCTTGAGCTTGCTCCCCGACGGCACTCTTTGCGAGGGCCGCTGGTCGCTCAGACGGCGGTCTGGTTGCACGCCGCCGGGCGCGGCGAGGAGGCGAAAGCCTTCGCCGAGACGGCGCTGCACCAGGCGTTTCTACCTGAGCAGGAAGCCGAGGTCCGCCTCAGCATCGCCGGCATGTTCGCCATATCCTCCGACGTGCGCGCCGAGGAGTGCCGCCAAGCCCTCGCTCTTCCCGGTCTCCCGGCCGACCTCAGGGCCCGACACTTGGCGTTGCTGTTTCACAACCTGGTGACTGCAGGCCGGCGGGATGACGCCCGCGCCATGCTCGAAGAGGCGACGGTCGCGGTCCGAACCAGCGGTGACGTCGCCGGGCGGTTTGCACTGGAGCTGGCACAATCCGGCCTCATGTACGCCGACGGGAACTTCCCCGAAGCGCTACAAATGGTAGAGACGGCTCTACGCAGCGGTCTTCGCACCAGCGACGACACCCGGGGCCACCTCACCTACCAATGGCGCTGCGATCTGCTGACGATGGTCGACCGCCTCGACGAATCGCTCCAGATCTCGACGGAAGGCATCGCCTCGGCTCAACGCGACCGGCAGGGCTGGGCTCTCAGCATCTTCGAGACTGGGCGTGGAAGGCAGCTCCTGCAGATGGGGCTTCTGGCCGACGCCGCCGCGGCTCTTGAGGGGCAGCTCACGGTGGACATGGCGTCCCATATCGTCAGTGTCTTAGACGCCGCGGGGGTCGTGGCGCTGGGTCGCGTCGCTATACACATGGGGGATCCGGGCCTGTCTCGGCAGGCCCGGCAGATCGCCCAGGTGATGCTCGGCCAGAGCGCCCCGAGCGTCCGTCGTCATGCCGCCTGGCTGCTCGCTTTGCAGGAAATGGCAGGCGGTGACGCCGCTCGCGCGCACGATTGGCTCCGCGGGTTGGGGGAGGAGGAGCGCTTGTCCATCGTGCCGCTCTTCCCGATGGACGTGGCTGACGAGGCTCGCCTGATCCACATCGCACTCGCGGTGGGAGACGACGAACTCGCAGCCCATGCCGCGAACGCGGCCCAGTTCCGAGCCCAGCTCAATCCCCAGATCCGATCGATAGAGGCGGCCGCGGCCCACGCAAGAGGTCTGCTGGACCACAACCGCAAAGACCTAGCGGAAGCGGTCGCGCTCTATGAGGGCGGCCCCCGCCCGCTGGCTTGCGCGGCGGCGCTGGAGGATCTGGGAGTTGCCACCGTCGACGGAGGCGACACAAATGAAGCCGTCGAGGTGCTTGGCCGGGCCTTGGAGCTGTTCGCCCAAGCCGGTGCGGCCTGGGATGCCGGCAGGGTGCGCGGCCGGCTCAGGGCATTGGGCGTGCGCCGCCGCCTGGTAGCGGCGCAGCGCCCCGGCAGGGGTTGGGCCGCCATGACCGACTCTGAGCTCGCGGTGGCTCGGCTGGTCGCCCAAGGGTTGACCAACCAGGAGGTGGCTGAGCAGCTATTTGTTTCTCAGCACACCGTCAGCGGTCATCTGCGTCATGTCTTCGCCAAGTTGGACGTCAACTCACGCGTCGAGCTGACCCGATTGGCGGGCGTTCACGACCCGCGGCCCTGAGCCCACAGAGCGAGCCGACGAAGACGACGCGCGTTCGCGCGGTGCGCCAACGCCAGGGTTGCTGGCATTCTCACAGTGGATGGTTCGGTGCACTCATCGCGCCCATGTCAGGATCGCCCGGCTATCCGAGTCGCTGGCCGGTTGTGAGGAATGCCTGGCCGACGGAGTCTCTTGGCTGCACCTGCGGAGTTTCAGGCGCTCCGAGCCGTGCGCCCGGCGCCTGGTGGACATACATATGGCACGAACACGCGATGCGCAGGAGCACGCCTGAGGGGGACAGTGGGTGTGTCGCTCGAGGGGGCCGATGGCCGTCCGGAAAGGAGACCCCATGGCGATGGCCCCAGCCATTCGTGAAGCAGATGGCGTGAACATCCGATTCGCCGAGGGCGGCCAGGGCGGGAGCGAAGTGGTGGTCTTGACCAGCCCGTGGCCGGAGAGCCTGTTCGCCTTCCGAAAGGTATGGGACCGCCTGGCCGAGCATTTCCATGTGGTCGCGATCGATCTTCCCGGGTTCGGGCAGTCGGAGCGCCAACTCGACCTGTTCTCGCCACCGGCGATGGGAGCTTTCCTCGTCCAGTTGGTGCGGGAGTGGAACTTGGGTCCGGTGCATTTCGTTGCCCCCGACGTGGGCACGTCCGCAGCCTTGTGGGCTGCGTCGAACGATCCGACGCTGGTGCGTAGCCTGGCCATCGGCGGCGGGGCTATGGCCGTTCCTCTGCAGGTGGGCGGCGCATTGAAAGACATCATCGAGGCGCCAGACATGGACGGTTACCGCCAGATCGACTCGAGGGACATTCTCGGTCCCGTCTATGACGCCATGCCGGGCGGCGCGCCACCGCCAGAGTTCCGAGAGGACTACCTGGAGTCTTATGCGGGCGACCGGTTCGTGGAGTCCGCACGGTATGTCCGCACCTATCCCACTGAGCTGCCCAAGCTGGCCGAGAAGCTCCCCGGCATTCACACGCCCGTTCAAATCGTCTGCGGACGCGACGACCCCTTGGTCCCCACACCCAATCAAGAGTTCCTCCACGCCAGGTTGCCTCACAGCAGGATGGACCTCCTGCCCGCAGGGCATTTCGCATGGGAAGAAGTGCCCAACCTGTATGGGGAGGTCCTCATCAAATGGCTGGCGTCGGGATATCGCCAAGCAGCGAGAACCTCAATGGGAACGTGACCGCGCCCGTTGAAGGTCTCACCCGGCGGTTCCTCAGCCCCCGAGGCTGAGTGCTGATCCAGGCGCGAGTCGGGACTAGGTGACGTCCGCAGAACAACATCCGCTTGAAAAGGAGAGACGCAAAAGTGCCCATGATCGACGTGTACTCAGCCAGCGGTACTTTCGGTGACAAGCACGCTCTGGCCAGAGACCTGGCCGCGGCCGTCATGCGTTGGGAGAAGGTCCCCGAGCTGTCGTTGTTTAAAAAGAACACCGCAGCCTTTGTTCACGATCTCCCCGCCGACTCGCTGTCCAACGTTGACGGTGACAGCAATTACGTGCGGGTTCAGGTTCTGACACCGATCGGCGTGTTAGATCGCGAGAAGCAACTCGGAGTCGTACGAGAGCTCACCGACATCGTCGCCGCGGCCGCCGGAGACCCAACGGTGGCCGAGCGCACCTGGGTTCTCATCACAGAATCGCCCGAAGGTGGATGGGGGATCAACGGGCATGCGAACACGGGATCCGATATCGCAGAGGCCGCCCGGAGCCAGTTGGCTGCTCTGGGCGAGAGGCGAGCAGCTGACGGCTAGTCGCAATATCCGACCCGGTGTCGCCAGACCGAAGAGGAGATGGACGTAAGACCACAGCGAGCGACCGGACGAGGTGACCTCACCCAGTCCGAGAACAGAAAGGACACGTGAAATGCCTCCCAAACCGAACATCGTTCTTGTCCATGGCGCCTGGGCCGACGGGTCCAGCTGGAGCTCCGTGATCGAGCGGCTCCAGGAGGGTGGCTATCGGGTCACCGCACCGCAGTTTCCAATGACCGCGTTGGCGGACGACGTCGCCCGCCTTCGCCAGGTGCTGGACTTCCAGGACGGTCCGACCATCGTCGTCGGACACTCCTACGGCGGCCAGATCATGACGTCACTAGGCACCAACGCACCCAACGTCGTCGGCCTGGTCTACATCGCAGCCTTCGGGCTCGACGAAGGGGAGTCGCTGGGCGCGCTGCTGGCGCAGGGACCGGTTACACCAGCGCTCGAGCATCTTTTCACCGACAAGCAAGGCTTCGGCTGGCTTTCCGAGGACGACTTCGTAAATCACTTTGCAGCCGATGTTGACCCTGTCAAGGCCAGGGTGATGTACGCGGTGCAACAGGCTTTGGCCGGGTCCGCGTTCACCGATGTGATGGGAACCCCGGCATGGAAGTCTGTTCCGTCTTGGTATCTCGTTGCCAAAGACGACCAGGCGCTTCCTCCGGAGGCCGAGATGCAGTTCGCTCAGCGAATGGGCGCCACGACGGTCGAGGTCGTGTCCAGCCATGTTGCGATGGTCTCTCACCCCGATGCGGTGGTCGAGCTCGTCGAGCAGGCGGCCGAGGCCTGCCAGGCTGACTGATTGCTGAAGAGGTCGGTCAGGATCAACAACGGCGCCACGAAAGGAGGATGCAAGATGCCGATGGACGACGTGCAGGACGTATGACCGCTTATTCAGAAGCGCCAAACAGATCCATCGGTGCCGGGAGCGGCATCGACTACGTCTATCGAGACGTCGGAAGTGGAGCCGTTCCCGTCGTCCTTCTCCAACACTTCCGCGGGAACCTAGACAACTGGGATCCGGCGCTGATCGACGCGCTCGCCTCTTCCCGCCGTGTCGTAGCCTTCGACAACGTGGGAGTAGGGATGACCACAGGGACCACGCCGAGTTCGGTGGACCAGATGGCCCACGGTGCGCTCGCTTTTCTAAGCGCCATGAACTTCGATCAGGTGGATCTCCTGGGGTTTTCAATCGGCTCCTTCGTCGCCCAAGAGATCGCTCTCCTGAGGCCCGACCTCGTGCGACGGCTGATTCTGGCCTCGTCCGCACCGAAGGGAGCAGCTGGTATGCACGGGTGGGAACCGGACGTCATCGGGGCCGTAGGCCAACCTGAGCCGAACCCCGATGGCTACCTGGACGTGTTTTTCGCCCGATCACCCACGAGCAGGCAGGCGGGACACGAGGCGTTGAGACGCATGCTGGCCAGGCGGCAAGACCGAGACCCGACGACGACCTGGGAAACCCGGCTGGCTCAGTATGACGCCGTCTGCTCGTGGGGCACCCCGAACTTCGGCCTTTTGCAGCGACTGAGCGCCATCGAGGTGCCGGTGATGGTTGCCAACGGCGACAGCGACCCCATGATCCTGCCTCACTTCAGCTACCTGATCGCGGGTTTAGTACCCCAGGCTCGGCTGAAGATCTACCCGGACTCGGCTCACGGGTTCCTTTTTCAGCACCACCACGAATTCGCCTCCGACGTCGACGCGTTCTTGTCCTGATCATCGCATGGCTCGGATGATCAGCGAGAATCACACTCGCGTCGACTTGACTGGGCCAGGACGGTGCAGGCGGGACGCTACGTGTCAATGGCGGCTGCTACGAGCCGCCGAACTCTCGTGGCTCCCGGATCCGCCAGCGTTGGTCACGGAGTCGTAGCTCGACGAACCGCTCCTGTGATCGTTTGGACAGTTGGCCCATCTCGTACAGATAACCCAATCTCCGGAGTTCGTCGTCCTCCTCAACGGTGAGACGCTTGTCGAAGCCGCTTTCGATGTGCTGTGTTTCCCGTTGAGATTCTCCCACATCGGCGATTTCGGCGTGCGGTGGAATGATCTTGAGTAATTCGAAATTGGCGATAGGTCGGACCAGCGATCGTTCGCTTCTAGGCTTCGACCGCCTCGACCACGCTCCACATTCCTCGCTGCTCGGTCGGCGACATGTGCGGGTCCCTCACCTTCCATTCGACGACCTCGCGTAGGCGAGCCTTGACCGCGGGGAGATCGACGTGGGCCAAGAAGCTGTTGACGAGCATTGACCGGCCATGCCCCATGATCGAGCCCTTCACTCCTGATTCGGGTATCTCGCCTGCGGCCAACAGCACCCAAGCCAAGGCCACGTCTACCGCTGGATCACCGCTTGCTGCGTTAGGCCAGTCGATGACCACCGGGCCTGTAGGACCGAGGATGACGTTGAGCGGGTGCAGATCGAGGTGCACCAGTCGGTCTCCGTGCCCGACCGGGGCGTCCGGAACGAAGTCGGGGGCCGGAATGTCGTGCAACCGGCGATGCAGATCCGCGAGTACCGTCCCTTGGCGACGAATCGTCCACGGGCGGCGCCCCAGCGCTGCGACCATCGACGGGCCGTCGATACGTTCCATGACCAAGTCGGTCCCGTCATCGGAAATCTCCTGCACGGCGGGAACGGGATAGCCATGCTGACGGGCGTAGTCCATCGTGCGGGCCTCAGTAGCCATCGTCCGACCTTGGCGGGAACGGCGCAAGACCAGCCCGGGCCCGTAGTCGAAGATGTCGCAGTCGCGCCCTGATGCGAGGAGGCGACCGGGAGCCCGCACCCCACCAACAGTAGCGATCGGTCCACGATCCCATCGGACGCGTCGCCAGGCCCTTTGGACCCGTCGGCAGGTCACGCCCGCTGCGGCTCCTCGCTTCGGGACCTACCGCCAGCCATCGCTGCGAGCCGGCCCGAGGTTCTGGACCCAACTGCGACCAACCCGAGCCTCGGATGGGTGGGAGACTGGCGGTCATGCCAGTACAAGCCTCCTTTGGACGCAAAGCAACGTATCGGGCGTATGGCATCAACGGCGACCAACTCGCGTCTGAGGATCTCGGCTCGGACGAGGAGGCCGTTGCGTGGGTCCGTCGACTCGTCAAAGAAGGCCTCTCTATCGGACGGCTGAGCCGAGATATCACCGCTGGGTTCGGCATGGATATTCCCCTCCCGTGACGTAACGGAATGGGAAATCGACAACTCTTACTCCTTACACGCACCAAGAAGGACGCCGAACCATGACGGAGCCGAGTCGCACGCTGGCAGCTCTGGATCTGCTCGTTGGCGAGTGGGCCATGGAGGCCAGCTTCGAGGAGGCTGATGCGCGACGAGGCGGACTTCTCGCCCCTCGACTTCCGCCAGAGGTATACCGGCACGATCAGCGATGACGGTCAGACGATCACAGGCACCTGGGAGATCTGCCACGACGGCGCCACTTGGGAGCGCGACTTCGAACTTTCATATCGAAAGCTGTCCTGACTTCGATGGCCGAGCCGGCCCTTCTCACTGGGTCGTGAGCGTTGATCGTCAGCAGGTGGCGCTCGGTTTGCGGTCCTCGAGTTGGCCCGGTGCTGCTTGGCGTGGGCCGCGTTCTGGTCGAGGGTAAGCGTAAGGTCTGATCACCCGTGCGCCGGTACGAGGGGGTCGTAAGTGAGGGTCTGCGAGAACCCCGTGGGGACCGAGGTCGAGCCCGGCCACCTCGACTTCGATAGTCAAGAGCCGGACGGTCACCTTGGCCGGGCCGAAGGTGACCGTTCCCCGATCCTCAGGATCAGATCTCCCGCCCCTAGGCTGATGGCTCCTGGTCACTGCCGCCGGGCGAGAACGGGAGCCCGTCATGGCGCAACAAAAATCTCAGGCCACCGGTCAAGGCCTCGACGGGCCTGACCGTTTCATCAGCTTGTTGTTCCCGAAGCCTCCGGTCGAAACCGACTCTGGGGTCCAACAAGATCGATCTTTCGCCGCCGATCTGAACCTTGACCAGATCATCGCCGCCGTCGTGGGGGACCGGCAGGAGCCCGACCCCTTCACCGCCCTCTTCTACCGACAACTGCGCGACATCGATACCGTGCGCTACCGCCAGGAGGCGTTTCGGGACCTCGAAGACGAGACGCTTCTCGGGCAGATCCAACATTTTGCTAGCCGGATGCGCCGAGTCCGAGCCCATCTGGCGCAGCTCGAGAAGATGCCGTCGGTATACCAGCGCCAAGGGTGGTTCCTGGATGCGGCCGCCACCTACTGCGACGCGGTTGGCTCGCTGGTTGACGACATCGGTTCCACCCACCTCAGCGCCCGTGGTCTGCTGGCCTTCCGCGACTTCGTGAGGACGTACGCGACCTCCGCCGCCTTCACGTGTCTGGCGATCGATACGAGGGATCGCAAAGATGCGCTCGCCCAGATCAGATACTGCGTGGGCATTCGAGGCGTAAGCGTCGAGGTAAGCAGGTACGAGGGCGAGTCCGACTACAGCGCCGAGGTCCTCCAGACTTTCGAGCGATTCAAGCAGGGCGCCGTCAAGGACTACCGGGTCGATTACCACGTCGGACCGGTAATGAACCACGTAGGGGTAAAGATCCTCGATCGGGTGGCGCAATTGTTCAAAGACGAGTTCTCGGCGTTGGACGACTACTGCCGTCTGCACGCCGCTTTCGTCGACGAGACCGTGGAGCGCTTCGACCGTGAGATCCAGTTTTACCTGGCATATCTCGAGTACATCGCACCAGTGCGCTCAGCCGGACTCAGCTTCTGTTATCCAGAAGTGACCGTTGATGAGAAGTCGATCTTCGCCACCGGCACCTTCGACCTGGCCCTGGCGAAAAAGCTGGTTTCGGAAGGAAAGCCGGTCGTCTGCAACGGGTTCCAACTAGCGGGTTCAGAGCGAGTCATCGTGGTGTCGGGACCGAACCAAGGGGGTAAGTCGACTTTTGCCCGAGCGTTCGGCCAGATTCACCACCTGGCCAGCTTGGGCTGTCCCGTCCCTGGCGACGCCGCCCGCTTATTTCTCTTCGATCGACTCTTCACCCATTTCGAAAGGGAGGAAGATTCCTCAAAGATGAGCGGCAAGCTCGAAGACGACCTCCTTCGGATCCGGGGGATCCTAGAAACGACAACGAGCGACAGCATCCTGATCCTGAACGAGATCTTCACATCGACCACCTTGCGCGACGCCGGGTTTCTCGGCACGAAGGTGATGGAAAAGATCATCCAGCTCGACCTGCTGTGTGTATACGTCACCTTCGTCCACGAGTTGGCTTCGCTCAGCGAATCCGTGGTCAGCATGGTCAGCCTGATCGTTCCGGACAACCCCGCTGAGCGAACATTCAAAATCGTGAGATCGCCGGCGGACGGGCTCGCTCATGCGCTGGCCATCGCCGAAAAGCACGACCTTACCTACCAGCGCCTGCGAGCAAGGCTGGCTCGATGAAAGCCCACCTGCTCTTCGAAGGACAGGACTTCGACTTCGGGTCGAAGCTGACGCCGAACCACGAAGATCTGATCCAAGACTTGGAGCTGACCACCCTGCTAGAGGCCATGGCGCTCGGCAACTGGTTCCTCTACGACGTGTCGAAGCGCGTGCTGCTGGCCAGCCTCGATGATCCAAAAGCGATCCTTTACCGCCAACAGGTTCTCGCCGACTGCATCGCTCATCCGAAACTCATCAGGGAGATGTACGCGATCGCGGTTGACACGCTCGAGGACCAGCGAGGAGCTTGGGGCTACAGCTCGCAATATCCCACGTCGATCCTGTCCGCCGCCATCGGCAAGCTCGAAGCCTACGTCTCCCGCCTCACGCAGCTGCGCAAGATCGCCGACAAGCACATTGGGAAGTGCCAGTCGATGGGATTGACCACGTTCTTTCACACGTTGCAGCAGGAACTGGACGACGACTACTTCCAGACCATCACTCTCCACCTCAAGCAACTCCAGGTCCACGACGGTGTGTTGATCAGCGCCGAACTCGACCGAGACAACAACGGGACCAGATTCGTGCTCCGCTCAGGCGACAACGTCCAGGCGACGCGGAAGCGGCGGTTGGCGAAAGGACCTCGCACTTCGTACTCGTTTACCATTCGCCACCGTGATTACGCCGGCGCCCAAGCCCTGGCCGATCTGACCAGCCGGGGAATCAATCTCGTGGCTGACGCGGCAGCCCAATCAGCCGACCACATCCTGAGCTACTTCACCATGCTGCGCGCGGAACTCGGCTTCTACGTAGGCTGCCTCAACCTGCACGATCGCCTCGCTGCCAACGGTCACCCCACTTCGTTTCCTGAACCGGCGCCATGGTCGTCGATGAAGCTCGCATCTACCGGTCTCGGCGATGTCTGGCTGGCTCTGCAGAAAGACAGCTGCGTCGTCGGCAACGACTTCGACGCCGACGGTAAGCAGGTGGTGATCATCACCGGCACCAGCTCCGGAGGAAAGACGACGTTTCTGCGGAGTGTCGGAGCGGCTCAGCTGATGATGCAATGCGGCATGTTCGTCACGGCCGAGTCCTATGAGGCGAGCGTGTTTGGTGGGGTCTTCACCCACTTCAGTCGCGAAGAGGACCCCACCATGACCAGCGGACGACTCGACGAGGAACTCGGTCGAATGAGCAAGATCGCCGACCAGATAGTGCCGAACTGCCTGATGCTGTTCAACGAATCGTTTGCCGCTACCAACGAGCGCGAGGGATCGGAGATCGGACGCCAGGTGGTCCAAGCCCTCCTCGATGCCGACATCAGGGTGCTATTCGTTACCCACCAGTTTGACTTTGCCGAAAGCTTCCACCACCACGGAGAGGAAACCACCCTCTTCCTGCGAGCGCCCCGCCACCCCGAAGGCCAGCGAAGCTACAAGCTGATCGCCGCCGAGCCACTGCCAACGAACTTTGGAGAAGACCTCTACTACCGCCTCGGCGGCTGGCTGGACGAGGACGACCGTCAAACCGGACCGGCCACCCACACAACACCTCGAGGCCGAGACGCGGCCAGACCCGTCGTTCGACCCATCTCAACCGCACCCCGCAACCGGACTACGAAACCCGATTAGCCGACCCGAGCACTCTCGATCAGGCCGTGATCGGCAGAAGGTCGAGCCATACTCCGCGGCGTCCGACACCGGCACATTGGTGTGGGTCTGACAATCTTGGCCCAAGGCCCTAAGGTCTGCCGCATGCGCGCTGCGGTCACCCTCCATATTGACGCGCCACCGGACAAGGTCTGGGGGCTCGTCAGCGACATCACGAAAATGGGCGAGTACAGCCCCGAAGTGGTCGAGGCCGAGTGGATGGATGGTGCCACCGGTCCAGCGGTGGGTGCGCGGTACCGCGGCCACGTCAAACGCAACGAGAACTGGCCCGTTCTCTATTGGACGACCTGCAAGATCACCGAGTGCGTGCCCGGCGAGGTCTTCGAGTTCGCCGTCATCATGGGCGAACGACCGGTAAATACCTGGCGCTACGAGTTTCGGGCCACGGACCAGGGGGGCACCGACGCCACCGAGTCATTCGACCTCGGCGACAACCTTCTCACCAAGATCTGGCGGCCGCTCGGCGGGTTCTTGAGGGAGCGTCGCAACCAACGTGACATGCTCCGCACTCTCGAACGAGTCAAGGCAGTGGCCGAGGGTTCTTAATCGGCCCGAGTAACCCGGCTATCCAGGCCGAATGGCTCCTTCCCCCTCTCGTTGGCCTTCGGTGCAGGTTACGATCTGAGGATTCGTTCTGGAGGAGGGCCAAAGATGCGGAAGACGAGCCTGGTGTCAGCGGTGACGCTCCTGTCGTTGATGATCTTCGGGGCGGCCGGCGGAACGTCTGCTGCGGGCGCGCAGGGTTCCAGGGCGGCGGCCGGCTTCGCCGGTCCCGCCCGCGACACCGGTGCGAGGCACGGTGGACGCGGAACCGGCCCCGCATACACGTCGCGCAACTGGGACGGCTATATCACCTACGACTCGAGCGAGGGGAAGGACTTCAACGGGGTACAGGCGACGTGGACCCAGCCGACGGTGACGTGTCCGAAGCCGTCGGCGTGGACGGTCTTCTGGGTCGGTCTGGACGGTTGGTTCGACGACACGGTCGAGCAGGGCGGAACGTCTGCTCGGTGCGTGGATGGCGTCCCGCAGTACATGGCCTGGTGGGAGATGTACCCGACAAATGCGATCACTACGGTGTTCTCGATAAATCCGGGCGACAAGATGTCCGCCAGCGTGGTCTACGAGTCCTCCACGAAGACATTCGAGATCACGGTGACCGATCTCACCAGCGGCCAGAACCTCAAGAAGGACAAGGTGTGCGCCAGCGGGCTCACCTGTGACCGTAGCTCCGCGGACGTGATCACAGAGGACGTGGGGAAGTTCGGGAGCGACAAGTTTTTCCCGCTGGCCGACTATGGGTCGATGAAATACAACGGCGTCAGCATCACGGACGTCCATGACAACATCGGTGGAATCTCAGACTCCAACTGGTCGGACGGCTCGGTGACGGAGGAATCCGGTGGCGTCACCTACGCCACGGTCTCGGGGTTGAACACCGCCGGTAACGGGTTCACGACGACCTGGCAGCACGAGTGAGCTGAGGGGTTACCGGCGACCTCTCGGGCCGAGCTGGCGGCGCGGTGATGCGCTACGCGATCGTTGCCGGGTCGATGCCAACGCCGCCCGATTCGCTGCTGGTGTAGGCGGCGAGCGCGAACCGCAGGACGTTGACGGCCTCCTCGCCGCTCCAAAGAAGAGGCTCGTCGCTTCCACGAAGCCACCTCAGCCAGTGAAGTCCCGAGTCGCGGAAGCTGCTGGCCCAGTCGTCGTCGAGCGCGTGATAGGCGCGCAACTCCCCGTCGGCGTACACCTCCAGGCTCGGTTGCTGGATCCCGCGGCCGGTGCACCGATTCACCCGGGCGTAACCGCGGCGGCCGGTGACCTCCCATCGCTCGTCGTTGGTGTAGTAGTCGGACCGGAGATACATGTCGACGGCGAGGGTGATGTCCCACACCCCTCGGACCCCAGTGTCGTGTTCCCAAGCGATAGTGGTGGGTGCGTCCACCGCGATGCCTGGCACGACTTCGGTGTGCCCAACCCATGCCCGCACTTCCCGAATCGGCCCGAACAACCACACCGCAGTGGAGAGCTTGTGCCAACCGTCGTCGAACACGAGAACTCCTCGGCCCCGCCTCATCTGCTGGAACTGCCACTCATACGAGCTGGCCGGCACATCCCAGCCACCTCGGCCACTAGCCACCATCTTCATGTGATATCCACTCACATCGCCGAGCTCACCGGACTCGACCACCGCCTTGAGCTTCCGCAACGGCTCGTAGAACACGTAGTTCTCCATCACGCGCAAAACCCGGCCGTTCGCGTCGGCGGCGGCAAGCATGTGTCGCGCACTGGCGAGGTCGTTGCACATCGGTTTCTGCAGGTTGACGTGCCACCCGTAGCCGAGCATTTCGACGACCCCGTCGGCGTGCAACGGGATCGGCAGCAAGGCTTCGACCGCATCAACCCCGAGTCCGCTCGCGGCCAGCTCAGCCGCCGAAGCAAACGTTCGGGCCTGCGGCCAGTCGGCCTGACGCTGGGCGCGACGTTCCTCGCTTGGGTCGACCAGCGCCACCACCTCCACTTCCGGATTGTTCAGGTAGGCCCGCACGTTGAGGTCGTAGATCCGACCGAGACCGACGAACGCGGCCCGCACCGGGCGCTCATAGGCCATGAAGGTCATGAGCCGCCAGTCCCCTCTCGCAGTTCGCTCGTCGACGCAGGCTCAGGGGGCGGGGCGAGTTGTTCCATGAACTCGAGGCGGATGCCGCCGGGCGCGGTCACGAACGCGATACGCCGTTTCCCGAACGCCCCCTCAACAACGTCAGGACCCCAGATCACTTCGTGGCCATCGAGCTCCGCGTCGAGATAGTCGGTGAACAGCGCCGGGTGCAGGAACCCCTCGGCAGGTAGCTCCACACGATCCTCATACAACGCCTGTGTGAACAGAGTGATCATGACTGGGCCCAACAACACATCGGCGCGCTCGCCATTGTTCCAACCCATGCGATCACGCACATCGGCGCCGGCGCGGAGATAGAAGGCACACGCCGCGTCGAGATCAGCGACCTTGACCGCCAGGTTCGCCAAGCCGACCACCGCCACCTAAATCCCCCTTCGACATCAGACCGGGCGACCGTACAGGCCCCACTCCTTCGAGGGCAAGGCTTGGAGGTGTCACACTTGCATTTGTGGTGACGGAGGAGGGGTCGAGCTGAACGGACTTGTTCGCGTCGCTCACATCCCCTCGATGCGGAGGTCTCCTCAGTGGACGTGATCGATGCGCACTCGGGTACCACCGGCCGGGCGCGGGTGCGGTTGAGGCGACAATCGGTCCAGCTACGGTAGCGTCGGCGCGCAGGTACTCGGCCGACCGGGGGCGGGCCGTGACGGAGCGTAGGGGGATTTCAGATGGGGATGCTGGCAGGAAAGCCTGATCTTCGGCGGGCGCGAAGGCGTTGCTCCGTGGCCGCCCTCATCCTGCTCGGGGGCTTTCTTCCGCTGGCTGCGGCGTCCGTCCCGGTCCCGGGGGCCAGCGCGGCCCAGACCCATACGTGCGCGCCGAACAACGGGATGTCGTGGATGAACACCTCGCAGACGCCGATTCAGCGGGCCAAGGAGCTGCTGAAGGTGATGACCGTCACCGACAAGACCGACCTGACACAGGAAAGCGCCATCTTCCAGCACTATGGCGTCGCCGGGTACATCGCTTCGCCGAATACCAGCTTGTGCATTCCCGACCTGGTGCTCAACGACGGTGGCCAGGGTGTGGGCGACCTGATGACCGGCACCACGCCCTTCCCGGCGCCGATCGCCCAGTCGGCGAGCTGGGACCCCAAGGCGCAGAAGCAGCTGGGCGCGGCCATCGGCGCCCAGGCCCACACCAAGGGCATCAACGTTCAGCTCGCGCCAGGGATCGAGACCGACCGGGTACCGATGAACGGCCGAAACTATGAGTATTTCAGCGAGGATCCGTATCTGGCCGGCCAGACCGCGGCTGCCGTCGTCCGGGGCATCCAGTCCCAGCACGTCATCGCCACGATCAAGCACTTCATCGGAAACAGCCAGGAAACCAACAGGAAGACCGAGTCCGACCAAGTCGACGAGCGCGTCCTCCAAGAGATGTACCTCCCCCAGTACGGGGCCGCCATCCAGCAGGGCGGAGCGGGGGCGGTCATGTGTTCCTACAACCGAATCAACACTGTTTACGCGTGTGAGGATCGGCACACGCAGGTCACCGACCTGCGCACCGAGATCGGCTTCACGGGCATGGTGATCTCCGATTGGGGGGCGGTGCACGGCACCACCGTGGCCAATGTCAAGGCCGGCCTGGACATGGAAAACGACAGCGACTCGGCCTACGGCACCAACCTGGCCACCGCCGTGAAAGACGGGCAGGTGAGCATGGCCCAGCTCAACACGATCGTGCTTGACATCCTGGAGCCGATGTTCGCCGTCGGGCTCTTCGACCACCCGATCGCCATGGGCGCCAAGGCTCAGGCGAAGGCCGCGGCCGTGGTCACCGACACCCCCTCTCAGGTCGCTCTGGCCGAGCGGGTCGCCGAGGACGGCACGGTCTTGCTGCAGAACAACAACCAGATCCTCCCGCTGGGACAGCCGGGCGGCCAGACGATCGCGGTCATCGGCACCCCCGCCAGCCAGGCCGGCGCCGAACTGACCTACGAAGGGAACGGCAGCGCCCACATCCCCGAGTTCGGAGAGGCCACCGACATCGTCAGTCCGCTGACCGGCATGCAGGCCGCCGCGGCCACCTACGGTGACACCGTCACCTACGCCGCCGGTACCGCGCCCGGCTTCGCGGATGCCGTCGCCGCGGCCAAGACGGCCAACGTGGCCGTGGTCTTCGTCTACGACCAGGAGAGTGAAGGGGTGGACCGCCCCAACCTCGCCCTGCCGACCGACGGCACCGATTGCAACCTGGCCATCATCAGCGGCTCGTGCGTCAAGGGCACAGGCTACGACCAGAAGCAGCTCATCGAGGCGGTGGCTGCGGCCAACCCCAATACCGTGGTCGTGGTCCAGTCCGGCGGTCCGGTGGTGATGCCGTGGGTCAACCAGGTCCGGGGCATCGTCGAAGCCTGGTACGGCGGCCAGGATGAGGGCGATGCCATCGCCTCGGTTCTCTTCGGAGTCACCGACCCCTCGGGGCACCTACCCGAAACCTTCCCGTCGTCAGTGAGCCAGCTGCCCACGGCGGGCTCGACCGCGCAATACCCCGGTGTGACCGTGGCCGGCGACTCGGTGGGCCCAGAAGTCTTCTACTCCGAGGGGCTCAACGTGGGCTACCGCTGGTACGAGGACATGGGCCTCACTCCACTGTTCCCCTTCGGCTACGGACTGTCCTACACCACATTCGCCTACAGCCACTACTCAGTTAAATCAGCCCGGCCCGGTAGCCCGGCCACGGTCAGCTTCGACCTCACCAACTCCGGCACCACGCCCGGCGCGGAGGTAGCCCAGGCCTACGTCGGCTCGCCGGCCGACAACTACGCCGACGAGCCGCTGTACCAGCTGCGCGGTTACCAGAAGGTGTTCCTCATGCCGGGGCAGACCCAGCCCGTCACCATCCCCCTCGACCCGCACTCAGCGTCCTATTGGGACACCACCACCCGAAGCTGGCAGCCCGAATCCGGCTGCCACCCGGTGTGGGTTGGCAGCAGCTCCACCGACATCGAACTGCAGGGCATGGGCCTCAACGGACGGTTGCAAGCAGTCGAGGACTGCCCGGCATCGGCCTCCACCTACAGCGTCACCAGCGGACCCTACCGGGGAACGCGGCATTGACCCAGGCTCGTTCGAATTGGCTGGTGGATACCGACGGTTTCCATCCCGATCTTGAACGCGTAGCCCGTTGGTTGCCCCGTGCTCCGGTTGGTCGGCGGACGTTGAGACCCGTGCGCATACTTTCCGGATTACTGGCCGTGATCCCGGCGAAGGATGTCGCGGTGGAGGCTGTCGGTCCGATCTCGGTACGGGTGCATCGACCGGTGTGGAGCGATCGACCCTTGCCGGCGCTGCTTTGGATCCACGGGGGAGGCTACGTGATCGGTTCAGCCGCTCAGGATGACGCAGTGTGCCGCCGGTTCGCCGAGAAGCTCGGGATAGTGGTGGCGGCGGTCGAGTATCGGTTGGCGCCTGAGCACCAGTTTCCCGTACCGCTCCATGACTGCTACGACGCCTTAGCCTGGCTCGCCCGGCAACGATATGTCGACCCGACCCGTGTAGCCGTTGGTGGGGCGAGCGCTGGCGGCGGACTCGCCGCTGCGTTGGCGTTGCTGACCCACGAGCGGGGTGACCTACAGCTCGCCTTTCAGTTGCTGTCTTACCCGATGCTCGACGATCGTACGGCGGCGCGCGCCGACGTCGACGAGAGCGGGTTCAGATTGTGGAACCAGAAGGCAAACCGTTTCGGTTGGCAGGCGTACGCCGGTTGCTTACCTGGGTCAGTCGGCGTCAGCCGGCTCGCCGCACCTGCGCGTTACGACGACCTGTCCGGACTCCCGCCGGCATGGATCGGAGTGGGAACGTTGGATCTCTTCTACCAAGAAGACATTTCCTACGCGGGTCGGCTTGTGTCGGCCGGCGTCGAGTGTGAGCTGGATGTGGTACCCGGCGCCTTCCACGGTTTCGACGTCGTCCGACCGAAAGCCGGAGCGTCGCAAGCCTTTCGCTCCGCTCAGGTTGCTGCGCTTTCCGCAGCCCTATTGGCCACCGACTAGAAACAACAACCGGCCACACGCGGCCCACGGCGGGCTCGGCCCTACCGAGTTAGTGGCACGAGACCTAACCTCCGCAGGACGGGATTGCGGCGCCGGCACAAGGAACAGGCACAGGGGCTGACAACCGACCTCCAGTCGTCGGCCCATTTGGCCCGACCCGATGGGCGCTCGGGGCGCCGGAGGTCGCTCGAACCGGGCCAGGCGGCTACGGTTTGCTGCCGTGATCCGGTTCGCCGACTGCGAGTTGGACCTGGGTCGCTTTGTCCTGCGGAGGGGCGGCGAGGAAATCAGGATCGAACCCCAGGTGTTCGACGTCCTCGCCTACCTGGTCGGCCATCGCGGCGCGGTGGTGCGCAAAGAGGAACTGCTTGATGCGGTCTGGGGCGACCGCTTCGTGAGTGAGTCGGCGCTGACGACCCGGATAAAGGCAGTTCGCCAGGCGGTCGGCGACGACGGGCGCCGGCAATCGATCATCCGGACGGTGCATGGCAAGGGCTATGAATTCGTGGCGACCGCAGTGGAGCACCAGGAGGATCCGGCGGCGGTCGCCAAGTACCCCACCTCGACCGGGTCATCGATCGCCGTCCCGGTGCAGCCCTTGATCGGCCGGGAGACTGTTCTGGCCCAGCTCGGCGGCATGGTCGGCGACGGCCGACTGGTCACCCTGGTCGGACCCGGTGGCGTGGGGAAGACCGCCCTGGCCATGGAGCTGGCCCGCACCATCGGCGACCAGTTTGACGACGGTGTCTACGTGGTGGAGTTGGTGGGCGTGGTCGACGAGGACGCCACGGCCGCCGCACTGGCCACGGCCATCGACGTCAACCTGCGGAAGTCGAGCTCCATCGATGATGCCATCGTCGAGCTCCTCCGCCCCCGGCAGAGCCTCCTGGTACTCGACAACTGCGAGCACCTGATCGAGCCCGTGGCCGAGCTGGTCGCTCGGATCCTGCGCGAGGCTCCCGGCGTCTCGATCGTGGTGACCAGCCGGGAGCCGCTTGCCGTGGCCGGGGAACGGGTCTGGACCGTTGACCCTCTGCCGACCGGTCCCGACGACGTCCTCGGCTCGCATCCCAATCTCCACGAGTTGGTCGAGATCCCCGCCGTCGCCCTCTTCGTCGCCCGCGCCGAGGCCGCCGATCCCTCGTTCGTGGTCGACGAAACAACGGCGCCGTTGGTCGCCGAGATCTGCCGGCGCCTTGACGGGATCCCTTTGGCCATCGAGCTGGCGGCCGCCCGGGCCCGGGCCATCGGTGTGGCCCAGATCGCCCATCGGCTGGACCAGCGCTTCGGCGTGCTCAAGGCGATTCGCCGGGGGAGTGATCCTCGGCACCGCACCATGCACGACGCCATCAGCTGGTCCTACGACTTGCTCGAGCCCGACGAGAAGTCACTGTTCACGGCGCTCTCGGTGTTCGCCGGGTCGTTCGATCTGCGTTCGGCCGAGGCCCTGTTACCCGGCAGCGACGCGCTCGACCTCGTCACTCGGCTCACGGAGCGTTCCATGTTGGCCGTGCGACCTGCGGCTGGCGGTTTGAGACGCTACGAGGTGCTCGAGACCCTACGGGAGTACGGCCGGGCCCGTCTGAGCGACGCCAGGGCGGCCGAACTCTTTACCGCCCACGCCCATCATTTTGCCGCCGAGGCGGGAGCGGTGGAGAGAGGGCTTTGTGGTCCGCATGAGGCCGCCGCCATCGATTGGGCTGATTCGTCTCTTGCCGATCTGCGAGCCGCCCAGCGCTTTGGTCTCGAACTCGGGGACTTAGATGCCACCTTCGGCCTCATCGGCTCTATTCGCGAGTTCGCCATGCGGGCCATGCGCTATGAGGTGTTCGCCTGGGCGGACTCCGCCTGCCAGGCACCCGGCGCCCTCGAGCATCCGCTGGCTCCCTTGCTGACCGGAATGCGAGCGTACGGGGCCTGGGTCAGGGGTGAGGTTGAGCTGGCGCTCCGGCTGGCGGAGGAGGCCCGCCACCTGGAGCAGCAGCTGTCCGTCTTTCCCAGCGGCCTGGCCGAACGAACTTTAGGCAACGCCGCTCTTGTCGCAGGCGACCCGACACGGTCACACGCCGAGGCCCGCCGCCAGGTCGTTCTGGCCGAGGAGTCCGGCAACCCGTCGCGACTCGTGCACGCGTGCTACATGCTGTCCGTGGGCCGCAGCTCCGTCTTTGAATACGAGGAGGCCGACCAGCTCGTGGCCCGGGCGGGCGAGCTGGCCCGGCAGACGGCATCGCCGACCGATCTGGCGTCGGCGGCGGTGGCGCGCGGGTTCGCCAGCCAGAGCGAGGAAGCGGCCCTCGAGGCATTTACCGAGAGCGGCCGGATCGCCCGGACTGCCGGCAACCGTTGGATGCACGCCTTCGCCTACACCGAGGCGAGCGGGCTGCTTGTATCCCAAGGCAACCTCGAGGTTGGTTGCCCGGCTCTCGCCGACATGGTCGGGGTCTGGTACCAGGCCGGAGACTGGTCGCAGCAGTGGCTCACCCTGTCTCGCTGCGTGATCGCGCTGGACCGGATCGGTGAGCCTGATCTGGCCATAGAGCTGCTCGGCGCCATAGAGGCCCACGCCATGCTCGGGGTGGCGCCGATGTCCAACGCCCTGCGGGACCTCGTGTTCGCAACCCGGGATCAGCTCGTCGACTCAGTGGGGGCCGACCGTTCGCACGAGTTGCTGGCCGCTGGCGCGAACTGTCCGGTCGAAGACCTGGTGCTGCGAACCCGACGAGCACTGGTCGGAGGCTGACGCCTTTCCCGTCCTGATGTGTGGCGGGGCACGCGCGTGACGCCTTCGAGGTACTCGACCAGATGATGGCCGAGCTCGACGGCGTCGACACCCAACCCGGCGAGCAGGTTGGAACGACGCCGCCGTAGGAAGGGCAGCCCCAGTAGATAGAGGCCGGGCGTGCGGGCGACGCCCCCGTCGTGATCGACGCGACCGCGACGGTTGACGGCTCGCCCATCAAGCCACTGGTACTCGGGACGGTAGCCGGTCGCCCAGATCACCGTACCGAAGGTCCTCAGGTCCAGCGCCGTGGGTTCCGGCAAGGGGTTGGTCGCACGCGGTTCGGTCGGAGGACCGACACAGTCGGCCAGGCCGTGCTCGTCCACCCAATCGTCGATGCGGCGGAGCATCCGGGCCTGCTTGAGGTCGGCGTTGGCCACCAGGCTTCCCAGACCACCCGAACACAAGGCGGTGCCGTCGCGAAGGGCCATGAAGCGTCCCACCAGCTGGCCGCCGAGTTCCTGAACGGAGGCCAGGTCGACTTCCCGTCGATCATCGCTGCCGACCACCTGCACCGACGCATGACGGCGGGCCCGGTCCAGGTCCTCCACTTCGTTCCATCGCTCGTCCAGCTGGCCGATTCGGTCCAGCCACCAGTAGATGTCCCGGCCGCGATATGACCTCGGCAGACGGATGTGCTCGCCGACCGAAATGGTGACGTCGCGCCCGGCGCGCACCAGCTCGTCCGCGATCTGGACCCCGGACGCCGACGCGCCGACCACCAGCACGCGGCCGCGACCGTCGATCTCCGCCGGTCGCCGGTAGCTTAGGGCGGTCACCTGATAGACCGTGCTTGGCATATCGGCGGCGAAGACCGGTACACGGGGCTCGCTTGATCCACCCGTGGCGGCGACGACCGCGTCGCAGCGCCAGGACCCCTCGCTCGTGCGCACCTCGAAGCCGGGGTCGGTCGGGCAGACCGCCTCGACCTCGACCCCCGCGTGCAGCGGTGGGTCGAACGAACGGCGGTAGGCCTCCAGCGTGGCGATCGTCTCGCCCGCGGTCATGTAGCCGTCGGGATCGTCACCCTGGTATGTCGCCCCTGGCAGGGCGGTCATCCAATTGGGGGTGAGCAGTCGCAGCGAGTCCCATCGCTCGGTTCGCCACGACTGCCCGACCTCGCCCCGTTCGATCAGCACGTGGTCGGTACCGGCCTCGGTGAGGTTGTGGCTCATGGCCAGCCCACCGGGGCCGGCGCCGACGATCACGACCGACGTACGCATTTCAGATGCTCCGTCGTCCGTGGTGGTAGTCAGGCGACCGTGACCTGCACGGTCGTGGGGTTGGTCACGACGTCGAAGACCGCGGAGCGCTTCTGTGACTGGGCCACGATGGCCTCGATGTCGGCCCGGCTGGCATCGGCGTCGATGTCGTAGGTGACGTCGATCCGGTCGAAGCCATTACGGACGTCGCCGTCTATGCCGAGAATGCCTTGGAGGTCCATGGTGCCCCGAACGTCGGCGGTTACCGAACGCAGCTTCACGCCTCGGTTGGTGGCTACTGTGGCCACCCCGGCGGTGAGGCAGGACGCGAGCGCGGCCAGAACGATCTCGACAGGGGTCGCCCCGTTATCCTCCGACGCGAACACCTCGGGGTGGTCCGCCTCGACGGTGAACGTTTGCCGATGAGCGTGCTGGTCGCCGAGGCCCGAGAAATCCGTGATAGTCGAGCGGCTGTGGGTGCCGTTGACCCAATGGCAGCGGGCGCTCCACTGGAACTTGGCCGCCTCGGGCGCATCCGTCAGCGCCTGCCGGGCGCCGCGGAGTGCCTCGATGTTGACACCGTTGTCGAGGGTGGGGGTTTCGGTCTGAGTCATATGGGGATCCTCCCAGTGTGTGGGCGGCGGCGAAATGCCATCGCTGGCTCCACTCTGAGCGATCACCTGCTTGAGGTCATGAAGACGAGATGGTTATCCGTTGACGACCCTCTACACACGATCTCCACGAATCCTTCAAGACTCGTCTCCCGCGGTGCCCCATCATCCAGACCGTGACCCTCCAACAAGACGATGCCTCGACCACCGCTTCGTCCCACAGCTGGCAGCAGGCCGGCGAGGCGTGGGGGAGCAGAGCACCCGACTGGGCGTGCCTCTACGAGCACTACTCGCTGGACGTGCTCATGGCGCTTCTCCCCCGGCTCGGGGTCGGGCCGGGGACGTCGCTACTCGACGTGGCTTGCGGCTCGGGGCTCGCGGTGCGCGTGGCCGACGGCATGGGTGCCCAGGTCGCCGGCATCGACGCGGCCGCCGAGCTCGTGGCGGTAGCACGCGAGCGCACCCCGACCGCCGACTTGCGAGTCGGGTCGATGTTCGATCTGCCCTGGACCGATGAGCACTTCGACGCCGTCGTCTCGGTCAACGGCATCTGGGGAGGCTGCGGCGCCGCCCTCGACGAGGCCTACAGGGTGTTGCGGCCCGGGGGCCTCATCGCCATCAGCTTCTGGGGGCAGGGCCCGCCGCTCGACATCCGGGAGGTGTTCAAGGTCTTCGCGGCTCACGCACCGCAGCAGCACCGCGATTCGATGCGGCGCCTCAATAACATCGCAGCCCCGGGGATCGCCGAAGAAATGTTGGAGGCGAGCGGCTTTTCGGTGCTCGAACGCGGTGGACGCATCTCGACGATCGAGTGGCCCGACGACGACATAGCCTGGCGTGCGATTTCGAGCCTGGGCCCTAGTGTCCCCGCGCTCCGCTCGAACGATCCCGCGGTTCTGCGGGCCGCCGTCCTCGCAGCACTTGAACCGTGTCGGAATCAAAGCGGCGTGTACCGAATCCAGAGCGACCACCAGTTCTTGTTGGCCAGGAAACCCTGAACACGAACGCGCCGATAGAGCGCGTTTGTTCCGACGCGCACATAGATGTCGCTCATAGTCCGAAGGTCGTTGGTTCCAAACCAACTTTGGGCGAGCGACAACCTCATTGATCACCCCGAGGCGACTGCTAGGACCTGTCTTGGTCAGTCCGAGCATCCCTGCAGGCCTGAAGGGGGCTAGAGCCGAGGGAGGTTTCTACCAGGCGGACAGAGGTCTCAGCAGAGTTTGGGAGCGATGCAGGCTCACCTCAACCTTTCTGGGTACCTACGGCGTCAGTTGGAAGTGTGAGGGTCCTAGTTTTGGGTTGGCATGGTTGAAGATCGCCAGATAGACGAGGACTTCGAGCAATTCGCTTACTCAGCGACTCCGAAGCTCATGCGCGTTGCGCTACGGCTAACTGGTGAACGGTTCACGGCTGAGGACCTAGTACAAGATGCCCTGATTCGAGTTGGTCTGGCCTGGGGTTCGATTGAGCGACGCGAAGGGGTCGATGGTCCCTACGGGTATGCCCTGGTTACGCTTTTGAACGCCTTTCGGTCCCTCAGACGTCGCGCTTGGCGCCGCCGAGAAGTCTCCGTCAGCCGGGTGTCGGATAGTCCCGAACAGCCGCGTCCTGATCCCTGTCGGCGACGCTTGAAAACTGGACGGTGATGACGTTCGAAAAGTGAACACTCAACGATGGGAGTGTGATCACTTTGGAGGATTGGGCGTTGATCAGGCGGCTTGCGGCGGAGGGGG